>OOCX01000029.1_pt1 | contig 140872 bp, 123 predicted proteins | sample 1671231 | NCBI WGS metagenome assembly OOCX01 (sample SAMN06348135, study PRJEB24527) | human gut metagenome | biome: human gut; feature: ankylosing spondylitis patient; material: feces | host: Homo sapiens | place: China | collected 2015-10 | reverse complement strand
AGATGGTTCATTATGCAGAGCCTGGTAAAAAGCCCAGGTGGGGTTATTTCCCTTCTGAAGGCCATCCGGAGGTGGTGACCAGATTCGAGGGTACTAAAGCTACTCCTGAATTTCTGCAGGCTATCGCCTATGAAGTTTATGTGAAGAATGTGACTTTCGGTCTTCTTCACCAATGGCTGACAGATATGGGCATGACCGTTTCTAAAAACACATTGCGCAACTGGCTTAAGAAAGGCAAGAAATACCTGGATGAATTGGTCTGTGTATTGAAGTCCATAGCTTTGGAAAAAGACTCGATAGTGAACTGCGATGAGACCTGGTGTAAGGTGCGTAAATACGATCACTATAAGAAGTGCTATATTTGGGTTCTGGTCAACAAGGCTCAGAAAACAGCCATTTTCTTCTATGAGAATGGCTCGCGCGGTCGTGATGTACTTACAGACTTTTTGGGCGATGCAGAGTTGAAGAGTATTATGTCCGACGGATACAATGCTTATGTATTTATCGGCAATGAGCTGAAATCAGCCCGGTTTAAAGATACTGTACACCAGGTTTGTATGTCACATGCCAAGAACAAGTTTGTCAAGGCTTCCAATCAGGGTGGTGAACCGACTGCAGAACGCTTTTCCGAAATTTTAAAGGAGTTCTTTATGAGGGAGCGTAAATACGATGATGCCGGATTAACTCCCAAGGAAAGGTTCCGAGAAAGGCAAAGCCTGGCAACGAAGGAACTTCTGATAGAGTTACGCAGCTTGTTGGACAGTGAACTGACAAAGGATTCAGAATTTAGAAGCCGGTATTATAAAGAAGCTCTCAATTATCTGAACCGGTTCTGGAAAGAGCTCTTTGCTTACTTGGATGATGGTGAATTACCGATAGACAACAACCTGGCTGAGCGAACCATTCGAAAGCTGACTACCCAACGCAATAATTCACTTCATTATGGTAGTGATGCCGGTGCAGAGATGGCAGCAACTTATCACAGTGTGATTGGAACGGTAAAGCTTCATGGCAGTTCTGTCTGGAACTTCATCGGAACTTTTTTCAAAAATATCTTTAACGGATGCAGGGATTATGTTAACATGGTTCCTGACAAAATCACTTTGGCTACCAGCCAATGTTAAATTCAAGACTAATTAATTAACAAAACTCGGTTTAGGGCACTGAAAAGTGCCCTTTCGAAGGGGGATGCCCTAAATTGAGTGCTTACCTATCTTGTAATGGCTAAAAAAGCATTAGTTTTAATTACTAACTCTTTCCCTTTTGGTAAAGGAGAAACTTTTGTAGATAATGAAATTCGCTATTATAGCAAGTTTTATCCTGTTTACGTTGTTTCTATAGATAATGTTTGTCCACAGCGCTTTTTGAACATCCCTAATAATATTAGCATTTATCAAATGCCTAAATTGAGTAGATGTAATAAAATAATCTGGTATCTACGTTCTCTTCTCAGGCAAGTCTTTTATGAAGAATTACTATTTTTGCTAAAAGAAAGAAATTATTTTTTTTCGAGACTGCATTCTTTGATTGCATTTATTGGTTTAGGTGAAAGGGTGTTTATTTTTCTAACAAAGAATATATCTAATAAAATTGAAGGACATGATACGGTCTGTTATAGTTATTGGCTGCATCATGGAGCTTATGCTGCAGTTCGTTTTAAGAAAAAGTTTTCAGCAAGAGCAGTAGCTCGGTGTCATGGGTATGATTTATATGCAGATAGGTATATCTCTAATTATTTACCTTTGAGATTCTATTTATCAAGTTACCTGGATGTTATATTTCCAATATCTAAGCATGGCTTGGATTATTTAAAAGGTAATATTTTTATTTCTAAGAGTTGTAAACTAGAAGTTTCTCGTTTGGGCACTTTTGATTATGGAATTAAAAGTAATGTACATTTGGAAGGAACACTTCGATTGGTATCTTGTTCTTGGATTGTGCCAGTCAAGAGGGTTCATAGGATATTAGAAACATTGCAACAAATAGTTGATATAAATATTGAATGGACACATATTGGTGGAGGAGCATTAAAAGAGAGGTTGGAATTAGATATAGAAAAACTACCTAAGAATATAAAAGTAAATTTGCTGGGGGAATTGACATCTACAGATATTTATAAATTATATAAGGAAAACTCTTATCATATTTTTGTGAATGTTAGTGAATCAGAAGGTATTCCTGTTTCTATTATGGAGGCTTCATCTTTTGGCATTCCTGTGATTGCGACCAACGTGGGTGGAGTGGGAGAAATTGTAGAAAATGGGTATAATGGTTTATTACTGAATAAAGATTTCTTGAATAGAGATTTGAGTGTTTGTTTGAAATCTATTGCTTGTATGGTAGATAATGATTATCAGACTTTAAGAAAACATGCTAGAGAAATGTGGGAAGAAAGATATAATTCTTCTGTGAATTATAGCAAATTTGTGCGAATATTGAATGAGTTGTTTTGACTTTAAGGACTTTATAAAGATATATAGAGATGGAAAAGCAGACGATAGGTTGGATGTTTATGTTGTCGGGAAAAAATGGAATTGTCCGGGTGAAGGTAAATTTTGATGATAGATTTAAGGATGATAAGTTTTATTGTGATAACGAGAAGATTACTATTGTTTCTGATGGGGTGATTTTAAATAAGTCGGAGCTGTTCGCAAAATATAAGGTTACAACTCTTGAGGATTTACTTTTTTTATTATTAAAAAAAGATGAATTTACTTTTTTTAAAGAATTTATAGGCCCATTCAATGGATTTTATCGTAATAAAGAAACTGGAGTGCTTATTGTTTGGGGAAATCAGACGGGTGATAGTGCTCCTTTTTATTATGTAGGAGTGGATGGTAATGTTGTAGTTAGTAATAAATTTAACTTGGTATATGAAGAGTTAAAGCGGAATGGAATGGTATATTCGTTTTCGGATAAAGCCGCTTACCAATTGCTTTCTTTCGGTTATATGGTAGATGATTCTACATTCTTAAAAGAGGTGAAGAGGGTGAGAGCTGGAAAGTATTTGTTTGTGAGTGAGAAAGGAATGAATATCAAGGAATGGCATCGTTTTTCCTATAAAGTAAAAATAGATATGGGAATGAACGAGGCGATAGAGTTAATTGATCAAGGTTTCAGAAAGGCTGTTAAACGTTGTTTTGACAAAGATACGGAGTATGGATATAAATATCATTTGGTGGATTTAAGTGGTGGTTTAGATTCTCGAATGACAACTTGGGTTGCTCATGATATGGGTTATAGAAATATTGTTAATATCTGTTATTCACAATCAACTAGTCTGGATTGCCAATATGCAAAAGATGTTGCCCACTTTTTGGGTAACCAATTTTATGTAAAGTATTTGGATGAAGCTTCGTTTGTGCGAGAAGTGGAGGAAGTTACGAAAAAGAATTTTGGCATGGGATATTATGCGGGAATTACCGGGGGAAATCAGTTTTTGAAATTTTTGAATTTTAGAGTCTTGGGTTTAGAACATACAGGGCAATTGGGGGATTTGATTGTAGGAGGAGGATATTTAAAATCCTTACGCGAAGATACAATAGATGTGAATGGAATTAAATATTCCAATAGGGTTTCATGTGAAGATATAAATGTTTCGGGATATGAGGGCCATGAATTGATGTCTCTTTATCTTCGTGGTTTTCAAGGTGCATTATCAACTCATTATATTCGTTCGAATTATACATATGCTGTTTCTCCTTTTATTGATCCAGAGTTTATAGATATTTGTTTTTCTATCCCTAAATGTTTGCGTATATATAACAGGCTTTATTGGACATGGATTAATAAAAAATATCCGATGGCGGGTAAAATTCAATCTACTCGTAAGCAAAGGACTCGTTTTTTTATTTTTCAGAAATTGATGCAGCTTGTTCAAGGGGGATTTCGCAGAGGCTTGCACATAATTGGAAGTCGCCATTTTAGCCATAATAAGCGTGATATGAATCCTTTTGAATTTTGGTATGCTACAAATCCTGGAATAAGGAACTTTGTTAACACTTATTATGAGGAACATATTCATTTATTAGATGGATACAAGAAGTTACAAGCGGACTCTATGATGCTTTTTAATCAAGGGAGTGTGATTGAGAAGTTACAGGTTTTGACAATACTTGCTGCGAGAAAGATTTATGCGTAATAATACGGTAATTCTTATTAAGAATTTGGCACAACGTGGCTTGATGCATATGTTTGGTGCGAATGTCTTTAATAAAATCATTTCTTTTTCAGGAACTATTTTGTTAGTCCGCATTTTATCAAAGGGAGAATATGGGGTATATGCTTATGTCCAAAATATTTTGTCTTTTTTTTTGTTATTGAACGGTTTGGGAGTCGTTTCAGGGTTGTTGCAATATGGTTCAGTGTATAGGAATTCTCCTTTGATGTACGCATTTTTTAAATACGGTTTAAGAAGGGGAGTGATCGCAAATATTATATTGGCTTTTGGAATCGGATTATTTGGTTTGTTATTTGTCAAAGATTCTTCTACAAGTATTTTATTTGTGATTATTTCTTTTATACCTGTCTTTACAATTATTTATGAGATTTTCCAAATTTATAATTTAGTACTTCGAAATAACAAATTTTATTCTTTATATACTTCTTTGAATACAGTATTGGTTATGGGAGGGACTGTAGTTGGAGCATATTTTTTAGGTGTGAAGGGAATTTTTGCTTTTACTTATATTGCTTTGTTAGGTTGTATTGGGGCAGGAATGGTTTATTTAAAAAGAGGTGGGTGGATATGGTGTGATGCAAGAGTTGTAATAACAAAGGAGGAGGCATCAGAGTTTAATCGTTTTTCATTAGTTTCAATGTTCAATAATGGGGTATCATTTTTGGTTTATATTATTGATGTTTTTCTTATTGGGGTTATTACTGAAGATATGAATGTTCTAGCATCTTATAAGACAGCTACACTTATCCCTTTTGCTTTGACGTTTATTCCTTCGACTATAATGACGTTTGTTTATCCTTACTTTGCCAATCATCAAAATGATAAGAATTGGGTGCGCAACCATTATATGAAATTACTAAAATATTGTTTGGGATTAAATTTGTGTATTTCTCTTTTTCTTATTTTTTTCTCAAAGTTGATTGTTCAGATTTGTTTTGGCAAAGAGTATTTGGACTGCGTATCCATATTTATTGTTTTGGCGATCGGTTATTTCTTTACAGCCTCTTTGCGGATTCCAGGAGGAAATGTATTGGCTTCTTTAGGGAAAATTAAAGTGAATTTTTATATTACGGTTGCTATGGGGCTTTTTAATATCATAGCAGATGTGGTTCTAATATATTGGATGGGAAGTATCGGGGCGGCAATAAGTACGTTGTCGGTGTTTTTATTGTCTGGTCTTGTGTCTAATCTTTATTTGTACAGATATTTGTTGTCAAAGTAATTATATGCGGAGAATACGAACGGCATATCTTTTCTTTTTCTTATTTCTCGGGCTTTTCAGTTTCGTAATAGGTTTATTGTATCAAGTGTATCTTTTTTCATTAGGAGCTATATTTTCGGTTTGGATATTAAGTATGATCTATGCAATAGCAGACCTAAATAAACGATATGTATTTGCTCTGTTTAATGTTACATTTTTTACTTTTTTATTGAGTAGATTGTTTATTTCTCCCATTTTCGGTGAATTACAGTCAGAAGAAGGATTAAATTTTAGTTCTCCGCAGATTATAAATCATATTTTGTTTTCCCTGTATTTAAGTTTATTTTTTTTATTTGTTGGATTCTATATGTTTCAAGATAAGCGGATTGTGTGGTTTAAGCAAAAAGAAAGGACTAAGTATGCTTCGGACATTGTAAAATTCCGGAAAAAACTGTTTTTGCCTTTTCTTTATGTATGTGCAGTTGCTGCTTGTTGTATCAATATTGAAAAAATGTTGTTTGTTCTGTCTAATTCTTATTTGAGTTATTATACAGATTTCAGTTCTAGACTTCCTCATTTCATTGGGTTTATAGGTAGTTCATTTAATTTGTTTTTTTTCTTGTATTTATCGACTATGCCTTCGAAACGGGAATTGAAATATCCTTTTTTAGTATTTCTATTAATTAATACTTTATCATTAGGGTACGGACAGCGTAACGGAGTCGTTTTAGCATTTTGCTTTTTGATTGCTTATTTGATTCTGAGAAATACGGTAAATTCTGGTGGTAAGGTATGGTTTGGCAAACGTGAATATATTATTTGTGGTATAATAACTCCTTTTGCCCTTTCTTTTTTACTTGCGTTCGGGTATATACGAAATGAGCTAGATCATGAATCAAAAAATATTTTTGATTCGGCAATTAGTTTTTTTCAAGGTCAAGGGGTTAGTGTAAATGTCATCGGTTATGCAAAAGAGTGTGAGGGGACGTATCCTGAAACGAATATCAGTTATACATTCGGACCTATTATACAGGAGCTTAAACATAATCCTGTTAGCAATTTTTTCGGGTTGTTTCCTTTTTATAAGTCACAGGAATTAGAAGCTGTTTATCATAATAATAATTTTGGAGCAACGATTACTTATTTGGTAGATCCTCAACGTTTTTTAGGTGGAGGTGGGTTGGGAAGTTCATATATAGCAGAGGCATGGGTTGATTTTGGATATGTCGGAATTATTGTGGTGAATTTTGTATTCGGAATCCTTTTGTCACAGTTGCATAAATGGTTTAGACAGGGTGGTTTTATTGCCGTGATGGGGATGCTAATGTTTTCAGGGTTATTATATGCTCCACGTGGATCAGTATCGGATTGTATATATCCGATTATAAATTTTAGAAATGCATTTTTGCTTGTTTTCATTTATTTAATATTGAAAACGTTTTATAAAAATAAAAAGAAATGGAGAAGAGTATACAGAGGATGATTTTTCATATTCCCATGAGAATTAATCGGGAACGGGCTTCTGCAAGTTCAATTCGTCCTGTCAAGATGATTGAAGCATTTGAAAGATTAGGTTACGAAGTCATATTAATTGAAGGAAATGCTTCTCAACGTAAAAAACGAATAAAAGAAATAAAACACAATATTAGAAAAGGTGTAACTTATGATTTCTTGTATAGCGAATCCTCGACAATGCCAACTTTATTGACTGAAAAGCATCATTGTCCTACTCACCCCTTTTTAGATTTCTCTTTTTTTTCATTTTGTAGAAAACACGGAATTAAAATTGGCTTATTTTATCGGGATATTTATTGGAAATTTGAACTTTATGGCTCCTCTATAAAAAAAAATATCGCCAAATATTTTTATCGCTATGATTTGTTGAGATATAAGCAATTGGTTGATGTATTATATCTTCCCTCAACAAAGATGCTTGATTATATTCCTATAAAATTGAATATGCCTGTTTTTGCTTTACCATCGGGATTAAACGTTGATTTTTTGCAAGAAAACCTTACTCACAAGGACAAGAAATTGAGTTTGTTATATGTTGGAGGTATTGGAGGAGTATATGACTTGAAACAATTCGTAAAAGCTGTTGGTAATATTCCTGAAGTTCATCTAACAATATGTTGTAGGAAAGATGATTGGGAGAGGGAAAAAACACAATATGGGATACTTCCTTTAAATGTTCGAATAGTGCATGGTACAAAAGAAGAAGTTAAAAAAATGTTTTCCCAAACAGATTTGTTTTGTATATTAATAAATCCTGTGGAATATTTAAATTTTGCAGTTCCTTATAAATTGTTTGAATCATTGGGATATGGTTGTCCACTATTAGGAACTAATCATACGATGACAGGAGATTTTATATCTGAAAAAAAAATAGGTTATACTTGTAATTATACGGCAAAAGATATAGAAAAACAGCTTTTGTTTATACTGGATAATAAGACAGATCTTGTTTTGCTTAGAGAACAGGTAAAACAAATAGCTTTAGAGCATACGTGGGAAAAACGATGTTTGACTGTGATTGAAAGTCTACATTCATAGGTTTATGCTAATTGAGAATCTTGATGAAAACGGTTTATTTGTTTACTAATACTTTTCCTTATGGAATAAACTCAGAAACTTTCATAGAGGAAGAGATGCGCGTCGCTGGAAATTTGGGATTACATATTGTCGTATTGCCTCTTCATCGAAAGAAGGTTTGTCGGTGTGTACCTTCAAATGTCGAAATTTGTAATTCATTGGCTGATACGAGTTTTATAAAGAAAATATATATCGCTTGTTTGATGCTATTTAGTCTGCATTTTTGGAAAATGTTATGGATTAAAGATAGACCACGTTCTCCCAATGAATTTTATCAAGGAATTAAGTATCTGTATGGTTCTTTTTGGATAAGCTCTTTTTTATCATCTCATAAATATATTTTTAAACAAGGTAGTGTTTTTTATAGTTACTGGTTTAATCATACACCTTTGGGATTAGGTTGGAGAATAAAGAAAGATGAGTATTATCGAGATTTTGTGCTTTACACTCGTGCTCATAGATATGATGTTTATGAGCGACAAATAGGTTCTTATATTCCTTATAGAAAAGAAGCGTTGGCCTATTTAAAAGGAGTGTTTTGTGTAGCGAAAGAAGGTAAGATATTTTTGCAAAAATGTTATCCAAATTATGCTGAAAAGATATTTTTAAGTCATTTGGGAGTATCGACAAAAGAACAGTATAATAAGAAAGTAAAGAAAGTGGCAGATATTTCTTTTATTTCATGCTCAAGTTTGACTGCTGTCAAACGGGTGGATTTCATTTTTAAACGAATAAATTCTTTTTGTGTAGCTCATCCGCAGCTTTGTATCAGTTGGACTCATATTGGGGGCGGACCATTATTGAGGGAATTACAGGCTTTAATAGAGAATAAATCGAAAAACCTGAATGTAATATTGACTGGTTATATCAGTAATTCGGATGTAAAACAATTGTATATGATGAATGATTTTGATTTGTTTGTTAATATGAGTTTATCAGAGGGGATTCCGGTTTCAATTATGGAAGCTATCAGTTTTGGGATTCCTATTATTGCTACAAATGTAGGAGGAAATGCTGAAATAGTAAATGATGAAACTGGTGTCTTAATACCAGTTAATATTGATCAGGCTGCTTTTAATGAAACAGTTTCGGATATTATGAATAAGATGGATATTCTGAAAATATCTACTATTTTATGTTATCAGAATGAGTTTAATGCAGACAAAAACTACCATTGCTTTTATAATCAAATTACTTTATGAATATTCTTCTTATTAATCATTATGCAGGTAGTCCTGATTTAGGCATGGAATTTCGTCCTTATTATATGGCTAAGGAGTGGCAGAAAGCAGGACATCATGTGCGAATTGTAGGAGGTTCTTTTTCGCATTTAAGAAAAAAACAACCTTGTGAGTATAGAGAAATCGTAGATAATGTTGAATATTGTTGGATTCCGGTTAATCGATATAAAGGGAATGGAGTAGGAAGGATTTTTTCCATGTTTTTGTTTGTATTCAAACTTTACCATTATTTTGTAGAGTATTTAAGGAATTTTGAACCTGACATTGTAATAGCGTCTTCTACTTATCCTTTAGATATTTATCCTGCTTATAAAATAGCCAAGCATTATCATGCAAAACTCATTTATGAAGTACATGATTTATGGCCATTATCCCCCATGGAACTAGGTGGATATTCTAAAAAGCACCCCTTTATCCAAATTATGCAAAAGGCAGAGAATGACTGTTATAGATATGTAGATACTGTCGTTTCCATGTTACCTAAGGCTGAGGAGCACATGAGAGAGCATGGATTGGGAAAAGGTAAATTTCATTATGTACCTAATGGCATTGTTTTATCTGATTGGAATAACCCTAAGGGGATTCCGGAAGAACATGGCTTATTATTGAGTAGATTTCAGAAAGAAGGAAAGTTTATAGTTGGTTTTGCCGGTGCTCATGGTATTGCAAATTCATTGTATGCTGTGATTGATGCGGTTTCGTCTCTCGCGGAGCAAAATGTGGTACTTGTTTTAGTCGGTGGAGGACAGGAAAAAGAAAATTTGATAAAATATGCACATAAGAAAGAAATTGTAAATGTTTACTTTCTTCCAACTATCGATAAATTGGCGATACCTAATTTGCTGAAAGAAATGGATGTGCTTTATATAGGCTTGCAAAAGCAGTCTTTATTTCGTTTTGGCATAAGTCCCAATAAAATGTTTGATTATATGATGGCTGCAAAACCAATTATACAGGCAATAGATGCCGGGAACAATTTGGTTGGAGAGGCTGATTGTGGCATTGATGTCGAACCGGATAACGTCGGTGAAATTAGTAAGGCTATTTTGGCGTTAAAATCCATGCCAGAAGAAGAAAGAAGAAGATTAGGAGAGAATGGTAAAAAATTTGTTCTCTCGAATCATACTTATCAAGTGTTGGGAAAGCGTTTTTTCGATATAATGAATAATCTTATAAAGAAATGAAAATAGTAACAATTATTGGGGCACGTCCTCAGTTTATAAAAGCTGCGGTTGTGAGTCGTGCTTTTGCAGCTTCTAAAGACGTAACAGAGATTATAGTACATACAGGTCAGCATTTTGACTCTAACATGAGTGATATCTTTTTTGAAGAGATGTGCATACCTAAACCGCATTATAATTTAAACATAAATGGATTGGGTCATGGTGCTATGACTGGGCAGATGTTGGAGAGAATAGAAGAGGTTCTGATAGAAGAGAAACCGGATTGGGTGTTAGTGTATGGAGATACAAATTCTACTCTTGCCGGTGCATTGGCCGCAAAGAAACTTCATATCAAGGTGGCTCATGTAGAAGCGGGACTACGTTCATTCAATATGGATATGCCGGAAGAGATAAACCGTATCTTGACAGACCGTATCAGTGACATTCTATTTTGTCCAACTGATAAAGCTACTGAAAATCTGGTCAATGAAGGATATGGCAATATTAGATGCCAAATAGTAAAGAATGGAGATGTAATGCAAGATGCTGCATTGTTTTATGCGGATAAATGCAGAAAACCAAACAGCAACTTACCGGATAAATTTGTTTTATGTACAGTACATCGTGCTGAAAATACGGATAATCTGGGACGTCTGAAGAATATTTTTATGGCTTTAGAAAATATATCTGATAAATGTAAGGTGGTATTGCCGCTGCATCCCCGTACTAAAGCCAAATTGATAGGAATAGGATATGATTTTTCCTGTTCTAATATATGCTTTATCCAGCCTGTTGGCTATTTGGAGATGGTTTGGCTTTTAAAGAATTGTGAGTTGGTAATGACTGATAGTGGTGGATTGCAAAAAGAAGCCTATTTCTTTGGTAAATATTGTGTGACTATGCGTGATGAAACAGAGTGGGTGGAACTTGTTGACAATGGATTTAACAGATTGGTAGGAAGCAATCAAGCGATGATAGAAGATACGTATGCTCTGTTGGTGGATGCTCCTAAAACGGGGTTTGAAAATAGACTTTATGGAAATGGAGATGCAGGAAATAAAATCTTGGAAAGTTTACAACTTTTATAATTGCTTTTTTAGCTTCTTTATTTGAATGAATTTTAAAGATTTACATATTCATGGTGAAGTAAGGACAGATTTACTTCATCGTATTCTTTATTCTACCGATGCTTCTGCATATAGGGAGACACCTCTTGCCGTAGCATTTCCTAAAGATGAAACAGATGTACAGGAGATTGTACGTTACGCTTCCAGAAATCATATTAATTTGATTCCCCGTGCAGGAGGTACATCTCTTGCGGGGCAGGTAGTCGGGAAAGGACTGGTAGTGGATATTTCCAAATATATGAATCATATTTTGGAAATAAACCCGGAGGAACGTTGGGTTAGGGTACAACCCGGAGTGGTATTGGATGAGTTAAATCTTTATTGTAAACTATACGGACTGTTTTTCGGTCCTGAAACCTCCACATCCAATCGTTGTTGTTTGGGAGGAATGGTCGGTAATAATTCATGTGGTTCTCATTCATTGGTATATGGCAGTACACGTGATCATCTGTTGGAGGCAAAAGTCATATTAAGTGATGGTTCTGAGGCTCTTTTGAAAGGGGTATCCCCCAAGGAAGTTGATAGCATACGTGCAGGAGCTTCATTGGAAAGTTCTATTTATGATCGGCTGATAACGTTGCTGTCAGATAAGGAAAATCAGAAAGAAATCGTGGATAACTATCCTGATACCTCTTTACGCAGAAGGAACTCCGGATATGCCATCGACGAATTATTGCATTCAGATTATTTTGACTCTAATAGTCAGGAACCATTCAATTTGTGTAAATTGCTGGCTGGTTCAGAAGGTACATTGGCTTTCGTTACTGAGCTAAAATTGCGTTTAGTACCTCTGCCACCAACAGAAAAAGCTGTGGTATGTGTGCATTGTTCAACTTTGGAGGAAGCATTTGTTGCCAATCTTGTGGTATTGAAGCATAATCCTGTAGCCATTGAGTTGATGGATAGCACAATTTTGGAATTAAGTAAACGGAACATATCACAAAACAAGAACAGATTCTTTGTTCAGGGAGATCCGGCTGCCATACTTATTATTGAGTTAGCAGAAAATACCCGTGAAGAGGTAGATAAGAAGGCTAACGAAATAGAGGCTGATTTAAGAGCACATAATTATGGAACTCATTACCCACGTGTCTATGGGAAGGATATCAGTCGTGTTTGGAGCTTGCGAAAAGCCGGGTTGGGCTTACTTTCCGGAATGCCGGGGAGTGCTAAACCTGTATCTGTTATAGAAGATACGGCTGTGGCCCCACAGCGTCTTCCTGCATACATTGCAGATATGAAAAAGATGCTTGACGGTTATGGCTTGAGTTGTGTGTATCATGCCCATATCAGTACCGGAGAGTTACACCTCCGTCCAGTTTTGAATTTAAAGGAAGAAAAAGATAGGAAGTTATTCCGTACGGTAGCTACCAAAACTGCTGAATTGGTAAAGAAACATAGAGGTTCTTTGAGTGGTGAGCATGGGGATGGTCGTTTACGTGGTGAATTCATTCCTTTATTATTGGGAGATAAAGTTTATAGTCTTTTGAAGGAGGTAAAGGAAATATGGGATTCTCCGCATATTTTCAATATGGGCAAAATTGTGGATACTCCTCCGATGGATGCTAATTTGCGTTATGAACAGTGGGATTTAGGAATAGATACTTATTTTGATTATTCTCGGCAGAAAGGATGGCTGTGTGCCATCGAACAGTGCAATGGCTCCGGGGATTGTCGTAAATCAGGCTTATTGGGCGGTACGATGTGTCCTACTTATCGCGCTACAAGAGATGAAAGAAATACTACGCGTGCTCGTGCCAATACACTACGTGAACTTTTGATACATCCGCTCCAGAAGGATATTTTTAATCAGGAAGAAATTCTGACCGCTTTGGATACTTGTGTTTCTTGTAAGGCTTGCAAGTCAGAATGCCCTTCGAATGTGGATATGGCCCGTTTTAAAGCGGAATACCTGCAACATCATTATGACAATGCCCATATTCCATTGCGCTCGCGTTTAATTGCCAATCTGACAAGTATGCAAAAGCTGGGTATGGCAGCGCCATGGCTCTATAATGCAATAATCTCAAATGTATTTACGTCTTCACTCATTAAACGGATATTGAAGTTTGCTCCTCAACGCTCTATTCCGAAGCTTTATAAAATGACTTTGCGGAGCTGGATGATAAAGCATCCGGATAATAAAACCCATGATAAGGGTAAAGTGTATCTGTTTGCAGATGAATTTACCAATTACACGGATGTGGGGATTGGCATAAAGTTCATAAAACTGCTGCGTACTTTAGGATATGAGGTGATTATCCCTAAGCATGTGGAGAGTGGACGTACAGAGTTGTCTAAAGGCTTCTTGAAAAGGGCTAAAGGCATAGCTGAGAAAAATATAGTTTTACTTAAAGAGATTATTTCTGAAGAAACTCCTTTAATAGGTATAGAACCTTCATGTATATTGGCTTTTCGGGATGAATATCCGGATTTAGTCAATGAAAATACCCGGGAAGATGCCCGTAGGCTGGCTGCTAATTGTTTATTGTATGATGAATTCATTGTGAAAGAAATCCATAAGGGAAATATAACACAAGAACAATTTACAGATTTTCCTTTACACATAAAATTGCATGGACATTGTCATCAGAAATCACTGGCTTCCATTGAACCTTCCAAGGAGATGCTTGCTTTACCTGAAAATTATCAGGTTGATATAATTCCTTCCGGTTGCTGTGGCATGGCCGGGGCTTTCGGTTATGAGAAAGAACATTATGCATTGTCCATGCAGATAGGAGAGCAGTCATTATTTCCTGCTGTTAGGCAAGCTGAAACTGAAATTTGTATCTCTGCTCCTGGTACGAGTTGCAGGCAACAGATAAAGGATGGTACAGGCAGGCAAGCTTATCATCCTATAGAAATCTTATATGATGCCCTTTTGTAGCATTCTTTCCTATTTAAATATACATTAATCATGAAAATTCCATTTTCGCCTCCTTACATTGATGACACTGTCATCAGTGAGGTGGTTGATTCATTACGTTCCGGCTGGATAACTTCCGGTCCGAAAGTAAAAGCATTGGAGGAAGAAATAAAACTTTTCTCCAATGCAAAAGAAGTGCTGTGTGTGAACTCGTGGACATCGGGAGCTATCATGATGCTTCGTTGGCTGGGTGTTCATTCTGGGGATGAGGTGATTGTGCCGGCCTATACCTATAGTGCTACTGCTCTGGCTGTACTCCACGCTGGTGCAAAACCGGTTATGGTGGACTCTGGAAAAGACTTTAATATTTCAGTAGAGGCTATTCGCAATGCCATCACTTCAAAGACAAAGGCTATAATCCCGGTTGATATTGCAGGATTTCCTTGCGATTATGAGCGCATCATGGAGTTGGTGAATGAACCGGATATACGTGGCATGTTTCAACCGACATCGTCAGTACAAGAACGATTGGGGCGTATCTTGGTTATGAATGATGCTGCACATTCTTTGGGAGCATATTACAGTAGGAATCAAAGAACGGGTTGTGAAACGGATATTGCTATATTTTCACTTCATGCGGTGAAGAATGTTACAACTGCGGAAGGTGGTGCCATTTGCCTTAATTTGCCTGCTCCCTTTGACAATGCGGAACTTTATAAGGAGCTCCATATGATGAGTCTGAATTGCCAGACAAAAGATGCTTTTTCAAAGTCGAAAGCCGGTGGTTGGCGTTATGACATTGTGGGGTTGGGAATGAAAATAAATATGGCTGATGTGAATGCGGCTATCGGACTGGCTCAGATACGAGAGTATCCTGCTCTTCTGAAGGAACGTAGAAGGGTATTCAATACTTATTCCAAAGCTTTTGCAGATTACGATTGGGCTATAATTCCTCCTTCGGTAGATGGTGAAAAGGAAAGCTCCTATCATATCTACGCATTAAGAATCAAGAATTTTACGGAAGAACAGCGTGACCGTATGATTGATGAAATAGCCAAGGCGGAAGTAGCGGTCAATGTGCATTTCATTCCGATGCCGATGCTTTCATTTTTCAAATCCTTGGGATATGACATAAAAAACTATCCTCAAGCTTATGAGAATTTTAAGGGGGAAATTTCTTTGCCTATTTATCCTCAGCTGGATGAGGAACAGCTGAACTTCATTATTAATGTTGTAAAGGCCGCATATATAACAGTTGCAGGTACTGAGTGATGATTCGCTTTCTTGATTTTATCTTTTCTCTTTTGGGAATAATTCTACTTTTCCCCGTATTTCTTGTGTTATATTTCGCCGTCCGATTGGAAAGTAAAGGTGGTGGTTTTTATAAACAACTACGTGTGGGACGTGGAGGGACGGATTTTTACGTCTATAAGTTCCGTTCAATGCGTATAGGAGCTGATAAGCAAGGTTTGATAACTGTAGGTGGACGGGATCCTCGGATTACTCAGGTCGGATATTTTATTCGCAAATATAAATTAGATGAGCTACCTCAGTTATTTAATGTACTGAAAGGTGATATGAGTTTAGTAGGCCCACGTCCGGAAGTCCGAAAGTATGTAGAACTATATACGGATGAACAACGTAAAATACTTTCTGTTCGTCCTGGAATAACAGATTATGCTTCCATAGAATATGTTGATGAGAATACTATACTTGGGCAGGCTGATGATGCGGATAAAGCGTATGTAGAACGGATTTTACCGGATAAGATACAGTATAATATGAAATATATCAATCATCGGTCAGTGAAAGAATATTTCAAAATTATCTTTTTGACCATATGGAGTATCATACATTGAAAAGACGATTGTGCATGGTTATAAACTGGTTATTTATTCCTCATTATGTTCGTAAAACAAAATAAGGGAATTATTTTCGGAAAAAATTGTTAGAACTTATGTCAATTGCCCAATATTATTTTACTTTGCTGTCAAATAGTAAGCAATACAGCGATTGATATGCAGAAATTATTGTCTTTGCCGCCTAATCTGGTGTCGGCATTCTATGAACTGGAAAATGTGGACCGTACGGAATGGTTTTGTACTTCCGACCCGGTGGAAATGAAACTTGGCTCGGGTGGGGGAACTACCTGGCTCTTGAGAGAATGGCAGAAGGAACGGGATAGGAAGTATTTGGCGGAGGAGCGTATTCCAACAGAAAAGTGCATTCCAACAGAGAAAAGCCTTCCAGCAGAGAAGCGTATTCTGCTGCATGCCGGAGGACAAAGCCGTCGTTTACCGGGATATGCACCGTCGGGCAAGATATTGACCCCGATTCCGGTGTTTCGCTGGGCGCGTGGACAAAAACTGGGACAGAATTTATTATCCCTTCAACTCCCACTTTACGAAAAGATAATGGAGCGGGCTCCCGAAAGACTGCGTACGCTGATTGCCAGTGGTGACGTATATATCCGTGCGGAAAAGCCGCTTCAAGAGATTCCCGATGCAGATGTGGTGTGCTATGGACTGTGGGTAGACCCGTTGCTCGCCACACATCATGGTGTGTTTATCTCGGACCGGAATCAACCGGAATCCTTGGATTTCATGCTTCAGAAACCCTCTCTGGAAGAATTGGAAAACCTCTCCAAGACACATCTCTTTTTAATGGATATCGGCATCTGGCTATTGAGCGACCGGGCCGTTGACTTGCTGATGAAACGTTCGCAGAAGGCAGATGGGGCTTTGGACGTGGATACGCCATATTCCGACTTGAAATACTATGACTTGTATGCTGACTTTGGCTTGTCCTTAGGAAATCATCCCCGTATTGAGGATGAAGAGCTGAATAGCCTCTCCGTCGCCATATTGCCTTTGCCCGGAGGCGAATTCTACCATTATGGAACAAGCCGCGAACTGTTGTCTTCAACCGTCACCTTACAGAATAAGGTCTACGACCAGCGCCAGATTATGCACCGGAAGTTGAAGCCCAATCCGGCCATCTTTGTGCAGAATGCAGAAGTGCATCTCCCCCTTACTCCGAAGAACGACAGTCTTTGGATTGAAAATAGCTTTGTTGGGGCTTCTTGGCGGCTGGGGGCACGGCAGATTATCACGGGTGTTCCCAAGAATGACTGGAGGCTGACCATTCCAGACGGTATCTGCATTGATATAGTTCCGCTTGCCGACCAGCGCTGGGCAGTACGCCCCTATGGTTTTGACGATACTTTTAAGGGGGATATTCGGGATGAAAAGACACTGTTCCTTGGAATGTCGTTTTCGGAATGGCTGGCTGAACGGGAATTGTCGGTGGAAGACATCACCGGCAGAAAAGAGGACCTGCAGGCTGCTGCCATCTTCCCGGTTGTGGAAGATAAAGAGCAGATGGGGACAGTGCTTCGATGGATGGTTTCCGAACCGGGCTTGACGGAAGGAAAGGCTGTCTGGCTGGAAAGTCGTCGGTTGTCCGCCGACGAAATTTCAGCACAAGCCGACTTGCGTCTGCTGTATGCACAGCGGGAGAGCTTCTGCAAAGGAAACTGGGAAGTGCTGGCACGCAACCATGCAAAGAGTGTATTCTATCAACTCGACTTGATGGATGTGGCCGGTGAATTCCATAAATTCGGCATTGACAAGCCGGAAGTGTTGCCGACAGATGCCTCGCTGATGCAGCGTATCCATAACCGGATGCTGCGTGCACAGATTGAGAAGCTGGACGGAAGGGACTTCAAGGCAGATGAGCAGGCCGCATTCAACTTGTTGCGCGAAGGATTGCTGACTGATTTGTATGAACGCAAGAGTAGTCCTCGCCTGAATGTGTATAGTGACCAGATTGTATGGGGGCGTAGCCCCGTACGCATAGATATGGCGGGAGGATGGACGGACACTCCGCCTTACTCCTTGTTTGCCGGTGGGAGTGTGGTGAATATTGCCATTGAACTGAACGGGCAGCCGCCTTTACAAGTGTACATCAAACCTTGCGCGGAGCATCGCATCGTGTTGCGCTCCATTGATATGGGAGCCATGGAGGTGGTGAATACTTTTGAGGAATTGCAATCCTATTGCATGATAGGTTCCCCCTTTTCCATTCCCAAAGCAGCATTGGCGCTGGCCGGGTTTGTTCCGGCTTTTTCAGAAACGGCTTATCCTTCGCTGGAAAAACAACTGGAAGCCTTCGGCACAGGTATAGAGATTACATTGCTTTCTGCCATACCTGCAGGTTCCGGTCTGGGCACAAGCTCCATTTTGGCTTCTACTGTCTTGGGTTCATTGAGTGACTTTTGCGGACTGATGTGGGATAAGAACGAAATATGCCGCCGTACGCTTGCCCTGGAACAGTTGCTGACGACCGGTGGCGGTTGGCAAGACCAATACGGTGGGGTACTGCAAGGCATCAAACTGTTGCAGACGGAGGCTGGATTTACCCAGCAGCCATTGGTACGCTGGTTGCCCGAGCATTTGTTTACCCATCCGGAATACCGCGATTGCCATCTGCTGTATTATACGGGCATTACGCGTACAGCCAAGGGCATCCTTGCAGAAATAGTACGCTCCATGTTCCTCAACTCTTCCCTGCACCTGGGGTTATTAGAAGAGATGAAAGCACATGCCTTGGATATGGCCGAAGCCATTCAACGGAATGACTTCAAGAGTTTCGGAACACTGGTAGGCAAGACATGGATGCAGAAGAAGGCACTGGACAGTGGAACAAATCCTCCTGCCGTAGAGGACATCATCCGTCAGATAAAAGACTATACCTTAGGATATAAACTGCCGGGAGCCGGTGGGGGAGGCTATCTGTATATGGTGGCTAAGGATCCGCAGGCAGCCCTGCGCATCCGTGAGACCTTGACGCTGAATGTACCGAATCCGAGAGCCAGGTTCGTAGAAATGTCACTCTCGGATAAGGGATTCCAGGTGTCGCGGAGCTGAAATTCATCATTCATGATGATACGGCCCCCCGTTCAGTATGGTCATCGCCCGGTAGAGTTGCTCCACAAAGATGAGGCGCACCATCTGATGGGAAAAGGTCATGCGTGAGAGGGACATCTTCTCGTGTGCCGCTTCGTACACTTTGGGGGAGAATCCGTAAGGGCCTCCGATAATAAATACCAGCCGTTTGTTCACGGTATTCATCTTGCGCTTCATATAGTCTGCAAACTCTATGGAGCGCATTTCTTTTCCACCTTCGTCCAGCAGTACGACCACATCTCCCGGCTGGAGAGCTTTCAATATCAGTTCCCCTTCCTTTTCCTTCTGCACTTCCATGGAGAGGCTCTTGGTGTTTTTCAGTTCGGGGATGACTTCCATCTCGAATGAGAGATAACGCTTGGTACGTTGCACATAGTCGTTGATGGCTGTTATAAAGTGTTGTTCTACAGTTCGTCCTACAACGAGCAGAGTAGTTTTCATACTGGTTCTGTTTTGATTAGCGCACAAATTTAGCATTTTTTTATTGTATTTTGAGACAAATGCTTACCTTTGCCTATCATAAATACTTGTGAAAATGAAAAAACGGGTAATCTTTTTGTTGACCGGTCTCTTCATTTGGACGTCTGTGCTGCTGGCTCAGAATGTTCCCGAGGGAGTGATTGGAGCCTTCAAGGAAGGAAACTCTCAGGAGCTCAACAAGTATCTGGGTGACAAGGTCGATTTAATCATTCAGAATAAGTCGACCCACGCCGACAAGCGGACGGCAGAGGGCACAATGGCTGCTTTCTTCTCCAACCACAAGGTCGGCAGTTTTAATGTGAACCATCAGGGGAAGCGCGATGAGTCCGGTTTCGTCATCGGTACCTTGATGACCGCAAATGGAAACTTTCGGGTGAATTGTTTCTTCAGAAAAGTACAGAGCAAATATGTCATACATCAAATAAGGATAGATAAAACAGATGAATAAGGAAGAAGAATTGATTGACAGGCTGATAGACCTGGCTTTCGCCGAAGATATAGGCGATGGAGACCATACAACCCTTTCGTGCATTCCTGCTACGGCAATGGGCAAATCCAAACTGTTGATAAAAGAACCGGGCATCCTGGCCGGTATCGAGATAGCAAAGGAGGTGTTCCGCCGTTTCGATCCTACCATGAAGGTGGAAGTGTTCATTAATGACGGTACAGCCGTAAAGCCTGGTGATGTGGCCATGATTGTGGAAGGCAAGATACAGTCTTTGTTGCAAACGGAGCGTCTGATGCTGAACATCATGCAGCGCATGAGTGGCATTGCCACCATGACACATAAGTATGCCGAGCAACTGAAAGGTACGAATACCCGTGTACTCGATACCCGCAAGACTACTCCGGGCATGCGTATCCTCGAGAAAATGGCAGTGAAAATCGGTGGCGGTGTAAACCACCGTATCGGCTTGTTCGATATGATTTTGCTGAAAGACAACCATGTGGACTTTGCGGGAGGCATCGACAAGGCCATCAACCGTGCGAAGGAATATTGCAAGGGAAAAGGCAAGGACCTCAAGATAGAAATAGAAGTGCGCAACTTCGACGAATTGCAGCAGGTGCTCGACCTGGGCGGTGTAGACCGTATCATGTTCGACAACTTTACGCCGGCAATGACAAAGAAGGCCGTAGAGATGGTAGGCGGCCGCTATGAAACGGAATCTTCCGGCGGCATCACGTTTGATACGCTCCGCGACTATGCCGAATGCGGTGTAGACTTTATCTCAGTCGGTGCGCTGACCCATTCTGTGAAGGGATTGGATATGAGTTTTAAAGCATGTTGACAAAGGCAGAACGCGTTATTGCAGAATAATAAGGAAAGCCTCTCATAAAGAATGCTGCATTAAGGCAGATTTATGAGAGGCTTTCTCTTGATAACCGGTAGAGTAATGGCACCCGGAAAAACAGATGGTGTATTTGGGAGAAACAGATGGTCTGTTTGGGGCAGATAGATGATGCGTTTGGCTGTAACGGATGATGTGTTTCAATGGATAAATAGCGTAGGAAGGTATGAAAAACATAACATGGAATAAAGTAAAAACAACTGTCAAAGGTTGGCAAGTGGGAGACTACATCCGGCAGACTTCCATTGTGGTGATTGGTGTACTGATTACCTTTGCCGGTAGTGAGTTGGTTACTCAAAACTCCGAGAAGAAAGATATTCAAGCCACCATGTCGCTGATTAGGGATGAACTGAAAAGCAACCGGGAGAATTATGAGAGTATCGTTTCAGAGTTTAGAGAGGATGAACGTCTTTCCAGCTTATTGGTGGAGTATGATTTAAAGCATCGGACGATACCGGAAGATTCATTGATACAGTTCCGCTTTCTTATGGGGCATATCCGCAGTTTTTATTATAGTCAGAATGCATTGGATATACTTAAAAACTCCATGTTGATGCAGAAGATTTCAGATAAAGAGCTACTGTTGCAGTTGACCGGAATCTATGAGGTATTGGATGGATTTAGGGCGACTATGAATGGCTATTACGATATGAAGGACGAAATTATGGTTCCTTTCCATTTGGCATTGACTGATGAACAGACGGACCAGATAAATCGTGGAGGATATGAGGCGTGGGATATTTACTTGTCGGACAGGTCGGTACGGAACTTTGTCAGGGTAGCGCGGAACTATTTTACGCCGGACTATGTAGAACGTGTGGGAAAACGTATAGACGAGGCAATACAAGCGCTTGAGAAAAAGTATCATTTAGAATGAAAAGATATGGGAAAGACAAGCTTTAACAGGTTGAACCATAAGATAAAAAGTTGGCGCATAGGTGATTATTTCCGCCAGTTCAGTATTGTGGCTGCGGGCATCATTGTCACTTTCTGGGGAAATGACCGGATTACCGAGAATGCCCGCCAAAAGGAAGTGCGTGCTACGATGCAGTTGGTAACGGAAGAGTTGGAATATAATAGGCAGGAGCTCCGTAATATAAAGCACTTGTTGGATATTGACATACACATGAGTCTGTTGTTGAGGGAACATGATATGGATGTATCCAAGATACCGACAGATACTCTGTGGAAGTATGGCAAGTTTTTCAATAATATGGATGAATTTTCTTATAGGACAGATGCGCTGGATGTGCTGAAAGGTTCTTCATTGATGCAGTATATACCGGACAAACGTATGTTGCAGGATGTATTGCAGACTTATTTTGAGTTGGGCAGGAAACAAAAGGATGTCAGTGATTACTATGCAACGAAAACAGATGCTCTTATGAGTGCTGCCATGTCCAGGGAGTGGGCGAATGTTTTTGACGGTGGCGACGGTCTTCGGGACCAGGCCTTGTTTCTTGTGCAGTATAAGAAATTTATCAATTACGTCAACATGGTTCCCGGTTTTCTGTATTGGCATGAATTTGATGAATTGGATGAAAGGCTGGCCAAGCAGATTCAAGTATTGAAAGCCAAATATAAGTAATCTCCGTTCTTTAACATCTTTTTATATTTAATTCAGCAGCATTTTCAAAAATGCTGCGTCTAACTAACAAACGACGCAAAGAGGCGTCCGTAAAACGAGCACTGACATTGGAAAATGAGATAGAACTGATTGAGGGCTGCCGGGCAGGAAAGGATTCCGCCCGAAAGGAATTATACACCCTCTACTCCAAGCAGATGCTGGCGGTATGTTACCGCTATACGGGCGATGTCGATGCGGCCCATGACGTATTGCACGATGGCTTCATCAAAATTTTCACCCACTTCACCTTCCGTGGCGAATGTGCATTGAGTACCTGGGTGACAAGGGTAATGGTGACGCAGGCGATAGACTACCTGCGGAAACAGCAACGTTTCAGCCAACTGGTGGTGAATGAGGAACAATTGCCCGACATTCCGGATGAAGCAGGCATTGCCGAAACCGGAGGCCGTATTTCCGAAGAAATGCTGATGGCGTTCGTGGCGGAACTTCCCGATGGATGCCGTACTGTATTCAACTTATACGTCTTTGAGGAGAAATCGCACAAGGAAATAGCCGAAATCCTCCACATCAAAGAGCATTCGTCTACCTCGCAGTTGCATCGTGCTAAGTGTTTGTTGATAAAAAGAATTAAAGAATATACTGAATATGAGAGAAAATGATGAAATAACCGGTTTGTTCCGCAGTCGTCTTGCCGGCGCAGAGATGACAGTGCGGGAGGACTTCTGGGAAGGGTTGCAACGTGACTTGCCGTCACCGGTTGCCGCAAAAGGTAGGAGGCCGCTTTTTCTTTCTCCGAGGTTTCACCGCGTAGCCGCAGCCGCCTCTGTTGTATTTGTACTGGGAGCTGCTTCTGCCGCTTTCTGGTATTTCTCTCCGAAAGAGGAAATCAAGGAGGCCTTTACACAAGTGGCGGCCATGACGCCGGAAGGTAACTTGAACGGGGATGTGGTGCAGGAAAGTTTTCCCTCTATCCATCAGGCCAACCCCATGGCACAAAAGCCCGGTACACAGCATCCCGCCAACGGCATTCCGGCAGGATTGACGGCGCAGGCCGATGAGGATGAATCCGTGTCTGTCCATGTTTCCATTCGGATTACCCAACGGGTGTACGGAAACCAGCAGCAGCCGGGAAACGGTTATTACAGTAACGGAACTCCGGCCGGAAACGGGAACTACCATTCAAATCCTGGCCATAAGGATGCTGATATAGATAGAATGCTGCCATCTTCTGAGGAAGAACCGGCAAAGTCTGTGGCTGTATCGCCATCCAAGCCCCGTAATTGGGCATTGAAAGCAGGCATCGGCACTTCCCTGCCGAAAGGGAATTTCCATATGCCGTTCACGGCCGGGGTAAGCGTGGAACGTTGTTTGAACAAGCATTTCTCCTTGGAAGCCGGTCTTCAGTATAATTGCTTGGATGGTGACCATACGTTGCATACGCTGGGAATTCCGGTAAGGCTGAACATGATGCTGGCCAGTACGCCGAAAGTGGATTTCTATGCTATGGTAGGTGGAGCAGCCGAGAAATGCATTGCAGGTGCTCCGGACAATGGTTTCGGTGCAGAGCCGGTACAGTTGTCGGTTGCTGCCGGAGTAGGGGTACGCTATAAAATGAACAACCGTTTTGCCTTGTTTGCAGAGCCGTCTGTATCCCATCATTTCGATACGGACTCGCAGACAAGAACCTTGCGTACGGAACGGCCCACCAATCTGAATCTGTTGTGCGGCGTGCGCATGACTTATTAATCTTAAATACCATACAAATATGAAGACTCTATACAATAAATTACATATATTCGGGCAGACTATGCTGCTCGTATTCTTTACTCTTTCTGTTCTCTCTTTGGGCTCTTGCAGCAAAGAAACGTTGGACTACAACCATCCGGATGTAGACTTGTTTGTCAAGCAGTTGAAGGCTGGCAAATATTCTACCCAAAGTCCGGATGGATTGAGTAACATGCCCAAGTTCACTTCCGAAGATATAGAGGAATTGCTGAAGTATGCCGAGGACTTGACGGTCATTCCCTCTTTCCCCCTGGCTCCGGTATCCTATTCGGCAGGTGGCAAGCTGCGTTTGGGCGAATGCATCCTGTGGACGGTAGAGACTATCCGTCTCGGGAACAATGCTTCGATGGGATGCAAGATGGTACATACGGATGCGGAGAATTATGAAGGTATCTATTTCCTTTCGGACGAAGAGGTGCTGGATGCCGCTTCGCGCTACCGCCGCTGGTGGGAAACCCGTAAGTATCCACGGACTATGTGGACGATTGATCCCTGCTATGACGAACCGCTTTGTGGCAGCGGATATATGTGGTGGTGACCTGTTTTTAGGGATTAAGGATTAGGTATTAAGTAATCAAACTGTCAGGTGAAGAGATTTATACTTGTAATGGGGCTGCTCTGTGCAGTAGCCTTCCCTTGTTATGCCCAAAACTGGACCCCTCAGGACTCGTTGAGGCTGAACCGGTTGCTGAAGGGCGAGGGGGAGGTAAAACTGAATCCGGAGGTATTGCAGGAATTGGAAATGAACAATTCTCTGGGTACTCCGAAAGCGGTGATGGACAAGTCGTGGATGGATTTTGATAATTCATTGCCCGTCATGCCGAAAGCGCCCGAGAAAAAAGTGGTGCTTACCTTACGTCCTTATACAGCCAATACCAAATATAATTGGGACCCCATTTATCAGAAAAAAATCAAGGTAGACAAGGATACTTGGCGAGGAGATGAATTCTATGCGCTTAAGATTCTGATGATTCCTACGAACTGGGCTAAACATCCGTTTGATGCCGGTCCGCGTGAGACGGTGGAGCAGATTGAAGCAACCGGTTTGCGTTACCGGGTGACGGAGCGGGCCAATAATATGGCTGTGGGCGGTTGGCAGGGTGCCAGTGGCGGTGGAATTTCCGGTTTAGACCTGATGACACCTTTTACCCGTGAGTTTTGGAATTTCAAAGGCCGCAAGCGCCGTGCCCGTACGCTGGAAGTATTGAAGGCGTATGGAGATTCGATAACTGTTTTGGAACAACAGTAATTTATCACTTTTTGTCAAATTTTGAACTTTCTTTCTCCTCTTCTTGTTTTCATTAGTAAACCTTTAAAAAAAGTAATAATGAACAGAGTGACTTCTCTATTTGGAATAAGATATCCGATAATTCAAGGTGGTATGGTGTGGTGTAGCGGCTGGAGACTTGCTGCTGCTGTAAGCAATGCGGGAGGGCTGGGCTTGCTCGGCGCAGGTTCGATGCATCCCGAAACGTTGCGGGAGCATATCAGGAAATGCCGTGAGGCTACGCATCATGCTTTTGGTGTGAATATTCCCTTGATGTATCCCCAGATAGAAGAGATAATGCAGATTGTGGCCGACGAGGGAGTGAAGATTGTATTTACATCTGCCGGCAGCCCGAAGAAATGGACTGGTTGGTTGCACGAGCGTGGCATCACGGTGGTGCATGTTGTTTCGTCCTCGCGTTTTGCCGTGAAGGCAGAAGAGGCGGGTGTTGATGCAATAGTTGCCGAAGGCTTCGAAGCCGGTGGGCACAATGGGAGGGAGGAGACTACCACCCTGTGCCTGATACCAGCTGTACGTGCAGTTACTACACTTCCGCTGATTGCCGCCGGTGGCATTGCAACGGGTGAGGCCATGCTGGCTGCCCGGGTGCTGGGTGCGGAAGGTGTGCAGATTGGTACACGCTTTGCCTTGACGGCAGAGAGTTCTGCAAACGAGGTATTTAAGGATTACTGCTTGCATTTGGAAGAAGGGGATACCCGTCTGCTTTTGAAGAAATTGGCTCCGGTGCGTCTGGTGCGCAATAACTTTCGCAGCGCCGTAGAGGCTGCTGAGGCTGTGGGAGCTTCAGAGGAAGAACTTCGTATCCTTTTAGGGCGCGGCCGTGCCAAACGTGGTATTTTTGAAGGTGACTTGGAAGAAGGGGAACTGGAAATAGGGCAGGTATCTGCCTTGCTGCATGGAAAGGGAGTGCAGTCTGTGGCGTCGGTCATGCAAGAGTTGGTGGAGGAGAGCAGAAGGGCGTGGGAGAGAATGCAGGAATTGGATTTCTGACTATTCCCGTCTTCTGGTATCATATAACACTAAAAAAGGAATATTCCCGGTGATTTCGGGGATATTCCTTTTTTAGTTCCAATTTATAACCTTTTATCCTTTGGGGATATTGGTTGTGTCTTTTGCCATATTTCCACTTGTGGCGGAATTACTTGTGCCATTGTTGCTGGTAGTGGCGCTACCGGTAGCCATATTTGTTGCGCTTTTACCGGCTGTCTGCACAGCGGGTTGCTCTTCCCAGTGGAATGGTTCGAAGCTACTGTTCGGGTCAACCCAGGACGGTTTCTTGGAAGCATAAATAATGAATGGGGCAATGACTACAATCAGCGCACCGATGATGAGCACGGAGAACCATACAGTGTTGCTGCCTGTTGAAATCTGGCTGGGTGGGATAAAGCTCAATACGAATGCCAGCAATGACCCGCAGAAACCAAGACCACCGATGAGCCACATCAATCCGTTGCCATTCTTGCCGATACGGAACGGACGGTTCAGCTTCTTCATCTTATAACGCAGCACGATGGCTCCGGAGAACATCAGCATATACATGATAAGATAGAGGACTACGGTCAACTGTGACAGAATCTGGTAGAAACTCTGTACGGAAGGCATGACTACGAACAGAAGGCTCAGTACGGTTACTGCACCGCCTTGTACATAAAGGATGTTCTTCTGTACACCCAGTTTGTTTGTCTTCTGGAAGAACGGAGGCATGTAGCCTGCTTTTCCTACGGCAAAGATACCTTTGGACGGACCGGCAACCCATGTCAATACACCTGCCAGCACCCCGAATGCCAGAGCAATGGCGATGATGGGTGACAGCCAGGAGGCGCGGATGTAATGGAAATAGTTATCGAAGCCTACAAGCAGACTCTGTGTCAGACTGATGTCTTTGGCCGGGATGATGATGCCCAGTGAGAAAGTACCGAGCACGAAGATGATAACCGTAATGGCCGCACCGATGAACACTGCCTTCGGATAATTCTTGGAGGGATTGTTCACGTCTTTTACGTGGATACCGCCCATTTCCATACCGGCATAGAAGAGGAAGATACTGGCAGCAAGCACCACGTTGTCGAAGTTCGTCAAGTCGGGGAAGAAGCTGCTGTGGAAATCCAGGTTGGAGTGTCCGCCGGTGGCAAGGTAGATAATACCCAGGATAATCAGCAGTGCGGCAGGGATAATAGTCCCGACCAGGCCGCCGACCTTTGCCACTTTACCTACCCAGCTCATGCCCTTCATGGAGATGAACGTAGCCAGCCAGTAGATGATGAGGACAACAACGAGCGAGTAATACTTGTTATTGGCCAGTGACATGTCGTGTACGTCGTTCATGCCGATGAAAGCAATGGATACGGCACCGAATGTCAATACGGTAGGATACCAGATTGTACTTTCAATCCATTGTACCCAGATGGCAAGGAAGCCCAGTTTTTTTCCGTAGGCTTCGCCCACCCAGCGGAACACACCGCCTTGCTTGTCTTGAAACATGGCAGCCAGTTCCGCGGCGACAAGTGACGTCGGAATCAGAAAAACAATGGCTGCAAATAAGTAGTAGAAGGCCGAACTCATTCCGTACACGGCCTCGGCAGGAAGTCCACGTAGGGATACTACTGCCGTCACATTCATGATTGCCAGGGTAAATACACCCAGCTTCACTGTTTGTTTAATATTTGCCATAAGTTAAGGTTTTAGATGAAAAATATATTCAAAATCAGCGTCTATAACAACACTTGGGGAGAGTTGTTCCCAACGGATAAGTGAAAGTTCCGGTTTTAACTATTCAGGAAGCGTCGGCTTTGGGCGCGGGCTTCTGTGCAACTTTCTTGTAGAACTCTTCTTTTTCCTTATTGCGCCGTTCGACCAGGCTCGTTACATACACTGTAAAGATAGGGAACATCATCATGCCCAGCGCAGCCAGCAGTACGGACAGTACCCGTCCGGTGGGAGTGACTGCTATGATATTGGAACCCACCGTCGTCACGTCCATAAATGCCCACCATAAGGCGTCTCCATATCCTTTGACTAAAGGATTGGGACCATGCTCCATGACATAAAAGGCCAGACTGGAAAAATAGACAGTGGCCAGCAACATGGTAAGGTAGGAAACGAACAGTCCCGATGCGCGGTTGTACGTCAGCCAACCCACCACGATAGCCATGGCGTAACCACCCCGCACTAATGGGATGAAACGCAGCATATAGGTTATCTCGGGTGAGAAAGTCCATCCCATATAGGCAATGATGTTTTGATAGGGTATAGCTACCAGCAGGAAAATGAAATGCGTGGCCACGTAGTGACCCTTCTTCTCTGCCAGGAACCATTCCAATACAAAATCTGCCAGGAACAGGGCACATATCCACAACTGTACTTTCATGTAGACCGACTGTTCGTAAAAGGGGATCCCCTTGAACGTGTCGACAGAGATGCTGATAACTAAAAATAGCGACAGTATCAATATAATGACATGCAGTATGCCATAGATACCTTTTTCCCGCAATACAAATTCTGATAGAGCCATTTTCATGATGAAGTCCATTATAAAGTCATAAGTTATGAGTTATAAGTCATTTGCTGATTACGGTGCCTACCAACAAATAACTCATAACCTATAACTCATAACTAAAAAGAGAAACTTATTCTGTAATCGTTACGTTATCACCGTTGAACACACCCAGGCCGAGCTTGTTCATGATGAACTTGATTGCCGATTGGGCCTTTACGGAGTTTCCCGCTTCGTCTAGGGGAGGAGCGAAGGCCGATACTCCCATGACACCGGGCAATACGGCCATTACACCACCGCCTACACCGCTTTTGGCCGGTATGCCGGCGGTGTACATCCAGTCGCCGGAATGCTCGTAGAAGCCTACGGTCGAAATCATCGACGTAATTTTCGGTGCCAGGCTGGCTTCGAACACCGTTTGTTTGGTGACGGGGTTCACACCGTTATTGGCGATGGTTCCTGCGGCAATGCCCAGTTGCTGGGCCGTGATGCCGAGAGAACACTGGCGGGTATAGAGGTCGAGTGCCATATCCGGATCATCGTAGATGCGGTTGTAGTTTTTCAGCAGCCAGGCAATGGAGCGGTTGTTGAAGTTGGTAGCCGTTTCCGATTTGTACAGTTCGTCGATGAGTTGTGGGGCAGAGCCGCACAGCTCAGTGACATTCTGTACAATGGCATCCCATTTTTTGTCGGAGTTTCCCACTGGCTGCACCATGGAACAGGCGGAAATGGCACCGGCATTTACCAATGGAGTGGAAGGGTGGTCGTTTTCCAGCAAGATGGCGATGATGGAGTTGAACGGTAGTCCCGTGGCATCGGCACCTATCATGTCCAGCACTTTCTGCGCACCGTATTGGCGCAGGATAAGGATGGCTGTGTGTACCTTCGAGACGGACTCTATACCGAAACGATAGTCTGTGTCACCTATATTGATGGTCTGCCCGTTCATCAGGCAGATGCTGAGTCCGAATAGTTTGGAGTCTATGTTGGCAAGGTAGGGAATATAATCCGCATTCTTGCCTCCTGTGCTGCCCTTCACCTCATTGTAGGCTTCTTGGGCAACCTCCTTTATTTGTGAAATTGATATTTTCTTTTCCATAAACACGTTGTGATGTACGATTAGACGATGTACGATTTACGATTGAAATTACTCCTTTAAACGTAGTCCGTATCAAGAGAAACTCTAATCGTACATCGTAAATCGTTTAATCGTAAATTAATTTATTTTTTATGAGTACGGCATCCGTGGTTGAATATTTTGGTTTCCACCGGCAGGTTCTTTTCCTGTGCCATACGGGTAGGAGTCGGGTAATCCAGTTTCTCCAGCTCCGTGATGGCATTCTTGATGTCACCCAGCAGCATGTCTGCCATGTCGCGGCTGAATCCTTGGCGAACAACGACGCGCATTACGACGTAGTCTTCCAGCTTTGAAGGCAGTGTATAGGCGGGTACCATCCAACCGTGTTGTGACAGCTTGTCCTGCAGGTCATACAGAGTCCATTTGGCAGCTCTTGCATATTCCGGTTTCAAATACCAGATAAACAGCGGGTTCACAACCTCGTCGGAATAGTTTACGAACGGAGCCATCTTGCCGATTTCGTCATGGATATACTTGGCGATGGTCAGAGAGTTGTACTGTACTTCCTTGTAACCCTGGAATCCCAAACGGATGAACTGGTAATATTGACCCAGAATCTGTGCGGCAGGACGGGAGAAGTTCAGGCCTACCTGAGTAATGTTGGCACCGAGGTAGTTTACGCTGAATGACATTTCTTCGGGCAGATATTCCTTGCCTTTCCAGCAAACCCAGCCCAGACCCGGATAAACCAGACCGAATTTGTGTCCGCTGACGCTGATGGAGAGTACCCACTTCAGACGGAAGTCCCATTTCTTTTCGGGATAGAGGAACGGGAGGATGAAACCGCCGCTGGCGGCATCTACGTGGATAGGAATGTCGTAGCCGGTCTTCGCATTGTAGGCATCGAGGGCTTTGTCGAGGGCTTCGACGTCATCGTTCAGTCCTGTCCATGTAACGCCTTGGATAGGCACGATACAGATGGTGTTCTCATCACACATCTTCAAGGCTTCTTCGGGGTCGAGCGTGGTCTTGTCCAGTGTCAAAGGCACTTCACGCATTTCAATCTGCCACAATTGGGCGAATTTTTCCCATACCACCTGGAAACCAGTTGAAATAACGAAGTTTGGTTTGTCGAACGGTTTGCCTTGCGCCTGACGTTTCTTGCGCCAGCGCAACCAGGCTGCCACACCACCCAGCATACATGCCTCCGAGGAACCGATGGCAAGTGCGCCGGTTTTCCAGGTTTCTTTTTCAGGAGAGTTCCAGAGGTTGGCCACGATGTTGATACATTTACCGTTCATTACGGCGATGCGCGGATATTCGGTCTCGTCAATGTAGTTGATGTTGATGGCTTCGTTCATCAGCTTGGTTGCATATTCGTCCATATAGGTAGTGACGAATGTAGCCAGATTCAAGCGAGGCTGCGTTTGGGCGAAGGTCTCGTCTTTCACCATCTGATAGGCGATTTCCGGGGTAGTAGGTCCGTCGGGAATCTTTTCTACGGGTGAGGGTTGTAACATACGGTTTGAACCGAATACTTCAGTTTTTGCATCTCCTTTTCTGAAATTCAAATCTTCCATATTAATAAGTTTTTTAAAGGTTTAGGCGGCGGGGCTTTTCCCCGTCGAATTTCCCACAACAACGGGGTTTGCGGATGAAAGTTCCGGGGTTTTGCATTATTTGGCGTTTATTAAAGGGCAGCGTAGTAAAATCTTAAAAAACGAACATTCTGAAGGTAGGTTTGTTGTTCCCACATTATTCATTTAATTAATATACTACTATATGAAAATCAATACCGGAAGGGGTACAATCCCCCTTATCACGCTTGTCGGCATTTGGTCAGTCTCTGCATTGACTTCCTTGCCGGGATTGGCCGTATCACCTATTTTGGGACAGCTTACTACCATTTTTCCATATGCTACAGAACTGGATATACAGATGCTTACCTCCCTGCCTTCGCTGCTGATAATTCCTTTTGTGCTATTGGCGGGCAAGCTGGCCGAGAAACGTGACTTTGTGCGTCTGCTGAAAGTGGGACTTTGGATGTTTGCCGCCAGTGGGGTACTTTATCTTTTTTCGGACAAAATGTGGCAGTTGATGGTGGTCAGTGCTTTGCTCGGCATTGGCTCGGGACTGATAATCCCGTTGTCTACCGGTTTGGTTTCACGTTATTTCACGGGGGAGTATAGGGTAAAGCAGTTTGGTTACAGTTCTGCCATCACCAATGTGACGCTGGTTGTGGCAACGGCGGTGACTGGGTATCTGGCAGAGGTAAACTGGCACTTGCCTTTCGTGGTATATCTGCTTCCGTTGGTTTCTCTGCTGCTTGTCGGGTATTTGAAGGGAGATACCGGTCAGCCGCAGAAAACAGAAGATACGGCTACCGTTGTTCCGGAGGAATCCAAGCGTGCGATTCCCGGTAAATACGGCATCCATGTCCGCCATCTGCTACAGTTGATGCTGTTTTATGGCGTCACTACGTATGTAGTGCTGGCGGTTACTTTTGACTTGCCTTTTTTGATGGAGGCCCATCACTTCTCCAGCGGAAATTCCGGATTGATGATCTCCTTATTCTTCCTTGCCATTATGGCTCCGGGTTTCTTCCTGGGGCATATCGTGAAGTGGATGGGGAAACACACAAAGTTTTACAGCCTTTTGTCCATTGCAGCGGGTTTGCTTTTGATATGGATTTCGCCTAAAGAATGGCTGATAATACCGGGATGTATGTTGGTTGGTTTGGGATATGGTGTCATTCAACCGCTGATTTATGACGAGACAGTAGATACGGCTATACCGGAAAAAACAACTTTGGCACTGGCCTTTGTAATGGTAATGAATTATCTGGCGATTCTATTGTCCCCGTTCATTACAGACTTCTTTCAGACCTTGTTCCACACTAATTCCAAGGAATTTCCGTTTATTTTCAACCTCTGCATCACACTGCTCGCTATGTGGTGGGAGTATGCGAGGAAGAAGGATTCTTTGTTGGGGGGGAGTTATGAGTGATGAGTGATTTGTTGGTAATTGTGCTGCGCTACCATGCTGAAAGGAAAATACCAACAAATCACTCATCACTTATAACTTATAACTTATAACTCAATCGCCTCATATTTCAGCCCGAAGACGTCGGCTACAGCTTTGTATGTTACTTTGCCTTCCACTACGTTCAATCCTTGCGCCAGAGCCGGGTCGTCCTTGCAGGCTTGTCTCCAGCCTTTGCATGCCAGGGAAACAGTGTAGGGCAGGGTGGCATTTGTCAGTGCCATGGTGGAGGTGAAGGGTACGGCGCCGGGGATATTGGCAACGGCGTAGTGTACAATTCCGTCCACAATGTAGGTAGGGTCGCTGTGCGTGGTGGGGTGGGAGGTTTCGAAACAACCGCCCTGGTCGATGGCTACGTCTACGAGTACCGTACCGGGTTTCATCATCTTCAGCATTTCGCTGGTGATGAGGTGTGGGGCCTTGTCACCGGGGATGAGGACGGAACCGATTACCAAGTCGATGTTCGGCAATTCCATCTTGATGTTATGGGTGGAAGAATAGAGTGTCTTTACGTTTTTCGGCATCACTTCACTCAGGTAGCGCAGGCGGGGAAGGTTGATGTCGGCAATCAGTACCTCGGCACCCATTCCGGCAGCTATCTGTGCGGCATTGGTGCCCACGATACCACCTCCAAGGATAAGTACGCGTGCGGGACGTACGCCCGTTACTCCGCCCATCAGTTTTCCCTTGCCGCCTTGTGGCTTTTCAAGGAAGCGGGCTCCTACTTGGGTAGCCATGCGTCCTGCCACCTCACTCATAGGAGTAAGTAGCGGAAGTGAGTGGTCTTCTTTTTCCACGGTTTCGTAGGCGATGCAGACGGCACCGCTTTCAATCATGGCTTCGGTCAGCAATTTATCGGCTGCAAAGTGGAAATAGGTGAATACCACTTGTCCCTTTTTAATCAGTTTGTACTCCGGTGCAATAGGTTCCTTTACCTTGACAATCATGTCGGCTGCGGCATACGTGTCTTCAATGGTCGGTAAAGTCTTTGCACCTACGGCGATGTAGTCATCGTCGGAGAAACCGCTGTTTACGCCTGCTGTGGCTTGCACATACACCGTATGACTTTTTTTCACCAATTCGGCTACTCCGGCAGGGGTCATTCCCACGCGGTTCTCGTTGTTCTTGATTTCTTTAGGTACTCCGATAATCATAACCTTAAAGTTTTAATTGGGGGGTTAAACATGGCGCAATATAGCGATTTCCCGGCTTGGATGTTATCGGTGCATCTATGTTCTTCAACAGAATTTTTATGCATGTTTTAATCAATGATAATTGTAGCTTTCTGTAGGTAGAGAGAACTATTCTTTTTATATTTGCATGCATTTAAAATAATATTGACTGTACAAAATATGAAATATTCTATATTTTTCTCTCTTTTGTTCTTTATTGGTAGTGTGCAAAGCGGCTATGCCCAAGAAACCGGTACAGACAAGCCCTCCTTCATCCCGCCTTTTGATTTTCCCATCACTTTCTCCGGTAACTTCGGCGAGATACGTGCCAACCATTTTCATGGCGGACTGGATTTCAAGACCGGTGGAACCATAGGCAAGCCGGTACGCGCTCTGGCCGACGGATATATTTCGCGTATCCGCGTTACCCACGGTTCGGGCTATGTGCTCGATGTGGCTTATGACAATGGTTATTCGACGATAAACCGCCATTTGAGTGCCTTTGTGGGCGATGTGGCCCGCCGGGTTGAAGACTTGCAGTACGAGAAAGAAAGTTGGGAGGTGGAAATTACTCCCGAACCCGATGAATATCCCGTGAAGGCCGGTCAGATAATAGCTTTGAGCGGAAACACCGGATACTCTTTCGGTCCGCACCTGCATCTGGATATGATAGAGACGGCTACGGACGAATATATCGACCCGCTGCCTTTCTTCATGAACAAGGTGAAAGACAAGACTGCCCCGCGTGCCGAAGGTATCATGCTGTTTCCACAGCCGGGAAAAGGAGTGGTGGAGGGCAAGCAGACGCGACGGGCTTTTCCGGCACATCCAACGAAACCCATTACCGCCTGGGGACTGATTGGTGCAGGCATCCGTGCCTACGACTATATGGACGGAGTGCAGAATAAATATGGCGTGAAGACGGTGATTCTCGAAGTGGACGGTGAGGAAGTCTTCCGCAGTACGATAGACCGCTTTGCCTATGAGGAGAACCGCTATATCAATTCGTGGACACACGGTCAGTACATGAAGTCTTTTATAGAGCCGGGCAACCGTCTTCGCATGCTGCAGGCATCCAACGGCAATCGCGGACTGGTGGAAATCAACGAAGAACGCCCTTACCGATTTGTCTATACACTGAGCGATGCGCTGGGAAATACCTCTAAAGTCCGCTTTACAGTCCAGGGACAGAAGACGATAATTGCTCCGGTGGAACATCGTGAGAAATATACCCTCAAATGGGACAAGGTGAACTATCTGCAGGAGCCGGGGCTGGAGTTGGTTATCCCGAAAGGAATGCTCTACGATAACGTCTTGCTGAACTACTCCGTGCGGGCTGATAGTGGCGACATCGCTTTCACCTATCAACTAAACGATACCCGTATTCCTATGCACAATGCCTGCGATTTGCGTATCGGCTTGCGCCGGCGTCCAGTAGAGGATATGACCAAATATTATGTGGCGGGCGTAACGGCGCGCGGTGGAAAATACCGCATCGGCGGTAAGTATGAGGATGGTGTCATGAAAGTGCGTATACGGGATTTGGGGACTTATACCGTGGCAGTGGATACGGTTCCGCCGGTGATAACTCCCGTGAACCAAGCTCAGTGGGGACGTACGGGAAAAATCATCTTCAAGGCCAAGGACAAGGAAACCGGCATCAACACCTATCGGGGTACGATTGACGGGAAGTATGCCTTGTTTGGAAAGCCCAATTCCATCAGTGGTAACCTGGTGTGCGAGCTCGACCCGAAATATGTGGAGAAAGGCGGCAAGCATGTGGTGGAGATGACGGTGACGGATGGCTGTGGCAACCGTACTACCGAACAGTTTGATTTTGTATGGTAAAGACTGAAATATTTAGTAACATTATAATTTAGAAGTATGAAAAGTAAAAGACTGACTCTTTCCGTCTTGTTTGTTGTGGCAGCCGTGGCGAATGCGCTGGCCTGCACCAATCTTATCGTAGGCAAGAACGCCTCCGCGGACGGTTCTACCATTGTTTCCTATTCTGCCGATTCTTATGGTTTGTTCGGCGAGTTGTATCATTATCCTGCTGGTATGCACAAGAAAGGTACGCTGATTGACATACACGAGTGGGACACCGGCAAATACCTTGGGCAGATAGAGCAGGCGCGTCAGACGTACAATGTCATTGGCAACATGAATGAGTTCCAGCTCACTATCGGTGAGACGACATTCGGCGGACGTCCCGAGCTGGTGGATACCACCGGCATCATCGACTACGGCAGCCTGATTTACCTCGGTCTGCAACGCTCACGCACCGCCCGCGAGGCCATCAAAGTGATGACGGAACTGGTGCAGGAATATGGCTATTACAGCAGTGGCGAGTCCTTCACCATCGCCGACCCCAACGAAATATGGATTATGGAGATGATTGGCAAGGGACCCGGTGTGCGCGGTGCCGTATGGGTAGCTGTCCGCGTGCCCGATGATTGTATCTCCGCTCATGCCAACCAGAGCCGCATTCATCAGTTCAACATGAACGACAAGGAGAACTGTATGTACTCCCCCGATGTCATCTCCTTTGCACGCGAGAAGGGCTATTTTGACGGTGTGAACAAGGATTTCAGCTTTGCCGATGCCTATGCTCCGCTCGATTTCGGTGCCCGTCGCTATTGCGAGGCACGCGTATGGAGCTATTTCAATATGTTTACCGACCGCGGCAACGAGTTCCTGCCTTATATATTGGGTGAGACGGACACTCCGATGCCTCTGTTTGTGAAGCCCAACCGCAAGGTTTCCGTGCAGGATGTGAAGAACGCCATGCGCGACCATTATGAAGGTACTCCTCTCGACATCAGCAAAGATTTCGGCGCAGGCCCGTATCATACCCCGTACCGCCTTTCTCCACTCTCTTTCAAGGTGGGTGACCAGGAATACTTCAATGAACGTCCCATCTCCACCCAGCAGAGCGGTTTCGTATTCGTGGCACAGATGCGCTCCGAGTTGCCCGATCCTATCGGTGGAGTATTGTGGTTCGGCACAGATGATGCCAACATGACGGTATTTACGCCCGTATACTGCTGTACGGACAAGGTTCCCGTATGCTACACCCGTGTGGACGGCGCCGATTACATCACTTTCTCCTGGAACTCCGCTTTCTGGATTTTCAACTGGGTGGCCAATATGGTTTATCCCCGTTATGACTTGATGATGGGCGACGTGCGTGCCACTCAGACAGAGTTGGAGACAACCTTCAACGAAGCGCAGGAAGGCGTTGAGGCTGCTGCTGCCAAACTGCTGGAAAAAGATCCTGCCAAAGCAAAGGCATTTCTTACCAACTATACGAACATGACTGCCCAAAGCACTTTCGATACTTGGAAACGTCTTGGCGAGTTTCTTGTCGTAAAGTATAATGACGGCGTTGTCAAACGTATGAAAAACGGTCAATTCGAACGTAATTCCATCGGCCAGCCGGCAGGCGTAATCCGCCCGGGATACCCGAAGGAGTTCCTTGAAGAGTATGTTAAGCAGACGGGAGACAGATATAAAATGCCTGAATAAAATTAGGATATTTGAACTTATTCTTCTACATTTGTGTCTTACAAAAAAGTTTATATTAACCCTTAAAACAATAACAGTCTTATGGAAAATCAGGAACTGATTAAGCAGGTGACTGAGAAAGCCGAAAAATGGCTTACCCCGGCATATGATGCCGAAACTCAGGCAGAAGTGAAACGCATGTTGGAAAATCCAGATAAAACCGAATTGATAGACAGTTTTTACAAAGACCTGGAATTTGGAACGGGCGGTCTGCGCGGCATCATGGGTGCCGGTACAAACCGCATGAACATCTACACCGTAGGTGCCGCAACACAGGGCTTGTCCAACTATCTGAACAAATGTTTTGCCGGAAAGAAGGATATTTCCGTTGTTGTGGGGCACGACTGCCGCAACAATAGCGACAAGTTCGCAAAGATTTCTGCCGACATCTTCTCTGCAAACGGCATCAAGGTATATCTTTTTGATGACCTTCGTCCTACGCCCGAAGTTTCATTTGCCATTCGCCACTTCGGCTGCCAGAGCGGTATCAACATTACAGCCAGCCACAACCCCAGAGAATACAACGGCTACAAGGCTTATTGGGATGACGGTGCGCAGGTGCTCGCTCCGCACGATACAGCCATCATAGACGAGGTAAATAAGGTGACGGTGGCCGACATCAAGTTCAACGGCAACAAGGACTTGATTCAGATTATCGGCAAGGAAGTGGATAAGGTTTATCTGGACATGGTTCACTCCATCTCCATCGACCCCGAAGTCATCCGTCGCCAGAAAGACCTCAGCATTGTGTATACTCCGCTTCATGGCGCAGGCCGCGTGCTCATTCCGGACTCATTGAAGGAGTGGGGATTTGAGAATATCAACTGCGTGCCCGAACAGATGGTGAAGGACGGCAATTTCCCGACGGTGGTTTCTCCGAATCCCGAAAATGCCGAAGCCCTTTCCATGGCCATTGCGCTGGCCAAGAAGATTGACGCTGACATCGTGATGGCAAGTGACCCGGATGCCGACCGTGTCGGTATGGCCTGCAAGGACGATAAGGGCGAGTGGGTGCTTATTAATGGTAACCAGACTTGTCTCATTTTCTTGTACTACATCATCAAGAACCGTATTGCAATGGGCAAGATGCAGCCAAACGACTTCATCGTGAAGACCATCGTGACCACTGAACTCATCAAGGCTGTGGCAGACAAGAACAAGATTGAAATGCGCGACTGCTACACCGGCTTCAAGTGGATTGCTCGCGAAATCCGTCTGAGCGAAGGCAAGCAGCAGTATATCGGTGGTGGTGAAGAAAGCTATGGCTTCCTGGCCGAAGACTTTGTCCGTGATAAAGATGCGGTTTCTGCCTGCTCCTTGCTGGCCGAAATCTGTGCTTGGGCCAAAGACCAGGGTAAGACGCTCTATGACGTATTGATGGAAATCTATGTAGAATATGGATTCTCAAAGGAAACCACCGTGAATGTGGTGAAACCGGGTAAGAGCGGTGCCGAGGAAATCAAGGCGATGATGGATAACTTCCGTGCCAATCCTCCGAAGGAAATCGGCGGTTCGGCTGTCAGTCTGATTAAGGATTACAAGACGCTGGAACTTACTGATGCCCAGGGCAACGTAAGCAAGCTGGATATGCCCGAGACTTCCAATGTACTTCAATATTTCACTGTAGACGGCACGAAGATTTCTGTCCGTCCTTCCGGTACGGAACCGAAGATTAAGTTCTATATCGAGGTGAAGGGCGAGATGGGTTGTCCGAAATGCTATACCAGCGCCGATGCCGAAGCTGAGAAGAAAGTGGAGGCAGTGCGCAAGTCACTCGGCATTTGATAGGAAAGAGGAAAAAATGTGTATATAGTGTTCGGAGAGGCGTAACCCGTGAGGGCTGCGCCTCTTCCTTTTGCTTCTGTGTTGAAAGAAAACTTAAATAAAGACTTAAACCCGATGGTTGATGAACAAAACGTTTGCAGGGAAGTTAAGTATAGGCAGATTGCGGTTACACACCGATTGGTTGATGTGAATGAGAGTCGTTTCATTCGTAGTTGTTCGTTTGTGAGTGTGTGTTTTCCGCAATCTGCTTTTTAAAATTTCTTCCCCCCCTCTTTTTAATTCTTTAATTTTTAATTGTTCTCCATCCACCAGTCTATCAGCCTTCTTGCGATACTCAGTTTTCGTGGAATTTCGGGCAGGTTGTCTTTGGAATAGAAGGCGGCAGCGGTCAGCTCATCTTCCTGCAGTTTTATCTCCCCGCTTTCGTAGTCGGCAATGAAACCCACCATCAATCCGCTGGGGTAGGGCCAGGGCTGGTTGCTGAAGTAGGTGATGTTCTTTACCTTCAGCCCCGTTTCCTCAAAAACTTCCCGTTCCACACATTCTTCCAGTGTCTCGCCGGCTTCGAGGAAGCCTGCCACCAGTCCGTAGAAGGTTCCTCGGAAGTTCCGGGCATGCACCAGCAGGATTTCGTCTCCTTTGCGTATCAGTACGATGATGGCGGTGGAAACGGGAGGGTACATCTCATTGCCGCAGTTGGGACACTTCTTCATGATGGGGGTCTGGTGCTCCATGGCGGTGCCACACACGGGGCAGAAGTGGCTGTGCTCGTCCCAATAGAGTATCTGGAAGGCCTTTCCTGCAGAACGGTACTCGTCCGGCGAGATGTAGTCGTACGATGCGCGCAGGCCTATCATGACCCATTCGTCGGTTTCGGCCACGGGCTGTTCCAAGGCGAATGCACGTACTTGCTTGCCGTTGGGGGGGAACACTTCGTGTATATTACTTCCGGCTTCCGGTGTCAGAGGAGGCTCTATACTGACGGGTACGCTGTATTTTATTTCTCCTTTGTCTGTATATCCTTTTTTCAGCAGCAGTTGGTCTTTGAAGAAGACGAACCACTGCGTGGAGGGTTGGGGTTCTGTTGATTTTTCCATTGTTTGTTGTTTTATTATTTTGGGGGGGATGAACACGAAAATACAAAGGCACAGAGATTCTTTTCAAATTAATTTCTATGTCTCTGTGTCTCTGTGCTTGCCCCCCTAAATTTCGTTTGCTGTGTCTTTTTCTTGTCGCACATAGACCGTTGACCTTCCCATTCCGCGGCGGCGCAGGAACCCTTGCCGGATGAAGTTGTTCAGTTCGTCTATGGCGGCATGTCTGGTTAGTCCGCTTAGCTGGATGTATTCGTTCTTGTTGATACATACATTCTGCTTGAGGAACAGTTCCAGTTCGGCTTTTCTTGTTTCTTCGGTGGTCTCTACTACTTTTTTCGATTTCTTGGTAGTGGAGTGTACACGTTCCAACGTCATTTTCTTCTTGATGTTGTTGCGGAACGTGCTGCTGATGCGCAGGTGTACGTTTTGGAATTGGACGGATTCGGAGCGGATTTTCTTTTTCTCGTCGTCGGTCTCGCGCAAACATTTCAGTGAAGTGCTGAAGAATCCGAGTTCTCCCAGCTCCACGATGTTTCCGTTGGCAAGGAGGTCGCACAACTCGTCAATGCAGGCATCCAATGCTGCCCCTATCACATTCTTGGGCAGATGTTGGAAAGTTGCGATATGTTCCACAAACTCCTTTTGGGTATAAGTCCTTTTCGGGCAGATACGTGCATGGAGTGATTTCTTGTCTTCTTTCCCGTCGGGCGAAGGCGTTTCGTAAAGGTCGTAATACGCGCTCATAAGATATTTATTTTTGTTTATAGCGATAAACAGTTCTCGTCGCTTCGGGGAATTATTTTTGTCGCTAAGCGGATTAATTTTCTTCTTCCTAAAAACTAATCGTCCGACAACTGTTGCATTATCGTCCAACAGTTGTTTAATTATCGTCCGACAGCTGTCGGACGAAACAGAAATGGGTATGGGACGATTATTTCTTAGTGAACAAAGGTATAAAATATTGTGATACGAAGGGTAGTGTTTGGGGAGGAAAGTTTTAGTTTTCGGCAAAAGAGGGGGGATTGTTAAATCCCCAATAATAGGGACTGACCCGATGAAGGACTGGTCACTTACCTGGGGACAATTTGTCTCCAGGTAGAAATGGTAATAGATATAGGAAATGAAAGCAAATCACAACGTGTGTGCGTGTCTGTGTGTATTTGTTTTCCAAAGATAGTGAATCTTAATAAGACTCTCTCTGATTTCCCTACTATTTTGTATCTTTACACACTTTTCTTTATACATGAGTACTGACTATAAATAAATCATATTGTGGAAATAACCCAACGCATTCGTCTCCTCCTTTCCGAAATGAACCGGGGAGTATACGAAAAAGAAACTGAAATAAACCTCTCCCTGCTGGCAGCTCTGGCAGGCGAGAGCATTCTGCTCCTGGGACCTCCGGGAGTAGCCAAGTCAATGGTAGCCAGGCGGCTAAAGTCGGCTTTTACAGATGCCCGTGCCTTTGAATACCTGATGTCCCGCTTCTCTACGCCCGACGAGATTTTCGGTCCTGTCAGCATTAGCCGACTGAAAGAATCCGACAAGTACGAACGTGCCATCGACGGCTATCTGCCCACAGCCGATGTCGTGTTTCTGGACGAAATATGGAAAGCAGGCCCTGCCATACAGAACACTCTGCTAACCGTCATCAACGAGAAACTTTTCCGCAACGGCGACAAGGAACTGCATCTCCCCCTCAAACTGCTCGTAGCCGCCAGCAACGAACTGCCCGCTCAAGGCGAGGGACTAGAAGCCCTATGGGACCGTTTCCTTATCCGCATTCTCTGCACCTGCGTCAAGCAGGAAGAATCTTTCTACAAAATGCTGCTGGACGATTCTGCCGACCATCCGGAAACGACTGCTTGCGAATGGCAAATCTCCGACCGCGAGTATGCCGAATGGCAAGCTGAGATACGCCGCGTAACCTTGCCTCTCGATGTTCTTTCCTGCATCACAGCCATTCGCCACGGACTGACAAGCGTAGAGATGCAAGACTCCGACCTGCGCCGCAATGTCTACGTCAGCGACCGCCGCTGGAAGAACATCGTGAAGCTGCTCAAGACCTCCGCCTTCGTCCACGGCCGCACGGAAGTCTCCATGACCGACCTGCTTCCCGTCTACCACTGTCTATGGAGTGAGCCTGATGAGAGCGTTGCCATCCGTGACATCGTTATCCGTGCCTTATTCGTGTCCCACACAAAACAGATTGCCGGTATCGCCTCCTCGCTGAAATCCGATTTGAAAGTCAGCCGTGTGCGCGAAGCCCTCGACAAAGCCCGCCTTGCCGGCGACCGTAGGGACGATGACCTGCTGATAACGGAACATTTCTACTACCAGGTGGAGAAACATGGTACGGGCAACACCTACATCTTTATCGTGGACTACAGAAATCTGAAGGAGTACAGCGCCAAAGATGCCCCCACCTTGGGCGTAATGTATGCCGACCCCATCAATCCCAAGCGTACCATCATCCGCGCCTTTGCCGACACCGGCGCCGTGAAAGAGGAAGGCACCGAACGCGTCACCCTCTACCGCGACGACAAGCATCTCTACATCAACGGTGTGCGCTTCCCCATGCGACGTCTGCAACGAGGTGAGGAGCAACAACTCTGGCTGGGAAACCTCTCCGTCACCGACCGTGACTACGAGACGGAACTGGACGCCGCCGCCACCAGCATAGACCGCCTGGTAAGAGATTTGTCCGACAACCTTTTCGTCTCCGAAGAAGACAAAAAGAGCGTAGCTCAATACGTCTCCATCGTCCGCAAGGAGATAGCCTGGGCGCGTGTGGACATGCGCAAACTGAGATATGGAGACGAATAATCCTCCAGTAACCAAGAAGAAGATGAACACCACCGTCACCCGATATGACACCGCCTTCTATGTGCAGGCACTGGACCGTTTCGTTGCCACCGGAGAGTGCGCAGAGACGGATACCGAGCCCTTGTATGCCTATCTACTCTCTGTGATGAACGACTCCATGGTCAAGGTGCAGGTGCTAAGTGATGAGATTTGTGCCCGTATCTTTTACGACACCATGATTCAGTTTATCCACTTGAATTTGGAGAAGGAGAGTTACAACCTCCGGAAAAGCCAGTCGGAACGGAATGAGATGAAGCTTGTGTTGGAATGGTCCATGGCAAAACGGAAAGATGGCTGGCAAGCCTTGCTTCAGCAGATTTCCGACAAATACCGGGAGTACGGCTTCGACTCCCGCTTCTACCGCAGCCACTTCGGCACAGAAGGAGGATATGCGGACGATGAAGTCTGGGAGAAAATGGTGGACGACTGGGAAGACGCCTTCCAACTGAAGATGCACGAAGAAAAGGAGAAAGAGATTGCTTTCCGCAAAGATGCCCTCGAGCGCAGGCTCCGTTCCAATCTGAAAGACATCCCCGAGTACATCCGCCAGAACCGGGTGGATAAGGACGAATTCTTCCAGACCTGGGGCATGATGAGCGGCTTGTGGAATACTGTCGACTTTGAGCGTATACGGAAAATCGTGCGCATCCAGCGCTCTTGCCCCGAGATAGTGAAAGTGGCCCGCAAGATGGGGCGTATGGCAGACGACGAAGGACGTGAGCAAATCCGCGTTGCCGAGGGAAACGTCTACAAAATGGAGCACTCCTCTAAATGTGACATCCTGGGCATCAGTACCGGCAACGACCTCAATGCTCTGCTTCCCATTGAGCTTGCCCATTCCGCCGACAGTGAACTGGAAGATTTGTTCGTCTACAAATACCTTACTCGCAAGCTCCAGACCTTCCGTTATAAATCGGAAATCATGCAGCCTGCCCGGCGCATCGAAACCAAGCCCGCCCGCCCGAAAGGTCCGATGATTGTCTGTCTGGATACCTCGGGAAGCATGGCGGGAGGACCGGAGAAGATTGCCCACTCCCTGCTGATAAAGCTTCTGGAGATAGCCGACCGTCAACGGCGGAACTGCTTTCTGATAGCCTTTTCCGTTTCCATCCATCCGATTGACGTGAGGAAGGAGCGGGCAAGACTGCTCGAATTCTTTTCAAAGACAGCTTGCGGGGACACGGATGCCACCCGCATGCTGGAAGCCACGTTCCGCCTGCTCCGAGGAAGCAGGGAATATATGAATGCTGATGTGCTTTGGGTCAGCGACTTCAAGATTCCTCATTCTTCGCCCGTTCTGATGGAGAAGATTCGGGAATGCCGGGAAGCCGGTACGCACTTCTACGGTCTGCAGATTGGCATCACGGACAATGAGTGGGCACCATTCTTCGACCGCATTTATCGGGCGGAATACACCCCTTTGCGGAATTACTGAAATAAGGTTTGCCCTGAAAGCGTGCTTATTGAAGGCTATATTTCAGCAGTAAATATCCGCCTGCCACTTGCAATCCCATTCCCGGCACACCGATACGGAAATCTTGTACAGCCCGGAAGAAGCTGCCCACCATGGCCCATTCTCCCAAAGTACCTGCTACCTGATAGAAAAGAACTACTGCCAGCAGGATAGGCAGGGAAATGCGCTGGAAACGGTGTGCTGCCCAGACCGCCGCCACAGCCAGCAATACAGACTTCAACAGAATGGCGGGAAGTGCTGCGGGAAGTGGCATTCCGAATAGCAGGGAGTTGAGGACGGGCGACAGGACGGCTGTCAGCAACCCCACTTTCCATCCGAATTTATAAGCGCCCACCAGCGTGAAGAAATAGATTGGCAGCCAGGTTATCCCTCCCTGGGGAATGAGATGAAAGAGCTGGGGAAGAGCCAGATTGCCAAGAATGAATAGCGAGGCTGCCAGATACGTCTTCACATTATTGTAATCCAGCGAGTAGAGTTTAACTGTTTTTGTTTCCATGTAGTTGTAATGTATTAAAAGTTGATATTTACGCCTCCCATCACCGTAGCTTTCGGCATGGGGAAGCCTGCATTGATTTCATAGCGTTGTGCCAGCAGGTTTTCACCCTTGACGAAGACGTCGGCAAAACTGCACAGACGGTAGTTGGCACGCAGGTTCCAGAGTACGAAGCTTTCCTGCTTCTCCTTACCCGGGGTGACCGAGGTATGGAGACCCTTCACGTATTGTATACCGGTAGATAGGCCCCAACGTCCTTGCGTAAAGTCCGCACCGGCATAGAGTTTGTGCTCGGGAGCCGCCAGTACCGGATTCTCCATGTGCAGCCAGCTATAATTGGCATTCATCTGCCAGTGGCGGTTGATGCGGTATCCGAGGTTGGTTTCCACACCCCAGTTCTCTATCTCGCCGGAGTTGACGTTCTTGCGCAGGGCAGGGTCCGTCATGATGATGTTGTCCCCGTTGATGTAGTAGAGGTTCACCCCATAGGACATGGGCCCTCCCAAAAGCTGCCCCGTAAAGGAGAGTTCATAGTTCATCAGGCTCTCCGCTTTCAAATCGGGGTTCTGTGGAGGGAACATGTACATCTCCCGGATGGTGGGGTTACGGAATCCTTTGCTCACCATTGCTTTCAGTTCTGCCTGCCGCGGCAGATGGAAAGCCAGTCCCCCTTGGGGAATCCATTCCGTGCCTACGTGCGAATGGTGGTCTATGCGGACACCGGCGTCCAGTGAAAGCCAACTGTTGATGTCCTGCCTGAAATCCACATAGCCTGCAAATTCATCCATCTGCTTGTCCACGCCGGGGATGCGGTCACCAATCTGCTGTCCGGGTTTTGCCTCGTCGATGGCGACAACCTTGTTCCAGGACTCTCCGCCGAAGTGCTGGTAATCGAAACCTACGGTCAGGCGGTTGCCGGTGAAGAGCGTGGCGCTTTGATACCACGATATGCCCAGCATCCGGTCCTTGGAGTTGAAGTGCGACTTCTGGGGCTCTTCTCCGGGGTGGTAGCCGTCGTTAATCCTGTGCCGGCCCCAGTTATAGAAGAAGCTCACGGCGCCGGAAGTACGGTCGTAACGATTTTCCAGTGCGAAGGAGGTCATGCCGCGTGTGATGCGCGAGTCGTTGTCTATATACGGATTGTCGGCTTCGCCGGGATTGGAGGCGTTGAAGCGGGTGATGTTCACGTCGCCCCACAGCTTCCAGGTGTCGCTGAAGTCGTATCCCAGTTTGGCATAGCCGCCATACTGCTCAAACTCCATGTCGTCACGGTGTCCGTCGGTACGGTTGTACGAGCCGGTCACCACGCTGCTGAAACGCCCTTTCCTCACGCGGTTGGAGACTTCCGTCTGCAGGGTATTGTAGGAACCGTATCCTATCTGCGCATTGGTTTTCACCCCGTCCTCCTGCATCTTGCGGGTGACGATGTTGATAACCCCGCCCATTGCATTGGACCCGTAGAGGACGGAGGCGGGACCGCGCAGCACTTCCACCCGTTCGGCCATCATGCTCTGGTAGGCGTCGGCGATGGGATGCCCCATCAGGCCCATGTATTGCGGATGTCCGTCTATCAGCACCAGCAGGCTGGTCGTAGGTCCTCCGGCGGCATTCACCCCGGCGCCTATGCCGCGCAGGCTCATGCCTCCTGCGGCTCCCGTGGATACGCCGTAGCCCATGATGCCGCGGCTTGTGGTGAAAAGTCCGGGCACCTGCTCGGTCAGTGCAGGCAGGATGGAGGGCTGGTAGGTCTGTTCCAGTTGCCGACGACCCACTACGGAGATGGCCATTGGCAGGTGGCGGATGTCTGTTTCATTTCTCGTCCCGGTCACCACGACTTCATCAAGCTTGTAGCTTTTCAGCCGGAGGCTGTCGGCAGGTGCGGACAGCATACTACCCGGAAGGGCGATACTTATTAAAACTGCGGTTAAAATCTTTTTATTCATCGTTTATCTATGGTTCTTTTTGCAAAGTTATACAAAAAGAAGAATCTGTATATGATTGGTAATCCTTAAAATGGACAACCAGGGTTGAAGGTAAGTCCGTTAAAGGGTTTCCTGCTTCAGCGCTTCCACAAATCGGTCTATCTCCTGCAGTTTCGCCGGGATGTCGATGCCTTGCGGACAGTGCGGGTTGCATTGGCCGCAACCGGTGCAGCGGTTGGCTTGGCGGAGACGGGGAACACTGCGGTCATAGCCTATCAGGAAGGCGCGGCGTGCCTCGCGGTAATTCTCGTCTTGGCTGTTCTGCGGCACGTTGCCCTCGTTGATGCAGCGGTTGTAGTGCAGCAAGATGGCTGGAATATCCAGTCCATAGGGGCACGGCATACAGTATTTGCAGTCGTTGCACGGCACGGTGGGGTATTGCAGCATTCGCTGGGCGGTATCTTCCAGCAGGGTAAACTCCTCTTCCGTACATGGAACAAGCGGGGAGAAGGTACGCAGGTTGTCTTGCAGATGCTCCATGTACGTCATTCCGCTTAGTACGGTCAGCACATCGGGGAAAGTACCTGCGAATCGGAAGGCCCAGGAAGCCACGCTCTCCTGCGGACGGCGTTGTTTTAGACGTGCCATCAAGTGGTCGTTCAGGCGGGATAGGCGTCCGCCCAGCAACGGCTCCATGATAACGGCGGGAATGTTGCGCTTCACCAGCTCGGCATATAGGTATTCGGCATCCGTGTTGCGGGTATTCACTTCTTTGGCATGTCGCCAGTCCACGTAGTTCAGTTGGATTTGTACGAAGTCCCATTTCAGTTCGTCGTGGCGGGAGAGCAGGTAGTCAAAGACTTCGATGTCTCCATGATAGGAGAATCCGAGGTTGCGGATGCGTCCGGCTTCGCGCTCTTTCAGCAGGAAGTCCAGCATGCCGTTGTCCAGATAGCGGGAACGGAGGGCTTCCATGCCGCCCATGCCGATGCCGTGCAGCAGGAGGTAGTCGATGTAGTCCACTTGCAGGTCGCGGAAGGAGCGGTGATACATGGCAAGGGACTCTTCGCGGCTGTGCGTGCTGGGACTGAAGTTGGACAGCTTTGTGGCAAGGAAGAATTTCTCCCGTGGATGGCGTTTTAAGGCAATGCCTGTGGCGCGCTCCGACAGACCTTGCACATAGGCGGGGGAGGTGTCGAAATAGTTCACTCCGTGGGCAATGGCATAGTCTATCAGGTCGTTCACGGCTTCCTGGTCTATTTCGTCTCCATTCCCGTCGGCGCGTTTCCGGGTGGGCCATCGCATGCATCCGTATCCCAGCAGGGAAACCCGGTCGCCCGTGTTGGGGTTGGTACGATAGGTCATCTTGTCGGTTGATATCTCGCCCAGTGCGGCCGATTCGCTTTCCCCGTTGTTCTTGTTGCCCGAACAGCCGTATAGGGCTGCTGCCGAGGCAAGCGTTCCTGCACCGGCGAGTTTGAAGAAATCGCGGCGGTTTATCTTGTTCTTATTGTCTTCTTTCATTGTGATAGGACTGAAATTATAAATGGATATTAGGGTGATAAAGCTGCTTCAGACAGTTCTGTGCATCACATGGCCTTCCACATAAATGGCACTGAACGGACGCGACGGACAAAGGTTCTCGCATGCTCCGCATCCGATACAGCGTTCGGCGTTGACTACCGGTATCTTGATGGAGGCTTCGTCTTCCGGGTCTGAAGGAACCATCTGTATGGCACCGGCCGGACAATGGCGGGCACAGTTCCCGCATTCCATCTTGTCTGTGATGCAGATGCAATTCTCCTTAATCCATACGGCATGACCGATTTGGACGGCCGATTTCTCGGCGAGGCTCGTCAGATGGATGGCATCGGTAGGACACACCTCCGCACACTTGGCGCATTCGGGGCGGCAGTAACCGCGTTCGTAGGACATTTCCGGCTGCATCAGTTTTGTCAAGTCCGAAGAAGGACGGAGCACTTGGTTGGGACATACCGATATGCAGAGCTGGCAGGCTGTGCAGTGTTGTGCAAAGTGGCGGGCGCTCAGTGAGCCCGGAGGAGTGATGGGAGTGGCGCGCTCGGGGATTTTTTTGTCCTCGATGACAGCCAGTCCACCGTCCACTTTCTTCTCCTGCGCCTTGAGGGCTGCCGTAGCAGCAAACACGGCAGTTGTAGAGAGAAATGCGCGGCGGGCGTCGTTTACCTGCTCCGGTGCCACGGGGGAGTCCTGGGAGACTGCAGCGGAGGCCGACTTGCGGCGTGTGTAAGTGATGGCACCTTTCCTGCACTTGTTGATGCAGTCCATACATGCCACGCAACGGCTGTAATCTATTTCGTGTGCCTTGATGTTGATGCACGATGCCTTGCAGTTGCGGGCACAAAGTCCGCAACTGTTGCACTTCTTTGTGTCAATCACCGGTTTCAGCAAGGAATACTTCGAGAGGAAGCCAAGCACTGTACCTACCGGACAGATGGTGTTGCAATAGGTACGTCCACCTCGCCATGCCAGCACGATGAGGACCACCAGAGTGACCGTGGCAATCAGCAGGGTAGGGAGACTCTTCATCCATACATCCGTTTCATAGAAGGCATAGCTGTCAGCACGTTCGGCCAGGTAGGCCAGTCCGTTGTTTGCCCACTGGTAGAGTGGGGAGAAAAGGCTGGAAACGATGCGCCCGTATGAGCTGTAAGGGGCCAGCAGCACGACAAAAGAGTTCAGTCCGCCGATAATGGCAAGTACGAATACTCCCAGCACACCGTAGCGTAGCCATTTCAGTGCGGACGAGTAGCGGAAACGGTTTTTCTTCCGTTTGGCGGAGAGCCAGGAAACAATGTCCTGGAATACTCCCAACGGGCAGATGACGGAGCAGTAGATGCGTCCGAATACCAAGGTCAGCACTGCAAGAAACAGTACTACACCGATGTTCAGTGCCAGCACGGCCGGCAGGAATTGTATCTTCGCCATCCATCCGAACCAGGCATGCAGTGTTCCCGTGAAGTCGAGGAACAACAGCGTGATGAGTGCGAAGAAGATGACGGCAAGGGTCAGTCTGATGGTACGTAGCATAAATGTATTGTATAGCGATTAGTATTCGTTCTTTATACCTTTTTTCCCATCTCGTAGGCTTCGTGCATGGAAGGCTTGTCGTTTATCTCGCCCACCTTCCAGGCACCCACGCCATAAATGGTGCCGCATTCTTTGGGCTCTTCCAGGCAGTCGAGGAAGCCACGGAAACCATCGATGGTACGCTCCATCATGGGGACACTTTCTTCGGCGGCGGCGATGATGAAGTAGAACTCCTTGTCCTTTATTTCAAGGTAGCGTGCGCAACAACGGTCAATCAGTGTCTTCATCTGCGCGCTCATGGTGTAGAAGTAGACGGGGGTTGCCATGACGATGACGTCGGCGGCAATCATCTTTTCCACCACTTCGGCGGCATCGTCCTTTTGTGGGCAGGGTTTGCCGTACATGCTGCATACGCTGCATCCCGTGCAGTAGTTGATGTGCTTGTCTTTCAGGAAAATCTTTTCTACTTGATGTCCGGCCTCTGCGGCACCGCGCATGAATTCATTGCACAAGAGGTCGGAGTTTCCATTCCTGCGGGGACTGGAGGAGAGGATTAATACTTTTTTGCTCATATTCGTTGTTCGTTAGTTAGTAAATGATTACGTGCTGCAAAAATAGGCAGGTTTTATGAGAATGGCAGTATACAAATTACGGTTGTTGTTACCTAAATTACTGATTCATTCCAAAAGTATCTCCCGTTCGATGCCGGTGTCTTTCAGAAACTCCCGGTCGTGGCTGATGGCAATTACGGTGCCGGCGTAGTCGCGTATCGTTGCCGTTATTATTTCTATGCTCTCGATGTCCAGATTGTTGGTGGGTTCGTCCAAAATGAACATGTCCGGGGTGTTGTCGGCAATCATCAGGCAGCAGAAGGAAAGACGCATCTTTTCGCCGCCACTCAGTTTGCTGCACGGCTTGTTCCACACGTCGTGGGGAAAGAGATAACGGTTGAGGATGGTTTTCATTTCATGTTCCGGCAGGTGGCGGTGGTTGAAGGCTTCTGCTTGTTGGAGTACGCTGCGCTCATTACGGACGAGGGAGTATTCCTGGTCCAGATAGACGGAGGTGAAGTCGGCACGCTCCATCACTCCGCCGGTGGGGTGCAGTTCGCCCATGATGAGTTTCAGCAGGGTTGTTTTTCCACTGCCGTTTTTTCCTTTCAGGCTGAGGCGGTCGCCGCTTCTCAACTGGAAGGTGAGGGAGGAAGACCAGAGCTCCTTTACTGCCTCCGGACGGGTTGTCTCCATAGGAGAAGCCGCGAGGCTGGGATAATGAAAGTTGACGTCCTTTGCCTTGACCAGAACCTTCCCCACATGCAGATGAGAGGCATTGAAGTCTGTTTTCAGTTTGTCTGTCTGTGGCAGTGAACTTTTGATACCTGACATTTCTGCCTGTAATTTTTCCGTTTTCTCCGTATGAATGCTGCTGAGTCTGCTGCTGCTGTTTTCCGCATTGTTTTTCAGTGCTCCCATCATGATGCGGGGAATCCCCTTTTTAATGGAGTTTTTTTCTCCCCGCACATTCTGTTTGGCCTTCCGTTCTTCTACTTCGCGTGCCACTTTGCGTGCAAGGCGCAGGGCTTTCTGCTTCTCTTCCAGTTGTTGGGTAAGGGCTTTCTGTTGCAGGGCCTTCTGTTCTTTGTAGAAGTCGTAGTTTCCGCTGTAATACGTCAATCCCTGGGAGGAGAGTTCGCAGATGGCAGGCAACTGATTCAGTAGCGTGCGGTCGTGACTGATGACGAGCACGGTAGCCGATGTCCGTCGTATCAAGTTATACAGACGTTCCCGTCCATCCGCGTCCAGATAGTTGGTCGGTTCGTCCAGCAGGATGGCTGTTGGGTTGTGCAACTCCATGCCTGCCAGGAAGATGCGGGTCTTTTCGCCGCCGCTAAGTCCTTCCATCGGACGGGAGAGTGGGATACCGTCCAGTCCCCAGCTGTCGAGAGAAGTCTGGGCGCGTTCTTCCACGTTCCAGTCATCATTGAGCGTATTGAAGTGCTTTTCGGTAGCGTCACCGCTTAGGATGGCATGCAGGGCAGATAGCTTGTGGCTGATTCCCAAAGCTTGTGCTATTGTCTGCCGGTCGTATTGTCCGAAGTGCTGGGGCACGTAGTACAGATGTTCGGGGCGTAGCACCGTTCCCGAACTTGGTGACAAGTCTCCTGCCAAAATGCGCATGAGGGTAGACTTGCCGCAACCGTTATTTCCGGTCAGGGCTATTTTATCTCCGGAGTTGATACTCAAGTGGAGGTGTGAAAACAAGATTTCCTTATCTGCATGGATATAGCTAAGGTCTTTAATGATAAAGCTCATAAGTTTCTACTGTGTTTTTAGAAGTAAGAATGATAGGGGAGATGCAAGCATTCCCCGAAATTGAAATTCTCGAAGGGGAGGGGTACAGACAAACACAGTATTGGCTAAACATCTATATAGGTGATGCTCAGCGTTCAGTCTGAAAAAGCATGTTGATAGTGATGTTTACCGAAATGTGTTGTCTTTAGTCGGATATTCTCATCGGTGGAATTAATTGGTTAGTGGGCGCAAAGGTAATGATTTCCACTGAATAACAAAGGCTTTTTGCGATATTAATATCGTGTCGGCAAGAAGTTAATATCGTGTTTGCAAGAAATTAACTTCCTGCAGACACGATGTTAATACTTTATTGGTTCTGTTACTTCATGGCCGAAGCATCGAACGAGAGTGGCAGTAATTCTCCCACATTCTTCAGCTCGTAGATTCCTTTTTTGCCATACAGCAACACCCGCATTGGCTGCTTGAAGCGCTTCTCCGTTTCGAGCATCACTTGCCGGCAGGCGCCGCAGGGCGGGATGGGAGACTCCAGGAACTCGTCGTGCTCGTTGCGTGCAGCAATGGCGAGGGTGGTTACTGCCTGGTCGGGATGTTGGGAGTTGGCATAGAATAGGGTGGTGCGTTCTGCACACAGCCCGGAAGGATAGGCGGCGTTTTCCTGGTTGGTGCCGGTCACTACAATACCGTTTGCCAGTCTGGCTGCAGCTCCTACCGAGAAGTGGGAGTAAGGGGCATAGCTGCGGTTGGTAGCCTCGCGGGCGGCATCCATCAGTTCGCGGTCGGCGGCATCCAGTTCTTCATAGTCGTATATCTTGACGGCGATTTCGATATTTAATTCTTTCATAAGGCAAAGGGTTATATTGTAATTAATGTTACAAAGATAGAAAAGAGATTGGTTATTTCAATTCTTTTACGGACTTTTGTGCAGAACTCAACATTTTAAGCATGAAACGGATTTTCAGACTGACTGCTATCATAGCATTTCTTTTTATTTCCATTACAACAGTGCAGGCACAACGCCGGAATGCCCGCTACAATGAGTATATCAAACAGTATGCTCCCCTTGCCGTGGAGCAGATGCAACGTCATAAGATACCTGCCAGCATCACGCTGGCCCAAGGGCTGTTGGAGAGTGGTGCCGGATACAGCGAGCTGGCGCGTAAGAGCAACAACCACTTCGGCATCAAGTGTGGAGGCAACTGGCGCGGACGGACGGTGAGGCATGATGACGATGCCCGCAATGAATGTTTCCGCGCTTATCGCAATCCGAAAGACTCTTATGAAGACCATTCCGATTTCCTGAAACGGGGAGCACGTTATGCTTTTCTTTTCAAACTGAAGATTACGGACTATAAGGGTTGGGCGCGCGGCTTGAAGAAGGCCGGCTATGCTACCGACCCGTCGTATGCCAACCGCCTGATAACCATTATTGAGGACTATGAACTGTATAAGTACGACAGCCGTGGCATGAGCAAACACGATGTCCGCAGTTGGGAGAAGGAACTGAAAAAGAAACCTTGGCTGGCCAATCCGCATCAGGTGTACATTGCCAACGATATAGCTTATGTCGTGGCGCGCGACGGAGACACCTTCCAGGTGTTGGGCAAGGAGTTTGACATCAGCTGGAAGAAACTGGTGAAATACAACGACCTCCATAAAGAATATACACTGGAGGTGGGAGACATCATCTACTTGAAAGAAAAGCGCAAGAAAGCTGCCAAACCCCATACTGTCTACATTGTGAAGGACGGCGATTCCATGCACTCCATTTCCCAAAAGTACGGTATTCGTCTGAAGAACCTTTATAAGATGAATCGTAAGGATGCGGAATACGTGCCCGAGGTGGGAGACCGCTTGAGATTAAGATAAAGAAGCTATCCGAAAATGTACAGGGTGTCCGAAAACGGACACCCTTCTTTTTTGTCTTTTCGCTTACTTTCAGGGGGTTATGATTTTGGCATGGATTTAGTATATATTAAGCGTTATGTTCGCAAACAATAAAATTAAAAGATATGGATAGAGAAATTCCGAAAGAAGTGCGTAATAAAGAACGCAATAAGAAAATCATCCGCTACGGTGCTATCGGCGTGGCAGGTATCGTAGTGGTCAGTGTACTCATTTCATTGATGCGTACGGGAGTGAAGGAGAAAGACCTTGTATTCTCCAAAGTAGGCAAGGGTACGATTGAAGTCAGTGTCAGTGCCTCCGGAAAAGTGGTTCCTGCATTCGAGGAAATTATAAATTCACCTATTAATACCCGCATTTTGGAAGTGTACAGAAAAGGTGGTGATAGTGTGGATGTCGGTACCCCTATCCTGAAACTGGACTTACAGAGTGCCGAAACCGACTACAAAAAGATGCTGGATGAAGAGCAGATGCGCAGCTACAAGCTGAAACAGCTGAAACTTGACAACCAGACCAAACTGACCGACCTTCAGATGAAAATCAAAGTCTCCGCCATGAAGCTGGACCGCATGAAGGTGGAACTGCGTAACGAGCAGTACCTTGATAGCCTCGGTTCGGGCACCACCGACAAAGTGCGCCAAGCCGAACTGAGCTACAACGTAGCACAACTGGAATACGAGCAATTACAGCAGCAGTATGCCAACGAGAAGGAAGTGCTGGCTGCAGAATACCAAGTGCAGGAACTGGATTTCAGCATGTTCCAGAAGACACTGGCCGAAACCAAACGTACGCTCGACGATGCGCAGGTGCGTTCGCCCCGGAAGGCCATCCTTACTTATATCAACAATCAGATTGGTGCCCAGGTTCCTGAAGGGACCCAGATTGCCGTCATCTCCGACTTGAGCCACTTCAAGGTGGAAGGCGAGATTGCCGATACTTACGGTGACCGTGTGGCTGCCGGCGGCAAGGCCATTGTGAAGATTGGCAGCGAAAAGCTGGAAGGTTCCGTAAGCAGTGTTACTCCGCTTTCAAAGAATGGCGTCATCTCCTTTACCGTGCAGTTGAATGAGGACAACAACCGCCGACTGCGTTCCGGTCTGAAAACCGACGTCTATGTGATGAATGCAGTGAAGGAAGACGTGATGCGCATAGCCAATGCCAGCTATTATGTGGGACGTGGGGAGTATGAACTTTTTGTACGCAATTCCGACAAGGAAATTGTAAAGCGCAAGGTGCAGCTGGGCGATTCCAACTTTGAGTTTGTAGAAGTGGTCAGTGGCTTGCAACCGGGTGATGAAGTGGTGGTGAGCGATATGAGTAACTATAAGAACAAGAATAAGTTGAAGCTAAAATGATAAAGGTTTACTTGAAACAAGCCTGGGAGCTGTTGAAGCAGAATAAACTGTTCAGCATGCTCTACATTGTGGGTACGGGGCTGGCCATTGCCATGACAATGATTATGGCGGTGGTGTATTATGTGAAGATTGCGCCCGTCTATCCAGAGGCAAACCGCATGAATACGCTTTACCTCAGCAATTCAAAATTCACGCAGGGAAGCGGCAACAATACCAGGACCATGCAATGGGCTGTTTCCTACAAGGCACTGCAAGACTGGTTCTATCCCGTAGAGAATGCCCTTGTCGTTTCGGCCGAGCTGCATAATGATTTGTCGGAAAACAGTTATATACAGCCTGCCGACCGCAGCGGTGATTTTCCGGTTATGGTAAAGTTGACAGACCCTGCTTTTTTCAAGATATATTCTTTCCAATTCCTGGAAGGTAGTCCATTCACGGCATCCGACCTGGCAAGTGGCATTTCCACTGCTGTCATTACCGATGATTTGGCACGCCGCTTGTTCGGTACGACGGAAGAGGTAGTAGGACGCTCGTTCAGCCTGAACTATATCGACTATCGGGTTTGTGGGGTGGTGCGCAGTGCCAGTTACCTCACCTCTAAATCCTATGCACAGCTTTATATACCTTATACGGTGTCGCCCGATTACAGCACTCCCAAGTACGACCTTCCCTATCTGGGAGCTTTCAGTGCTACCTTTCTGGTGCAGGACAGTAAGCAGGGAGATGCTCTGCGGGCTGAGATAAAGGAAATCTGCCGCAAGGAGAATCTTATGCATCCCGATGAATGGAAAGTAGATTTCTGGGAGCAGCCCACCTCCCATCTGTTGAGTGTCTTCAAGACTTATGCAAGTATGGAGTTTGACCTTTGGGCCACAGTGCGCCACTTTCTGCTTGTCCTGCTCGTATTGCTGTTGGTGCCTGCCCTGAATCTGAGCGGCATGATATCGAGCCGTATGGAGGGACGTCTGGCAGAGATGGGCGTGCGGAAATCGTTTGGAGCCGGACGTAAGATACTGCTTTCACAAGTGATGTGGGAAAACCTGCTGCTGACCGCACTGGGCGGAGCATTGGGCTTGCTGCTGGCATGGCTGGCACTTTACGTGGGACGCGAGTGGATATTTACGGTATTCGACAGCTGGCCGAATATGGTACCCGAAGGAGTGGAGGTCCGCGTATCGGGTGAAATGCTGTTTGCTCCGCTGGTTTTTCTCGCCGCATTGGCGCTGTGCGTCGTGCTGAATCTGTTGTCGGCCCTTATACCGGCGTGGTATTCCTTGAGGAAACCGATTGTGAACTCACTGAATGAAAAACGATAAGACACGGGAGGTTGGTATGTTTAAGTTAATATGGAAGAATCTTTGGGCGCGCCGCCGCAAGAACGGATGGTTGTTGGCCGAATTGATATTGGTGAGTATCATCAGTTGGGTTGTATTGGACCCGGTGATTGTGGTCACGCACGATCGTAATATCCCGTTGGGCTATGATGCGGAGCGGCTTTGCCTCATTTCATTGGGCGCATTGCAGCCCCAGGCACCGGGATACGATGCCGAAGCGCAGGACTCTGCTACGTTGGTGGACAACTATTATAATTTGGTGCGTTATGTCAAGGACTTTGACGGTGTGGAATCGGCCACTCCCGTGCTGGGATTCTGTTATCCCAATTCTTCGGGAAGTTCGAATAGTCAATTGTTTGCCGAAGGGGATACGATTCCCTTATCTATTATGATGATACAATTTCTGCCTCATACGAACTTTTTCGATACGTATGGTTTCCGTTCCGGTAAGGGGCGGACACCCGGACAGCTGTCCGACTACGCCTATGCCCCGAATGACATTGTACTGACAGAGAATGCTGCCGAACAGTTGTTCCATACCAAAGACGCGCATGGCAAACGCTGTGTAAGCAGAGACCATGGAGATACCTTGTACATGCCGGTTGTCGGTACGATAGGAGCCATGAAGATGTATAGCGAGTGGCGTCCCGTCCCCGTTGCATTTATGCCGATGCTTACCATCGATACAAGTTATATCCCTGAAAGTGCTCATATCCTGGTACGTCTCAAAGAGGGTGTCAGCATGGAGCGTTTTCTGCACGATTTCCGTCCCTGGATGGTGAAGGAGATGAGGCGGGGTAATCTGTTTGCCCGTAGTGTCCGTTCCTATGAGCAGATTATAACGGAGAGCGAAGCCAGCAATTCCACACCGATTTACCGCCGTAATTTGGCGATGGCGGCTTTCTTCCTGGTGAATCTTTGCCTGGGTGTCATCGGTACCTTCTGGTTGCAGACACGTACGAGGCGCGAGGAAGTGGGAGTGATGCTGTCGTTCGGAGCTACACGCAGTGACATTGTCCGCCTGCTGATGGGCGAAGGCACGGTATTGACCGTGGTCGCTTCACTGACTGGTTTTCTGCTTTATTTGCAATATGCACTGAAAGAAGGGCTGGCCAAAGGACAGAATTGGGTGGAGAGTACAGAGAGCTATTGGGTATCGGATTTTACCTTGCATTATTTGCTCGTGTCGCTCGTCATCTTTCTGATACTGCTGGTGGTAGTGTTGGTGGGAATCTATATCCCGGCGCGCAACATCAGCTGCATTCCACCTACGGAAGCCCTGCGTGACGAATAGATGAAAACGGACAAAGTGTTCATTTTCGGACACCTTACTGCATGTATAAATAGCAGATAATCAATGATAAACGGTTTTGGCATAACTTTTGACCTCTTGAAGCAGAAATTGTGCGGAATAGAAACGGAACAGAATAATAACAATTAAATACTTACCATTATGATTAAGTTAACTAGCATCAACAAGATTTATCGTACAAACGAGATTGAAACCGTGGCATTGGAAAATGTAAACCTCGAAGTGAACAAGGGAGAATTTCTCAGTATCATGGGACCTTCCGGTTGCGGAAAATCTACGTTGCTGAACATTATGGGTTTATTGGATGCACCCACCAGCGGTACCATCGAAATAGCCGGTACGAAAGTGGACGGCATGAAGGACAAGGAGCTGGCTGCTTTCCGTAACCAGAAGCTGGGTTTTGTGTTTCAGTCTTTCCATCTGATTAACTCGCTGAATGTACTGGATAATGTGGAGCTGCCTTTGCTGTATAGAAAGGTGTCTGCCAAAGAACGCCGTCGTTTGGCGGAAGAGGTGTTGAAGAAGGTCGGTTTGAGCCACCGCATGCGTCACATGCCTACACAGCTTTCCGGCGGTCAGTGCCAGCGTGTAGCCATTGCCCGTGCCATTATCGGCAACCCGGAGATAATCCTCGCCGATGAGCCCACCGGTAACCTGGACTCCAAGATGGGTGCCGAAGTCATGGAACTGTTGCATCAACTGAACAAGGAAGACGGACGTACCATCGTGATGGTGACCCACAATGAAGAGCAGGCCAAACAGACCTCACGTACCGTCCGCTTCTTCGACGGACGTCAGGTGGAATAATTACTGCTTAGCAACTGTCAACTATTAATTATCAACTATCAATTAATGAAATGCAAACCGTAAGACAAGCTTTTACAATCTTGAAGCAGAATCCGCTGCTAAGTACGATTTCCATATTGGGTACGGCCTTTGCTATCACCATGATTATGGCTATTGTGATTACTTGGCAGACGAAATATGCTGACTTGGAACCGGAGGTGAACCGCAGTCGGTGTCTTTACTTTTCCGCTATGCACGTATACGACAAGGAAAAGGACGGCAATAATAATTGGAGTAATCCTTCGGCGGCATTTATGAAAGAATGCGTGCAGCCGGTGCCCGAAGTGGAATACTGTACGGCATTTTCCCCAGCCGGTTTGTCATTGGCTTCGTTGACTGACGGTAACAATCGGGTGAAAGTGGATGCTATGCGGACAGAGCCCGACTTCTGGAAAGTGTTCAGCATGCAGTTTCTTGCCGGACGCGGCTTCAGCGAAGCCGACCGTGCTGGAGAAAGCAAGGCTGTAGTAGTCTGTGCGTCTGTAGCGCGGAAACTGTATGGAAGTACAGATGTAGTGGGACAGGAATTCCTGCTGAACCGGGAACTTGCGCGTATCGTGGGAGTGGTGAAAGATGTTTCCGTCACTGCTAAGGATGCATATGCACAAGTATGGGGTATGTACAGTGCCGACGAACTGAAAATTACCGGAGTCCACAGTTATTTGGGAGGCATGCAGATTGCTGTATTGGCACGTACATCCGATGACTTTCCTGCCATCCGGGAGGGCATTGCCAAGCAGGTGGAACGTGTTAATGCCGGATTGGGTAATAAACAGATAGACATCATGGAACAGCCGGACAATATCGTGGCGCACGTCAACCACGTATGGGCTAATGTAGGGCCAGACTTGACAATGCTTTATCTTCAATATGCCGTAGCTTTATTTATCATTTTGTTGGTACCGTCACTCAATCTGTGTGGCTTGAGTAACAGCCGCATGCAGCAACGTATTACCGAATTAGGTGTACGTAAGGCTTTTGGAGGAACGAAAAGTGTGCTTGTGCGGCAGATACTGAACGAAAATCTGATGTTGACATTACTGGGTGGAGTAGTGGGACTGCTTTTCAGTTATTTGGCAGTATATGCCATGCGTATGTGGCTGTTCACCAATAATCAGAATGTGGGTACGTCGGGCGAGTTCAGCTTGAACATGGAGGCACTGTTTAGTCCGTGGGTATTCCTGCTGGCATTTGTTTTCTGTGTGGTCATCAATCTGTTGAGTGCGGCACTGCCTGCATGGATAGCGGCACGGCACACTATTGTAGATTCTTTGAATGATAAATAGAAGGAGGTACTTGATATGAAATTTACGATACATAACTTACGTATGATAAAGGCACGCTTCAGCAGTAACGGCTGGGTATTGGCTGAATTGTTCTTGGTATTCATCGTGATGTGGTTCCTCTGTGACTCACTGGGATGCATGAAATATACTTTCTACCGTCCGCTGGGTTATAATATTGAACATGTCTATAAATTATCCACCGTTGTAGGTGGAGAAAGTCGGGATACGAGTCTGACTGATGCCGATAAATATCTGGGTATATTGGCGAAATTGGAACAAGAGCCTTCCGTAGAGGCAGCTGCCCTTTGTTATTGGAGCCTTCCGATGAGTGGCAGTAATAGTTACAATGCGTTGGTTGTGCAAGATACTTCCTGGGTGCAAGGACGCTGTATTTATACGACTGGAGGATATATGGATGTTTTCCGGATAAGTGAGGACCCGCGTCACCCGTTCCGGGACACTCCCGCAGGATGGAACAATGTGACACTGAGTAATGCCGCTTTTGAACGTTTTCGTAAGAAAATGCCGGAGTTTTCGCAGACTACGCCGTTAGGTAATGGTGATTCTGTTACAATCATCAAGCAGATGGGGAAGACCGGTGCTTTCCGTTCCTATCGTTATGGAGTTGAGGAACCTTGGTTCTTTTATCATTTGGGAGAGAATATGATTAAGGCAGAGTTTGCCGACAATTGGTCGCAGATTGTTTTCCGCGTGAAGCCTGCTGCCGACGGACCGGATTATCGGGAGAAGTTTCTGCGCGAAATAGCGCCTAAACTGGACACGGACAATGCGTTTGTGGCAGATGCCGCTCCCTATACTGAACAACAGTTGCAGTTCGAGGTGATGAATGGCGATACGGATAAGGTGAACAGTCAGGCTGTGGTGGTGCTCTTCCTGCTGGTGAATGTATTTTTGGGGTTAATAGGCACCTTCTGGTTCCGTACTCGCCGCCGCCGTTCGGAGATAGCTCTACGGATGGCGATGGGCAGTACGCGTGGCGGTGTGTTTCGTTTACTGATAGGTGAGGGGTTACTGTTATTGGCGTTAGTGACATTGCCTGCCATGGTTGTATGCTACAATGTGGGGATGGCGGAATTTACTATAGGACGTACCTCTCTCATATCCACTTGGCCGATAGAGTGGAGTGTGATACGCTTCCTTGCAGGTTCTCTAGGGGCTTGGTTACTGATAGCTCTGATGGTAGTGATTGGAATATGGTTTCCGGCACGGCAGGCTATGAAGATTGAGCCGGCAGAGGCGTTGCATGAAGAGTAGTATGAAAAACAATAGAGGATTAACAATAAAAAAGAAGAAAAATGAAAACTAATATAGTAGGTATTATCATTGCATTGATATTGACATTTGTAGGTATGCTGAGTGTTTATGCACAAGATACCAAAGTGAGTGAAGTGCGCAAAGTGGATGCCTTTTCGTCCATTGAGATAACGTCTGTGGGAACAATTTATTTTACACAGAGTGACACTTATTCTTTCAAGATTGAAGGTAAGGAGAAGCACGTGAAGAATACAGAAACCACAGTGAAGGACGGCTGTCTGCTGATAGGCTTCAAGGATAGGAAAAACAAGAGCATGAGAAATCAGAAAAATGGCGTGACCATTTGGATTTCGGCTCCTGATTTGAAGAAGGTGGAGTTTACCGGTGTAGGGGAATTCAATTGTGAGAAGCCCTTGAAACTGGATGAAGTGTCATTTGAGGTAAAGGGAGTGGGTGAAGTGAATGTATCCGATTTGACGTGTGACGAGCTGAAAGTTACTTTACGCGGAGTAGGTAGCGCCGATATTCATGTAGTCTGCGATTATTTGACTGCCAGAATGAGTGGTGTGGGTGACGTCACTTTGAGCGGAACTGCCGGGCATGCTGACATTTCTAAAGGAGGCATAGGCGGAGTGAATACATGTAACCTGAAGGTGGGCCGTTGAGTAGCGGTAACACCAATCGTAAATAGTAAATCGTCTAATCGTAAATATCAATATGATAAAGCAATACTTCACACAAGCCTGGGCACAGTTGCGGCAGCAACCGATGATTAGTGCCGTCAGCATAGCCGGTACGGCACTTGCCATCTTCCTCATCATGCTGGTGGTGATGATGCAGCAGGTGAAGGTAGCTCCGTTTGCTCCGGAGAGCAACCGCGACCGCTTTCTACATGTGCATTATATGAGCATCACCAACAAAAGCTGGGGAGAGGGAAACAGTTCCAACGGACCGATGGGGATAAAGACTGCGCTTGAGTGCTTCAAATCGCTGAAGACCCCCGAAGCAGTAACGATTTATACCTGTATGGTCATTTCTACCCCCGTGAATCTGCCGGGACAACCTGCAACGGGTATCGACCTGTTGCAGACAGATGATACTTTCTGGCGTGTGTTTGATTTCTCTTTTGTTGCCGGGAAACCTTATGACCAGGCTACATTCGATGCCGGACTACCCGTAGCGGTAATTACGGAAAGTGTAGCGCGCAGGTTATTCCAGACAACGGAGGCTGTTGGTCGCGAATTCCTTTTGAACCATGCTCCTTATACAGTGTCCGGTGTAGTGAAGGATGTTTCTACTTTGGCCAACACTGCCTATGCGCAGGTATGGGTGCCCTATACTTCTACTGAGATAACGAAAAGCACATGGAGTGATGAGCATATGGGGATGATGAGCGTTACCATTCTGGCGAAAAGCCGTGATGATTTTCCTGCTATTCGTGAGGAGACGGAACGCCGCCGTCAGGAGTACGACACTGTAATTGGCGAGAATGGTTATTCGTTGATTTACCGTAACCGTCCTTATGACCAGGAGAAAAATGCCGCAGGAATGGCTGCCAACATCGAACCGGACGTGGACCAGGCACGCAGGCAGCGTCTCATTATCTTCATCATTCTACTGATTGTTCCTGCCATCAACCTCAGCTCGATGACGCAGAGCCGTCTGCGCCAGCGTGTGGCAGAGATTGGTGTGCGCCGGGCATTCGGTTCAACGAGACTGGAACTGATGGGGCAAATCATTGCAGAAAATCTGGTGGTGACATTGCTGGCAGGGGTGATGGGATTGTTGCTGAGTGTAGCATTCGCTTATTTGGGAAATACACTGCTGTTTGCGCAGGAATTCAGCCAGACGCTGAGTCCTCCGGCAGTGGATGCAAGCATATTGCTGCATGGCTCCACCTTTGGCTGGGCGTTGTTGTTCTGCTTTGTGCTGAACTTACTAAGTTCCGGTATTCCCGCATGGCGTGCATCAAGAATAGGGATTGTAAATGCATTGGGCGGACGTTTGCATAAATAACTCCATCACAAAACATTAATCATTGAAGAAAATGACTAAGAAACTTCTTACACAGATAAAGAATGAATGGCTCTCAAACCTATGGTTGGTGTTGGAGTTATTGGTAGTGAGTGTAGTGATGTGGTACGTGGTAGACTATCTCTACACGCGCGCCGCCACCTATCTGGAGCCGAGAGGCTTTAATATAGAGCACTGCTACCTTATAGAGTTGGGGGAACTGACACCCAAAAGTCCCGACTACATAGCCGGGCATACCTCTCAGCAGACCCACGATGACATAGCCGAGTTGTTGGAGCGTCTGCGTCGTCGGCCGGAGATAGAAGCGGTCAGCCTTTCGCAGAATTCGTATCCTTACAACGGAAGCAATTCAGGCGCTGAAGTAAGCTATGACACTTTGCGTTCTCCCGGTTGGACCATCCGCAGGTTAGTGACACCGGACTTTCCCCGTGTATTCCGCTATCGGGGCACGCGTGGCGAGACACCCGAACAATTGGCTGAAATGTTGGAGCGCGGGGAGTTTATGGCTTCGGATAACCTCTACCGGAAATACGACTGCCGGATGACAGATCTCGTAGGCCAGCGGTTCTATCTTTTTGGTGATACTACGAAGACCTACCGGCTGGGTGCTGCACTGCAAAATGTACGCTATCACGATTATGACCAGGCGCGAAGCTCATATTCCATGATGGTGAAGCAGAGTTTCTACTATATCGGTCTCGAACTTTGTGTCCGCGTCCGTGAAGGGCAGGACAATGACTTCATTGAGAGGCTGAAGGCAGACAGTGAGAGCCAGTTCCGCATAGGCAATATCTTCATTTCGGAGATACGTTCTTTCAAGGATATTCGTCGCAACTACCAGCAGGCATGGACCAATGACATCCGTAACTATGTGATGGGTATGGGATTCCTGCTGCTGAACATTTTCCTCGGCTTGCTCGGAACATTCTGGTTCCGTACGCAGCAACGCCGTTCGGAGATAGCACTGCACAAAGCGCATGGAGCGACAGACCGTGCCATCTTCAGCCGGCTGCTTAGTGAAGGGATATTGTTGTTGGCAATTGTCACCCCCGTTGCATTGCTCATCGATTATAATCTTGCACACCTGGAGTTGAACTCCTGGAGGAACGGTACGACGTTGGAGTGGGACCGCCTGCTGCTATGTGCCGCCATCAGCTTTGTGCTGATTGCCCTAATGATTGTCATCGGTATAGGTATTCCCGCCCGAAAGGCCATGAAGGTGCAGCCTGCCGAAGCATTACATGATGAATAGAAAGTTATGAAACAAATTTTAGCTCTTATCCGCCAGAATCCCTTTTTCAGTGCTGTTTCCGTCATCGGTACGGCAGTGAGCATCACCTTTGTCATGGTCATTTACATGGTGTATGACATCCAGACGGCTGACTTGGCTCCCGAGTCGCACCGCAGTAGTATGGTATATTCTTCTTATGGATACTCTTACCGTAAGTCCGACCGCAGCAATTCCAATACGGGTATGTCTTATCGGGCTGTCAACGCTATTTTTAAGGAACTTCCGGGAGCAGAACTTGTCACCTATCTGGGACCTACCTATCTTAGATATTGTGGGGAATCGCCCGCGCGGGGAATGCGCCGTACGGTTCGTCAGGTGGATTTGAACTATTGGCGTGTCTACGATATCCCTCTTGTGGCGGGCCGTCTTTTCAGTACCGAAGAGTTCGATGCTTGCCGGGATGTCGTGGTTATAGGCGAACAGCTTGCCCGCGAAGCTTTCGGGTCTGCCGAAGCAGCCATTGGCAAAAATTATTTTGTCAACTTTCGCCCTAAGCGCATTGTCGGGGTCACCAAGGATGTGAGCTCTCTGTTCACATTTGCCTATGGAGAGTTGTGGATGCCTTATTCCACCCGGGATTCCGGTCTGGGCAGTGAAGGGCTACGGGGAGATTTCGAGGCTGTGGCCCTTGTCAAGCCCGGTGTCGGCAGAGAGGAACTCAAGCGGCAGATAGAACAGTCGCTTGCCCGCTTCAACGAGATACTGGTCGAATATGAACTGGAGCTTCCCGACCTCAGCACCTATACGGAACGGCAGTTCTTCCGTAATGACACGATGAGTCCTGCCGTAACCTGCATCATCCTGGGTTTGATATTGCTTATTGTGCCCGCTATCAATGTCAGCGGACTTATATCTTCGCAAATGTCCCGTCGCATGGCTGAGCTTGCGGTAAGGAAAGCATACGGCGCCAGCCGTTCTACCTTGATGGTGCAGTTGCTCCGCGAGAACCTGGCCTTGGCATTTGCCGGCGCATTGCTCGGTTTTCTCTTTTCGTGCATATTCCTATGGCTGGGTAAGGACTGGATGCTTGGCGATGGTGCTCCCGGAACGAATTTTGATGTAAGCGTCTGGCTCTTCCTCCGTCCTGCGGTTTTCGTGGCTGTATTGGTGGTGTGTCTGTTGTTCAACCTGCTTTCTGTGTTTATTCCTGCCTGGCATGCCACCCGTCGCCCTATAGCCGAGGTTCTTGGCGGAGAATGAGCGGATAAACGAATCCCAATTAAAACAGTAACGAGTATGATACATTCTATTTTACACCAGATATGGAACCAGCGCCGCAGTAACGGCTGGCTGTTTGCCGAGCTGTTGATTGTATTTACATTGATGTGGTATTGTGTGGATGTACTCTATGGCTTTGCCCATGCAGAACGGCAGCCTAAGGGGTATGATTTGGAGCATGTCTATAAGATAAGGATTTCCTGCAATCCCACACAGATAGTGCCGTGCACGTCGGAAGACAGCCTGCAGACCTTCTGGTTCAAGCCGATGGAGGAAGTGCTCCGGCGTATCAGGCAATATCCTGCAGTGGAAAGTGCTGCCACGTGGCTGGGTACCGATACTTATACCCGCGGGCGTGTTTACCAGGGGTATACGACGGACAGCGTGCATGTTGTCGAGACTACAGTGCGCTATGTGTCTCCCGAATATTTCGACGTCATGCGCATTCCGCTGTTGCAGGGGAATGTCTCGGATTGGAATTCCACTGCCAGTCCTCTGCCTGCCGTGGTGACCCGTGATTTGGCAGACAGTCTTTTTCAGACAAGTGCCGGGGCGGTGGGCCGCGAGTTTCTGGATTATTACAGCGGAGGTCTCCGTTACCGTGTCTCTGCAGTCTGTGCCTTGCAGAAGACGGATGACTATGCCCGTTACGGACCTTTTGTCCTGACTCCTTTCCCCGGTTGGTTCTATGAGGACCAGTACCTCCCGTTCATCTCCCTACGGATACGTCCGGAGGCGGATACGGATAATTTTGCAGCTCGTTTTTATCAGGATATGATGTCGCAGCTGCAGGTCGCTCCATTCTATCTTTTCGACATACAGAGCTATAAGGACCAGAAGATAGAGCGGGATGCTGCCGAAGGAATCACCCCGTATATCCGCAGCGCAAGGCTCATTGTGATATTCTTTGTTTTCAATGTATTCATCGGGCTGATGGGAACTTTTTGGTTCCGTACCCGCCATCGCCGCAGCGAGATTGCTTTGCGCATGGCCATGGGCAGCAGCCGCGGAAGAATACGCTGGCAATTGCTGGGTGAAGGGTTGCTGCTGTTGGCACTTGCTTCCATCCCCGCTTTGATGATATGTATCAATATGGTTATGGCAGATGTCACTTTTACGGAAGCCACGGATGCCACTTGGGGGAGATTTGTCATATGCGTTTCTATTGTCTGGATATTGATGGCATTGATGGTGATTGCAGGAATCTGGTATCCGGCTTCACGGGCCATGAAGGTACAGCCTGCCGAAGCATTGCACGATGAGTGAGTTTTTTTTGAATAATCTGTGCTCATTCTCAATATAACTTGTATATTTGCGTGACGAATAAGAGTTTTGCGTTGAGTATACAAAATCTATATTATGATGAAACGCCTTTTCTTTCCATTGTTTGCAGGCTTGTTGTGGTTGATGTCGGGAACACTTTCGGCTACGGAACGTACGTACAATGTACTTTTCATACAGTCCTATACAAAAAATACTCCTTGGCACAGCCTTCTGACAGAAAATTTGGAGAACGGACTGGACAAGGGGGGAGTTAAAGCCAATATCACTACTGAATATCTGAATGCCGATTACTGGTCTTTCGCTTCCGAGTGCTTCATCATGCGCCGCATCTGCGAGCGTGCCAGGCAACGGAAAACGGACTTGATTGTGACCTCCAGCGATGAGGCTTTCTTCACATTGACCCATTGCGGTGATTCCCTGCCTTATCAGATACCGGTAGTGGTTTCGGGTATCAAATACCCGGATGAGAGAGTCTTTGAAAGAATGCCCAACGTCTCCGGCTATGTTTCGAAAACGGATTTCGATGTCTTGCTGGATGCGGCTGTCCGCATGTTTCCTTCCCGCAGGGAGTTGGTCTGTCTGTCCGACAGCAGTTTCCTGAGCCTTAAAGGGGTTAAGGCTGTGGAGGAATCCTGGGAACGCATAAAGAGCAACTATCCGGAGCATGAGTTGAAAGTGCTGAATGTGCAGGCCAAGTCCTTGAACTCTATCATCACTTCCATTTGCTATGACTACAATGCCTACAAGCATATTGTCATTGCTCCCAAATGGATTCCCTTTCTTTCCTTGAAGTTGAAGGCCCCCGTGTTTACCAGCCAGAACCTGGCTATGACGAACGGTGTTCTGTGTGTGTATGATGCCGTTCCCGGAGAGGATGCTTTTGCTGCCGGCCGGCAGGCTGCAAGTATTTTGAAGGGCAAGTCACCCGCCTCATTGGAAGTAAAGGACTTTGGGGGCAAGTTGCTGTTCGATTACAAACAGTTGCAGTTTTTCCGTGTGGACACGAACCGTGCGGAGAGCAAGGGCATCATTTTGAATATACCGTTGATGGAGCGTTACCGTGTCTGGTTCATTCTGTTCTATTCGCTGATTGTCGGGGCATTGGTGCTGCTGGTTGCCTGGCTTTTCCGTGCCAACCGCAGGGAGTCGCGTAAGCGCATACATGCCCAGACCCGCTTGTTGATACAGCACCGCCTGGTGGAGCAGCGCGACGAGTTCGACAATATCTTCTGTTCCATTCGCGACGGCTTGATTACGTATGATACCGACCTGCGCATCCATTTTGTCAACCGTCCGTTGTTACAGATGTTGGGACTTTCTTCCGAAACCTATACGTCCCGTTTCTATGAAGGGCAGATGGCCGGCTCCATTTTCAGGATTTACATGAATGGAGAAAACATCCTGCAGGACTTGTTGAAGAAAGTACGTACCGGAAAGAGACCTATTTCTATTCCGGAGAAAGCCTTCATGCAGGAAAACCATCAGGGAACGTATTTCCCCGTTTCCGGCGAGGTAGTACCTATCTTTGCCAATGAAAAGATGACGGGAATGGCGATTGTATGCCGCAATATCTCCGAAGAAGAGATGCAGAGACGCTTCTTCAATATGGCGGTGGAGGAAAGCTCCATTTATCCGTGGCAGTACAACATGCATATGAACCGTTTCCATTTCCCGGGTGGATTGCTGCGCCGTTTCGGGTATACCGATGATACGGACTTGCTGGCACGTGATGAGATGGACACCCTTATACATCCGGAAGACTTGCTGCATACGCGCAGGAATTTTGATGCCATTCTGTTGGGCAATGAAATCAATTCACGGATGAGTTTCCGGTTGAAGAGTGCGGATGGGAGCTATGAATGGTGGGAGTTCCGCAGTACCGCTTATGACGGACTGACGGTTGATACCCCATACATGGTATTGGGAGTATGCCAGAGCATCCAGCGTTACAAGGATACGGAAGAGGCCTTGATTGCCGCACGTGACCGTGCCTTGCAGGCCGACAAGCTCAAATCTGCGTTTCTTGCCAATATGAGCCATGAGATACGCACCCCTTTGAATGCCATTGTCGGCTTCTCGGATTTGTTGAAGGATTTGGACGCTTTTTCTCCGGAAGAGGTAAAGCAGTTCGTCGAAACAATCAACATCAACTGTACATTGCTGCTGGCGTTGATAAACGATATTCTGGACCTCTCGCGCATAGAATCGGGCACGATGGACTTTAAGTTCGGAGCATTCAACCTGGCGTTTATCATGCAGGAGGTCCATGAATCCCAGCGTCTGAGTATGCCTCGGGATGTAGAGCTGCGTATAGAGATTCCGGAAGGGGAAGACAAATTGGTCATCACCGATTCCGTCCGCTTGAAGCAGGTCGTGAACAACCTGATAAACAATGCCAAGAAATTCACGGTAACGGGCAGCATCACCTTCGGCTATGTCACGAACCGGGAAGGATATACCACCATCTTTGTCGAAGACACGGGAAGCGGTATCTCTGAAGACGCCCAGAAACATATCTTCGAACGCTTTTACAAAGAAGACAGCTTTACGCAGGGCGCCGGTTTGGGGCTGAGCATTTGCCAGACCATCGTAGACCGCCTGCATGGTTCTATCTCGGTCTCCTCAGAGTTGGGAAAAGGAACGCGTTTCGAGGTGGTGATACCGGATGCGAACGAGTAATCATTCAATCCGTTTGCAGGCATTGGCTTGCAGGAACTCTTCCAATATATCCTCGTAATTGCCATACAGCATGATGTGGTGGTTGCCCAGCGGTGTCTTGAGGAAATAGTCGGCAGGGGAGTTCATTTTTATCCGCACTTGGGTGCGGCACATATTGATGTAGTTTGTATTCTCAACAAGCGTGCCGGTGCTCAAGTAATATTCGTCCAGGCTTTCGCTTCCGCATTTTACGATGGTTACATCTCCCGTCGGCAGGATTCCCTGAATACCGATGCCGCTTTCCGTCTCAAAATGGTTGCGTATGATGAACTGCTCCGTTTGTGCGATGCCGATGGTGCAGTGTGCCAATATGATTTCATTGGTACGGGCATTTATCATGGAAGGATTGGCCATGAAGGAGTTTTTCCCCGTCAGCACTTTTACGGCCAGCATGGTGAAGACGGATTGCAAATCGCCTTCACATCCGGCAATGATTCCTTCGTCGTTCAGCAAGGCAAGGGCAAGGCAGCCGGTGGTTCCCGTTTGGTCTATCAGGCGGAAGCAGCTGAGGGTAATGGCGCTCAGTCGCTCTTCCTCTACAATCCTCTTGATGGCTCGATACAGCCGCATGGCTTTTATCATGTCTTCGGGGCTTGCCTCTCGGCAGGCAAGCGCTTTTCCTGCCAGTCCGGCGCATGCTTCGCCCACCTCGTCGTCCGTTATCTGTCCGTAGTATTCATAAATGCGGTCCAATGAGACGTCTGTGTACTCGATACCCCAGCGGCGTTTGGCAAGCAGATAATCCACATTGCTGGCAACGAGCCAGCTGGACGGAGTGCCCATTACGCCGATGCGCATGCCGAAAAGGCTGCGTTGTGCCACGAAATTGCTGTGCAGGACAAAAATACGCTTGATGGTCTCGGGGAGCTCTCCGTGAAGAATCTCGCTTTTCATTCCCCGGCCGCGCAGCCAGGAAGATATTTCGAGAGCGGCGGCCAGTGAGTTCTGCATGCCGTCTGCCAAGAGGATGGCGGGGCGGGGAAGGGATTCGAAATGCTGGATTACCAGCCGTTCCACACCTCCGGTGGCAATGAATATAATACTGAAGTCATCGGGTGATAACTTGTCTATGTCTTTGTAATCAATGAAGTTGACGGTAAAGTATTTTTCCAATTCAGTCAATATCACTTCGTGGGAGCTACGGACTGATGCTTGTTTATGCAGTATGGAAGCAAAAGTTATAAGGTTGATGACCATGGTGTTATTTACTATTTGACTATTTACTATTTACAATTGATTCTACTTGGCTCGTTTGCTTTTTCAAAGATACAAGTTTCTGTTTACATATCATAGAGTTTTTACGATAGATAAGTTTTTTAAAGTTTTTATGGTCTTGCCTTCCTTTTGGTTTCAAATAATTCGCTACATTTGCAACTTTAATGATAAAGTGATAGCAATATCACCTATAAATACTCTATTAAATAGTAAATCATAAATCGTCAAATAGTAAATAAACCTCATGCCAACAATATCTATTCGCGGAATGGAGATGCCCGCATCTCCTATCAGAAAACTGGCTCCTCTGGCAGATGCTGCCAAGCAGAGGGGTATACATGTATTTCACCTGAACATCGGTCAACCCGACCTGCCTACTCCGGAAGTCGCGATTGAAGCGATACGGAACATCGACCGGAAAGTTCTGGAATACAGTCCCAGTGCGGGATATCGCAGTTACCGCGAGAAGTTGGTGGGTTACTATGCAAAGTACAATATCAATCTGACTGCCGACGACATCATCATCACTTCCGGCGGCTCGGAGGCGGTGTTGTTCTCTTTTCTGGCTTGCCTCAATCCGGGGGATGAAATCATTGTTCCCGAGCCGGCCTATGCCAATTATATGGCGTTTGCCATCTCTGCCGGAGCCAAGATACGCACCATTGCCACGACCATCGAAGAGGGTTTCTCGTTGCCCAAGGTAGAGAAGTTCGAGGAGCTGATTAACGAACGAACGCGTGCTATTTTGATTTGCAATCCCAACAATCCTACGGGTTACCTCTATACACGCCGTGAAATGAACCAGATTCGCGACCTTGTGAAGAAGTACGATTTGTTCCTCTTCTCGGACGAGGTGTACCGTGAATTTATTTATACGGGTTCTCCCTATATCTCTGCCTGCCATCTGGAAGGCATTGAGAACAATGTGGTGCTGATTGATTCCGTGTCCAAGCGCTATTCGGAGTGCGGCATCCGCATCGGTGCCCTGATAACGAAGAACAAGGAAATCAGGGATGCTGTCATGAAGTTCTGCCAGGCGCGTCTCAGTCCTCCGTTGATTGGCCAGATTGCTGCAGAAGCATCGCTGGATGCCGGTGAGGATTATCTGCGCGACACATACGATGAATATGTAGAACGCCGTAAATGCCTGATTGACGGATTGAACCGTATACCGGGCGTATATTCGCCCATCCCGATGGGAGCCTTCTATACGGTGGCAAAGCTTCCGGTAGATGATTCGGACAAGTTCTGTGCCTGGTGTCTGTCGGAGTTCGAGTACGAGGGACAGACGGTATTCATGGCGCCTGCGTCCGGATTCTATACTACGCCGGGTTCCGGTCGCAACGAAGTGCGTATCGCATACGTACTGAAGAAAGATGACTTGAACCGCGCCTTGTTTGTATTGCAAAAAGCATTGGAAGCCTATCCGGGACGAACCGAATAAAATGAAATAATTCATTAGGCGCGGATTACGCGGATTACACGGAAAACTTAAGATAAAGACGTTTGTTTCAAATCTTCCGTGTAATCTGCGCCTAAAAAATAATGGCCCATGAACTTATCTCGCTTTATAGCGTTGCGCATTTATCGCAACTCGGAGCCGGGCAAGCAAGTTTCCCGTCCGGCTGTCCTTATTGCCATGGTGGGTATTGCTCTCGGACTGGCGGTGATGATTATTGCCGTGTCCGTCATTGTTGGCTTCAAGAGCGAGGTAAGGGATAAAATCGTGGGTTTCGGTGCCCATATCCAGATAGGCAACCTGGATGCTGCACGCTCTTATGAGACGCGCCCGGTGGTGGTGGGCGACAGCATGATGGCTGCGCTTTCCGATTATCCCGAAGTGAAGCATGTACAACGCTACTCCACCAAGCCGGGGATGATAAAGACCGCCGATGCCTTTCAGGGAATGGTGCTGAAAGGTGTGGGGCAGGAGTATGACAGCACCTTTTTCCACCGCCATCTGCTGGAGGGGGAGTTTCCGCAATTCAGCGATTCCGCTTCGTCCAACCGCGTAGTCATCTCAAAGTCTCTTGCCAACAAGCTGCAATTGAAACTTGGTGACAAGATAGACACCTACTTCATCCAGGACGATGTGCGTGCTCGCCGCCTGAAGATTGTAGGTATCTACCAAACCAACTTCTCCGAATACGACAACCTATTCCTGCTTACCGACCTCTATCTGGTGAATCGCCTGAACAACTGGGAGCCGGACCAGGTGAGCGGTGTGGAGCTGGAAATACGCGATTATGACAAGCTGGAAGAAACCACCTATGAGATAGCTGCCGATACGGATGAGAATCCCGACCGCTATGGTGCCGAGTATTGCGTCCGTAATGTAGAGCAGCTCAATCCCCAAATCTTTGCCTGGCTGGGCATCTTGGATGTCAACATCTGGGTCATTCTCATTCTGATGATTGGGGTGGCGGGTTTCACCATGGTATCCGGCCTGCTGATTATCATCATAGAGCGTACCTCCATGATAGGCGTGCTGAAGTCTTTGGGAGCCAATAACTTTACCATCCGTAAAGTCTTCCTTTGGTTTTCGGTCTTCCTCATTGGGAAAGGCATGCTTTGGGGGAACATAATCGGCCTTGCATTCTATTTCGTGCAGCGCTGGTCTGGCTTGTTCAAGCTCGACCCTGAAACCTATTACATGGCTACTGTTCCGGTATCTTTCAATATCTGGCTGTTCCTGCTGCTGAATGCCGGCACATTGCTGGCTTCGGTCCTGATGTTGCTGGCCCCTTCATTCTTGATTACACGCATCCATCCGGCAACTTCCATCCGTTACGAATAAGAGAGTCACTTTCTCAGAAAACCGCTTTTCTTGCGGAACAGACAGTACCATTTCCAACGTAAAGACTGTATCGGCTGCAATAGGTCGAAAGCCGGTAGTGTGAAGTAATATCTGCGCTGTTCTTCCAGGTCGCGGGCGGTCTTGTTCACGATGACGGCCTGCATGGTGAAACGGAGCAGGAACAAAAGGAAAGCGACGCCTGCTGCCAGCCAGTGGAAGTGCAGAATGCCGATGACCATCGCGGCTATCCAGGATGCGTGGAATGCCAGGCGGGTCAGGGTCTCAAAACCGGCCAGCCAGCGTTGCATTCCATGATACAGCCGTGCTGTGGAGGCGTAGCCTATTTTCTCTTCTTTCCAGTCCTTGGTACGCAGAAGCGGCTGCATGCGCACAATGGCATTGGCATCCGTTTCTACCCGCGTGTTCTCCGGGGTAGCCACGTGGTTGATGAACAAATCGTCGTCTCCCCGTTGCAGGTTGAGGTGTGCGGAGAATCCTTTCTGTTGGTAGAAGAGTTCCTTCCGGTAGGCCAGGTTACGCCCGATGCCCATGTAGGGGCTGCCTGCCAGGGCAAATCCCAGATAGCGCATGGAAGTGAACAGATTGTCGAATGCCGCCCGTTTGTGCAGCCAGCCTTTGCCGCGTTCGTAGCCGCTGTATCCCAGCACCACTTGGGTACGTGATGTGAAGTTGCGTGCCATCAGTCGCAGCCATTGGTTGCTTTGGGGCATGCAGTTGGCATTGGTGAACACCAGCCATTCATATTTGCTGGCCTTGATTCCAAGCGTCACGGCCAGCTTCTTGCGGCTGATGTAACGGGAGGAATCGGGTACGAAGCTGTGGTAGAGATGGGGATATTTCTCCTCGAGGATGGTCAGGTAATCCTCGCTCTCATCGGTGTTGCCGTCGTTAATGACGATGACTTCAAATTGGGGATAGTCCTGCTCCAGCACGGCGCCCAGGTTGCGGCGCAGATTCTCGGATTCCTCGCGGGCGCAGATGATGACGGATATGGGGGGCAGTTCCTGGGTGAAGTGCGTGTCTCCCTGCTTCACGGCACGGCTGCGCGCATGAATACGGTTGTAGAGACAGAGGTAGTAGATAATTTGAATAAGGAACAGACCACCCGCCGTAGCGAGTACGATAATTTCAGTTGAATCTAATGTAAATGCTTCCATGTGCAGTAGGACGTTTATGTGCTGCAAATTTACACAATTTCCGGCACTACCTCAAACTTTGTTCCGGGAAAGTACTTGGACAAATACTGCTTGATGTATTTCATCGTGTCTTCCTGGATAGTCTTGTCCTCTACCGTGGGATAGAGGTTGTAGAGTACCGTATCGAGCGCGATGTCCCGGTTCTTGATGGCTTCGAAGCTCAGCAGGGTGTGGTTGATGCTGCCCAGCTTTCCGGAGGTGACAAAGATAAGCGGGTACTGCTTCTCCGCAATGTAGTCTATCGTCAGGAAATCTTCGGTAAGGGGAACCATCAGACCGCCGGCGCCTTCTACGAGCACGGTATCATAGCGATGGGAAAGTTCCCTGGTGGCACGCTCTATTTTTCCGAAGTCTATCGGGCGCTTGTCTATGCGGGCGGCGAGGTGGGGAGAGCAGGGATAGGAGAATATCTCGGGCATGGTCAGCCCCTCTTTGTCTTCCGGCAGGTAGCCGGTTCCGGTGAGGCGGCGGTGCAGGTCGATGTCCTCGGAATGACCGGTGTTGCCGGTCTGGATGAATTTTTGGGTGATGACGCGCAGGCCGCGTTGCATAAGCTCACGGGCGTACCAGGCGGTGCAATAGCTTTTTCCGGCATCTGTATCAATGCCGCTGATGAAGTAGATGTTTTTTGTTTCCATTATTTTGTTTTTTTTCGTGCGATGATATAAATAGGGTGATAGGTCAGGCTTACGTTGCCTGCGGCATCACTGAACCGGGTTGTGTATTCTTTGCAGAAGGATTGCAGGCGACTACGCGTCCACATCCTTTTTTCCGTACCCGTGACTCCGGTTTGCTTCAGATGCTTCAGCACTGCCTGGGGAGTGGGGAAGGGCAAGGATATCACCTCTTCTTCGGCATGAAGAATATCGAAACCGGGAGACAGCAGGGCTTGCAGCTCCTCAACGGAGAGATAGTCCAGCCCGTGCCCAGTCAGTTGGCGTATTTCGTGCATGTTTGTGGCGCCGAAGGTGCTGAAGGCAAGCAGGCCGTCTGCCACCAGTGCTTGGTGGCAGCGGGTGAAGAAAGCACCTGGGTCGTTGAACCATTGCAGGGTGGAGCACGAGGTTATCAGGTCGGTTTCTCCGGGGAAGTCGATGGCTTCGGCATCACCGGGGACGAACTGCACGGTAGTGCCGTCGCAAAGTTCCTTGACGCACTCCTCCATTTCCCGGCACAAGTCGTTCAGCAGCAGAGCTTCCGGTTGCAAGGTGTGGAGGAGGATACGTGAGTAGCTTCCCGTTCCGCAGCCAAACTCTACGACACGGCGGAAACGTGTGTATGGTTCCTTTATGAGCTGCATCATCTTCTCGGCGACTTGTTGCTGCACGCGGGCCTCCCGGGTATAGGTATTCCGGGCTTTGGCAAAGCGGGCGGCTATCAGTTGTTTGTCCATCGGGTTCAGTGGCTTGTCCATAGGTCTTGCAGGTAATGTCTGAATAACTCTTCCTGGTAGTGGGCATCCTCCGTTTGCAGTACGGGGGTGCCGAGTATTTCCCAGGCTTGCAGCTGGTTGGCTGGTGGAATGATGCGGTCGTTGCCTCCCGTTACTGCCTGCTGCCAATGGAAGGTGGCAGCAGGCAGTGTGTGGTACATCTTCTCAATCTCCGTCAACTCATCTCTCAACTCTTCCAGCGGACGGCGGGGGGTGATTTCCAGGAAAGCTTTGAAGGCTGCTCCGTTGGCGCACATGCGGCGGAGGAATTTGTGCAGTGAAGCCCCGGTCAGTCCGTCCAATGTCCCGTGGTAGATGGCGGGTGGAATGCCCATATGCTGGTCTATGGGGTAGGGCGTTCCGTTGATGGCGATGCTGTTTGCCATATGGATACCTTCGCCGGACGTACCTGGCGATGAGAGCTGTGGCACGGTCTGCGAAGCCGCCCATACCCCCATAGACCAGCCGATGAGGTTGATTTCGCGGTATTCTTCCAGTCCGGAGGCGTCAAAATCCAGTGTGCGGTAGTCATAGCACACCATGAAGTCGCTGGCTACCGGACGATACATTTTGAAAGGCGTCTCATCGGCTCCCCAGCCGGCAAAGAACAGCAATAGCCGGGGATGATGCTCGTGTATAATGTAACTTTGTTTCATCTGTTTTTAGAATCGTATAGCGTTAGTATTCCTCTCTTCCTTTAGGGGAATAAGGGGTATAAGTTCTCCAATCTCATCTTCCCGTATGTCTGCCGTCAGCGAGAAGCGGATGCGTGATGTCCCTTCGGGCACCGTGGGCGGGCGTACCGGCAGTGCATAAAAGCCATGCCTCTGCAGCAGCTCTGCGCACAGCACGGTGTCGGCACTGGGGCCAATAATCAGTGGGACGATATGGCTTGCGCTGGGGCATCCGTACCCCTTGGCTTGTAATGCTTCGCGCAGTGTCCGACTGATTCTTGCCAGATGCTCGCGGTGGTCCTGCATTCCGGCAAGTTTCCGTACGATAAACAGTGTCCAGGCAATACTTGTCGGAGGCAATGCCGTGGTGAAGATAAGGGTTCGCATCCGGTTGACGAGATACTCGCGTATCGTCCGGCAGCAGGCGATGTATGCACCGGCAGACGCAGCCGCCTTGCCGAAGGTGCCCACGAGGAAATCTATATCCCGGATACATCCGGTTTCTTCGGCGCAGCCCAGGCCGCGCAGTCCCCTTACGCCGAATGCATGGGCTTCGTCCACATAGAGCAGTACGTTGGAGTATCTTTTTTTCAAACGCACCAATGCCGTGAGGTCGGCTTGGTCACCGTCCATGCTGAAGATGCTTTCTGTGACGATAATCAATTGCCGGAATGTTGCATGGTGTTGTTCCAGCAGGCGTTCCAGTTGCACCAGGTCGTTGTGGCGGAAGCGGATGCAGCGTGCGGTGGATAGGCGGATGCCGTCGATGATGCTGGCATGCACCAGCTTGTCTGCCAGTATTAGGGTTTGTGCATCGCTCACGGCGGGCAGAATCCCCATATTGGCATGATAGCCGCTATTGAGCACCAGTGCTGTCTCTGTGCCGAAAAGTGTGGCGAGTTCCGTCTCCAGTTCTTCGTAAATCCCGAAGTTCCCCGTCAGCAGGCGGGAGGAGGAGGAAGTCGGCAGGAAGGTGTCCGGTGTCAGTGTCTGCAGGAATTCTTCCTTTAGCTGGCGGTCGGCAGCCAGGCCCAGGTAGTCGTTGGACGAAAGGTTCAGCATATGCCGGCCATCGGCTATAACCGTGCGTCCCTCGTGTGTCAGTTGCGGCAGGCGGCGCAGGTTGCTGTGTTCTTTCAATGTTTGCAGCTCTTGCTGCATATATTCTATTGCATTCATAATTCTTTTAAAATGTGCCAATGTGGTTTTAATGTGCTAATATGCCAATGACCTGCGGCGTGATAGCGCAGCGTAAACATTGCGCAGCCAATTGGCACATTAGCATATTAGCACATTCTTATAATTTTCATCAACCCTCCCGTCAGCTTCCTCAACTGTTCCGGCTCTATAATGAACGGAGGCATCAGGTATACCAATCTTCCGAACGGGCGTACCCAGATTCCCTCCTCAACGAAGCGTTTTTGCATCCACGCCATGTCTACGGGCTTTTTTGTCTCAATCACCCCGATGGCTCCCAGCACACGTACATCCGTCACTTGCGGTAATCGGCGTGCCGGTTCAAGCTCTTCTTGCAGTTGCCGGCTGATGCGAGTCACCTTGCCTTGCCAGTCGTATTCGGGCGAGGTCAGCAGCTTCACCGAAGCGCACGCTACGGCGCATGCCAGTGGATTCCCCATAAAGGTGGGTCCGTGCATAAACACCTCCGGTGTATGGTTGGAGATGGTATCCGCCACTTCATTCGTCGTCAGTACGGCAGACAGCGTCATGTATCCGCCCGTTATGGCCTTTCCTATGCACATGATGTCCGGTTCTACACCCGCGTGCTCCCAGGCAAAGAGTTTTCCCGTCCGTCCGAAGCCCGTGGCTATCTCATCGAATATCAGCAGCAGGCCATGTTCCTTGCATATCTGTGCCGCTTCGCGCAGGTACTGGGGGTGGTAGAACCACATGCCGCCAGCGCCCTGCACCACAGGTTCGAGGATAAGCGCTGCCAGTTCCTCGTGATGCTCCTCTACCAGTTTCCGCAGTTCCACCGTATCCCGTTCATCCCATTCGCCGTGGAAGCGCGAGCGCGGCTGCGGCACGAAATAGCGCACCGGCAATGATGCCCCGAACAGCGAATGCATGCCCGTCACCGGGTCGCAGACAGACATGGCATTCCATGTATCCCCGTGATAGCCCGAACGGATAGTCACAAAATTGTTCTTCTTCGCCTTTCCCTTGCCATACCAGTACTGCACGGCCATTTTCAAGGCCACCTCTACTGCCACCGAGCCCGAGTCGGCATAGAATATCTTCTGCATGGACGGCGGGACAAGCGGTAGCAGCAACTGGCCCAGTTCAATGGCAGGGTCGTGTGTCAGCCCTCCGAACATCACATGCGACATCTTGCCCAGCTGTTTCTCTGCCGCCCGGTTCAGTGTAGGGTGGTTGTACCCGTGGACGGCGCACCACCACGACGACATTCCCTCTACGAGTGTTTCTCCGCTTTCCAGGGTGATGGTGGCGCCTTCGGCATGCTTCACCTTATACACCGGTAGCGGGTTGGTGGTGGAGGTATAGGGGTGCCATAGGTGCTCTCTGTCGAACTGCGAGCCGCAGAACCGGTATCCGGCATTTTCTATCAGCACCTTGTCTTCCGACACTTTCGAGCCGAGCGTTGTCAGCAGGTCGCCCACGATGGCAGAGTTGATGCCGATGTGCAGCGCTTGCTTCACGGCCTCCTTGCTCAGTTGCGAGCGTCCTCCGGCAAAGCGGAGGAAAGCCGTCGGGTTGATGAAGCGGAAGAGGGCGATGGTGGTCAGTATTTCCTCCTCGCTGAGTGGCGCCTGCCGTTCCAGCGGTGTGCCGGGGATGGGGCTCAGGAGGTTGATGGGGATGGACTGTACTTCCAGCTCGCGCAGTGTGAAGGCGAATTCGATGCGTTGCTCCATGCTCTCGCCCATACCGATGATGCCGCCGCTGCAGATGTCCATGCCTACGTTGCGGGCGGCTTGCAGGGTGCGCAGCTTCTCTTCCTGCGTGTGCGTGCTGCACAGTTGGGGAAAGTAGGAGGGGGCTGTCTCCAGGTTGCAGTGATAGCGGGTGATGCCTGCGTCGTGCAGTGCCCGCATTTCGTCTTCGTTGAGCAGTCCCAGTGATGCGCACAACTGGATGGACGAGTGCCGGCGCATGTGCCGGGCGGCTTCGCACAGTTTCTCCATGTTTCTGGAGGAGGGCTTCCGTCCACTGGTCACCAGCGAGAAACGTGCCACGCCCTGGGCTTCATTATGCCGGGCATGCCGCAGGCATTCTTCTTTGTCCACCAGGTCGTACACGTCTGCCTGGGTTTTGTAGTGCGACGACTGTGCACACCACTTGCAGTTTTCCGGGCATCGTCCGGACTTGGCATTAATGATGGAGCACATGTCGAACTCCTCCGAGGCTCGGGCCCGGGTTATCTCGTGGGCAGCTTCGTATAGCGCTTCCTTGTCGGGTTGCACAGCCAGCCATTCGGCTTCTTCCTTACTGATGTGGCTGCCGCGCAGCACTTGTTCCTTTAATTTCTGTAGGGTCATATCTTTCTTGGGTTATGTTCATGGATAAAGACAGAGGTACGGATTGCCGGGGCGGTGCAGCTCGTCATTCTGCTGCATGGCTTCCGGTAATCCGTACCTCTTGTTCTCTTTTGTTTCAGGCTATATGTGTCTTGTCCGCCCGTATTCCCGCAGGGGCGGATGAATTGTGTTTCAAAAAGAATGTGCCGGTTCGTTCCCGGCTCCGTGAGGATACTTGTCAGGACGCTGCTGCTACCCAGCGGAATGCCGGTGTCGGTTTCCCTTCCTTCCGTTTCTCCTTTCCAGGTACTCTCTTCCCCGCATCCGGCATGTCCGGCGGTTCCCGCAGTCTTCTGTTTGGACAGAGAGCTGTCTGCCACGCTTTTGCGCAGGCAACCGATGGTGACACACCGTCCTATGCTGGCAAATGCAGCGTAGGCTTTTCTGCTCCAGCGGCGGAAGCGGATGGTAGGTGCGGCGGGTGATGTATTCCTCATGTTTTTTTCAGCCTGATGCGGTTTTGTTTCCTTTTAGCGGATGCAAATGTAGAAAAAATAATTTCATAACGGTAATGGTCATGCATGAAAAAGCCGCGCAAATGCAACTATTGCGCGGCTCTTCTTTAAGGAATGTCGTAGGATTTCACTCTTTGGACGACTGGTAGTAGAGATACCAGTCATTATTGGTGGCACCATTGGACTCTACCCATTTGGCGAAATCGGGATACTCCAGGTCGATGCGTACGGTTTCCTTTGCCGGAGTGAACCGGATGGGGCCTTCCGTGCCGGTTGTGGCCGGCAGCATGATGGCGAATGGATATTTGCCGTCCTTGTTGATGTAGTAGGCATCGTCTTCGGCTCCGATTTGCTTTGCGTTGGCTTTACCGGTCGCTTTCTTCTTGGGCAGATGCACTTCTGTCCGGTTGTCGGCTCCGGCTGTATACTGGGCAATGATGAACGGGTTCAAGTCGCTCTCCAGATTCTTCTTAGGCAATGTGTTGTCTGCAAATGTACGGGTTACGGTAAATTCGTTGCCCTGCACAGACTTTGCATCGGGGAATAGGATGACAGAAGAGGTCTCTGTTTCATCGACTGCTCCGGCAGGCAGTTCTATGCTGCCTCGCTGGCTGGCCACATATTGCACGGCAAATGCGTTGGAGTATGTGGCGGCACCACTTTGCTGTACGGGTACAAAGGTGTCTTCCACCTTCAGCACATAATTGTTGCTGTTGAATGAAATGGCCCGTTTGTGTTCGATAATCACGTCGTTCAAGTCATAGTCACCGCCATTGGGCCAGATGTCTTCGTAGGCATACGTGCGGTAGGTTGTTTCGGAGCTCGTCACCGTAGGCTCTTCCGGGTCTATGACCGGACGGTCCGGGTCTTGAATGGCTTCATTGGGGTTGGCATCGATACAGAACAGTATGTCTTCGTAGCTGGTATCATCGCCATCTTCTACTCCGTAGACTACCGTGCCGTTGCTGGTGGAGAGGGAGATAAAGCGAGCTTGTTGGCCTGCATATATCTTGTTCCATTCTTTATTGGAATATATATAATTTATAGAGTAGTCGATACCTTTATTGGGGGTATATCCATTGGGGATGATGAAATATCCTATGGTATATCCTGCCGGGAATTTGGTGGAGACATTACCGTTTTCGTCCTGATACAGAAGTTGTATTTTTGTATTCTTCTGTATGGGAGCGTCATATCGGGAATATTTGTTACCACTTCCAGACCATCCGGTATACGGGTCGTCTCCTGCAATGGATGCATTGGGAATGATAATGAATTTGTCTACCTTGTCAGGGCTGTTGGGAATTTCATTGGTCTTGTAGTAATAATAGCCGATGGAAGTCAGGTAACCGGCACGTTCGGTCAGGAAGGTCAGATACAGTTCTGCATCGGTAATCGTTACGTGTTGTCCCTGGTTGTTGATATATGCTTGGGCAATGGTGGTGTTCACATGCTTTGTATCGCTCACCAAAGCTCTGTTGTCCAGATTGCTGGGTTTGCTGTCATAACCTTTCCACAGTGTGTGTTGTAACTGCTTTAAAGTTCCGTCATTGAAATTTCCCGTAGTTACAATGTCATTATTATCAATAATCTCACCGTGAGATTGTCCCCATCCAACGATGGAGTATACCCGTTCCTTCCTATCCTTTAGGTCGATAGTCAGGTTGGATTTTGCACGTGTCATGGCAGTTGAGCGGGTGTTGGCATTATTTTCGGTCATATCTACCACCACTTTGCCATTTTCCACATCTGCTTCCACATACATGGGGGCTCCCCAACTTTGTGAGATGATATATACCTTTTCTGTCGCTTTGGGCAGTTCTACGTTGCCGGTGAAGCGTCCGTCTGCATCTGCAAAGATTTTAAAAACCGCTTCGCCGTTGATGGAGTAGAGGTTGTTTGTCTGATAGGTGATGGGGTCTTCTGTAAACACCTCTATTAATGCGCCTCCTGCGATTTTTCCATAATTCACGTCAAAAGCTACCTGAGCTGTTGTTGCAAAGTCAAAGTATTCGCTCTCCGGCTTTAGTTCTGTTTTTCCACGTTCGGGATTGTATAGGTCTTTTTCGGTACATCCCGTGAATATGCTGCAGGCAATTGCTGAAATGAGGGTTGCAGCACTAACTTTCGTCATAAGTCTAACTTTCATATTTTTATTGTTGTAGATTGCTTGCTTGTTTGTCTTATGAACGCTGTCTATATCACAACCGCCACCTACTTCACAGACGAGTTGTAGATACTACATTTTCTCGAGCGCTTTTTTCATGTTGCAAATATAAACATAGTATTTATAATCTACAACTTTTGGGGTTTAAAAACACTTTTGGTGGGTTAAAAAGTTGTATAAAGTGAATTGATACTAATTGGATGAATCGAATGGTGCGGGCATAAAAAAAGGCTATCTATCCCAGACAGCCAATCTTTTGTTAACCTTAAATCTAATACTATGAAAAATACATTGCAAAGGTACGTGTTTTCTGATAATCTCCAAATTTGCAGTAGATAATATCATGTTTTATAACAAGACTTAATGGTCATTAAGAACTTTATCTGCAATATTCATCGTACATTTGCTCCTGATATATCATCCGTTTGCCCTTTATGCATTATGTATTCGGTGCAGACGGATGATGTGTTTTCGTGAACTTATATACAGACAAACAACTATAAAACAGACGTTTATAATGAAATCAATCCAGAACAAAGGAATAAACCTCACCGCAGAAGACCTCAAAAACCGAATCGCTGACAGAAAAGAACGATATACCAAGCAGCAGGCACGACGCGAGAAATTGGAACAAACCATGGAGAACACTCGCAATGACATCGAGCAACTGGAGTATACCCTTGCACAGATGGAACGTGCCGCCAAGCGCTCCCGCAATGCTGCCGTACAGCCTTCCCGTTTTGTCCCCCGCGAGCGTATCGCTAGCTTCTTTGCCCGTGTTTCCCGTTTTTTCGACCACCTTCAGCACCGCTTGCACCGTAGCTTGAACTATACTTGGTTCTGCCTTGTGCTATGCTCCCGATATACTTTTCAGAGCCGCCTGAAAAGCGTAGAACGCTGCTGTCTTACACCGGCCACGGTGCTGGGGTACTTCAAGAGGGAGAGGGAGATGTAACCAGTGACTTCGCTCTTATGGTAGAAGCAGCCTTAGGGATTAGTGCGGAACTCCTCGTTAATAGGTAGGCGAGATATAATATGGCTGTCTCTCTTAAAAAAAATCGCTGACCGATAAGTTGCATGAAATACACAAAATGTGTGCTTTACTATTATAGTATGAAAGTGTTGCTTTTATCAATAAGACAGTGAGGGTGTGTCATCAACCGTTTTGACACATTCATTTTTCTTGAGCAAGTTTTCTTATTGCCACTCGAACTTTCCCAGTTTTCCCTCCCATTCTAACTTTGCAACATGTTTTATTAATAAATATATGCAAAATGATAAAAGAACAAAGTTTTGAATGGCTGCTCGAGGGATGCCATCGCATTGCAGATGTGGCAGTGGCCTATTACCCAAACTACGCGTATGCCTGCTCGGCCGTAAAGGCCCTGCGCCGTTCCATTGCGGAACACGCTTGCCTGCTGAAGGATCTGACGGACCAGGGCTATACCGCCAGGACTGCCCACCTCACCCCCGTACAGATAGGCATCCTCCTGAGCTACTGGGGGATGCCCGACCACGTGAAGGATATGACCGTGAAAAATCCGTATCTTCTGGTCTCTAAAAAATATGCGAAATAGAGAATGTATTTCTAATACATTCTGATTATTTTAGTATATTATCATATAGGGTGGTGGAGGATGAGGTGAACCCCTCTCTCGCCACCTTATGTATTTCATTAATTTTTAGCCGATTCTAACTGCTTATTTGTATCCCCCTGGCTGGTCCCTTACCTTTGTCGCATTATCGAATTAAGAATAGACAAAAATGGAAAAAGAAATGAGACCCATGACAACGGAGATGCTGAAGAAAGGCTATCTCCTCTTCCCCAAAGCCTTGTTTGAGGAACAAATGAATATGAAAACCGGAGAGAAAGCCGCCGATGCCTTCGAAGCCTTTGTCTTTGTGCTGACACACGTCAACTACAGCACGGTGACCTGCAACGTCAGGGGACACCTTTTCGACTGTGTACGTGGCGAGTCCGTACTTTCCCTGGCCCGCTGGATGGAGATATTGGGGTGGCCCCGCAACCGTACGCGCTACTTCTTCAACAAGATGTTCGACGCCGGCATCGTGGAGCGGGTGGCCAACCCCTACGTGATGCACATCCGTATCCCCGATTATGATTTCCTTACTGGCAATGCCCGTCCTAAAGCAGCCCCGCGGAAGAAGAAGGCAGCGCCGGTGGCTGGGGTGGGAGAGGACTTCTGCATCTTCTGGGAAAAGTTTCATGACATCACCGAGCATCCCAAGGTAAACATCGGCCGGGCCCGTCGCGAATGGAAAAAATTGACGGCAGGCGAGAAACAGCGGGCACTGGACAACATCGACGAATATTACGACCATCTGAACAACCAAAAATATTGTAAACAAGCCGCCACCTATCTGGCGGACAAATCTTTTGAAAATGAATATGATGACTGAAACTACTTTTTCCCACGACAGTGACCTCGAAGAAGCTGTCATCGGTGCCTGCATGATAGAGCGCGCTGCCATGCCTCTGGTGGCGGACAAACTTCGTCCCGAGATGTTCTACGAGGAGAAGAATCTGGAAATTTTTGCCGCCCTGCAATCGATGTATCGCAGCGCAAAGTCCATAGATACCATCACGCTGAAGAACGAACTGGCAGCCCGTGGCAAACTCGATGCCGTGGGCGGGCCTTACGAACTGTTACGCATCAGCTCGAAGGTCAGCTCCAGTGCTCATCTGGAGTATCATGCGCTCATCCTTAGGCAATTGCACACGCGGCGTATCATGCGTACGGGATTCCAGCAACTGCTGGCGTTCAGTGCCGACGAGTCGATGGATATTGACGACATCCTGGTGGAAGCCCATCGACTGCTGGAGGGGCTGGAGGACGAGAGCGGCGTAGCCGACCACCTTCGCTCCATAGACCGGCTGATGGACGACACGCTGGCCGAGGTGGAGCAGCGTATGGAGCACGGATGCAACGGCATTACGGGTATCCCTACGGGTTTTGACGCTCTGGACCACGTTACGGCGGGCTGGCAGCGCGGCGACTTGAACATCCTTGCTGCCCGTCCGTCGGTGGGGAAGACGGCCTTTGCCCTCCACCTGGCCCGTGCCGCTGCCATGGCGGGGCGTCATGTGGTGGTCTTCAGCCTCGAAATGCAAGGCGAGCGCCTGGGAGACCGCTGGCTGCTTGCAGCTACGGAGGGGGTAGACCCGCAACACCTGCGTAGCGGTCAGCTCACACCCGGCGAGGTGAGGCAGGTGCATGAGGCGTCTGCCGAGTTGTCGCGGTTGCCCATACTGATAGACGACCATCCGATGACGAGCATGGACCGCGTGCGTTCTTCCGCCCGCCTGCTGAAGAGCAAGAATCGCTGTGACATGGTGATTGTGGACTATCTGCAACTATGTGACATGAGGAGTGACCAGAAAAACCGTAACCGCGAGCAGGAAGTGGCGCAGGCAAGCCGCAAGGCAAAGCTGCTGGCCAAGGAGCTGGATATCCCCGTACTGCTGCTGAGCCAGCTGAACCGGGCGAGCGACGGTAGCATAGACCATCGCCCCACCCTGAGCAACCTGCGCGAGAGCGGCGCCATAGAGCAGGATGCGGATATGGTAATGCTGCTTTGCCGCCCTGCCCTCTACGGCAAGACCGTCGATAAGAAGAGTACTTATCCCACCGATGGCCTGGGTATCGTCATCATAGCCAAGCACCGTAATGGCAAAACCGGTGAAGTCTATTTCCATCATAACCAAAGCATGACAAAACTGGTGGACTACATACCACCATTGGAGTGGCTGACGAGGAATGCAAAGTGATGGATGGAAATTTATAGAATACAGGGACACAAAGACACGGAGATTTTTCTTATTGCTTGAAAAACTCTGTGTCTCCGTGTTTTTTGTAGTAAAAAAAATGGCAAAACACTTGACTTCCGCTTCTTAATGTTGTATCTTTGTAATGTGCTTAAGAAAAGGAATAATCATTGATTCGGGCGCCCTATCCCTTCCCTTACCCACTTCTCTCTTATAACTCATTTTTCTTAACTTAAACCTTAACTTTTCAAATTTATGGATGTAATTGTAGAGCGCTTCCAGCGCCGTAAAATCGTAAGCAACCCGGCTTCGCCCATGTTGTACTATCTCCGTCAGAAACCCAAGACCTGCGGCACCGTGGACATCGATGTCCTTGCCGCCTCCATTCAGAAAAACTGTGCCATGACGAAGGGCGACGTGAAGCACGTCATCGAAGCCCTGGTGGAGGAGATTCAAGGCAACCTTGCCAACGGCGACAAGGTGAAGCTGAACCAGCTGGGCACTTTCCACATGACGTTCCGCTGTCCCGGCATGGAGGCCTCGGACAAATGTACGGTGCGCAATATCTCGAAGGTGAATATCCGCTTTATCCCCGACAAGGAGCTGAAGCTGGTGAACGGCAGTACCGCCGTGACCCGCAGCCCGGCGAATGTGGGCTTTGTGCTCGACAAGCCCGAGGAGGGCGGCTCCGGCGGCGGCAATCAAGGCGGTGGTTCCGGAGGCGGCTCCGGCGACGACGGCGACCAGGGCGAAAATCCGCTGGGATAAAGAAGGAATGATTAAGGGTTAGTGATTAATGGTTAATGAACACAAGCAAATCGCTTATCGCTAATCAATCCCTAATGATTAACCATTAATCATTAGCCCTTAATCCTTAATCACTAATCCTTAACCATTAATTCTTAACTATTAATCCTTAATTTTATGAGTACAAAATCATCTGTTTGGGATAAGATTCTGAAAGTGATAATCGCTGTAGCCTCCGCGCTTATTGGTGCCCTGAGCGCCCATGCCATGACAGTGTAGCGGGTTTCCTTCACTTTTAATTTTTAATTTCTAATTTTTAATTCTCATGAGATTCATCAATCTTATCGTCGTCCATTGTTCCGCCACCCGCTGCGACCGCTGCTATACGGAGCACGACTTGACGACAGACCACCTGCGCCGGGGCTTCTCCGGCGCAGGTTATCATTTTTATATCCGCAAGAACGGTGACATCAAGTCCCTGCGTCCCTTGTCCCTGCCTGGTGCCCATGTCCGGGGTTGGATATTTCATTAGATATTTTAGATAACTTGTTACGTTTTTAATTAACTTTGCAACATAAGAATCAAAAAGCATTGATAATGAAAGCAATACTATTAGTCAGAGTATCTACAAAGACACAAGACTTTGACGAACAAGAAAGAGCAATATATGAGATGGCGATTAAAGACGGTTATTCACCAGATGATATTATACCTATCTGTGAAAAGGAATCCGGTATCAAGCTATCAGAAGAAGAACGTGCAGGACTTAACAGAATGAAAGAACTGATAGAAACGGACAATGCCATTAACTGTGTCTATTGCTGGGAAGTGTCCCGTATTGCCAGAAGAAAGAAGATTAACTTTAGTGTGCTGGACTATCTAATCAACCATAAGGTGCAGTTGGTAATAAAGGAACCGTCCATACGTTTATTTAAAGATAACGGTGATATTGACGAGGGTGCAGAAATGATATTCACATTGTTCAGTCAGATGGCAGAAAGTGAGATGAGAACCAAGTTAGCCAGATGGAAACGCACCAAGGATGCCAAAAGGAAAGAATCATACTATACCGGAGGCTGGTTATTGTATGGCTATAAAGTGGACGAAAAGACAAGGAAGATTGTGCCGGATGAAAGTGCTGCCGTAGTAGAACAAATATTTAATATGTATCTAACTGGGAAATACAGTTATGGAAGCTTAGCTAAAGAATTGATACACACAGGTATCTTTAATTATAAATTATCTACAGCCAGAAGTATGGTATCACTCATACTTAATAATACAGCCTATGCCGGTCTGCCGTCCAGTAGCAACGGTTACAACAAGCTGCGAACAGAGGGCAATGTTTATCCCGCCATTGTAACTTTAGAAATGATTGAACGATGTAAAAAAATAGCGGAGGGCAATGTTTACAAGGCAAAGAAGCAATACAATAACTATTATTTTGGCAAAGGCTTGTTAAGATGTCCTTATTGTGGGGGTACTATGGTAGCCAAGAAGAACAATAATACCTATCACTGCCAAAACTGTGACAAAGGATTCTGGATTCAAATAAATTTAGTTGATAGTATATTGTGGTATACTGGTAGTATGATTTATTTAGGAAGGATGACCTCCAATAATGATGAAGCCAGAAAGCAATACCAACAGCAATTGGAGAACTATGACAATAAAATAACCACTTCTGAAAATAGAATAACCGCCATACAAAACAAGATAGATGTAATAGAGCATAGAGCTTATGTGGACGGAACACTTTCTATTAATAAGGCTGATTCGTTCATTAAAGAATTGAACGATAAGATAAGTGAAGAAAACAAGGCTCTCAATAAATGGAAGAATGAGCAATCAGCAGTCAAACAAATGCTGATAGACATTGAATCAAAGGTTACTGGTGTAACACTCGAAACAATCAATAATATAAAGGATGATGAAACCAGATTCAAAATCATACATGAAGTGCTGGATTATGCTTTTATTGACAAACTGGGTGCATACCAATATAATATTTCCATTTATCCTACACTTTCAGAGAAACCGTTACAGTTCCTTTTAGATACAAAAAAGAATAAGGCTTATACTGACCTTAGAAAGGTTAAAGGCATTAACAGATTGCAAGAAATCAACTGTTATGAACAACGCTTTAAGCCAATAAGAAATAAACAGAAGAACAGAGAATATAATGTGAAGTATTGCCAAGAACATAAGGAAGAAAATGCCAGAAGACAAAGGGAATACAGAGCCAGACTAAAGGTACTCAAAGAAGATAAGAAATAAAGTCTTCTGCAATTTGCAGACTTTTCTTTTATTTTGCAGTATAACTAATAATGAATGTACCATGCCAGAAGAAAACCAGATAGCGAAACTTCCAGATTTGAAAGTAAATTGGACTGAAAGCTACAAATGTCTAAATGAACCACTTTTAGAATATGTGTGGGAGGTAGCCAACCACTTCCTGCCCGATTATGCGGAAACAGATATGGGAATGATACCCGTAGAATCTTCCGCGCCTGCCATATTCGCCAACAGATATGCGGAAAGAAACTTATCCGTTGAAGAAAGATACGAGAGAAGCAAAGAAATGAAAACATTCAAAGGAACTTTGGAAGAATACAAGAAACGGGAATACAGAAAGCTGGATGATTCTTTCAAAGAGAAGTTCCTGACTAATGAAGACTTACAGAATACCATTGAAGCGTATAAGTTAGACATTAGCAAGTTTTGGTATCTACTTCTATTCGTATATGACTTTATAGAGGATATTGGTACAAACGCACCTACATTGAACAAGTCCGTATTGGAAGACTTTAGCCATTTTCATGCTACCCTATTGGAAGCTACCAGTATCACCTTAAAGAAGAATAACAAGAAAAGCTATGTTGTCGAAAGGGAGGACACAATCAGAATCATTCAAGCAGCCTTGCAGCATTTTATCAATACATATAGCGATATTATACATAGTGAACAAGATAGAGAAACTATAATTAAACAATTAAAGAACATAGGTTTAGAGGGCTTTATCGGAAATGACTTATCGTCAAAAATCAGCTTTACAGACAAGTTCAGTCTTGACATATCCTATAAGAAGTGGAAGTTTACGGATATGTTTCTGTTCTTCATTGAAAGAAGAAAGGCTACCACCATACCCAATAAAAGGGTAAAGGTATCTAAAGACAAGATGATGCTTGTTTCAAGGCTTATCTATACAGTGGGCTATGATGGCAAGAGATATAATGAAGAATACGATTCCGAGGGCAACAAGAACAGAATGTTATCCAATCTCCTTAGGAGATACAAGAACGAGGAATTTCCGTCTGTTATAGCTAATAACTACATGGTAGTTTCATAAACGACATACATAAAAACAATAGCAGAAATGCGTACTGAAAGGCTTATTCTTTTCGGTACGCATTTTTTTTGCGTACTGGAATGGACACGTTTTCTACACACATGGGCATTCGGTAGATTCCTTTGCCACCCCTAAATTCCTGCCTAATTTTGCATCATCAAAATAACAAAACGGCGTGCCAGAAGCCAATATAAATCCGTAAGGCAACGGTAATATATTATGAGAAAAGAAATTTTAACATTGAGTGAATTGAATGAAAAAGGAGTAAAAGTAGCAAGATTGGCTGGTAACAGAGATTTGAATGAAAAGGCAGTCAAGGCTAAAATGAAATCAATGAGGGAATACGGTCAGTTAGTACCTGCAATCATTGTGGACGCTTCCACTGCAATTAAAGACGGTTTAAAAGTGATTGATTTTACCACTGGTGAAGAAATCAAGGACGGAAATGATTATGTTGTTCTGTTGGATGCAAACCACCGTTATAGTGCCCATTTAAGACTTCTGGAGGAAAATGCAAAGGTTGAACCGGATAAACAGTACAAAGAAGAGTTCTATTTCGTGTATTCTTTGAATCCGTCTGTTGGCATTGAAAAAGCATTGGCAGAAATCAACATTGCCACTACCCCATGGAAAGGTGCGGATTATGTAAAGGGAGTGAAAATGATGGTTGAAGAAGAATTGCCGACATTGGACTTTGTGTCTGATTTGACTTGTGTGGGCTACTCTCTGGATGCGGCTTCCAAGTGGGCTACATTTGGCAGTAAGATAAACAAGACAGTTCTCGTCAGGGCTATCAACGGCAATATTGATGAAGTACTTAGAAAATCAAACAACATCAACAGAGGAAGAACGCTTGTTGAAGCAGCCAAAAAATCATTCAGTACGGAGTTCTTGAAGAGCCGTACACTCATTGACTGGATTATTGGCAAGTATGAAGATACGGATGATAGCGAAAAAAGTACATTCACTAAAAATATGAGCCACTTTCTAGCTAATGTTCAACGTGAAAATGCGGAAAACATAGAAAAGGCTAAAGGCACAAGAGGTGGAAAAACAAAGGAAACCATCATTTATGAAGAACTGAGCAGACTTTGGAAAAATTACATGGAAGAGAACTATTAATTAATCAATCCTCTGGATAGGGATTTTATGCAGGATATACTTAATAATAACTTTAAATATTTTGAATTATGAGTACAAGAGGTTGTATCATTGAATTAAAGAAAGACGTGTGCAAAATTGGTTATTTACATTATGGTGCAGGTTTCGCTTCTGAATTTATCCAGAAGTATTGTATTGACTCCAAATATCTGGAAAGAATCTTTGAGATGGATAGAGAATGGGAGAAACGAGAAGAATACGAAGGCATTTATTATCAAGAAATAACGGACGCAGAAACTATAGAAAGACTGCATAAGTATGATACGGATGCAATAGATATGGATGCGGAAGTATTCATTTTTATGGAACATAGACCAGCTACAAGCCACTGTATAGAATTGTACGATGTGACAATTAGAAGAAGCTGGTCTGTAGAAGATGAAGAGTGGAATGAAAATCTGTCACAAGAAGATAGAGATAAAGAAATGGAATTTGTCCGAACTTGTGTCGGACTGGATTAAACTTGCTTATTTCAAAAACAGGTTTACAAAGGCAGCCGGGTAACTGACTGCCTTTTTTTATTGCCGTTTTTTACCCACTAATCAAGTTATATAGCACCTACTTCGATACGTTAATTAATCGCTAATATACAGTTATTTAACTATCTATTCCGAATATCGCCTATCCGTCAATAGCCATAAATATAAACTATTGACAAAAGAAGTGCATAAAGTCACTATTCTTGTCTGCCAGCTTATTCAGAGAAAGGAATAACGGCAATATGGCGATATAGACAAGCTATCTATAGAAAGTGTTCCTTTGATTAGGTACACCGTCCAGAAATGAGTATAATCGTATAGAGATAAAAAGATAAAGAGTTACCACGAGCAGGGGTATATCCAGAACTGCCTAGAATAATTCAAGCACTATAGATTTTACAGTATATAATGAAACTAACCTAAAACAATTCAATTATGGAGTATTACACGTTTGAACAATTAAAGGAAATGGCTTTTAGTGATGGAATTACTGGTAATAAGGTGGCTGTCGGTATATGGGCTAAAATGAACGGCTTTCTAAAGAAAAAGAAGCAGATAAACAAGCGTAGAATTACATTCTACTTTAAACTGGATAATTGGCAGTCTCGTAATTTATGACTACCGGAGCTTCTCTATAAAGCAGTATCAAGAATTGCATATAATACTTGTTCCGGCATACATGGTTAGCCAGATAACACAAGGAAGTAAATTACAGATGTTTTTTTAAGATAGTCTTAGTGAAGTGGTACTAAGGAAAAATGAACCGTAGTCTATGGGAAATTTGACACCAAGTATAGGAGAAAAATGATACTCTATACATTACTACAATACTAACATTACAACTTAGATAATTCAGTGCTTCGCACTTCATTATCAAATTTCTAGCTTTCGTAGATAAGTAACTAATGATAAAAACGTAACATTATGATGATATACAACAACAGACTGTTCAATACCAGAAAGGAATTGAAGCGGTATCTAGGTGGAACACGTAAATATAACAAGGCTCTAAAAAGCGGAGAGATTTATAACATATACCAAGAAGAATCAAATAACCAACCGTTTGCGCACAATGGAACAACAATATACGACACTGACAAAAGACATTAATAATATAGATAATATGGATGCCATAGTATATGCCTATATAAAATCAAGGATGAATTATAAAACTTCCATTGTGGATAATATTACGGAAAAGGAGATTTCCGAAAAACTAGGCATATCATTAAGCACTGTAAAAAGAAGCGTTGCAAGGCTAAAGAATAATAAGAATCTTATTGATAAAGTAATAAGTAACAATGTGATAGCAGAGGGAAGCTACAAGACGTACAACAAATATCATGTGGCAAAATGTAATGAGAACTTCTTCTATATTTATAACAGTTTCTTTAATGATGATATGAACATAGCAAAAGCCAGTGAGAGAATCAACGTAAAGAACTTCTTGCTTAAAATAAAGGCAATATGTAAAAAGGAAACGAACAAGTATATAAGTGAAAGTCCGTATCTGGATGGGCTTAACAAAACGGAACTTTCTAAAAAACTGGGCATTGATACAAAGACATTAAATAAATATCTGGAAATGGCAGTCAATGCAGGACAGATAAAATATATAACTAATGGTTTGCTGATACTGAACAAGTCCATTATTCCAGATTTTAAAGAGGCTGATTCAGATACAAGAATCTATCATATTATCTATGACTGGTGCATTGATAATGGTGTTGTTCCACCAGATAGAAACGATGAAATAACAGTAATGGAAGATGGCAGTGTCAGAAGAAGAAACAGATTGCTTGCTAAACTAGCTTGTAAACTGGTTTATATGAAAGATGAAGAAATTAGGAGTTTGCTAACTAATAGAATAACTTCCGAAGAAATAACTTTGGAGTATATAGCTAAAGTGCTGAATATAAATAACAAGAAGAAAGAAGATATACAGTATTCCGTCATGCTTGACTAAACTAGCTAATCACCTACATTCAGTTTAGCTAAAAGTCAAGAAAACAGATATATAAAGTACTTCATATAAGAATCCCCCTCCCCATTCAATCAGTAACCTTAAATATATAAGAGTGCCTGCCTTGCGTGCCCACAACCCCTTTAGTCCCCCTCTGTATATTGATATAAAAAAGAATTATTAATCATTTAAACTTTTATCAATATGAATAATTTAGTTATCATGCCAACGGAGAAAAGAACTTTGAATTTAGGTGAGTATGCAGAAGAAGCTACTATAATTGTGGAAGAAACTGCAACGCCAAGTATTACTTTCTTGGAAGCCAATACAGATTCTATCACACTGGAAGAACTTGCAAACAAATGTGTTGTGCCTACTTGGGCTAACTTGGAATCAACCATTTCACACCAAGACTTTATTTCTTGTGTGCATGAGGCTGCAAGTTCATTCTATGCAGGTGAAAAGGTGAGCTTTCCGGAAATACGAGTTTCGCATATAGTACGTGGCAGAATACCGTCCGCGCTTGGTAAGAAAGCAAGTGAACTGTTGGAATGTGAAAAGACACAATTCTATCAAAGACTTGCGTTTGCTTTTACTGTTCCAACCATTTTTGAAACGATAAGAGGGCAAAAACTTGAACTGTGCATAGGTGGGGTAAGAAATTACAGTGACTTGAATCTGTACCGTTCTTCCAAAGGCTTAGAAAAGTTTTCCGTCTTTATTGGCTGGAGAATAAAAATTTGTTCCAATCAGATTCTTACCGGTGAGGGTGTGAGGTTCAACATGGAAGTAACCAATATCAATGAACTTTACAGAAATGTACTGGAATTGCTTAACGGCTTCAATGCTGCCAAAGAAATACATTTGATGCAGACATTATCAGATACTTATCTATCTGAAACACAGTTTGCACAAGTGGTAGGCAGAATGAGAATGTACCAGGCACTCTCACCAGCAAGACAGAAAGCAATACCAAGGCTACTAATCACTGACAGCCAAATAAATAGTGTGTGTCGTGATTATTACACAAATGAAGTATTTGGAGTGAAAGATAATGCTATATCTCTTTTTGATTTTCATAATTTACTCACACAGTCAAACAAAAACAGCTACATAGACAGCTATTTACAACGTGGGGTAAATGCTACAGAGGTAAGTGTTGGACTGAACAATGTATTGCAAGGACTGGATAATAAATATTCTTGGTTCTTGGGTTAAACTAATCAATGAGAGGACATCTATTTATTAGGTGTCCTTTCTTTTTTAACAACTTAAAAATACTACAGAATGAATGATAATGAAAAACTAGTACTATGGGGCATACTAGTAGTATTGCTACTAATAATAATTGGTGTTATCAATCCTTTTTTGCTGATACTGATTATATCTATTTTTATCTACATACAATCATAGAATATTCACTAATATGCAAAGTGAATGTTTTGCTAGAAATCAACACATTAACTAATTGGCTAGTATGTTGGTAGTGGTAAAATATTCACTTTTATTTATTTACATATAAAACAGAACATTATGAGTTTAAAATATTCAAGCACTACAGCAGATTATCTGGTTTGGTCTGATGCAATGAATTTAATAAGGAAATTGGCTAAAGATGGAAATTACAAAATTTCACTTCTTATTGCTTTGGGGTGTTTCACTGGTCTAAGAATATCTGACATTCTAGCTTTGAGATGGAAACAGATACTATATACCAGTGAATTTACAGTAATAGAGAAAAAGACAAATAAGGTGAGAACTATTAGGATAAATGCCCAACTTGGGCAGCACATTAAAGAATGCTATGAACAGATAAAGCCTATAGGAATTAACGCACCTATTTTAGTGAGCCAAAAAGGAACTGTTTTCACTATCCAAAGAATCAATGTGATACTAAAAGAGATAAAGAAGAAATACCACTTAAAAGTGAAAAACTTTAGTTGTCATTCACTTAGAAAGACTTTTGGCAGACAAGTTTATAACATGAATAGTGACAATTCAGAACTAGCCTTAGTTAAACTTATGGAACTGTTTAATCATTCCAGCGTAACCATAACTAAAAGATACTTAGGTTTAAGGCAGGAAGAAATTCTACAAACTTATGACTGTTTGAGTTTCTAATCTTTAGCTAGGTAGAATTATTCAGAAATTTGCTTTTATATGCCGACTTCTGAATTTTCTACCTACTTGAAGTTATAAGGAAGAACAGCTTACCAGGTGATTTAATAAACAATAGTTCTTGCTAATCAAACGTAATTTAGTAACTTTGTGCCAATTCCAGACACCTAATGAGTTAGGGACTGGAAGGACATATTAGTTAATAAAGAGCGTTATTGATATTATCCCTTATTGGAATCTGGACAATTTCAAAAGTCAAGGATAATAAGCAAGGACGCTCACGTCAATGTTATATACCTATCTATAAAGATGGTCTATATATCGTTTGGCGTGGGCTATTGTTTATTACTTGACTTGGGCAGTCCAGAGCCTCAATAAGATAATACTCAATAGTTCCCACGCCTCTTTTATTTTGTAACAGTCAATAGGGAACATTGGCTATAATACTATGGTAAAAACAGACAGTCTATCTATCAATTAATAAGTATGCAGCTTCTTGTTGTGTTCCTCATGCTTATTCTGAACTTATTTATTAATGCTATCTATTGGGAACATAGAGGCACAAATAAACTTAGATTAAAAATGAAAACTTTTAGATTAATTGGAATGGCTTTATTAGCCGTAGTAATGTGCGTGAACTTTACTTCTTGCAGTAGTGATGATGATGAAGAAGAAATATCCGCTTCATTGGAAGGAACTTGGTATTATGACTATGGTGAAGGATGGGAATTATACAACGGTAATAAAGAACCTTGGAGTACAGACCCAGACCCTTATAATCCCAATGACCGCGATGCAAGTACAAAAATGGAAATAAAGAAAGTGGGAGAAAACCAATATTCTATTTCTACCTATTACTATGATAATGGTGCTTGGCAGTATAGCGAATCGGAAACAATCACACTAAATGGGAAGAGTTTTAAATATGATGGTGAAAACTGTACAATCCTAACTTTAACATCTAAAACTTTGATTTATGAAGTAGTAGAACCAAACGGAAAATATTACGATAAATATACTTATATTAAGATGTAACATTATCTATTCTGTTACAAGCAAAAAGCCAACCTACCCATTATAAACAAATGGATAAGTTGGCTTTTTCAGTTCTGAACAAATCATTAACGCTTTCTCCTTTTGAACTTCATGGATGGGGTAAGTCCATACGCACTTTCAGGAAAATATGTGCGGAGAAATTTATCACTTGCTAATCTATAAGTGGTAATAGTGTGCGTTTCCATGTAATCGGGTATAAGGCATACCCTTGCATCTTTTCTTATCTAATTTTTCATAGCTATAAAATTTTGAGTTTCACATATACAACTGTATTCTGGATTATGGAAAATTCAAAGCAAACAAAAACAATATTTTGATATACAGCATTTTAAGTCTACAATTAGCTTTTTAGTTTATTATATCATAACACGATACCTAAAATATACAAAATAATACAATGCAGGTAGCATCGGTGTCTGCTACGAAGGCGGTCTTGACGAGTGCGGTCGCCCTGCCGATACACGCACCCTTTTTCAAAAGCACTCCCTGCGTGTGCTTGTGTTGCTGCTGCTGAAGGATTATCCCGGTTCCCGGCTTTGCGGTCACCGCGACCTGAGCCCCGACCTGAACCATAACGGGGAGATAGAGCCGGAAGATAAGGGGGGTAAATCACTTTGTATGTAAAGCATGTGGGAGTTAAATGATGCTGAAATGCCGATGAATAAAAGGTTTGAGGCTATTTGAGTAGTGTGTGCTGAAACAAATCGAATTGTTACATTGTGCGATACAGATATTACATTTGAATAGGGTATGAAAACACTTTAAACGGTCAAATGTTACATGGATATAAAATGAGGGCTGAATTGACGCTTTTTGAGGCGCGATTCAGCCCTTTTTCCGTGTGGAGTATTTAGGTCATTCTTGGGTACAACGAATGAGGTGAGACTGCTTGATAATGGCTCTACGGGTTATCTTAACGCCACCATCAGTGAGACCGGCATGAAGTAGCGAGCTCTTTTTGATACCTATTTGAGCGTCATTTAGGACGGTATAAATGGCGCTGATACTGCCGAAATAATAGTCCTTTTTCTCGAAAATGAGATGTACGTGAATTATCTTAGTCATAAATTCATTATTTAGAAGTTTCTTTCTACAAATATATTCTAAATAATAAATATATAGAAGTATTTCCAAATAAAATATGTACTGTTTAGGGTGTTTAGAGGATATGACTTTATAAGTTCTTTTATATGCCCAAATGAATAAATGACGTTGATAAATAGCAATGAGGCGAAAGGTTAAAAACAAACTTAGGGATACCATAAGGGATACTGATAAGGGATACCTTATTTTGCAGAAAATAAGTGTGGCAACATGGTTTAGGGATACTTTTTTAACAATTAGAAAAGGATGTATTTCGTATGATGTTTCCTTTTAGGTTATGTTTTTAGGCGTTTAAATAAATATTTATAGGGGGATAGTATAGTGTTTTTAGCGGGTAGTATAATTGTACTAATCATATAAACTGTTGATTCATAATAGGTATTTATGGAATAAGTGCTATTTTAGCGTAATAAACGTGCGCGCGTCGCAAATAATTGGCAGTATAGCTCAGCTGGTAGAGCGAAGGTGTACATACGTGGTGAATACGTATGCAGGTCTTTTGTCACAAGTTCGACTCTTGTTGCTGCCGCAATGGTTTTTGAAGGTGTGAAGAACGCTCCCGGCATTCAGGGCTCCGACTGAGGGATAAAGCGTGCGGAGATTAAGGTAATTAATTAGTTGTTTGATGGAAACGCTCCCGGTGATTGTGCCGGGAGCATTATTTAGTATGAAAATAGGTATTCCCATTATAAGAAGAAATTTCATCCGCAAGGTTCTCTATTCGCACAAGGAACTTCCACGGTATAAGCATGCACTCGAAATCCTGTTTTGTGCAGTAAACGGATATAAACCTATTGATGGATATATAAGTGGCATCGAAGATGTAGGATATCGAGAGTTATATACTAAAATATTGGAAAAAGTCAAGGAGCTAAGAGCAAGCCTTCCAAGTGCCAATAATACCAGCAAGTAAACTTATCCAATTGGCTATTTTCTTATTTCTATTCTTACTTTACATTGATAGCACGCAATAATTGTTGCATCTGGCTTTTGATTACATCCATATCATCTTCCAATTGATTAACCTTGTCGTAATATGTTTCATTCAGATTTGGCATTTTAGCACTGAAATACCATTCAGCATGGAGTATGGTGTTTATCTCCTGAGCTTCCAAATTAAAATTAGGGTAATTGATTTTATCTACATTATCTGACATGCAAACGAGAAACCCATGTTGACGAAATCGGTTCTTGATGCGTTTGATATATGAACGCCCATCAGTGTCACTAATGACGTAGATGTGTTGGTCGGGCATGTCCTGCCATTCAGAACGGTCGAGTAATCTCACGATAACGTAGGAGCTATCCAATAATGTAGGTGACATACTTTCTCCTTTGATGCGGACGCAGAAGTATTTCTCACTATTACGCACCATGGATGAAGGCATTTTTATGGTATCTACTACTTCCAAATAATCGGGGTTATCGTAGCCACAGCAGCCTGCTGCAACAGAGATGTCCACCAGTGGGATTGAAACAAAATCATTATTGATAGACAACGACGCTGTAGGAGCGGAATTAGTGGATGTTGGCTCGTGACGGAGCATAGAGCCACGTCCTGTGATAAGCCAATCTGCAGAATATAAGGGATAATTTTCAACTATGTTTTGTAACCATTTAGATTGAATGTCGGTACCATTGGCTATAGCTCTTGATAATACGCCTTTACTGGCACCAATACTACGTTCCATAGCAGTGATAGTTATCCCCTCTTTTACAGCTATTTCTTGAATTCTTGATAAAATATTACCCATATAGATGAAAATTATCACGCGTTTATTTGCGTGGTTGAAAATTATCACTTAGATTTGCACCGTGTTCAAGCAGAACAGCCCCAAAGATAAGAATTATTTTAATCAGAATTTAGATATGGAGAACAAAATCAGAAAGAAGATTGAACTGAGTGCTTCAGGCAAAGAGAAACTTGTCCGGATGTTCAATGTGACACACCGCAGTGTGTGTTATGCGCTTGACTTCAAACGTAACAGCGTACAGGCTACAAAAATTAGGGAAGCTGCCCTAATCAATGGTGGTAAGTTGGTGGAGATTATTGATGTGACGGACTCTGCCAAGCGTACTGTGAAGGTGTTGGACTCTCATGGGAATGTGAAGGCGGTGATAGCTAATGATACGGTAACTTTATAATGGTATGGATATGCAAGAGAAAAAACAACAGCAGAATGCAAACCATTTCAGTTCGCATTCTTTTGCCGCAAGTCATCTGATACCCCTTGATAGCTTGCCCCTGTCACACAGAGAGTTTTACTTTTCCCATTGTGGCGTTCCACATACGGATAAGAAAGAGGACGGCAAAACTCTTCGGGGAAAGGAACTTCCTTCAGATGTTTTTGCAAGATGCGGGCTACGCTGAAACTGTTGCCTAAAACTACGGATGAATGTGAGAACAGCTTGTCGATGAGCAACCGGAAATCCTTTATCGGTATTTCTGTCCGTTCAAAAGCACGGAAGCAGAAAATGTCCATACAGAATTCAGATTTCGTTTCGGAGTGTTCTCCTTCAGGAACGGGGAATCCGGAAAAATCCTCAACGATGGCATATTCCAGTTTCAGCGTGATGGCGATGGAGGTCAGCAACTCGTGGACAAAGATTCGGCAAAAAGGTATTTCCCCGGCATCTTTATAGACGATGCCGCAATTTACCCGCCATTGATTCTTTTTTAGACTCATAATGGTTGAATTAAGAGTTAGTATTAGTTAGACAGCTACAAATGTAGCGAAACTATCCCGGTTCGGGATGAATAGGGATAGATTTTTCAATTGAAATCAAAGAAAAAAGATATGAATAGAAAATTGACAGATAAAGAAACGGATTTCCTGCTTGAGCTGCGGGATCTGATGGCGAAGCATAACGCTATCGTATTTGCCGAGGACGGCCGTGTATGTTTCGACGTGGAATATTCCGATGTGGATGACCCGGTGGAACCGGTCATGCTGCCGGAGGGACTCACGGTATATTACGAGATCGATGAATTCATAGAACAAAACTCTTAACCTTTACAAGACATGAAAACCTGGAGAACAATTCAGAAGATTGCCGTAGCCGTGGGCATGACCTATGGCATGTGGCTGGGAACCAATGTTGACGCAACGGATGCGGACAGCCGCAATGCGTTTGTAATCATCGTATTATCGGTCATCGTGGCGATATCGCTTTGTATGCCGGATAAGACGGATATCGAAACAGCTTAGGAACAGCTTGTTCGGCAAGTCCGGAACTTCCCTTGCCATGCGGAAGTGGCCGGCTCCCCGGTTCGATGCCGGGGCTTGCACAATGTTGAAAAGTATAAAGTTTCTGATTATGGAAATGTACGGTAAAATAAGGTGTGTCACTTTTCCTGAGCTGGTCTCGCAAGGAAGGATATTGAGTGTACCAAATTACAAAAAGAAGGTACGTGAGGGCAAGATCCGGGTTGTCCGTCCCGGTAAGGGGGCCGGTTCCTACGCTCTCATAGACTACACCAGTCTTCCCGCCCTTATTCGTGAGGCATACGACAGACTTTATCCCAATGCTTTGGAAGAAATGAAAGAACAATTAATGAGTAATATTATCCGCAGTGACAGCAGGGCTGTAGAATTCTATAGGACCTACCAACCCGCCATTTCTCTGGAACGCCAGGCCGAATATGTGCTGAATGCCGAGGTGATGAACGAGCTGGTCCGTGTGGAGAAAGAGACCGGAGCCTTGCATAGCAAGTGCGGTTACAGCCGCAAGTCCATCGTGTGGGAAACGGTGCAAGGTACATGTGAGAAGCTTCGTGAACACTATGGACACACACTGCCCAAGACCCGTCTCCGCGAAAAATTCAACGCTTATAAAAAGATCGGCTACGCCGCCCTTGTCAACAAGAACACGGGCAACCAGGCGGCACGCGTGGTGGTTCCCGAAGTGGCGCGGCTGTTGCTGAAGCTCCGCCGCAGCATCGTTCCCCGCTATACGGAGGCGCAGATTTTCGACGAATACAACCGCCAGGCGGTGGAGCGCGGCCTGAACATCATCAAGTCGCCCACCACCGTGAAGAACTATCTCAACGACCCTGCCGTGATGCCTATGTGGTATGCGGCGGTACATGGCATGCAGAAATGGAAAGCCAAGTACACCAGTCTGATGAAGACCAGCCTCCCGCAGATGCGCGATGCCTTGTGGTATGGCGACGGTACCAAGTTGAACCTCTACTACAGGAATGAACAGGGCAAGATGTGCACCACCGGCGTATATGAAGTGATGGATGCCTATAGCGAGACCCTGCTTGGATATGACATCGCCCCGAACGAGAATTTCGACTGCCAGTATCGTGCCTACCGCATGGCCGTGGAAGTTTCCGGCAGCCGTCCCTACGAGATAGTGACCGACAACCAGGGAGGACACAAGAAAGGCGACGCCGCGGGATTCTTCCAACGCCTTACGGTACTCCACCGTCCCACGATGCCCTATAACGGACAGTCCAAGACCATAGAGAATGCCTTCTACCGTTTCCAGGCACAAGTCCTTCATGCCATCTGGCATTTCACGGGACAGAACGTGAACGCCAAGAAACTGAACAGCAAGCCCAACCTGGAATTCATAGAGGAGAACGCCTACGCACTTCCCACGCTCGAGGAACTGAAAACAATCTATAAGGAATGCCGTGACAGATGGAACAATGAGGAAAAGCACTTCGCCACCGGTATTCCACACATGGAGATGTACCGCATGAGCGGGAATCCCGAGGCCCAACCCGTTACGGAGGTTGACATGATGCGTATGTTCTGGCTGTGCCATCCCAAAGCCGTGACCTATACCAACTACGGACTTCAGTTTGAAATAGACAAACGGAAATACCACTATGACGTATATGCCGCCGACGGCCTGCGTGACGAGGCATGGGCGCTTCGCAATACCGGACGCGAGTTCACCGTGATGTATGATCCTATGGACATGATCCGCGTGGAGCTGTGGCGGAATACCGCCACCGGTGCCAAGTACAGCGCCACCGCCACTCCTAAGGTCACTGTCAGCCGCGCCACGCAGGAGCGCACACCGGAAGAGAGCAGCTTCATGCGGAAAACCATCGACCGGAACAAGGAGACCATGGCCGCCATCCAGCTGGAAGGCGAGCGTTTCGACCTTGACGAACGTATCGCAGCCGAGCTCTTCGGTCTTTCCACTCCCAAACCTAAGAACCTCAGCAAGAATAAGATGGACGGATACCGTGAAAGGCATGACCGTGGCGAGCTCCATATTCCTCTTTCCCTGCCGGAAAAACAGAAGCGGGAGGAGGCCGAAGCGGACACGGAAACCGATTACTCCACTATGGGGGAATATACCAAGGCACTCTCCAACATGACGTTGGACGAGCTGGCACTGGACAGATTTTAAACGGCAATCAATAACCAATTAAATACCATTCAAGAATGAAAGGACTAACCAAACAAGACAAGGATGCCATTCGCGACGCACTGATGGCCTACTGTGAGAACTTTCCCAGCCGCAACCGCGCCAGCGAGAGCCTGCAGGGTGTCAGTGCGGCTGTGGTGAGCCAGATTCTGAACACCAAGTACGAAAGCATCTCCGACGACATGTTCAGCCGCATAGCGGCGCAGATAGGTTTCAGCTTCGAGCATTGGACCATCTGCGAGAGTGAGAACTTCCGTCTCGCCACCTACGTGCTGGCCGACGCCCAGATGTACAAGAATGTCACCTGGATGGTGGGCGATGCCGGATGCGGCAAGACCACTGCCGCCATAGAGTTCCGTCGCACACACCGCAACGTGTTCTATATCCTTTGCTCGGAAGATATGAAACGCAGCGATTTTGTGCGCGAGATAGCCAAGCAGGTGGGCGCGCCTACCGACAGCACCAGCAACCTGCGTGACATGCTGGACTATGCACTCGGTATGATCGGTTTTCTCCAGAACCCGTTGCTCATCTTCGATGAGGGGGACAAGCTGACGGACTGTGTATTGAATTACTTCATCAGCATCTACAACCGCCTGGAAGGACGCGCGGGTATCGTGTTCATGAGTACCGACTATATCAAGCGGCGTGTGGACAACGGGCTGAGATACAACAAGAAAGGCTACAAGGAAATTAACAGCCGCATCGGACGCAAGTTCTTCGACCTGAACGCCACCAGCCGCAATGACGTGTATGCCATCTGTCAGGCCAACGGGCTGACCGGTGAAGCCGAGATAAGACGTGTGCTGAAAGATGCTGAAACCAGTGACAATGACCTGCGCCGCGTGAAGCGGGTGATACATGCGCAGAAGCGCCGCGCCGAGCAGCAGAAAGGAGGGCAGAGTAATGAGTGAGACTTTTGAACGTAATGCCAAGGGAGTACGTGAGATGCTTTCCATGAAGTTTGACACACTGGACTTTGAGGGGGTGTGGCATGACGCTTTCGGCACACCCGAGCGTCGGGGTGTCTGGTTTGTGTGGGGGAACTCTGGTAACGGAAAGACTTCATTTGTGATGCAGCTCTGCAAGTATCTCTGCCGTTTCGGTCGTGTGGCCTATAACAGTATGGAAGAAGGTGCCTGCCTCACCATGCAGGACACACTCCGCCGCTTTGGCATGATGGAGGTCAACCGTCGCTTTCTGCTTATCGACAATGAAAGCATCGAGCAGCTCAGCCTGCGTCTGAAACGTCAGAAATCACCAGATTTTGTGGTGATAGACAGTTTCCAATACACACAGATGACCTATCGGCAGTATATTGAATTCAAGGAACGCCACCGTAACAAGCTGATGATTTTTATCAGCCATGCCAGTGGCAGGCTGCCTACCGGACGCAGTGGCAAGAGCGTGATGTTTGACGCGTCATTGAAAATCTACGTCGAGGGCTACCGGGCTTTCAGCAAGGGACGCTTCATCGGTCCGAAAGGCTACTATGACATCTGGCCGGAAGAGGCGGCAAGATATTGGGGAGAATGTAATATGCAATGAGCCATGAGAACGACTGCCGACAAACCTATCAGCGCCCAGCAGCTCAAAGCCCTGCACGCCACCTTCCACCGTATCGGCATGGATGACGAGGCCCGCCACGGCTGCATCTACGAGTTCACTTCCGGCCGTACGGAAAGCAGCCGGGAACTGACGATGCGTGAGGCGCGGCAGCTGCTGGAGCGGTTGAACCCGACGGACGACAAGGCACGGGCCATGCAGATGGCAGAAGCCAGGAATGTATTCCGGGACATTTACCGCCTTTCGTTCCTGATACCCCAGCTGAACCAGGGTTTTACCAGCGACAGCGAGGAGGAATACCGCATGAACGTGGCGAAGCTGAACATCTGGGCACGTAAGTACAGCAAAGCGCGCAAGGACGTTACAAGCATGAGGCTTTGGGAACTCCAGGCCACCAAGAAACAGCTGGAGGCGTGGATGCGCCGTGAGGAAAGGAACTTAAAAAGGATTGATACAATGAGAAAGAAACAGGAAATAAAGAAAGGAATTGCCATTCTCCGCATGAAAGGGGATAAAATCAGTCTGCTCCAGGCCGAGGTGCTGGAAAACGGGCATAATGAGAGTCAGGTGTTTGCCACCTACGTGGCTTCTGTTCCGGAGGAAGACAAGGACGAGACCGTGTTTTATGCCTGCCGTGACGCCGCCCGTTTTGCCGCAGGGCGATTATCGCTGGAAGAGCTGATACCCGATGCGGACAGATATCCGGTGACGGTTGACAGACCTGAGCCCAAAGAGCGCCAGTCAGTCAGTGTACGGGAATTTGAGGCTCTGAAGCGTAAGGTCGCGCAGTTGGAAGGCTTTGTGGAGGATTTGTTGAAAGAACGCCGCCAACGTGCCGAATACCAGAAATTGCCGGATACGAACCGTGCGGACTATATCGGCCAGAAAGATGCTACAGAGCTTATAGGATGTAGCCGTGAGACGCTGAATGCCTGGCAGCGTAAGGGTTACATTACCGGATACCGCAAAGCCGGACTGGTCTATTACAGCCGGAGTGAGCTTGCCGCCGCTCCGGTTGTGCAGAATTTTATCACAATAAAGAAGGGGAGGAGATGAGATGGTAGATAATGATAATCAATATATCCCAATGGTCCATATCGTAGACAGGAACAAACGCCGTGAACGGCTGGCATCCCGTCTCGAAGTCTGTGCAGACCGTATCTGTGACCTGCAGGACCGGTTGATGGCGGGTATTACCGCCTTGAGACCTATCGAGTACGACCGCCTGCTGGACGAATACCGCGCGGAGCTGGTGCGTTACGACAACATCGACCGGGAACTCCGGCAATTGGAGGACCCTACGAAAACAGAAGAGTACAGGTCTTATCACCGCAATGCCAGCAAGCTGCAGAAAAATAAAATCAACTATTAAATTATTAACCCTATCAAAAGAGCAAGAATTATGGCAAGAACAAAGAAAACAGTAGTCAGCGGCATCAGCCGCGAGCAGGCAGAGCAGGCCTTCGCAGATTTTGCGGCGGCCGATGCCAAAGTACAGAACCTCACCTCAAAAATGGACCTTGAGATGACCCGTATCCGCGAGAAGTATGCGGACCAGCTGGCAGAACTGTCTGCCACAAAGGAAAAGAACTTCGACATCATGCAGGCATACGCCGTAGAAAACAAGGAAGAACTGTTCTCCAGGAAGAAAAGCCTGGAAAGCACCCATGGCGTATTCGGTTTCCGTACCGGCACACCGAAGCTGAAGAACCTGAAGGGGTTCACCTGGGCGGCAGTGACGAATTTATGCAAGGAGCTTTTGCCGCAGTATATCCGCACCAGTGAGGAGCTTGCCAAGGACAGACTGCTGGCTGACCGTGAGAATCCTGACGTGGTATCCTATTTCCCGAAGATCGGTGTGCAGGTGGTGCAGGAAGAGACCTTCTATGTGGAGCCTAAAAAGGAGAGTGATGCGGTTGAGCAGTGAGATGAGGGAGATACATCGTTGTTACCGGTACCGTCCCCGCGGTCGGTGCTGGGCGGTGTATCTCGATATCACCTACCGTCAGGGTGACAGCTTCCCTCCGGAGATATCCACTCTTGGCACCAAGGTGAATGAATATCCGACCAGGGAAGAGGCACGGCGCGAGGTGTACAGACTGAACGGCTGGAATTATGAAAGGAGAAAAAGAACTTAATACAGAACAAACCATGAGCAAGAAACAGAACGGGGTGCTGGTAACGGCGCCCCTCTTCGGAACGGGACGGGAGACCGTCGGAGAATTCCCGGGGTATTCCTGCGGCTATTGTCAGGGCAACGGCTATTTCCAGGGGGACATCACGGTAAAGGACACGGAGCTGGTCCCGTGCCCCAAGTGTGGCGGCACCGGCAAAGTGAAAGGCATCGTTACGGTGGACTGGGTACCGGACGGGGAAGTGAAACCCTGCCTCAAAGGGAATTCAAACGACATTTAACCACTGAAGTCCTATGCGTATTCCCGTAAAATACATTGTCCAGATAGACAATTTCCATGTGGCGGATTTCATCTTCTACAGGAACTACTACGAACAGCCGTGCTCCCTGCTCCTGCAGAAGCCCAAGACGGAAGGACTCACCGCCATCCGTCTGGTGGTGGACAGCGACGAGGCGGCAAGTTTTCTGTACAGGGCAAAGGAGAAGACGGGGTGCAGGCTGTATCAGGTGGATTAAAAAAGGAAAGATATCATGGAACAATTTACTCAGTTATCCACACCCGTACAATGCACTAGCATTGTATGCGCTACAATAATATGCATAGCGGTATTGGTGTATTTTTATAAGTTGTTTAACTCTTAACAAAATAAAAATGAGGCAAGTCTGTAAGACTTGCCTCATTAGGGCGATTTATGCTTTTAAGTACTATTTGATACCATAGATTTCTGTTATCAACTATAGTGCCTACCATCCAGTTATTATAAAGCCTCCTGTGATGATGGAATGAATAACTCCAATGAGACCAATAATAGCAACGAGGAAACATAAAGTTTCAAGCATAAACTTTCCAATCAATTTTATGTTAGATTGGGATTTTTTACGCCCAATCTAACAAATTAATTTTTTCATAATAAAAATTAATTTGTTATACGGCAATATTGCCTAACATTTGGCAGGGATTTGAACCCACAAAACGTTTGTTAGACGTTTTCTTCCATAGTCGCAAATGCTGTAACAAAAATACAAAAGTGAAATTATAAAAAAAAATATTATGGCAAAGATTTATGTAACAAGTAGTTGGAAAAATGTATTTCAACAGGACATTGTAGCTATTCTCCGTGATTTAGGACATGAGGTTTACGATTTTAAGAATCCTTTTCATGGTAATGGTGGTTTCCAATGGTCTGATATAGATCCTGATTGGCAGAACTGGACAACAGAGCAATATCGTGAAGCTCTTAATCATCCGATTGCACAAAAAGGATTTGATTCAGATTTTAATGGCATGAAGTGGGCGGATGTCTGTGTTATGGTTCTTCCTTGTGGTCGGTCGGCTAATACGGAAGCTGGATGGATGAAAGGTGCAGGTAAAAAGGTAATGGTTTATTCTCCGAAAGAGGAAGAGCCGGAACTTATGTATAAGATATACGATTTTGTGAGTGATAACATATTTCGTATCAATGATAAGATAATTGGCGTATAACAAATCAGAAAGGAATCAAATGAGAACACCAATAACATACTACGGAGGTAAGCAGCAGCTGGCAGCCAAAATTATTTCTATGATGCCGGCTCACAAAATTTATTGTGAACCTTTTTTTGGTGGAGGTGCTGTTTTTTTTCAAAAGCCCAAAAGCTATCTTGAGGTGATTAATGATAAGAACGATAAACTTATTACGTTCTATCGGCAGGTTGCGACTAATTTTGAGCAACTGGCTGAAAAGATTGACAATAGTCTTTGTTCCGAATCTGACTACTATCTGGCTAAAGATTACTATAACGGAAGAGTTCCGGCCGGAGACACTGATATAGCCTGGGCTGTATTCATAATAACAAACGGTTCTTTTTCCGGAAGTATGCACGGTGGTTGGAAATGGTGTAATGGTTCGGCAGGAAGCCATACCGGTGTATTCATGCGAAACAAGCGTAGAGAGTTTAATTCCGTATTGAAGAATCGCCTGCAGGATGTGCAAATTTCTTGTCGGGATGCGCTGGATGTAATAAAACAAAGAGATACATCCGATACGTTTTTCTACCTTGACCCACCATATCCAGGATGTACTCAAGGTCATTACCGTGGATATACCCACGAAGAATTGTTCCAGATGCTCACCGTCCTGCAGGGAATAAAAGGAAAATTCATCTTATCTAACTTTTGGTGTCAGACATTACGGTACTTTGTTGCTGTGAATAAATGGCACGTTGAAAAGATAGATATGCCTCTCAAAGTCGCCAATCTCACTAAGGCGAAACGTAAGACAGAGATTTTAATAAGTAACTATGAGCTAAACCCGATGTTGTTTGGCTAAAAACAAATCGGAAATGAATCAATCTTATCCCGGTGTGGTTTGACCGCCTATCCGGGAACAAGGTATGTTCTTGTGGCTGTTTTGCACATTTCGTGATTGAAAAGTTGGCAAACTCGCGGAAAATGCCGTTATTTGTAGCGTGTTCAAAATGGAAGTATGAATGATTCCGATACATGAACCTTTTGGGTAAGCAAGTGTTTTATAAGATATAATCAATATAGAATGGAGGCAAATATGTGTGTAATAAAAGAAATTGGTCGGTTCTTGAAGAAAGGGGCAGATACGTTTCGTGAAGCTTCCCAAGGACGATATTACGAAGAATCAGAGGCTATTGATGAACTGAAAAAGGAGATGTTTGGCAAAGAAGAAAAGCGCTCCGATGACAAGGCTAATCTGTTACGTGACCGCAGATCCGTAGAAGGCGATGTACGTAAATCATTGACTAATTTGGTTGTAGGATAATAATGGGAAAACAAGAAATCAAACAGAAGGAGACACAAGTTTCTACCAATGGAGGCATAGGAAAGCAATTGGAACAAACTTTTACGGTGGATGATAATTGTTTGCCCTCACCAGGTGAATTACAGGCTTATAAAAATATTGACCCTCGAATAGTGGATTATTTAATAGATGCTTCAGTCAAAGAGCAAACGCATCGTCATGCAATGGATAAGCAGAAACTTCAAATTATAAAAAAAACGGAAGGACGTATTGGAAGAATGAATTGGTGGGGAATGTTCTTTGCTTTTCTTTGTATACTTGTCTTTTCGACAGTTACAGGTTACGCTTTGTATTTGGATAAGCCTTGGTTTGCCGGTATAATGGGAGGTGCTGTGTTGATTTCAATTGTCTCAATATTCGTCAAGGGTAATTCGGAAGAGAATTCAGCAAAAAAGAAATGATGGTTGCTTTCTCTCAACCAGTAATAAGGCAAAAGCCGCTGCGGTCCTCCCGTCAGCGGCTTTCTTTTTGTCTTTTTGTTCTTCTGTCCAAGAGCCTCACTCTCCCGGTTCCCCCAGGCACTCCGTTATCGCCTCGTGCTGCAGCGGCGTCAATGCGCGCTGTCGGGGTTTGTAGTGCAGCTGTTCCAGCCGTTCCTGCAGTTCGGTGTTCAGCTTTATCCATCGGTGCAGCTGTGCCGAGGCGCTGCGGGGTGTGGAGTTCGGGAAATAGGCTTGTGCCAGGTCACTCATGTAGATTGCTTTCATAGTGCTTTGCAAGTTAAGAATTAATAATGAAAGAATGAAAGGCTGCGCTGCAGCAGGGCAAAAAACTACCCGTAAGTAGTTGGTCGGCTACTTACGGGTAATTGTTCGTTTACTACTGCGTAGTCATTGCACTGCTACCGGGCGGTTCTCAGCCCAGCGGGTTCTCCCCCTGGTTGCCGTCGCTGCCTCCCCCGGTATTTCCGCCGTCATCGGGCAGGGGCGCTTCACCCTTCTTGGCCACACGCTTGAAGGTAAGCCCGCCGTCGCCCGCACGGGTGGCAGCCTTCACGGGCTTGCCGGGGCGGAACTGGACGGTGGCTTCGGTGATGTTGGCGCTGGTGAACTTCTTCTCGGTTTCGGCGCCGGTGCTGCACAGCTGCAGCTGGAAGCTGCCGAAGTTCTCCAGACGTACAATCTTGCCTGCCGACAGGTGCCGGTTCACCTGCTTGATGAGGGCGCGGATGGCGTTCAGCACGTCACCGTCCGTCAGGGAGGTGGCGTAGGAGATGTCTTCGGCCATTTCGTCCATGTTCACTTCGCCGCTGGCCTGCGCCTTGGCGTAATATTTCTTGGGGGCGGTTTCATCGCCCGGTTTTGTGCTCATCAGAGCAAGGGAATAGTTTACCATTTCATTTACGATTTTACAATGTACGATTTACAATTTGGCTGCGCTGTACGGGCGTGCACAAATTGCGTTCACTCTGTCTTGTTTCGCGAAGAAGACGGTGCAAAGGTGGGCGAAACGGGCTATTCCGTGTTGTAGTATGTGCTTTCTGGCGACATTAGTTGCATTAATGGGTGTTTATAATTATTTTTGCATAGGGTTTTCAGACAGTTTCAGGGTAATCACAAATCAGTTTTTAGGGTATGAAGAAATATCATCGTTCCATTGTTGGCCGGAGCTATGCGCACCGGGTGAAAGAAATTCTCCGCATCTACGACGAGCACAGCCGCAGCGGCCTGAGTAACCGCGAGATTCTTCGCCGCTACATCTGGCCGCTCTATCCCATCTGTGAAAAGACATTCTATAACATCATCAACGCCAGTGCCGACCCGCGCGTGCTGCGCCAGCAGGAGGAACTGGAGCGTCAGCTTTCGCTGTTCTGAATTTCTTCGGCCACGGTAGTGGTATACTCCATCTCATAGACTTTGATGCATCCGGGTAGCGAGAACTGCCGGTTGGCACGGCGCACCAGGGCGGTGGCACACCCTTCGAACCGCCAGCCGTGCAGGCAGCTGTTCAGTCGCCGGGCAAGCGCCATGCGTTCGGCCACATGCTGTTCCTGTGCGCTGCCGTAGTGCGTGTCGTCGTAACAGTCGAAGGCAAGCCGGACGGTGACGGTGGTCTTGCCGTGCTGGAGGTTGCCCTTCAGGTTTTCCCAGAGGGTTTCGGGAATGCCGATAAGGACGCAGGGGAAGGTTACGGGGTACTGGTCCTCACCGCCCGCAAGGGCTTCGAGCTGGCCGTAGTCTTCGTCGATGAGGGAGACGGTGCTGCCCATTTCCTTTGCAATCTGTTGCTGGAGGTCATTGAATAGTTGTTCCATGATATAAATGTGCTAATGTGAATAATGTGCCATTGTACTAATCGGCTGCTATGATTTTGCGGATTTCTGTATCCAATTTATCGTTTATCTTCTGTTCCAGTTCCGGTCCGGGCTTGGATGGCATGAACCGGCGCTGGGGGATGCGGACGGTGAGCTTTGTCTTCTTGGTCAGTGCCAGGCGCTTCCAGAAGGTATCCTTCTTCTTGTCGCCACCGGCTTCGCGGTAATGCTGCGCCCAGGCATAGCGGCGCATCTTCGGAGTGACGGTGGGGTGCGTGGTGCCACCCCGGTTATGAACAGCAGCGTAAGGTACACGGGTGTAGACGGTGACTTGGCCGTCGCCCGGTGTGTACCCGATGCTGCCCGAAAGATGGTTCCTGCCGGAGAGCAGTGGGCCGTATTGCGCACCGGCACTGTTTCCACCGCTCCTCTGCCGTTTGGTATCCGGCCATTTGTGGAAGCCATTGTGGGTGAAACCGCCGCGCCGGAAGTCTTCCTCGATGTGTCGTTTGGCAATGTTCCCGGCCAGTACGGGCATGCGTCGGCGTGCCAGGTCGTCCACCTGCTTGCGGTATTGCAGGATGCGGCGGTTAAATTCTTGAATATTCATTGTTTATTAAATAAATAGATGTATATTTGTGCATGGAAATAGCTTTTAAGTCTATGCCGGATTGTATTTCCGGCCGTGATTTAGAGGCTATTTCTCTTTCAGCTGGTTCAGGATATTCGGGCTATCCGAAATACTGTACAGAATCTTGCTTCCGTCCTCATATTCCTTTACGACAATCCAACTCTTGTCTCCCAGTATTTTAATCTCAAACAGATGCACCCACTTGGAACCCGGTTTCGGGCTTGCATCCTTTCCATATCCCAGGTATTTTGCTTTCTTCAGTACGCTGCCTATCTGAAAGATAAGTTCGTTCTTGTGGGCGTAGTGCACATGCGGCTGGTTGGTCCATTCGTCAATACTGCGGCGGGATATGGCAATTTCCCCTTTGAATTCGGGATGTACAAGGGTGGTTCCCTGAAGTTCCGCCCTGGCTTCCTTCTTGATTTCCTTGGTACGTTCCGAGTACTTTCCGTCCTGGTCATGCTGCGGCTCCACCTTCACCTTGGCATAATCGGGGAAATAGTTTTTCAGGAATGTCATCACCGCATCCTTTGCACCTTCGTATGCATTGGCGATGTACGGATGCGTGTCGCTGAACAGCTTCCCGTCCACACCCGGATTGTTGTCCAGCCCCGGTGCAGGCCGGTCTTTCGGGTCGTTGCTGCGCGGCGCTCCAGTAGGCGGCTCGTCGGTAGCGGACAGTGAGCACTTGCAGTTCCAGCGGTCGCCGGGACGGTGCATGTTCCAGAAGGGGTGGCTGATGGGCAGGATGGTACCCCAGAACACTTTATGGTCGGCTCCCGGATTGGCGCTGGTGCTGGGCATCCACTCCAGGTTCGGCAGGATGTCGGCATACTGCTCGAAGCGTTGCCAGTCGGCAGCCTGGCGGGCACGGATGACGGCGGTGTTGTATTCCGTGCGCAGCCAGTGTCCTATGTGGTGGTCGAGCATGGGGTGAACATCGTTTTTCCACTGTTCAAACGGTTTTAAAACACCGTTTGAATCGTAGAGCTGTGCGGCAATATCGTTCTGCATGCGGTGCACCTTGAAGGCGGAGAAGACGGCGTTGCCTTGCTCCAGCTTTTGCCTGAAGCCCGGGGTGACTTCCGCACCGGACTTGCTGAGACCTTTGTTGGTGGCATCGGTCATGATGCGGAAGGTCTCGTTGAAAAGAGTTTCTTCTATCTCCGTCATGGGGTGGAAGTTCTTTTCGTATACGCGCTTGAGGGAGCGTCGCAGGGCGCGGTCGTCGAAGACGAAGGCGGTGCTAACGTCGTCATCGTCATCGGCTGCATTGCGATAAAGCTCGTCGACTACTAGTCTAAAGCCCCGTTGCCGTGCGGGGCGTCCGCGAAAAAAGAGGTTGTGCGGTTTTGGGGAGATTTGTCGGCCAGGTGTTTCGCTGCCACCTCCCCCTGCTCCTCGGAGGAAGAGAATGAAGATAGTCCGAAGAAGTTGGCGGCTTTCTTCTTTTCTTCCATTTCCGCTTTCAGCTGCTCGTAGTTATCGGGACGTTCGATATTCAGCTGCTCGTACAGATAGTCGTCGGACATGGGGAGGTTGAACACACTGACAGCCTTTTCAAGCAGTTCGGCCTTTGTCTTCACCTGCTCCAGGTCGGCCTCCTCCACATAGACGAATTCTCCGCCCGCGGTGTTCACTCCCAGAGCGGCAAACTGGTCGGTCATGTCGTAGTTCAGCAGGTTGAGGATGGCGAGGGCGTCCTGCTCCACAAGTTCCTGCTCCACCTTGTTGTGCACGGTTCCAAGGGCTTGCGTACCCGTCTCGCTGGCTTCGGTGGTGAGGGTATTGCCCAGCACGGCCTTGCTCATTTCGGCGTTGCAGCGGTCCACGAAACTACTGTACAGCTCACTGCTGCCGGTGGTGTTGCCCGTCTCCACGAATTCCAGATTGGAGCCTTCGGGCTGGAAATAGGTGGCAGCGCCACCCTGGCTTCTGGCGGCATCCATGGCAGCAGTAAGTGCATCAGGGTCGGCGGCATCGTAGGTGTATTTGCGTATGGGCATGCCAAAAAGCTCGGAGAACTGTGCCCAGTCGCCCACGGTGCCCCGCTTGTAGATGACGTAGGGAGCACAGCGCGCCAGTACGCCCAGCGGTTCCTTACCTCGTATCATCAGCAGGTCGGGGTATTCGTCGAAACTCTCGCCGGTAATATCGTTCTGGCGGGTCTTGATGATGCGCAGCACGGGGTCTACGTGCTTGCGCGGCACCAGATAGTAGTCTATCCAGCCCTTGTCGTTGATGTAGAACTGTACCAGCGTGAAGCCCCAGTACTGGGCGTCGAGCGCATCTTCGAGGAAGCGCAGGAACCAGGGGGAGGATATCTGCTCGTTCACCTTGTCGTCGGGCATTCCGTTGCGCCGGAACTCTATCTTGCGGCCCAGCACGCCGCTCTTGCGTTTCTGGATGACGGAGAAGAGGTGCGGGTCCATCAGGCTCTCGGAGTAGATATCGTAGATGCGCACGCGCTGTGTGAAGTCCACGTTCTCAAAGCTGCGGATGCCTTGCATGTAGTCGTCCAGCCCGATGCCGAAACGCTGGGGCTGTGTCAGTATGATGGTGGCACCCGGGCGGGTGACGTTGCTGCCTTCGGTGATGCGCTGCTTGCTGTGGGGCGCCTTGTTCCAGAACTTCGGGAAATTGATTCTTTTCATAAATGGGTCGTTCGTTTGGGATTACTACTGAACATCCAGGGGCTGTCCTGCTTCCTTTCTTCATCGGGCAGTCCGGGTGCACCGTCTACGGTGATTTTGAATGCCGCCACCTGCTTCAGCCATTCTATTGCCCGTTCGTAGCGGTCTTTCCGTATCGGCGACATCTTCTGCGGGTTGTGTATGCTGAACAAGTGGTATACGGCGATATCGATTGTCATCATCAGGACAAGCTGGTTGCGTGCGCTGCCTTCGGCCGAGAAGATGGCATCCACGTCGTAGCGTGCACTGAGGTAGCCGCGCATCTCGGCGATGGCACGGTCTTCGCAGATTTCCACCACGGCGGCGTCGTCGCGGGTCAGCCTGCCCAGTATCTCACTGTGGATGCTGGCGTCGTAGTCTTCGGGTTGGATAAACTGGCTCATTTTAATTCTTTCATTATTAATTATTAATATGCTTGTCACAGTCGTTTGGGGTTGCTGCGGGGATTGTGGCGTACCACGGTAATGGGCTTCAGCTGCTGTACCTTCTTCTTGAGGATGCGCAAGCCGCCCTCCACGCAGTCGGGCCCGTCGGCGGGGAACTTCAGGCGCAGGGTGAAGAGTTTGAACTGGTCTTCCAGACGCTTCATGTGCGGGTTGTCCTTTTCCATTTCATTGAATACGAGGTTGCCTTCGCGGTTCAGCGGTTCCAGATTGGCCTCGATGCGGGTCGCCTTGTCAGTCTTGCGGTCTTCATCGGGATGGATATACAGCTGTATGCCCGGCTGTTCCTTTCGCACCTTGGCCACGAGGGGCTTGAATACCTGCTGGAAAAAAGGGTCCTGGAGCTTGTTGTTCTCCATATAGCAATATACGGACGTCTTGCCGCCTACGTACTCGAGCAGCTGCACGTACCATTCGATGAACCCGGCATTAAGCCCGCGGTCCAGACGGGCATTGATGACGTATACCTTATCCTTGAGCTGCCCCATGAGGATGCAGCTCTTGGTACTGCTGTTCTTGCTTTTGTTCTCGCCCGGTGCAGGGTCTCCGTAGATGACGAGGAAGGGGAACTTCTTCAAGTCGGGCACCCGTCCGTAAGTGATTTCCTTGAAGACCTCGCCCTCGGTGACCGGATTGTTGTAGTACTCCTTCTGCGCACTGGCGGCACTGATTTTGCGCAGCACGGTGTCGATGTGCTCTTCCGTATTCTTCTCGGGCCATGTGCTGTGCCCATCCTTGTCGCGTATGTTCACGATGTCGTGATGGTCGGCCAGGGTGGCGGCACGCGCCACGCAGCAGTCGCGGGCAATGATATTCCCGCACCATACAATCAGGGTCGGCTCGCTGATGGAGCGCGTCGCGTAGAATGCCTGTTCGTACCAGTCCCACTTTTTCTGTATGATGTCCGGGTTGCGGCAGTCCTCGTCCGTATCGTAGTCGTCTACCAACAGCACATCCGGACGCACGGCCTCGTTACGGCTGCCGCGCGGAGCATTACCCGCACCGATGGCACGGAAGGCACAGCCGCACTTGGCGATGAACTCCGTATCCGTCCATGAGCCGAGGTTTACCTGCTCGCCATAGTAGGCCTTGATGCGGCCGTTCGCCTCGAAGTTGGCACGATAAGGGTCGAGCAGACGCTTGGCACTGTCTTGGGTGGCACTTGCCAGCATCACGTTCTTTTTCTTTCCGGTCAGTGCCAGGTACATGACGCAGAACATCACTACCGTACTCTTGGCCAGCTCGCGGCTCCATGACAGTACCTCATACCACTCATCGTTCCCCAATATGCGTCTGATGGCTTTCTTATGGAAAGGCGCAAACGGATATTTGGCATACTCCGGAAAAAAGTATTGAATCCATTCCACCGGGTGTGCCTCTAGATAGAGGCGGTGCTTTTCCCGTTCGGCCCGGCTCATGTTCACATCCACCGGGGTGGAGTTGCTGATGTCCGCCTTATATTCTTCCCAGTTGCCGAGCGCGTTTCTTTCTTCCTGCTTCATGGCTACAGCTGGTCTTTTATGAATTTGTCCCAGAGTATGGTTACCTCTTTCGCTTTGTCCAGGTCTATCGGGCGAATCCATTCGATGAACCGTATGCCCACGCTTACAAGGTCGGCAATGCCTACATCCGTTTCCATCTTTTTGATGGCTGCTGCCAGTTTGCCCAGTGTGTCGGCTTCCGGAGCGGTGGCATAGCGTTCTCCTTCCGGGCGCGATAGTATGACGTTATTCAGTTCCATCACCTGGCGGTGCAGGTTGGAAATCTGTTGTTCACGGCTCAGGGTGACACCCACTTTCATCTCCTCCCATTTTTCTGCCTTCATCCATCGAATCACGGACTGGCGTGATACCCCTACCTTTTCCGCTATCTCTTGTTGGGTGAGATTGTCCTTCAGGTAGAGCATGCGAGCGTAGTCTTTTTTCTGTTGTGCGGTAAGTTCGGCCATACGAATTATGTTTTACGATTTTACGCAAAGGTCATTATCCGAGTTGTGAACCGGAAAAAAACGTGGAGCGGTTGCCAGCTATGCCGCACCGCCTGCAAACTTGTTCGCAAGGGTTACACACTTTTTTGTGCGGTTATCGCTGCCGCCGTAAGTTTGCCGCAGATAACAGCGAGCGGACAGTCTCCAATCGTACATAGTAAATCGTCAAATCGTAATAGCAATGCTTTTCAAATCCATACTCAACGAACAAACCGCCTGCCTGCTGCTCTACGGAGAAATCAGCGACGAAGGCGGCGACGGCAGGATAGCCAGCCGGGACATCGTGAACGAACTGATGTACCTGGACAGCAGCTATGCCAACCTGAACGTGCGAATCAACTCCATCGGCGGCGATGTTTATCCCGGCATCGCCATCTTCAATGCCATCCGCCAATGCAAGAGCAATGTCACCATCTATATAGACGGCATTGCCGCCAGCATCGCCGGTGTCATCGCCCTTTGCGGCAAGCGTGTTGAGATGAGCCGTTATGCCCGGATGATGCTGCACAACGTCTCCGGTGGCTGCTACGGCAACAAGAAGGATTTGGCGGACATGATACAGACCATCGAGAGCCTGGAAGACACCATTGCCGACATCATCGGCGAGCGCTGCGGCAAGGATAAGGAAGAGATAAAGAATGCCTATTTCGACGGCACCGACCATTGGCTGAAAGCCGACGAAGCCCTGCAGCTGGGATTGATAGATGCCATCTACGACGTGGAAGCTGTGCCCGACGAAAGTACCACGGACGATATATACCGCATATTTACTAACCGGCTGGAGCTGGAGCAACAGCCACAAAACCCTGATAAAATGAAATTGGAAGACTTTAAGAAAATTCCCCACTTTGCCAACTGCGCCGACGAAACGGCGGTGATGGCCATGCTCGGCGAGATTGCCCGGCGCGCGGACAAGGCCGACGACCTGGAGAAAGAGAACGGCGAACTGAAAGAGCAGCTGCAAAAGCAGGAGGAAGAGCGCATTGAAACCGCCGTGACGGATGCCGTGACCGACGGCCGCATAGGTGCCGACCAGAAGGACACCTACAAGAACATCCTGAAAGCCGACTTCAAGAACGGCATGAGTGCCTTGAAGGCTCTGAAGCCGAAGAAGCTGCTGAAGGACAGACTGGAAGCGCCTGCCGGTGACGGCACTGCTGAAAGTCCCTGGGAGAAAAGACAACGAGAAATACGCGAAGCCAACCGCCGCCCGTAATTCTTCAATATTCATTCTTAATTCTTCATTGACATGGTACCGATTAAGAATCCCAAAAACGCCAAACTGGGCGGTTCGTCCTACTTCGGAAAGAACGTAGGCAGCAGCGTGCGCAGTGCAGGCAGTGCTCCGCAGATACGCGGACGGCAGAAAGTGAAAATGTAGTGCGCCGAGGCGCAAATTAATAATTAACAATTAAAGAATTAAAAGACAATGGCAATTCAAGGATTGAATACCACCAACTACGGTGGCGAAGTACTGGAACACGTGCTCACCCTTGCCACTACCGGCAACGAACTGGTGAATAAAGGGCTTATCATGGTGATTCCGGGTGTGAACAGCGCTATCAGCATTCCGCGTGTGAAGACGGGCAGAATGCTTCAGAAACGCAAGGAAGACCCGACAAAATCGGACAGCAAAGGCGACTTCACCTACAGCGAACGGAAACTGACGCCCAAGGACATGATGGCGTTTACGCTCTTCAACCCGCGTGCCTTCGAGCACATCTGGCGACCTTTCCAGCCGACGGGCGACCTTGTGTTCCGTCAGCTTCCGGCTAATATCCAAAGCCTCCTGCTGAGCGAGCTGCTGAAACAAGTGGGACACGAACTGGGCTACCAGTACATCAACGGCAAGTACGAGGACGGCTCGGACGATATGCTGCTGATGGACGGCATACTGACGCAGGCCGCCAAGGATGAGGACGTGGTAAAAGTGAAGACTGTGGGCACCACCATGCTGGCACGCCTGAAGGAACTGCGCACAGTGATTCCCGTAACCATGCGTAACAACCCCAACCTGCGCATCCTCATGAGCGTGACGGACTTCGACACCTACGACGACGAACTGACGCAGCTTACCAACAAAGGCACGGCTCCTACGGACATCAACCAGGAACGCTACAAAGGCATCCCGTTCGAGGTGCTGACCCAATGGCCCGAAGGACTGATAGTAGCCACCATCTGCGACAGCGGGATGAACGGCAACCTTTTCGCGGCCGTCAACCTGCAGGACGACGAGAATGTAATCCAGATTGACAAGTGGGCCAACGCCAGCGAACTCTATTTCTTCAAGATGCTGATGAAGGCGGATACGCAGATTGGTTTCGGCGAGGAGTTCATCGCGCTGGACTGGCGTGCCGATGGTGCATTTAAACCAGCAGAAGGGTAATGAGCCGCGGACTACGCAATAACAACCCCGGGAACATCCGCTTGTCACGCACCTTGTGGCAGGGGGAGGTGAGGCCTTCGCAAGACAAGTCGTTCTGCCAATTCCGTTCGATGGCATACGGATACCGTGCGCTTATCAAGCTGCTGCAGAATTACCGCCGTAACAACAGCTGCCGCACGGTAGCGGACTTCATCAACCGCTGGGCACCGCCTTCCGAAAACAACACATCGGGCTATATCCGGAGGGTGTGCACCGAAATGCAGGTGCCGGACAGCTATGTGCCCGATGTGAATGACAAAGCGACGATGTGTGCTTTCGCAGCCGCGATTTCGCTGGTGGAAAACGGAGTACCCGCTGTCATGGCGGACGTACATGCCGGTTGGGACTTACTCTAAAATATAGGAGGAACGATGAATGGATACACTTGAATACATGAGGCTTGTCTGTGGTATCCTTACGGCTGTCATAGGCGCCGGAGGATTCAAGATGTATATAGACAGAAGGAAGTACATCCAGGAAGTGGAGAAACTGAAGGCCGATGTGCAGGCTGCGCAGGTGAACACCCGCGGCAGCGAGCTGGACAACGTACAGAAAGCGATGCAAATCCTGATGGACCAAATAGTAGAACCCTTAAAACAAGAAATCAATGCGATTAGAAAAGAACTCGGGAAACTCCGCAGGGCCGTGGAGAAGTCGAATACTTGCCGTTTTGCTACTGACTGCCCTGTGCGCAGCGAGCTGCAAAAGCCCGATAAGGTTGGAGAAAACCACTTCCCTCGACAGCCTGCGCGGCGTAAAACGATTCGCTCTGATACAACAGCCGATACCGCCAAGTCTGGCGAAGACGGCCTTTCCGACTGCGATATTGAACCGAATACCTATCGGTACCGGGTTTAGTGCCCGCAGCGGGCAGGCAGCGGTGAACGTAAACCGGATATCGGGCGACAGCATCGAAGTGACCGCCACGTGCGACAGCCTGGCCCGCGAGGTGATTATCCTGACGGAAGAAAACATCCGCATACGCAATGAACTTCTGGAAAAGGAAGAAGACCCTCCGCCTGAAGTGGTACATGCACCTACGGGTTTCCAATGGTTCCAGATATGGATAGGGCGGCTGGCCGTTGCCGTCCTTCTTCTGATACTGATTAAACGGCGATTAAAACCCAATTAAATAGCAAAGAATATGGCAGTGAAAGATAATAACGGACTGATTTACGGCATCGGTAAATTGAAGTTCAACAACAAGGAAATCGGATGGATTAGCCAGGAAGGCTTGTCGCCGAAGGGTGAGGCCAAGCAGACTACTCCTATCTATGCCGCCCAGGTGCAGGATGGTCCGGTGGATGAGATAACCAGCAGCCCCGGCACTACTGCTTTCGGCTTCAAGCTCATCCAGTTGAAACCTGAGATGTGTAAAGACTTGTTTGGCGGTACGATTGCGACGGCCGACGGCGCTTATGAGCCACCTACGGACTTCAAAGATTTGGAAGGACCGTTCGAAGTGGAATGTGTCAGCGGCCATAAAATTGAAATTCCCCGCGCGAAGATGAGTGGCGAACTGGCCGATTCCATCAACATGAACGGTGTGTTGAGTTATGACTGCACGGTGAAATGTCTGAAACCTTTGGAGACCGGCGTGACCCGTTACCGCATTGTCCCTCCGCAGACCCAGGAAGGATGATATGGAACAGACGGAACAGTTGAAAGCTTCCGCATTGATGCTTGATATGGGCGTGGCGATTCCCGTCCGCCCATTCAAGTTTCTATACCGGAAAAAGAAACCCCGCAGCGTAGTTATGCGGACGTCGGGGCTTGGCAATCTGATGAGGATTTCGAACTTGCATCTGCAGATGGGCATCACCTATGCCGAAATGCAGGAATATACTTTCGAGCAGAACATGAAGTTTATAGCCGAGCATGGGATTACGGTCAGCCGCATGGTGGCCTATACATTGGTGCGGAGCAAGTTCTGGGGAAGGTTGCTGAACCGCCCCGTAGCCTGGTGGCTCCGTTGGCGCGTCCATCCCATGTTCCTGCAGGAAGCCATGTTCCAGTTCCTCACCATGCTCGACCCGAAGTCTTTTCAGACTACTATCAACTCGGTGGAAATGATCAATCCGATGAAGCCGAACTTGAGCCATTCCGGCAGCGGGAGTTAAAGGGGTACACAGAATCCCCCCATAGCCCGTTCGGGTTAGTCTGGCAGGTGGCCACAGCTACCGGCTGGAGTATAGACTACATTCTTTGGAAAGTGCCCTATCCGATGCTGTTACTCATGGCGAAGGATGCCCCTCGATACGTTTCGGTAGAAGAACAGAAGAAACGGCAATATAAGGAATTGATGAAGAAAATGCAGAAAGAAAGCGCTGTAGGCAAAGACCCGGTGACCTTCTTCCAAACCCACATATCAGCAGACTGATGGAACCCGTAGAACTTACCATAATCACCCGCAACAAGACCAAGGAAGGATTGGACGAGATTGCACGCGATACCACCAAGGTGGGCAAGACCGTAGAGCAGGTGACGGCCGACTTCAAGGCGCGCATGAAGGAACAGAGCGAGGTGGTGAAGCAGGTGGAAGCCGATATCAAGTCTTTGGAGAAACAATTGAAGAAAGCAGCTCCCGGTAAAGCCAAAATGGCGGTGGTTGCCGACTTGGAAGCTGCAAAGAAAGTTCTTGCCGAAGAGAAGGGCGAACTGGCTTCCTTGGAAAAGCAGGTGGAGCAGTCTTCGCAGAAGCACATTATGCTGCGCACGGAAATCCGCAATCTGAAGGAACAGATGGCGGGGATGACGGAAGGGACACAAGAATATGCTGCCGCCATGCAGCAACTGGGCGAGATGCAGGACCGCATGGGGGATATCAATACTCAAGGAAGAATATTCTCGGACGACAACAAGAATATCAGGGCCACGATGGATGCGGTGTCCGGGCTTACCGGAGTGATGACGGCAGGTGTAGGTGTGGCTTCCCTCTTTGGCGTGGAGCAGGAGAAGCTGGCAGAGATACAGACCCGGCTGCAGGCTGTGATGGCGATTACCATGGGTGTGCAGCAGGTTGCCAATACGCTGAACAAGGACAGTTACTTCACGCATGTGCTGCTGGCAGGTGCCAAGAATATGCTGACGGCGGCGAACACCCGGTTGGCGGTTTCGTTGGGCATCTCCAATGTGGCAGCCAAGGCGCTGATGGCGACACTTACGTTGGGGCTTTCGGCGGCAATCACGGCCTTGATTTATCTTTGGAATAAATACAGTGATAGAACAGCGGAAGCTCAAAAGAAGCTAAATGCTGAAATCGAGAAGACCGGAACCGCTATTCAACAAATATCCAATGATGTGGACTTTGAAACCCGCATTGCCGAAGCGGCCGGAAAGTCGAAGAAAGAGCTGATTGAACTTCGGAAAGAAGCTGCTAAAACAGCTCTTGCCATGGCAGATATAGCTTTCGATGAAGCCAATGCTAAGTTTATGAAGGGTGATGCCACCAGAGAACAACTGGAAGCTGCTCGCGAGAATTCTCAAAAAGCATGGGACAATTATAATAAAACGATGCAGGATGCGGTTATCCTCGATTATGAGGAACGCGCCGAAAAGAAGAAAAAGGATAATGACAAGCAGGGCAAGGCTGATGAATTTGCTGAAGCCGAACTCAAAGCACGCCAGAAGATAAACGACATGATCATTGCCCTGATGAAAGAGGGCGAGGAAAAGAAAAAAGAACTGGCACTAAAGCAGTTTGATGAAGAGCTGGCGCGCATCGACCGGGAAGAGCGCGACCGTCTGAAGGCTTTGCAGGCAGCGCAGAAGAACGGAATGGCAGTAACGCCCGGACAAGTGGCTACCGTGAAGGACCAGGCAACCCGGCAACGGAACCTGGCCGGAGAGCGATACATGAAGGATTATTATGACATATCGAAAGAATATGCCGATAAGGACAAGAAACTGAAGGAAGAGGAAGAACAATCGTGGATTGACTATAATAAGGAATACGGCACTTACCAGGAAAAGCGCATCGCCATCGTCAAGGATTACGAAAACAAGATAGCCAAAGCCAGGACCGGTGGTGAAAAAGCATCCCTCAAAAAGGAACAGGACAAGGTATTGAAAGAACTCGATCTGGATAATCTGAAAAAAGGAATAGACTGGACTTCTGTCTTCGGCAATTTGGATAAAGTGTCTACCGATGCCCTTGGCAGATTGAAGAAGCAGCTTCATGACTTCATCAAGGAACAGAAGAACCTTTCTCCCGAGAATATCAAAGAAATCGTTCAAGCCATCAACAGCATCGAGCAGGAAGAGAAACAGCGTTCTCCTTTCCAAGCGATAAGCGACTCCTTCGCCGTTCTGACCAAAGCCAACAAGGAAGCGGCGGAAGCCCGTAGGGAATATAACAAGGTGCTGGCAGAAGGTACAGAGCAGGAAAAGAAGGATGCCGCAGCCAAACTGGACAGTACCGAAGCGGCCAGGCGCAAAGCCCGGGCAGAAGCTACCGACTCCCTGCATGCCGGTGTGGACAAAGCCCGTGAATATGCGGAAGTGGCCGAAGGCGTGTTGGGCATCATCAACGAACTGGGCATAGAGACACCTGAATGGCTGGACGGCTATATGGAGGGCATGAATGAGATTATGAACGGTCTTGCACAGATGGACCTGACCAAACCGATGACGGTTCTGACCGGCGGACTGCAGACCATAAAGGGGGCTGTGAAGTCAATAGTCTCCCTGGGCGGTACCATCAGCCTGTTCAATAGTGCCGATTATTCGGACTACAACGAGATGGTTGCCAAGTATGACGTGCTTCTGGATGTATGGGATGCCTTGCTGAACAAGAAGAAAGCCTACATCAAAGAGAGTTACGGGGCAGAGGCGACACAAGCCGGTGCGGAAGCCCTGAACCTGCTGAATGCGGAACGGGAAGTAACAAAGCGTTTGGCGAATTCCCGGCTGGGTTCCGGTTCCTCTGCCGGGTCGCACTCGTTGCAGTACCGGATGTGGAAGGGCTCTTATAAATATGAGGGAAAGAACTGGCGGGATGTAGCCGGAGATATATCCAAACAGCTGGACGGTGTGAAATTTGACGGCATGAGTGACATGCTGAACATGACCGGTGAGCAGCTGGAATGGATAAAAACGAATTATACCGGACTGTGGTCTGCCATGGACGGTGACTTCCGTGGATATCTGGACAACATCATTGAATACGGCGAGGCCGAAAAGGAAATCCTCGAATCGGTAAAAGAGCAGGTAACCGGTATTTCCTTTGACAGTTTTGAAGACTCATATCTGAATATGCTGTCTGACATGAGCCTGAAGAATGCGGATTTTGCCAAGGACTTTGAAAAGAAGTTACAGGAATCCATTCTTCGCTCGATGCTGGCAAAGAATTATTCCACCCGGATACAAGCCTTGTACGACAGTTGGGCGAAGGCCGGTGAAGACGGAACTTATACACAGCAGGAGATAGAAGACTTAAGAAACATGCAAAGCCAACTGACCGATGCCATGCTGGCAGAGCGGGACAAGATGGCGGCAGCCTTCGGTTGGAGTGCGGATGACGGCAGCAGTTCCTCTTCCCAGTCAGGACGTGCAGGCGCAGTGACTACCATTACAGAAGAGACAGCCGGCAAGATAGAGGGTATCGCCACGTCCATGCAGATACACGTTATCAGTATGGATGACAAGATGACGGATATATCGCAATATGCGTATGAGGCTATCGGCATTCTTAACACGATTGCGGAGAATACGGCTTTCTGCAAGTATCTGGAAGGCATTGCCGATGGGATGGAGAGAATGGAACGGGACGGAGTAAAAATGAGATAATTATGAAGATATTGGAAGGATTACTCACTATCAATGGTGTGGATATATATAAAGAGTATAACGCTTTCCTGGCAGAAGATAGTGCTGCCGGCCATTCTAACTATGATGAACTGCTGAAGGTTCCTGCCATGAAAGCATATACAACTGTGTCGTTTCGTGAAGAGAACGGGGAGCGTTTGCCGGATGTGCTGCCGGAACCGCATTACGAGGCTCGCGACGTAACGTTGCAGTTCGGCATACTTACCGGCACGAAGGAGGAGTGGTACCGGAAATTTGTAGCCTTCCAGACTTTTCTTGGAAGTGGCTGGCTGGTATTGTCTCTGCCGGAACTGGGAACTACCTACCGGATGTATTTCAAGAGTTGCACGAACCAGCAGATGATGACCCCTTTCAAAATCGGAGACAAGTTTTACGGAAAGATGAAAATGAAATTCCGGGAGCCGAATCCTTATACAACGATTGACCCTTTAAATAACGATTAAACGCTGTTCAAATGAAGCTGAATATCTATAACCAATCCGGCGAACTTAAGCTGACTGCCGGCACGTCTCCGTCATCCACGCTCAATCAGGAGCTGATGACCGAAGATGCCATCTCCGCCAGCTTCACACATCCTTTTTTCGTGCTGCTCGAGGTGAACGACTACGTGCTGCTCGAGGGCGTGAAATATAGTATCAAGAAAGAGTACAAGCCGAAGCAGAAGAACATGCAGACGTACAGCTACTCTGTGAAGTTCTACGCGCCGATACACGACGCCGAGCAGGTGATGTATCTGAACCTGACGGACGGGGCTTACGAACCGCAGTTCTCGCTCAACGGCAGCCCGAAGGCTCACCTGCAGAAGTGGGTGGAGAATATGAACCGCATCTACGGCCGCGAGGTGTGGGCCGTGGGAGATGTGGCGGAGGCTTCGTGGCAGACGATAGACTACGACAATACCACCTGCTGGGATGCGCTAACCAGGATATCGGATGCTTTCGAGCTGGAATGGTGGGCGGACGGCTTCAAGATGAACCTGACCCGCTGCGAGCGCGGAGAACGCGTTTCGTTGGGCTACATGAAAGGGCTGATATCACTTACCCAGGCAGAGAACAGCGAGGATGTACAGTTCTTCACCCGTCTGATTCCGCTGGGATCAACAAGGAATATAGACCGCAGCCGCTACGGATATACCCGCCTGCAGCTGCCGGACAAGGCGAAGTATGTGGACCGCAATACGCAGTATGGATTATACGAGCATGTGGAAGAGGCTGCTTTCGCTGAAATCTTCCCACATTACACCGGTACGGTGTCCGTAGTGCGGTCTGAAGAGAAGACAGACGACGAAGGCAAGAAGTTCACTGTCTTTTATTTCAACGACGAGAATATGATGTTCGACCCGAACAAGAACGAGATAGCCGGCTTGGTGAAGCGCCTCTCCTTCCAGACCGGTGACCTTGCCGGTCAGGGAAATTCTGATAACGGGAATTACTGGTTTGACGCCAACTATAATTCGGATACGCTGGAATGGGAAATCATCAACACCTATCCTTCCGATGACATTCAGATACCGGGCGGAAACCTTGTACCCCAGCCGGGAGACACGTATATTCCCTGGAATATTCGCATGCCAGAATCATACGAAGCTCAGGCTGAGCAGGACTACAAGGCTGCCGTGGACAGTTTCTTGGAGAAATACAGCGATGACATATCCATCTATGGTGGCGACACAGACTATATATGGGTGGACAAGCAAAACATACCATTACAGCTCGGTCAACGTGTGCGGTTGCTCAGTGACAAGTATTTCTCTTCCGGATATTTCGATACCCGGATGACGAAGGTGGTGCGGAAGCTGGACAACCTGGGAATCGCCAATATTGAGTGCACCAACAAGGTCGGCAAGGGATGGAAGAGGACAGTGGAAGCAAGCCTCTCGCAGTTGCAGTATGTGGTGTCAATGGGGGGGAGTTCCTCTTCCGGAGGCAGTGGCTCTTCTTCCATCACAGAGGTGTCTGACAAACTGAAGAAGGATATCCTTGTCAATTCCAGCGATGTAGGATATATAAAGAAGGGAGATGTGGTTGCTTCCGGAGAGACATGGGAAAAGATTTTTCGCAATATGCTTTACAGACCGGTAGGAGCGGAACTCCGGAGCAGCATATCGACATCAAATGATGTGGAATATGGCACTCCGAAAGGATATATCACCTACACGGCCACACGCAACGGACAGGGTGCCATGAAGGAAGCCTACTATGATGACAAGAAGGATAATATACTGCATTTTTCGGAAGAGAATTCCGGTGTACAGACTGCTGTCAGACGGCTGTCCGGCACCTATATCGAGAGGGAGACCTACAAGGCCGCCGTCACTTATGCCGCATCGGCCGACGGGCAGCTGCCGGAAAAGACATTGAACGACACCATCAGCGTAAACGTGCGCCGCAAGTGGTTTGCCGGGGTTGTGGACTCTGTGCCTGCCACATCGGCCCAGGTACGGTCACTCGGCAGCAGCGGGATGTACACCGGGGCCGGCAGCTACAAGTTCAGTGCCGGCCGGTGGAAGACAATCGTAATCTGCATACCTGAGGGAACCGTGAGCGAGCTCACCCTGACCGCATATCCCGGTAATTTTATCGAAGACACCGGAGTGTGCAGCGGCCCCACTTCCATCCCTGTGGAAGGCGCTAACGGAAGCCAGGCAACGGACTACCGCATGTGGGTGATACGGACCGACGGCACGAACGATGCCGATACATTCACATTCAAAACGAGTTGACATGGTAAAGATAAACGGAAGCAGCTTCGCGCTGCAATACAAGAGGACAACGTACCGGCCTATCGACAGCTCGTCTGTATTCGATACCATAGAGGACGCACGCGTATACGCGAGGAACACCGACGCCGAAGCCTATTTCCCCTATGCGGGACAGCTCGTGTCGACCCTTGAGAACGGGGGGGCCGTCTACAAGCTGTCGAAGGACGACAGCATACCGGAGACCGACGGGAAGAGGCACTTCAAGCTTGACCCTATAGGCAGCAAGAACGACAACGACGACCGCTACGTGCGCAAGGACATCGCCGAGACCATCGAGAAACTGATGACCTTCATCGAGGGCATCAACGTGAAGGGCACGGCAACGCTGAACGAAATCATGCTGCTGAAAGACCTCGTGTCGGAGAACTTCTCAGCCGGAGGCTCAGGTTTCGGCATCTACCGGGACGCGGACGGCAACTACCATCTCGACATCGACTTTGTGGACATCCGGAAGAAGCTGAGCGTGGAGGACATCCAGGTGCAGCAGTCCACCTATGTCGGGGGCAGGCAGTACAATACCGGCGGCGGCATCATCTGCAACCGCGTGGAGGACAAGGGCACATACTGGCGCTGCTATTTCAAGACCACTGATTCGGAGGGGCGTACCGTGTACAACACCTTCCAGGAGGATGACCAGGCCATCTGCGAGACGTTCAACCTGAAATCGGGCAACCACTACTACTGGCGGCTCGTGACGGGTACGGGAGACGACTACATAGACCTCTCCAAGGACGACTGTGCATCGGGCAGCGACATCCCGCTTGCCGGAGACAGCATCGTGCAGCTCGGCAACCGGACGGACACGGGCCGACAAGGTGCCATTGTATGGGACAGCGTTACCGCCGGAGGGCCTTACGTGCGCATATACAATGGGATAAACTCGTACACGATGCCCGAACCGTTGATTGACTTCAATACGGTGCTCAGCGAGATTACCGCCAAGTTCATCAACCAGGCCACCGGTAAGGATATGGACAAGACACTTGACGACATGCAGGTGAATCTCGACATTATCAAGCAGCAGACGGACAAGGAGTACACGATGTGGTTCTATGACTATGAGCCTACATTGAGTAACATTCCCGCTTCGGAATGGACGACTGCGGAGCTGAAGGCCATGCACGACCAGGACCTGTTCTACAACACCGCTACCGGGCAGGGCTACCGGTTCGAGTCGGGTGCCTGGGAAGAAATCACCGACCACCTGACGCTGAAGGCGCTGGAAGATGCTAAAAAAGCGCAGGATACGGCCGACGGCAAGCGGCGTGTATTCGTGTCGCAGCCCACCGCGGCCGATGACTACGACATGGGGGACATGTGGGTGAACGCGACGTTCTCTTCGGGAGGCGTGTCATATAAGAATGATTCGCTTGTAGCTATCACAGCAAAGAAAGCCGGGGAAAACTTCAGTATATCCCACTGGCGGCCTTCCTCCACCGCCACGACAGCCTATATCGAGAACCTGGGGGACCGTATCACGGTTGCGGTGACGGATTCGGAAAATGGCATTGCCGAGGCTACGAGGCTCGCGAATCAAGGGATAAGCGATGCCTACGATGCCTATTATGCCGCACGGGGAGCGCAGAGTACGGCGGATGAGAATACAGCGGCCATCCAGGTGACAAAGGATGCCATTGCCTCACTGGTGGAGGGCATCCACTTCGACGGCTCCGGAAACATTACGAATATCAGCACCTCCGGACTTGTGACGACCGGGGACTTCAACTCGCTGCTGTCGAAGAAAGTGAGTTTTGATGCGGCGGGGCATATCACGAACATCGACAAGTCGGGGCTCATCACCGAATCAAACCTTGTGCAGATGTTTGCAGAGAAAACCGCTTCGGATGGTTATGTAAAGAAATCGTATATAGCCGCTTTCGTTACCGAGCTGCCCGACGGGAGGTTCCAGAGCAATGCGCTGGTGAGCGCCGACCTCATCCGGTTCAACGGGCATATCGTGGCGAACGACACGTTCGTGGTGGACAAGGACGGAAACTTGACGCTGAATGACATTACCGCCAATAACCTTACATTATCGGGTGACATCAACGGGAATGATGCGACTTTGAATAACATTACCTTGAATAATGTTACAGCCAATAGCGGAGTATTTAAAGGCGAATTTAGTACATCTATGTCTGGAGGAAGCCGCGTAACTATAAAGGAGGAAAATGAATATGGTACTGACGGAACATATGGCAGCATAAGAGTGTATGACAATAATAATGATAAAGTTATTGATATCGGTTTTAAGGATGGTAATGAGAATAGCCCATATATTTCGATAATTAGTGGTCATGGAAGTACTCTAAGCATTCTTAGTATTTCTACAAACATAATTAGTATGATGAATTCAACTGGTGATGGCGAAAGTGACGAGGTTTGGCTTGACACTATGTATGGATTGAGGTTTTTTAAAAATGGCATACTCAAGAAATCTTATCCAGCCAGATAATTAAAAGGATATTATAAATTAATAGTATACGTATCATGAAAATCAACTTTAGAAAAATCGAGGCACAGACCTCATTCGAGGGCGGCAGACAGACCTTCGACGCAGCCGAGACCGTCGGCAATGAAATGATGTACAACGGCAGTATCCTGCTGGACATAGGCTTTGAGGACTTAGCTAAAAGCATCTACTATTCAAAGGATGCAGTGGAGATTCCTGAACGATACAGCAAGGCCCTTGAGCTTGTAGTCAAGAACTCCCGGCTCATAGCCGCAGTGAAGCGTGAAATTATCAACCAACTGAACGTCAAGTGACATGGGCTACATCAGGTTCGTTTTGAGCAAGCGCGTGACCGGTGACGATGGAGGTGCCACGAATGCGGTCATCAGCCGTATCGAGAGTGACATGGCCGACACGGGCATGCTCGAGACGAACCTGATAATGCACGCCCTTGCCGCGCGTGGCGGCAAGGGCGTTGAGATTGTAGACTTCATACTGGATTCGAGCAGACTTGATGACAACGATATATTAGGATAGGTTATGGATAAATTAAACAGAAACTTCGTTCGCGGCAACATCCTCAGGGCCGAGGAACTGAACGAACTTGTAGGAAAGATCAACGAGTTCGCCAAGTGCGTGAACGACAACAGCCTCGAGACGAACAAGGCGGCGATGCAGAACTTGAAAAACGCCCTGCAGGAAGTGAGGAATGCGCAGCTTGTCATCGGTACCGACCCAGGCACAGCCTTCGACGGCGCTTCCGGTGCGACGCTTGAACAGATTGTGCGCGAACTGGCCGGAGGCGCCGGAACCATGTACAGCGTATATGTCCGGAACAACATGGCCTCGCTCGGCTTCGCCACGCAGTACGGCGAGGAGTGCGTGCTTGACTTCTCCTTCATCTCGCAGTATCGCGACAGCCTGGACGAACCCTACAAGTCTACCGGAGAACTCGGCCTGTGCACCATCATGATGAAGAACGCCAAGTATGCCGACTTCACCGTGGTGAAGCAGATGGAAGTCTCTTCGGGCGTATCCATCAGGCAGGACATAGCCGAATGGCTGTCATCAGGCAGCAACAGCGTGAAGATTTCCATCAAGGGGGAGAATACCGACAAGACCACCGCACCGGTAACTTACAACGTGCAACTCACGTCATTGGGCATCAGCACCCCGAACTTCGCCTGGTGGACCGCCTTCTCCGGGAACATCAACATCCCGATGATAATCAACGGTAACATCAACAAGACACTGCACTTGACCGTCACCGGCGACGGCTACAGCCAGAGCTACGACAAGACGATAGGCACAGCCGTGTATCTGGATACTCCGTATATCTACTTGCTGGAGCATCCGGGAGCGACGGGCGTATACAACGTGAGTTTCTATCTTTCCAACTCCGACAATACCATCCAGACAAAATCCGTATCGGTCAACATCATGTGCATCCGTACGGCCAGCGAAGCCGTGAAGCTTATGTGCGTGAACAACGTGGCGGAACAGCTCACCAACTGGCAGGACAACACGGTGTTCGACTACGCCATCTACGACGGTCCGTCCGCACTGACCGAGGCAAGGTTCTCCATCACCAGAGGCGGCATGGAGGTGTACAGTTCCGAGAATGACGCCATCGTGGCGAACGCAAGGAACACCTTCACCTACCCGATGGAGGTGGAGACGGATGACGATGCCGACTTCGGCGTCACAGTCGGCGTGACGGACGGTGCGGATGCCCTGACGGAACCCATTGCCCTGCCGGTGAACAACTCGCTGGGCTATTCGGCTACGGCAGGCGCCGCACTCTATATCAATCCTCGGACCCGTGCCAACTCGCAGACGAATTACAGGAGCGTCATCAACGAGGCGGACAAGACGGCCGTACCGGTAGAGTGGAGCAACCTGAACTGGAGCAACGACGGATGGGCGGCTGACGCCGACGGAGTGAAGGCACTGAAGATATTCGCCCGCAGCAGGGCCGTGATAGACTACCGCCCCTTCGCCACGGAAGCCGCCCGCCGGGGCAAGACCATCGAAATCGACTTCAAGGTGGAGAATCCCTCGGATGCCAGCAAGGACATCATCACCATTGCGGAGAACAACGTAGGCCTGCGCGTGTCGGGCGAGAACGTATCCTTCTTCTCCCAGTCCATGCAGGAGAGCTCGACGCAGGACGTACCTATAGACAACGGTGTGCGTATCCGCCTGACAGTAGTCGTGATGCCCGATGCCTACGGGAATGCAGGGTTCAACATTGTGGCCATCTACATCAACGGCAAGAAGAACCGGCAGTATGCCTACGAGAACAACGACTACTTCCGCAATGACGGCAAGATTGTGCTGGGTAGCGATTATGCCAACCTCTACCTGTACGGGCTGCGTGTCTACGACAGTGCGTTGCCTTCGGAAGCCGTACAGAAGAACTATATCAACCAGCTGGTGACCACCGACGAGAAGCTTGCGGAGAAAAACGTCAACCTCGTGCTGGACGGTGAGGGTGTGAATATCGACTTCAATGCCACGAAGCTGCTGTACAACGTGTTTGTGGTAGACAAGCCTTTCCCGAACCTGATGAACCCTTCGGGCGTGGCGGGTAATCTGGAAGTCTTCTTCAAGGACAAGCCGGAGAGGAACTTCACGCTTACCAATCTGCTGGTGGAAGGCCAGGGTACATCTTCCAAAAAATACCTGGAGTGGAATATTAGATTTAAGATGAAAGGGCTGAAGGACGCTGATGGAAACAAGATAGCCTCCATCGCGACCTATGCCGACGGTACCACGGACAAGAACTGTGTGCTGATGTACGACAACGTTCCGAAGTCCGGGCGCCTGACCGCCAAGAAGAACTGGGCGAGCTCCATGCAGGACCACAAGGCAGGCAGCGTGGATGCCTACGATGCCCTCTTCAAGGAGACAGGCATGAAGAACGAGGCGATGGCTGCCGACCCGAAGATACGTGTGGCCGTCTATCAGGAACCGTTCATCGGCTTCTCGAAGTCCGTGAACGAGGAAGGGCAGGATGTATATACTTGCATGGGAGAATTTACGTTCGGCCCGGACAAGGGAGATGACCTTTGTTTCGGTTATGATACGGAGGCTTTCCCGGAACTTCTCTCTGTAGAGGGCTCGGACAACGCACCGCTGGGGGCACTGTTCCGTGTGCCCTGGAACCGCGGCAAGTCATACTGGGCGTACAATGCCGATGAGGAAGCCTTCCAATATAATGATACCAATTGCTGGGACTTCGACGCCGGAGAGCTGAATGCCGACGAGACCGAACCGCTCTCTGCGCAGAGGTGGATAGATTCCTATAACGCCGTATATGTCTGCAACAACCGCATCCGTCCGTTTGGCGGCACGCTGGCGGAGCTGAATGCTTCTGTTGCGGAATATCGGAGCACGGGGTATGAGTACTGGATTGCCAAGACCGGCGATGCCGACCTCTACAATCTGTACTACTATGAGGCGGCGGAAGGGAAATTCATCCCTTCGGACATCGGGGCCGGGCAGATTAACCTTAAGACACAGCTCAAAGAGTATTTGAGCAGTGATTTATCAGCCTTCACGGCCGACCAGCTGAATGAACTGTTCGTCAATGCGAGGAAGCAGCTTTTCCGGGCTACCATCCCCGACTGCTTCGACATCAGCGACGCCGTATTCCATCATAATTTCGTGGAGTTTACGGCCGGAACCGACCAGCGGGCGAAGAACACCTATCCGTATAACTTCTGCACTACCGGCAGCAAGTGGCGGTGGCGCCTGGACGATGCCGACACCATCTTCCCGATAGACAACCAGGGTCAGGACCGCAAGCCCTACCACTGCGAGATGCACGATGTTTACAGTAACGGCCAGCCCATCTGGAACGGCGAGACATCCGTATTCTGGAACATGCTCGAACTGGCATTCAGCGCCGAGATTGCGGCAGGCATGCGGAAGATGCTCAGTGCCATGGAAAGCCTGTGCGGACAATCCTCGGGCACTCCCTATGACAAGGTATATGCCTTCTACAAGAAGTATTATCTCGGCATCAAGAACTATTTCCCGGCCACGCTGGTCAACGCCGATGCCAAACGCTACGAGATAGCCAAGATAGCCTACAACAGCGGCTCTTATACCAACGACACCGACCCTATCACCCAATCGCATGGCGACTTCTGCTCTGCCGAAACCGCCTGGGTGAAGAAGCGCATCATGTACATCATGTCGAAATACAGCTACGGTCTGTTTTCAAACAGCGGAACGGACACCATCATCGTGCGTGCAGCAGGCGACCTGATAGATTACGAGATAACCCCGGCATTCGACATGTACCCGGCCATTGCAAACGGTACCAGCATCGTGCAGGGCGCAAGGACCAAGGCCGGTGAAGTGTGCCGGATGACCATCGACCTCGGCGGCTCTGCCGACCAGCAGAACGCCATCCAGGCGGCGAGCTGGCTGCTCTCCATCGGCGACTGGCACCGGAAGAACGTCAGCGGCACCATGGTGGTCCGTGGCCGGCGCCTGACGGAGCTCATCCTGGGCAGCAAGACCGAAAACGTCATCATCACCATCACCGGGCTTACCCTTGCCGACTGCGGCAGCCTACAGAAAGTCCTGTTGTCAAACATTGCCACCTTGCAGGGTACTCTTGACCTGAGCGCCTGCCAGAATATCCGTGAGATATATGCGGACGGAACCAATCTCAGCCAGATTAAGGTTCCGGAAGGCGGCAGTCTTGAAGTCATCGAGTATCCGGCAAACAACAAGTACATCGGCTTCAGGAACTTCCCCCTGCTGTCCACCGGTGGATTGCGCATCGGCCAGTGCGCCCCGAATGTGACAGACTTCTGGGTGGAGAACTGTCCTTTGCTGCAACCCATGAAACTGCTGTCTGACGTCATCGAGGCACAGCAACCGCAGGGTGATGCCCACGCGCTGAAACATATCCGCGCAATAGGTTTCAATGAGGAGTATTACACGGCCGACGCACTCGACATGCTCGCCCGCCTCTCCGACGGCAGCTACTCCGGCTTGTCAGCCGAGGGACTGTCCGGCGAAGACCCGATACCGGTACTGGAAGGCACCATTACTGTGCATTCCAAGTACTACCAGGACACGGTGGATGCACTGAGAAGTGTATTCAACAGACTGAATCTGGTACTTGTCGGTGAAGCGGCCATTCATTTCAAGGACGCGGAAGCCCGGCGCATCTGCCTTGGCATATGGGATGCCGACAAGGACGGCTATATAACGGAAGAGGAAGCGGCCGTTCAACAGGTAATCAATGCCGGCACATTTGCAAACAATACGCGGATTGTCTCGTTCAATGAGTTCAAGTGGCTAAATTTCACCACCTCGTCCAATAATCTGTTTACCGGATGTACGTCTTTGCAAAGTATCGAATTGCCGGAAAACAGGAATATCAGATACCAATACTTTTACGGATGCGTCTCTCTGGAAAGATGCATAATAGGCAATGGGTGCGACACTATTTCAAAGCAGGCTTTCTACAATTGTGGGGCGTTGAAAGAAATTTCCATTCCTGACACAGTGACAACTATTGAGTCTGGCGCTTTCGGCGGCACCGGAATTTCGGAATTCGTATATCCGCCCCATGTCACAGCAATTAGCGGATTGGGGGATATGCCACGACTGACCCGTGTGGAAATCGGGGAAAATGCCGTGTCGGTGACCGGTATGGGGAATTCTCCTCTGTTGAAGACCTTGATAATACGGACCGAAACACCTCCGTCGACCGATTACTGGACACTGCTTAACGCTCCCCGGATACCTGACATCTATGTGCCCGACAATGCTGTCAACGCCTACAAGACATCAAACGGATGGAGAAAGTGGGCTACGTACATCCGGCCAATGAGTGAGATAGTGGAAAGTTAGTAAAAACGGTGGGAGGAACTTTCTCTCCGCTGTCTATTCAGGCTATTCCAAAGAGATTTCCTTTGCAAATTCCTCTGGAATATCCACTTCCTCGTAGTGTTCTGGGAGCTCCAATATCGGTTCTACCGGTAGTACAATAGGCGGAAACAAAAGGAGTGGATAGTATGTAACTATGCGGCTCCACATGGAAAACAGATCTCACTTTTTTAGGTGTACATCATAGCTAAGGTTTATACAAAGATAGGTAAAATGTATGATTTGAGATGTTTTTTAATGGCTTTTGAAAGGTGTTTAGAAAGTCCCGAAAAGCGAATAAACTTTCGCAATTCGTTTTGTGTTAATAACTCTAAAAAACTCACAAAGTGATTTGAAAAAGTAGCACAGAACGTTTTGCGGTTTATAAAGAGTGGGTGAAACAATGTCCCTGCTTTGATGCGGCGACTATACTGACAGAACCGCCACCACCCAATCCGGCATGCTTATAAAATGTTTTTATTCTCTTTCTTCGTGCTCTTCGCGCGCACGTATATATATAATGTATAGTTATTTTCTCTCTTTTTCCTTTCTTCAAAATTGTTCATGCGAAATGCATTTATGAATCAGTAAGTTACAAAAAAGTTTCATTTTTATTAAAAAAAATGATAGATATGTTTGGCTTGTATTGTTAAATCCTATACCTTTGCACCCGCTTTCCAAGAGAAGGAAAGTGGTAAGATTGAAATACTGAAACAGAAGTGTGGAAGGTGACACAGAGAAATAAAAAGAGATAAAAATATTTTTCGAAAAACATTTGGAACTTATTAATAATTCTCCTTATCTTTGCAGTCCGACTCGCAAAGAAAAAGAACTTTTCTTGTTTTGCTTTTCTTATCCTTGTTTAAAGGATTTGAAAATACAGGAAAAAGAAAAAATGAAAAAAAACTTCCGAAAATATTTGGAAGATATGCTTTAAAGTTCTTACCTTTGCATCCGCTTTCTGAAAAGAACAGCAATCGTGAAACGAGCGATCTTTGAACAGATTTACATAAACAATACAAGTAGTACAAGAGCAGGTGCTTCGCAAATTAATAATTGGAAACTAATGATTAAGGCGCGTCGTACCTGGGTAAAACAAAAGAACCGTCAATACCTGTTTTATATAAATAGGTAAAGATAAACTTTTTGAATTCGAGCGTCCTGAACAGATAATTAAGCTGTCGCACTTTAATTTTTAATTTGCGCAGTCAAGATACTTTTACAATGAAGAGTTTGATCCTGGCTCAGGATGAACGCTAGCTACAGGCTTAA
>OOCX01000010.1_pt1 | contig 187987 bp, 166 predicted proteins | sample 1671231 | NCBI WGS metagenome assembly OOCX01 (sample SAMN06348135, study PRJEB24527) | human gut metagenome | biome: human gut; feature: ankylosing spondylitis patient; material: feces | host: Homo sapiens | place: China | collected 2015-10 | reverse complement strand
TTGCAATCATAGGCACCGACCAAAAACTTTGCCCCGCCGAGTCCTTTGCCCGAACGAGAAAAGAATAAACGATGAACTCGTTGGGTGATAAACGTTCATCAAAAATCCTGTTCGGCAAAAGAAAATATTGCCCGCTGCAATTTTTACGCATACGAAAACCTCCTTTAAAATTATTCGAGAGAATATTTTGCTGAGTGAAAAACAAAAAGAAAAACACCGTTCAAAAAACTCCCTCTACTATACGGAGAAAAATTCCCGTTTTGTTCGGGTGTTTTTCAAAATTCTTTACACCTTGTTTACATTTAATTTCACCATAACAAAAAATACCCCCTCTATAATACGGAGAAAAATTCAAGTTTTGTTGATGTGTTTTTAGAAAAAATTTATAAATTATTTTCATGCAAAAAGGGGTTTGCTCTAAAAATTAGGGCAAGCCCCATCTTTTATATTGTTTATCCAACAAAAATACAAAGGTAAATATAGAAAATCGTACTTGCAATGTCGCTCTGTTCAAGGTAACATACCACAACCTTTTAGGGCGACAATTTTGTTTTCATACTTTTCGGGTACAATATAATTAACACTTACTCGGAGGTAAATACAATGGAAGGACAAATTTTAACGGCAGATATTATTGATGATTTTAGAAAAAATTTAGAGCTTCAAGAGAAGAGCACGGCAACGATTGAAAAATATATTCGTGATGTGAAAGCGTTTTCGGTTTATGCACAAGACGAGGTCATTACAAAAGAAACCGTGATTGCCTACAAAAATCATTTGCAGGAAAACTATGCTGTACGCAGTGTAAACTCAATGCTTGCAAGCATCAACAGCCTGTTTGCGTTTTTGAATTGGTTTGATTTGAGAGTGAAATCACTAAAACTTCAACAGCAAGTATTTTGCTCGGAAGAAAAAGAACTGACGAGAGCAGAATACAAACGCTTGTGTCAAGCGGCAAAGCAAAAGAAAAATGAACGATTGAATTTAATTATTCAAACGATTTGTGCAACAGGTATTCGTGTCAGCGAGCTGCAATATATTACAGTTGAGTCGACAAAGTGCGGCGAGGCAATCGTAAACTGCAAGGCAAAAACACGCTCGATTTTTATCGTGAAAGAACTGAAACAAAAATTGCTCCGCTATGCAGCAGAGCAAGGAATAAAAAGCAGTATGATTTTTGTAACGAAAAGCGGTAAACACATAAACCGCACGAATATTTGGCGAGAGATGAAAACTTTGTGCAAAGATGCAAATGTCAATCCGCAAAAGGTATTTCCGCATAATTACGCCACCTGTTCGCACGCACATTTTACGGCATTGAAAAAGATATTGCGAAGCTTGCCGACATTCTTGGTCACAGCAGTATCAACACAACTCGAATTTATATAATTTCAACCGGCACGGAGCACCGCAAAAGAATGGAAAATATGCACTTGATTATTTAACATAAAAATAAAAAATCCGCCAAAATCGGCGGCGAATAACATAATCCACATTATGTTGTATTGAATTCCATAACTGATACATTAACCTAATTTTACATATCAAATTATATCATAACAAGGACAGATTGTAAAGCACTTTGCTTGCGAAAAGCATGAAAAACTGAAATTTGTCGAAAATTGAACATGACAACAAAGCCCTTTCTGCTTATCTTTTTTGGCAAATTTGAAAAGGCTTAATTTTCTATGTTCTTTTTTAGTCTGTCAATTATGTGGCAGGCTTTTTTATTGCTCTATGCACAACATAATGTGGATTATGTTATGTTTTGATGATTTGGAGGAAATAAAAGATGGATAATCAGACATTAGCCAAGGAAATACAAATTGTAAGTGATGAAATACAATTTCTGCTTTCAATGCTTAAAAATCTTTTACAGTGGACACCGAGTATCTAATGAATACTGCAAAGACTACTGAATTGAAAGCGATTGCAAAAAAGTTCACGAAACAGTTCGCTATTCTGATCCAATGTCAAACGTAGCGCTTGTTGAAGTTGAAGATGAAATTCAAAATAACTTTGCTGATTTTAAAAATGCAGTCAAAAACGAAAACTATGAACTTGCTTCTTCTGCTGCCGATGAGCTACTCTCTTTAATTGATATTAGAAACAAAAAGTGTAGTCAAGCTTGCTGAAGCAGGTGTGGTTGATGCCTCATTTATCACTCTCGACTCAACACCAGTAAATGCAAATACAAAATTCAATAATCCAAAATCCTTTGTCCCTAATAAATTTTCAAAGAACGCTCAGCCTAAGTCTGATAAGGATTGCAGACTTGGCGTTCACACCGCCTCTAATCAGCATAACGAAATGAGAATTATGTATTTTTTTCATTAATAAATCGGAGTATTCAAAAGAAAGCATAAAATAAATAGAAGTGTATGCTTTTAGAGTATAGAAATTATTCACCTAATTTAATAAAATAATTTTATTACTATAATTTTAACTTTAAATAGGACGATTGACATGACTAATCTAAATAATGCATTATTAAAAATTAAAAAATTCGATGAAATATCGAAATCATATTTAAAAGTCAGAAATTCATTTTTTAACCAAGCAACACTTAAAGAAAGTTTAAATTTAATGGCGGAGAAGATTTTTAAAGATTTCACTTTAAACAGTGCCGAATCTTTTATGTTTGCGGATTATAAGATAAATGACAGTATTTTGAGTGAGCTTTCGAACTCGTTGATGAATAAGCTTACAATAAAAGGTAAAATTTCTTTGCCTATTGAATTCGGAACAGAAGAATCGTTTTCAGTTCTTATTAAAACGGATGCATCGTCTCGTTTAGCTGCAGAATCTCTTTTACAGTCGATAATATTTAATATTGCTTATAAAAACGATAAGGGGAATGTGCTGTTTAAATGCGCCGATAAAAATAAGAGTGGATTAAGTTACGGCGAATTGATTGGACTTATCAGTGAAAACAAGTTTTTCGGTAAAAAAATATTTAAAAGCGATTCCGATATTTCTGATTTAATAAATGAATTGGAAAAGACAGCGACGGAAAATGTTGCAAAATTAAAAGGAATAAATTCTTCTGTTTTTGAATATAACAAAAGAAATGAAAATAAAATACCGATTTCGGTTGTTTCGTTTTGTGACGTTGATGACTTTGGATACGGAAGCTCTTTAAAACAATTAGAGAAAATAATTGAAAATTCTGTTAACACCGGTATATCAACTGTCTTTCTTACGGAAAAAAGTGATTTCGCAGTTGCCGAAAATTCAAACGGAAATACTGTAATTATCGAGTTTGTGAATGGACAGCCGTATATAATTTACGGCGATTCAAAATTTGAAATAGATATAAACTCCTGTATTTCAAGCGAAGGTATAAAAGAAATAGAAGATAAGATGAATCAAGTAGAAAATATCGATACACGTTTTGACAGTTTCTATGATTTAGAGTCGTTTGATTACTTTTTAATGGATTCAACAAACAAGCTCGTTATACCTTTCGCTTTTGATGAGAACAAGGAAATCGTAAATTTGGAAATCGGAGGAGAAGCACCGCCTCACGCATTGCTTTCCGGCTCCACAGGTTCCGGTAAATCTGTTTTGTTACACACTATAATTGAACAGACGATGCTTAACTATCATCCGAATGATGTTGAAATTTGGGCGATAGACTATAAGGCGGTTGAATTCGGCTGCTATGTAGTCAATAAACCACCCCACATAACTGTTATAGGACAAGATAATTCGGAAGATTTTTCACTCAGCCTGATTGATTTAATTCAAAAAGAATATAATCGCAGAAAAAATTTGTTTGTTCAAAACAATACAAAGGATTTAGAAGCATACAGAAAGCTGTTCGGCAAACATTCAATGTCGAGAATCCTTATTGTAATTGATGAATTCCACAATTTGACGCAGGCGATACAAAATTACAACGGTGAGAAAAATTACAAAACAATTCTTGAAAACCTTTTAAGAGAAATGCGTGCAATGGGTATGTCCTTTCTTTTTTGTTCGCAAACAATTGCAGCGGGCTTAAACGGTCTAACAGAAGCTGCAAGAAATCAAATCGGATGCAGACTTTCAATGAAACATGAAGATATTTCGGAAATAAGAGAAACGCTGTCTTTGTCGTTGAATGCAGATTTTAATTTGGAAGATATAAAGAATTTGCACAAAGGACAAGTTGTATATAAAAAAGCAGTTATTGAAAGGACCGAAAGCGGTAGTGCGTTTGAATTTAAAAAGCTTAATGTCCTTTTTATTTCCGATGAAACCAGAATATCGATTGTTGACAATATTAACAACCGTATAAATGACGATTATATTAAACGCGAGGAAATTATTTGCAAAAGCAATAATCGCTATGTTGTTACGGAAAAAGAAAGACACCCGATCTCAAAATTTATTGAAAATTCGAAATTTACAGAGTTCGAATTGCTTACATTATTTCCGGGTGCTCCGACCACTTTGGAAGATAGTTTTATAATAGAGCTCGACGAAGAAGCCGGCAATAACCTTTTGCTGATTGGAGAAAATGATGACCTTCGCGAATCGATAATTTTTCATATTTTACTCGGTTTGCTTATGGATAATTCCAATAAAGTTGTCATATCTGTTTTGGATACGGAAAATGCTGATAATATCAGACTTTATTCTGAAATTAAACAAATACAATCAAACAGATTGCGTATAAATTACGGATTTGATGAGGTCGCTTCTTGCTTAAAGTCGCTGAAAAAGCTAAAGCCATCAGTAAACGGAAAAACGGTTTATATTTGGTATGGCTTAAACAAACTGAAAAATCTAATTTTCCTCAATGAGCAAGAGACGGAAGAAAGACAAGAAGCAAAAACTGCATCTTCGGCGGAGTTTGACCCGTTAGCAGCTATGCGAAATGCTTTGACGCAAATCAACAGCAGCTCGGAATCAAAAACAATTACCAAAATAGGCGAAAAACTGAACTTTGAAGATTATAAAACAATTTTAAAGCAACTTGCCGAATACGGGCCGGAGAATAACAGATACAACATATCCGTTTATAATACGCTGAAGGGTATGAAAAAAACCGGAATAATAAAATTGGATGATTATGAATATCGTATCGGACTGCAAATGTCGACCGATGATTCATATGATTTGTTTGGTTCTTCAAGTTTTATTACGAAAGCCGACGATAAGACAGCTGTCTTTTATAACGGCAGTAAAACTCCGAAAACTATAAGACCGTATCTTATGCCCGACGAGTTGTTTATTCAAAAATTCAATGAAAACATGGAGGAAGAAAATGGCTAATTTTATTGACAGAAATTCTGAGGATATGAGAGCTTATGCCAAATCTGTAAATGAATATGCGGCAAATATGACGCAATTGATTCGTGCTACTCAAGGTTCATTAGCTTTTTATGAATCAGAACTTGATGATAAATGTAAAAGCTGCATTGCAAAATTAAATACGGATTGCAATGATTTTTTGAGACAGGTTGATGCTTATCATCAGCTTGCAAATCAAATTGAGAAAAAAGCAAACAAACTTGACGAAGTTAGAAATTCTATTAGATTTTGATTATTAAGGAGATTTTGTAATGGGTAATAAATTCGATTTCGAAACAGCAAATGATTTGTGCGAATTGTTAAAGACAGCGGCAGAAACTATGGAAAGTGAAAATCAAAAAATACAAAACAATTTTATTGCATTACACGAAACTTTTAAGGATAAGGCGTATGATGAATTTCAAAGCGATTTTAATGCAGCTGACAGAACTATGTCAAAAATAATTGCCGATTTACGAGAAATACATAAAGCATTAAGCGATTATAAAACGAGGCTCATGGATGCTATATGAACAATGAGGTTATCAGCGATATTTCGCTTTTTGATTCACACCCTTCAAATATGACCAAATATATAAATGATATTATAAAAGTAATTGAGGATATTCGTGCTGAAGGTTATGAAATGTATTCTGTCATTTTGGAGCGTAAAGAAGAATGTGAGCAAATGGCTGCAGAAGCCAACGACAGAATTCAAGAGGTCAAAAGATATGCTCCCGAGGACAGCAATGAGCAGATGAACGATTTGAATAATCGTAAAAGGCACTGCGAAAATAAATTTAATAATTTGGACAAAAGTCAAAGGCAGTTAGACGATATAGCACAACAATGCGTGCAAATGCAAAAGACCGTTGAGGTTCTCAAAGAAAATGTGCAGATTACAAACAGAGCCTTTGTAGATACAATGAAATATTATAAAGAGGCAAAGTAATCGGGGGTGAGAATATGGAGACAACTATAGATAAACAAATAGACATATATATTAATGATTATTTAATTTCCAACGATAACAACAGCATAATAAAGTTATCTGATTGGTTATGTAAAAATTATAATCAGTGTAACGATATCGAAAAAAGCGTTGGTTTATTGCTAAGCTTTATCGGTGTACAGAAAAATATTGCTTCTTGTATGTTTAATTGCGGATATGCAATTTTATCTGAAAACAATAGCTTTGGCATATCGCTTATTGAAAAAGCAGCATCATTAAACTATGGCAAGGCTTTGAAATTTTTAGCCAATTACTATACTTTTGATGATCAAAAAGCATTATATTATTGGCAGCAGTGTTTAAATTGCGACGATATTGATAAAGGCGAGGTTTATGAGAACCTTGGTAGCCTGTATTTTTCGATCGATAATTCGGATTATAAAAAAGGCTTTGAATATTTGATTATTGCTGCAGATAAATACAATATGCCTTATGCAAAATTCCGAGTTGCTTCAGCATATTTTTATGGTGAAGGTATTGAGCAAAACACAGAAAGAGCATTTCAATATTGCTTTGAATCTGCAAGTCTTGGATGTGATTCTGCACAATTTTGGTTGGGTAAGGACTATTACATATCAGACGAGTTCAAATTGGAAACTGATTTAGAAAAGGCAAAATATTATTTAACTTTGGCATATAACCAAGGAAACGCAAGAGCCGCATATTTTTTAGGCTTGATGTATTATTTTGGCGAAGGCGTTAATAAGGATTATTATACTGCTTTAAACTATTTTAAGAATGCTAAAGATGAAGAAATTTGGCAGGCTTGCGCATTTTTAGGACAGATTTATTTTGAACAAGAAAATTATTTTTTAGCCAGAATTGAACTCGAAAAATCGTTTTTGGAAAACGATATCCTTATCAATGGTTCTACATTGGCACAAATTTATAAAGACGGTCTTCAATGTGAAAAAGATATAAGTAAAGCAATAAAATGTTATGAGATTCTTATTGAGAATAAAGAAGCTTCAGAGCTTGATATTTCATATGTTGCCGATTGTTACTTTTACGGTAATGGAGTTCCCCAAAATTTAGAAAAAGCCGCAAAATACTATGACTTAATTGAATACTCAAATGCTTATGCAAAATATCAATTGGGGTGTATTGCTCTTGACCCGACATCGAGTATCAGCAGTAATCGATGCATTTTGTATTTTGAAGGTGCCGGAGCAAAAGGGTATACGGCTGCATATCAAAAGCTCGGCGATTATTTCGAGTCAATAAACAATATGGACAGAGCGTTTGATTATTATGTTAAGTGTTTTGAATTGGGAGATGCAGAGTCCGCATATAAAGCAGGAAAAGTTTGTGAAACAGGAACTGCTGCAAGGCAAAAGAATCTAGCTGAAGCTGTTAATTGGTACAAAAAGGCATCTGAAAAAGGCTGTGAAAAAGCTACTGAAGAATTAAAACATTTTAAATCAACATTGTTCGGATATAGGAGAATTTGATTTATGTATAATTTTACAATTCTCGATACAATTAAGGATTTAAAAAAAGAGCGCGATTTCATTGCAGGCAATTGGCAAGGTGATGTAGCGAATCTCTATTTACAGGCTATGGATAATTATATCAATACAGCCGTTGCAATTGAAAAATGCTTAGAAGGCGTAAATCAAGGAATGGAATACGTAAGTGCTCAAATAAATCCTGATGAAAATGGCTCAAAATCTTATGGGTCAAAGTCACTGTAAATAATGCATTATGCATTGAAATAAGGAGGATAAAACGATGGAAAAACAATTTGAAGAAATGTACGATCAAGTATTTGACTTGATTGGCAAAGGCAGAACAGCAGAAGCTATGGATATTGCGCAAAAATTAGTCGATGCAAACATGTCCAATGAAGCTGCATGGTTTGCATATGCGCACGCAAAAAAAGAATGGGGCGATTCTGCTTTAGCTGTTAAAGGATTTGAACAAGCTATTGCGATTAATCCCGAATTTGTTCAGGGATATATTGAATTAGCTTGGTGCTATGGCGAAAACGAGCAGTCTGATGTAGCGATAAAATATGCTCAAAAAGCTTTGGAAATTTCGCCCACGAATGTTGAAGCAATGGATTGTGTTGTTAGAAGCCTTTACGACTTAGAAGGTATAGAAAGTGCTATCGCCAAATGTACCGAATACATAGATATGGCAGATGAGAAAATTGAATTGCAGAATTTGCTCGGCAAACTTTATGTTGATAAAGCTCGTCTATATGTTGTTGATGTACCAGATGATTTTCAAGATCCAGGATGTGAAACTACGCCAGGATTTGTTTCGCTAGAGGATATTAATGATGTGCGAAACTATTGCAATAAGGCAAAATCTTTATTAACTCTTGACAGATATAAAGACGATCTTGAAATGGCAGATATTTTGTTAGGCGTATGTGATGAAGATTGTGAACTGGAGGCTTGTCATAAAAAAGGATACACAGTGTTTCATTCAATAATTGTATTCATATTCTATACACTGATCACATTGATTTGGGGTGCTCCGCTCGGAATAGCCGCTGCAATTTTCACTGTAAAAGCAGACAAATTCCCTAGATATGTTTACAACTATGTTTGGTGTACCGGCTCGGATGATCCATTGAAATATTCCAGAGATTCTTTTTATTCAAATCATGATACCTTAAAAGCTATGGCAGATGGAGCAAAGGAAGGCTGGGATAGTGCTGGTGGCTCAAGTGATTCGATTTGGTCTGGTCTTTTAAAAGACCAATTTTGGTTCTTGAAAGCACGTATACAGTTTTACAAACGTTCAATAAAAGAGAAAAAAGAACAAAAGAAAAATGCTTAATATATTGATTCAATGAAAACTAATATATACAAAGGCTATGGATGGAACAAAGAATTCGTAGGTTCTTGCGAAAACGGAACTATCTACAGCGGATATGGATTAAGTCAAAAATATGTCGGCTGTTATGAAGATAATTCTGTTTATTCCGGCTATGGCTGGAACCGAAATTTTATAGGAAGTTGCAGGGATGGTATTGTTTATAAGGGTTATGGTTGGAATAAGATACAAGTAGGCAGTTATACCGACGGATGCATTTATTTTGGTTATGGTTGGAACAAAAAACAAATAGGAACATACTGCGGACCTGATGGTGCTACAGCATCTGCGGCATTGTTGTTGTTATTTAGTAATTTTTAGCGCTACAATACAAAATTAAAAAAGTGCAGTGGGTTTATCTCACTGCACTTTTTAGTATCCTATTCGTTTTTTTGTTTTCTCCCCTAAGGACATCACACATTCTTCTCGGTATTTTTCTTTCGGTTTTCTTTGTCAATGCCGGATAATTCAGCATATCAGATGTAGTTTCTAAATTACTTCCTTATCCGGGCATTGACATACACAGTATTGCTTTTTCGGCAATATCAACGGAGATTTTGATTTGTTTGTTCTTCACAGTATTTATGATTATTTCGATTACGACGAAATTGAAAAAATATATAAAACTTTAAAGCTTTATCATATCAATGTTTTGGTTATTACATCATCAAAGCCGAAAAAAATTTCCGGATTTGAAGAAATACATATAATTGATTATGATTTGTGTTTAATTGACACCTGTGACAATTAGAGATATAATATACTATATCTTGTGAATTACCCTGTACATAATAGTGGTGCAGTTTATTTGAGGTTTGAGAATAGTGTAAATTCATAAGGTATTTAAACTGAATTCGGCGGTAAAGCCGCGCTGCAAAAGTTTGAGAATAGTGTAAATTCATAAGGTATTTAAACCTTAATTATGTAGTATCTCACCCGATGGGGTTTGAGAATAGTGTAAATTCATAAGGTATTTAAACTACCTCTGTCACCAACAATAGACAAACAGCGTTTGAGAATAGTGTAAATTCATAAGGTATTTAAACTCAGCACCACCGTATGTGCATTTTAGAATCCGTTTGAGAATAGTGTAAATTCATAAGGTATTTAAACTAAAGCAAGATGTTTTACCGTTGTTAAATGTTTGAGAATAGTGTAAATTCATAAGGTATTTAAACAAATATAAATTCTGCTAAAGCGTTGTTATAAGGATTACCACGCCTTGACATTGACAGCGTTATGCCGTATGATTGTGTTAGATTGAAGTATGCTTGCGATGTATGCTGAAATCTTTGGTCACTGTGGAGTTGCACCTCCGCAGTGATTTTTTCTTTCCTCTTTGCAGCTTTGATCGTATCAAGTACCAATTTAATACTTTGTTCTTTATCCATTTTGTACGCAACGATGCTGTTATCATACAAATCTCTGATGATTGATAAATACAGAAAGCCTTGAGCAGTTTTGATATATGATATATCCGTTACCCACTTTTGATTAGGTCTTTCAGCATTGAATTCTCTGTTCAAAAGATTTGGATATCTGTTTAAGTGCTGACTACAATAATGAAATTTCTTTTTGCGAACTAAAGACAACAAGTTGCATTTCTGCATTACACGAAGTACAGTCTTTGGATTGCGGTATATTAGTAATCTCTGCATTTTTAAGGACAAATCAAACTTTAAAAATAAGAGATTACAAAAAATATTTAAAAACAGGATAAACAAAACAACATTTGTTTTATACACACAGAAAGCGGTTATAAACAGATAAACTATGCGGAATTGTGCATATTTAGAAACACAATCGAAGAATACAAATCCAAAAAATTTTCTTCTAACACGACCATTTATTGACCACTTACAAACGGAAAACGGGATAAAAACACAGCGCTAAATTAAAAAACAGTCATTTCAAGGTATAAAAGAAATGGCTGTTTTTCGTTGTTTTGAGTGTGTTTTATATTTCTTCTTCTGTTTCGTAATCAGCAGGTCGCCGGTTCAAGTCCGGCCAGTAGCTCCAAGGGCAGAGATAATCTCTGCCTTTTATTTTTTCTTTTTCAGAAATGCATTTCAAAATTCAATACGCAAAGCGTGTCGCACATTCAAATGAATTAACTGCTTCGGCACAAAAGAAAACGGACGATGCCTTAGCCGATATGCTCAGCGGTAAAAATTGATGATTGTTGTAATTAACTATTTGGTTTGTTATAATTAGGCAGGTGATGTAAATGGATAATTTTACAACAAATCTAATTGAAAAATTAAAGACCGTTAGTTTTAATAGCGGTAATACAAAGTCTGCAAATATTCTTTATATGTTGGGCGTTGAAAATAAGGAAGTTATAATTTGCAGATTATTAGCATCTCTTATTGAACCAAACGGATTACATTGTTTGGGTATTGAACCATTAAAAATATTTCTTAAATGTATAAATGTAAATAAAAAATATAGTGATAATATGCTTTCTAATGCTATGGTAGAAACAGAAGAACTCATTTCCGATAACAGACGAGTTGATATTGTAATTCATATTGATAATGATGTTATTCCGATTGAGGTGAAACTATATGCCAAAGATCAAGATGCACAACTTTGCGATTATTTTAATTACTATAAAGCTATTGACAAAGATATAGACAAAATCTATTATCTCACAATTGACGGAAAGAAACCTTCTAAAAGCAGTGTAGGTAATCTAAAAAAAGAAAATTATTCTTGCATTTCATTTTTCAAAGAAATATATTCTTTTTTGTCTGATTTGGAAAATTTATCAATGGGTGCTGAAAATGATTTGATTAAAATCATTAAGGATTTTAAGGAAGTTATAAGTAATTTGAAAAGTGATGAGGAAAATATGGAAAAAATAATTAAAAAAGTAAAGAAATGTTTTGAAGATAACAACAACCAAGTAGAAAATGAATTCCTACAAATAGTGAAGTATTCGGATAAAATTTGGGATGAAATTCGTTTTTTAACACTTAAAAACAGTATAGAAGAAAAGACAAATAACAAGTATTCATTAAAAAGGGAAATTAAAAACAAAGGCGAGCTCGACTTTGATACTTATTGTAAATATGCCATTACATATGATGGAAGAGAGGTTGCTTATCTTGCTATTGAGCAGAATTTATATATAGTAATAAGGGACAAAGAAGAAAGAAAAAGTTTTGAAGTTGAAAATTCAAATAGCGATAGTAAAAAATATGAAACCAATAGCGAATATGTATGGAAATATATTAAAATCGGTGAAAAAGACGGTAAAAAGAAATGGAATTTAAAAAATGTTGACCCTGATATTTCAAGTCATATAAAAGATGTTAAATGGGAAGAATATATAAAACTCTAAAAACGATATATTATTTTTAACACCACGGTGAGAAATCATTGTGGTGTTTTATTATGCCCGAAATTCGGCACATAGCGTTTTATATAATCACATCAAGAAAGGGTGATGATATGAAGCAAGGCGTGTTTTGGTTAATTGATAATAAGTTGCTTGCAATTCCGTTTGACAAAAGTAAATATCCCGACGGCATTGCAAAATCGGGTGATACATATAATCACGAAAAACTGTGGAAATATGTTAAGCCCAAAAATTGCAACAAGCCGTATAATTACTACTCTCGTGGCAGAGTTGTCAAAGGAACTAAAAACAAAGCGATTATTTATATGAACCCAAATATAACAAACGAGTTTATCTTAGGTATAAAAGAAGCGTTTGAAATTGAGGGCGAACCGATTATTAAGTTGGATTTCAGCAAGCATTATAAATGTTATTTAGATTAAGCAAAACGGAGGAGAAATTATGAATCGCTCAAAAAACGATCATATAATTGAAATGGCAAAAAAATTTATTGATAATTGCAACAGCTTTGAAATTAAAGATTTGGATGCCGACAAACAGTATCTCAACAATTTGCCCGCAATAACTCCTTTCACCGATCGTATTAAAGAATACTTAACCCCGTTTGAGGAAGAACAAAATCAAAATCTTACAAAAACGAGTAGCAATGATTTAGATGAGCTTTGCATATTTGAAAAAGATATGTTTAAGTTGTTTTGTACCGATGAATTTAATACATATCTTATAAGAATGGTGAACAGTTTTGTTATCGAAGCCGTTAACGGAGGCAAACGAGTTTTAATTATATCGCCTTTTTCTAATGCAATTGTTCGCAATTTCTTAAAAGCTGTTGGACGAAAAAATCACCAAAACAACCTTTTTTGGTTTGATGATAAAAAGCTCTATTTTTGCGAGTGTATGCCCGATGATAACATAATTGCTTTTACAGAGGATATTAAATCAAAAATTCTCGATTTGAATATAGATATTGTCTACATTCCGTATCTTGATGGCTTGCTTAAAAAATACAGCCCAAAATTACAAATTGATGTGTTGAAATACTTTTATGATTTTGCTTTTGATAAGAAAATTTGTATCGTTTCAACCTTGTCGTCATTTGAACAATACAAAGGCACAAATGATGATTGTTTGTTTTATCCGCAGCATAAATTAGATGTTTGCGTGTTAGGGAAAATTCTGCCTATGGAGGCATTGTACATTACTTCGTTTTCAAATAATACAGCGAGCTTTGAAAACTGGAGTGTGTGGAATTATATTAACGATACCCCGTCAAGAGTTTCGGTGCAAAGCCTTGATAATTTTTATACCTTTGATTCAATAAAGATAAATGATGAAGAATTTAATAATATGCAGCTTTAAAAAATGTTTTATGTCCGAAAAAAGAACCATAAACTATTGCATAATATGTATCATAAATTCGATGTAGATATTATGATCGGAAGCAATCCCGAAAAAAGATAAATATGTGGGTGTTATGCGGTTGTTCGTATAAAACGGCGAAATAAGTGCCTCGGATGGCAGTTGACGAAAAAATACGATTTGCTATAATGAAAGCAAATAAGCAAATGGGGAATTTATATGAGTTTTGATTTAAGTGCTGTTCCGACCTGTGAGCTTGTCGATGAGCTCAAGAAAAGAGAGGGCGTTTGGGCAACCTCGGTCGAGCCTTATGAGGATTATTCAATTACCGTCGGCGAAGAGAAAATCAACGATGCCGGACCGGTTGTAATATTAAGAATTTGGGATTAATGCTTGTAGTGTAATATTTTTATTTTTTATAACTTAGGTTTTATTATAAAGTGTAGTATAATGTAGAAAAAATAAAAGGAGACAGTTGAGATGGATGAGTTGAAAAAATTAGTTGAAAATTTAGAAAAAGAAAATGATGAGAAAAAGCAAGAAAAAATATTACAAGATATTGGTAAAGTACTTATAACAGAATATGAGATTATAGTTGATGGAATAAAAATAGAGCCATTATGGGTTGAAGCATATTATTATAGTCAAAATAAATTTGCTGATTGCAATACGCACTTGGATGATAAGCAAAAAAACAGATTTGGACAACTATATTTTCATAATAAAGGTTATGGCGGATTTGACATATGCCTTTCAAATTCCGATGATTTTTACCTATCATTTCTGTTGAAAGCAACGCTTATTAACGGAGAGTTCAGTACACAAACAGGTATTTATGATTTTTTGACTGCTAACGATAAAAGCATATCCGAATTAGAAAATAAAAAAGATGTATTAGTAAAAAAGAATTCGCCTGAAAGCCATGAAATTAAATATGCTGAACGTGTCGGAATAACTAAACCATGCTATAAAACAAAAGCATTAGCAATGTTCTCGTTTGATGCTTTAGGAAACGATAAATATAATTTCACATTTGCACACAAAGTTTTAATGCCTTTAGTAAAAGAAGAAATGCAAAATTATAAAAACATCTCTACTCAAAATCTCACGGAAAGCGATTATAAAAAAAGATGTAAAAAGGTATTCGGATGGATACCGGATGCTATAAATGATATTTTGAAAGATCTAAACTAATGCTCTATTTTTCATCTCAATTAAACACACCAAAATACAAACCTGCGGCGGACAGAATGTTCGCCGCACTTGATTTATTTAATATAAAATATAAATTATTAAATAATACAAAAGATATATGGCTGCGGGATTTTATGCCTGTGAAAACTAAATCGGGCAAATATGTATCATTTCGATACGAGCCGAGTTATCTTGCAGACGATCCGCAATTAAGAACGAATTTCAAAACCGATATTGCACCGAGCTTTAAGGTCGATAACCTTGTTTATACAGATATAAATTTAGACGGCGGGAATGTGGTCTTTTCTCCGTCCAAAGAAAAAGTTATCATAAGCGACAGAGTTTTTTCGGAAAATCACGGCATAAGTGAAGCAGAACTCACAGCCAAACTTGAAAAATTGCTCGAAGCAAGTTTAATAATCATTCCATCGCTCAAAAGCGATATGACAGGACATGCCGACGGTATGGTGCGTTTTGTTGATGAAAATACGGTTGTAACAAATGCTCCGCTGTCGCCATATGGATTTGAAACGAAAGTTAAAAAGTCTTTGCAAAATTACGGATTTAATGTTATTGATTTTCCGTATTTTTACTCAAAGGGTGACAGCGCCGTCGGTTGTTATCTTAATTATTTAGCAACGGAGAAATCTATATTCCTGCCGGTGTTCGGTGTTGACACGGATAACGAGGCTATAAATAAAGCAAAAAACATTTTTGATAAAACAATTATTCCGGTTAATATAAATGAAATTGCCAAATACGGCGGTCTGCTCAATTGTATCAGTTGGGAAGATTAAATCAAGGCAAATATAAAAAGAGGTTTGTTCCGATTGAAGGGCAAACCTCTTTTATCGTTAGTGATTAATTCATTTCCAATATCTATTAATAAGTCGTTGCATATTTTCTCTGCCGACCGGATTCATTGTGTGCAACTTGACAGGATAATATTGCTCGGTTTCTGCAAGATAGTCAAGCAATTTAATTCCGTCACCGCCGTCAAAAGCATAGTCGCCTAAATCATGATCTAAGTCAAGTTGTTCAATCGGTTCTTTTGCGTTTTTAATCAATTCAATTGCTTCATTAACGCTGTGACAATGAATATAACCGTTTGGAGCAGGTCTTATATCGTCCAGCCAAATTTTCATTATACACACCCTGCTTTCTAATTCTTTGATAAATATTAAATCAGATATTTAGCATACTGTTTTTGTAAATTATAAAGGCCTTTATGAACGAAAAACGGTACAAATGATTTATTAAAGTGTTATTAGAATGAAATGCGGCGGAACTTATGTACTGAAAAAGTCGCATAGCCTATTGCATAATGTGAGCATAAGATATAAAATAAGTTTGAGGTGAACATTATGCTTGGAAGCAGACCAAAGAAAATGATGAATATGTATATTTACGATATACTAAGGCGAAATACCGATGCCGAGCATCCTATGACGCAGAGAGAAATCCAAAAGCGGCTTGAAAGCGAATACGATATGACGGTTGATAGGAAAGCGGTCAAAGCCAATCTTGAGGATTTAATCAATGACGGCTCATACAACATTGAATATTCAACCAAAATTCGTTTTACCCCAAATCGTTCAACGGGAGAAATTGAGAAAAGCGAAATTTTAACCGGCTTTTATTACAACAATGTATTTACAGATTCTGAGCTTCGGCTGCTTATGGACTCGGTTCTGTTCTCAAAAAGCATTCCGATGGCAAATAAAAAGGAACTGCTTGTTAAACTCAAGGATTTATCAAATAAATATTTTAAATTCAGTACGGCAAATATTCGGTTCCATGAAGCAGCCGACAGAGAAATTAACAAAGAATTATTTTACACTATAGAGGTGCTTGACGAGGCGATTTCAAATGGCTTACAGGTTAAGTTTCTCTATAACGAATACGGTGTCGATAAAAAACTTCATCACCGTATAAACAAAAACGGTGATGTCAGAGAATACATAATCAATCCATATACTATGGTGGCAAACGGCGGTAAATATTATCTTATTTGCAATTACGATAAGTACGATAATCTTTCTCATTATCGTATTGACAGAATCAGTAATATTGATATTTTAGACACACCCAGAAAGCCTAAAAATCAGGTTGAGGGGCTTGTGGGTCTTGATGTTGCAAAGTATATGCAGGAGCATATTTTTATGTTCGACGGTAAGTCAATCAGGGCAAAATTTGAAATGCCTAAATATTTAATTTCAGACGTACTTGATTCGTTCGGAGCGAATGTTAATTTCGCTGATATCGGCGACGGCAATGTGCTTACAAGCGTTAAGGTTAATGAAAATGACATACGCTATTGGGCAAGACTGTACGCAAGCCAAATCAAAATCACAGAACCGAAAGAGCTTGTCGATATGTGTAAGCAGGATATGATAAATGCCTTGAAATTATATGATGTTTGAAAATAATTAATTTCCAATGATATAACGATATATTATATAATATCGAATATCAAAATATTTGGATTTGGGACTATGATAAAAAAGAGTACATCAGTATAGATGATATTAAAAATTATATTGGACTAAACGAATTGTATTTATCTTTTTGCAATATGCTTGAAAATTTGTGAGAGAGAAACGATGACCTATGTTATATCTGACCTGCACGGTTATTCGATAGAAAAATTAAAAACATTGCTTGAAAAAGCCGGGTTTTGCGAAAATGATTTTCTTTACATACTCGGTGATGTGATTGACAGAAACGGCGACGGCGGTGTTGGGATTTTGCGGTGGCTGCTTTCCCAATCTAATGTTCAGCTTGTTCTCGGCAATCACGAGGCAATGCTTCTTGCTTGCGAGTTTTTGTTTGATGAAATCACGGACGACAGCATTGCTGATTTTGACAGCGAAAAAATAGAAATTCTATCAAATTATCAGCTTAACGGCGGTGATGTTACGCTGAAATCACTTGCAAAACTTAACAAAGAATCGCCCGAAACGGTTGCGGATATTATCGATTACCTGCGTGACTGCCCGCTGTACGAAGCCGTTACGGCAGGCGGAAAGGATTATTTCCTTTGTCACAGCGGCATTGATGAATTTGAAAAGAGCAAAAAAATCAGCGACTATCCCGCCGATGCTTTTATTTGGGCGTGGCCTGAAATTAGCGATGATTATTTTGACGATATTATAACCGTTTTCGGTCACACACCGACAATGAATTACGGTGAGCAATATCGCAATAAAATAATCAAAACAAGAACTTGGATTGATATTGATATGGGCGCAGCAGACGGCAAAACCGAGCCTGTCCTCCTCCGCCTTGATGATATGAAAGAGTTTAGAAATTAAATAAGTCAATTGACACCACAGTAATTATGCTGTGGTGCTTTTTATGTGTAAAAAAAGTCGCATAGGTCTGTTTATAATAAGGCTGTAAATAAAAGAAAGGCAGGAAAATTTTATGAACAAATTTGAAAATGTAATTGGTTATGACTCGATAAAAAACGAACTTATGCAGATTGTTGATATGGTGCATAACAAGGAAAGATATGAGGCGCTCGGTGCAAGAATGCCGGTTGGCATTTTGCTTCATGGTGAGCCGGGTCTTGGCAAAACTCTGCTTGCAAAATGTTTCATTGATGAATGCGGATTGAAATCATACACTTTGCGAAGCAATAAGGGCGGTGACAAATTCGTTGATGAAATTACTGCCACCTTTGAAAAGGCAAAGCAAAATGCACCGTCAATTATTTTCCTTGATGATATGGACAAGTTTGCTAACGATGACGATATGCATTGCGATGCACAGGAATATGTTGCCGTTCAGGCAGGAATTGATTTTGTAAAGGGCAGCGATGTTTTTGTTATAGCAACAACGAATGATATAAAAAAACTTCCAGATTCTCTTCTCCGTACAGGCAGATTTGACAGAATTATAATTGTCCAAGCACCAACGCAGGATGACGCTTCCAAAATCATTGAGCATTATCTGAAAAACAAAAAACTTTCCGATGATGTCGATTTCAACGACCTTTGCAAAATGATGTCGTATCACTCTTGCTCCGACCTTGAAACGCTTTTGAACGAGGCGGCAATTCGTGCGGGGTATTGCAAAAAGGACAGTATTGAAATGGAAGATTTGATAAATGCCGTGCTCAGATTGCAATATAAATCACCCGATGAGCTTTTGCAAAAGGACAAAGACGAAATTCGCAAAACTGCCATTCACGAGGCAGGGCATATTGTTGTCAGCGAGGTACTTAATTCGGAAAGTGTCGGACTTGCTTCCATTCGTTCAAAAGGCAGAAACCGAATCGGCGGATTTATTCACAAATGCAAAGATGACGATTCGTTGAAAAATCAAGTGATGATTTGTCTTGCAGGCAAGGTTGCAACAGAAATGTACTATTCCGACACTTGTGCAAGCGGATGTTGGTCAGATTTCAAAAGTGCGATAAGTATGATTCGTGACGGCTTGACTGAAGAAGGAACAAACGGAGTTTCATTTTTGGAATTTAAAAACTACACTTATAATTTGTCAACAAGAGCAGATGACAACAGGGAAGCTGTTGTTCATGCAGAACTTGAAAGATATATTTTGCAAACAAGGGATGTTCTTATTAAAAATAAAGAATTCCTTGAAAAAGTTGCTGATGCTCTTGTTGAAAATGAAACCTTGCTCTATTCCGACATTCAGTCGATTAGGGAAAGCGTAACAGTCACGAAATGCGGAGTATAAAGCGGTTTGGCTATTATTGAAATAATGATAACTGCAAAAATGTATAAGATTTACAGTAATGCGGGTGGGAGAATTTTATCTCATCCGCTTTTAGATACTCTCGTTAAGGTGGTGACAATATGAGCAGCAGTAATACAAAGAATATATTGGACGAGTTTTTTCAAAACTTAAAGGATTTTGGCGATAGACTTTCCATGGAAGATATAGATGTCGCCGTTGAATCGCTTCAAATTGCATTTGAAGATTTGAAACTTATGAAAAGAGAAGTCGTACAAAAGAAAAAAGAAGCCGAACGCAAGCAACGAGAAGAAGATGAAAAGCGAGAAAAAGAAGAAAAAATCCGTAAGCAGAATGAACATATTAAAGAAGTAACCTGTATGGATCTTCCACTTGACTGGAACAATCCTTTTAATGCGGATGAGCGCGCATCCGGAATATATATCGAAAGTATCTCAGACGCACTTGTAAAATCCTTGACCACTCTCGGAAGGGTCGATATTGAATTCATTGCATCGGTTACAGGCAGTGATTATAAGACTGTTATAAACACCCTGAAAGGTTCAATTTATCAAAATCCGTTAACTTGGAACGAGGGCTTTTATCAGGGTTGGGAAACAGCCGATGAATATCTTTCCGGCAATCTTATGCAAAAGTGGAAAGAGGCAAAAAAGGCAAACAAAAAGTATAACGGATATTTTAAAGATAATGTCAAGGCCATTGAGTCGGTTCTTCCGCCGACTGTTGCAACTGAGGATATTTATATAACTCTTGGTTCACCGTGGGTGCCGTCAGATGTTATTGATGATTTTATTGAGCATCTTTTTGGCGGACAAGCAAAATACTGGAGTAACAGTAAAAGCACACAAGAATACCTTTCTGTAAAACATGACGAGCTCACCGGAACATGGGAAATACCGGAAAAAACTCGCTATGGACATGGCGTGACAGATACAGACTCTTATGGTACAAGCAGACTTGAGGCCTTATATATTCTCGAAAGAACGCTTAATATGAAAACGATTGCCGTAAAGAACGAGGTTGCTTGCAAGATAAATGCTTCGGGCAAAAAGCGAGTTATCAACAAAGAGGAAACTTTGCTCGCACTTGAAAAACAGCAGAAAACGATTAAAGAGTTTCAGGATTGGGTGTGGAAAGACGAAAAGCGTAAGAAACGCCTGGAATCCATATTTGAAAACAAATACAGCTGTGTTCGCAGGAGAATATTTGACGGTTCGTTCTTAACTTTTCCGGATTTATCACCAAATATAACTCTTTTTCCATATCAAAAAAATGCAGTTGCAAGAATTATTTTCACACCGAATACCCTTCTTGCTCACGATGTCGGAAGCGGAAAAACCTATATAATGATTGCTTCCGGTATGGAACTCAGAAGAATGGGACTATCCAAAAAGAATTTGTATGTTGTTCCAAACAACATTGTCGGTCAATGGCAAAAAATCTTTATTGAAATGTATCCTAATGCAAAGCTTTTGACTGTTGAACCAAAAAGCTTCGTTCCTTCAAAGAGAGATACGGTGCTTGAAAAAATCAGAGACGAAGAATTTGACGGCATCATTATGGCTTACAGCTGCTTCGAACAGATACCGCTTTCGCAAGATTTTTACATTGATGAGCTTCGGGATATGAAAGAAAAAGTAAATGACTTGCTGAGTGATTCGAAAAAGGTAACCAAGAGTCTTAGGAAGAAAAATGAAAAATTGGGGAAACAACTTGCCGAACTTGCGACCACGCTTAATAATATTGATTGCGGCGTTTTCTTTGATGAACTTGGTATAAGTCGTCTTTATATTGATGAAGCACACAATTACAAAAATGTACCTATCGAAACAAAAGCGGACAATGTGCTTGGAATTACTCGCAGCGGCTCAAAAAAATGCAAAGATATGCTTGATAAGGTTCGTGTAGTTCAAAAAAGCGGAGGGGGAGTTGTTATGGCGACAGGAACACCGATAACCAACTCAATAACCGATGCGTTTATTATGCAAAAATATCTACAAAACGGAGAACTCGGACTTCTTGATTTGCAGAACTTTGACAGCTGGACAGGTATGTTTGCCGAAAAATCAACTGAGTTTGAAATAGATGTTGATACCTCAAGCTACCGCCTTGCCACAAGATTTTCAAAATTTCATAATCTGCCGGAGCTGACAACGCTGTTTTCACAGATTGCCGATTTTCATCATATGGACGAGGTTAACGGAATCCCTGCGTTTGATGGCTATTCGGATGCGCTTATCGGTAAAACGCTAAGCTTTGAAAATTATTTGAATCTTATTTCTTCTCGCGCGGATGATGTCAGAGCCGGCTTTGTTAACAGAAGCGTTGATAATATGCTTAAAATCACAACAGACGGTCGTAAAGCTGCACTTGATATAAGGTTGGTTGATTCGAATGAGCCGTTTACACAGCAGTCTAAAGTGTATCGATGTGCCGAAAATGTTTTTGATATTTATCTAAAAACCGACGGAACGCAACTTGTCTTTTGTGACACATCAACGCCTAAATCAAGTTTCAATATGTATGACGAACTCAAACGGCTGTTGATTGAAAAAGGCATATTGCCGTCGCAAATTGCGTTCGTCCATGATGCAACAACTGAGGCAAAAAGAAACACATTATTCAAGATGATGAGAAACGGCGACATTCGTGTCTTAATCGGTTCAACCTTTAAGCTTGGTATAGGTGTTAATGTTCAGGATAAACTGATAGCAATTCATCATCTTGATGTTCCGTGGCGACCGGCTGATATGACTCAGCGTGAAGGCAGAATACTCAGACAAGGAAATCAAAATCCAAAAGTTCAAATATTCCGCTATATCACCGAGGGAAGCTTTGATGCGTATTCGTGGCAACTGCTCGAAACGAAACAGAGATTTATTACAAGCTTGTTGTCAGGCTCGTACACAGAGCGTGAAGGTAGTGATATTGAGGATACCGTTTTGAATTATGCAGAAATTAAGGCTCTTGCAGTAGGAAACCCTCTTGTTAAAAAGCGTGTTGAAACCGCAAACGAGCTTTCTCGCTATTATACCTTGCAAAGAAAATTAGTTGAAACACGAATTCGGCTCGATAAAGAGCTTAAAGAGCTTCCGTCAAAAATGCTTCATCAGAAAGAGCTTATCAACAAGGCAATGCAGGACAAGCATTATTTCGACCAATATCGCAAAGACGTGCCGGTTGCGGTGACCTCTGCTGACAAAAACAAAGAAGCGGAAAAAAGAAAGCTGTTGCGTGAAACACTGTTTAATGCAGTCAAAAACAATGAATTACAGATTAAAGAAAGGACAGCCTTCGAATATTGCGGATTTAAGATTATTCTGCCTGCAAATATGGCAAAGGGAAAGCCGTTTGTTTGGTTAGAACGGGAGGGCAAATATTATGTTGAACTTGGCGATACAGAGGCTGGCGTTTTAATCAGAATCGACAACTATCTGAACAATCTTGATAAGCATATAGAAAATCAGCAAAAGCAATTATTCAATATGTGTGAGCGCAAAAAAGGCATTCAAAAGGAACTTGGCAATGATGAAAACTATGCGGATGTTATTGCCGAATTAAAAGAAAAGCTTGCAGAAATAGATGATAAATTGGGGGTAAATAAAAAGTGAGCGGAAAAGAACAAATAAAAAACGCAAACATTCCGCAGATGAATATTAACAGACTTGTAGATGAACTGACAACGGCATATTGTAATATAATCAATGCAAATGTGCCTATCAGAAAATTTCCCTCAGTTATGCTGTGGGGAGCGCCCGGTGTCGGCAAATCACAGGCTGTTCGACAGATTGGAAAAGAAATAGAGAGTCAAACAGGAAAAAAGGTACATATCACCGATGTGCGGTTGCTCCTTTTTAATCCGATTGACCTGCGTGGTATTCCGACTTCAAATGCAGACAAGACGCTTGCCGTTTGGCTAAAACCGCAAATTTTTCAAATGGACGAAAGTGACAGCATTGTCAACATCCTTTTTCTTGATGAAATTTCAGCAGCACCTCAATCTGTTCAGGCGGCGGCATATCAGATTACGCTTGACAGAGCAGTTGGAGAACATAAACTTCCCGAAAACTGCATAGTCATTGCTGCCGGCAACAGAACAACCGACAAATCCGTGGCATTTAAGATGCCAAAAGCACTTGCCAACCGACTTTTGCACATTGAGGTTGAAGGCAGTTTCAATTCGTGGAAACAGTGGGCTATTCAAAGTGGAATAAACGAAAAGGTTGTCGGATTTCTTACTTTTAATCGTGAGCGTCTTATGAATTTTGATTCTAATGCCGACGACCTTGCTTTTGCAACACCTCGTTCGTGGGAGATGGTGAGCAACATTTTAAATTATGTAGATTCTGATGTTGACAAGATGTATTCATTGATAGCCGGTGTAATCGGGTTTGGACCTGCCATTGAATTCAGAACATGGTCAAAGGTGTATAAGGACCTGCCCGATATAGAAGAAATATTCGACGGAAAACAACCCCCAATGCCTACACGCACGGATGCCATGTATGCGTTGTGTGCTTCTATGACTGCTTACGCCAGAGAGTATAGAGATGATATGAAGCGCATAGCAAATTCGATAATATATGCCCAACAAATGACTCCCGATTTTTCAACGGTTTTGCTTAAAGACTATATGTATATAGAAAAGGATTACAGAAAGAAGCTTCTTAATATCCCCGAATTTTCTGCATGGCTGAACTCGAAAGGGAAGTTGTTAAATGGAAATATCTAACAAAAAAGTAAGGCAGTATATCAATCGGCTTCTTTTGGCACGAATGCGTATTCTGTGTAATCACGGCTTTTACGGTTTGCTGTTAATGCATATGATTTATTCTATTGATGAGTGTTGCGAAACTGCCTATACCGACGGAGTGCGTATTGCGTTCAGTCCGTTTTTTCTTGAAGAACTGTCAGATAAAGAATTAGACTATGTTTTGATGCACGAAATACTTCATGTTGTTCTTCAACACTGTTTAAGAGGTGAGTACAAAGATAACGAACGGTATAATATTGCCGCCGATATAGTGATAAATTCAACTATTATGCACGAGAATGACGACAAGGCGAGCAGTATAACTTTGTCAAAATACGGCGAAAGTATGCACATTGCTCCTGACGGAAAGGAAGGTTATCTTTATACAGCCGAAGAAGTTTACGAGATGTTACAGAGCAAGCAAAAGAATTTTGACAGCGGAAACAAAAAATCAAATGCAAAGAGATGGGACGGCCATTCTCAATGGGGAAAATTTGAAGAAGACAGCAAGCTGAGAGATGTCTGGGTAAAGAATTTCGCAGAGTGTTGCGAAGCTATTAAAGTCCGTGATGCTTCAAACAACAGAGGAACACTTCCGATGTTTGCACAGCGTATGCTTGAAAAATTAAAAAAACCGCAAACAGACTGGAGAACGATATTGAACGATTTTATTCAGGAAGAAATTTGCGATTATTCCTTTTCTCCACCGGACAGAAGATTTCAAGACAGTCCGTTCTTCCTTCCGGATTTTAATGAAATGGGCAAAAACGATAATGTTAGTGATATATTGTTTTTCATAGACACCTCCGGTTCAATTTCAGACAATGATATGACTGCTGCTTATTCCGAAATAAAAGGTGCGATTGACCAATATGACGGAAAACTGCAGGGCTGGCTCGGCTTTTTTGATGCGGCGATTATTGAGCCGAAACCGTTTTCATCGTTTGAGGAATTTAATGTTATAAAACCGGCAGGCGGAGGCGGCACAGATTTTCAAATTATTTTTGAATATGTCAATCAGCATATGAAAGAAAAAGAGCCAAACTGTATTATCATTTTGACCGACGGTTATGCTCCGTTTCCTAAAGAGGAACTTGCAAACGATATTCCTGTTCTCTGGCTTATAAATAATCAAGATGTAACTCCACCGTGGGGCAAAGTCGCAAGATTCACCGTTAGAGCATAAAAAATCAATTAGAAAGATAAGAAAATCTTTTATAAAAAGTACCGACTCGGTGACAAGCTTTTTAATTTTGTCTGTATAATCATTAAGAAAACCGTTTTTATAATGATTGTAGATTTCGTTGGTGAGCCACGCTTCACATGTTTTAGAAATTAAGCTATCCTGAAATATGATTCTTAACGTAAGCGAGTTACTTGCTGTTGTTCGGAAAGACATTTATATAGTTTGTCTGGCTTGGCACAGTAGGGTTCTGTACTTACCGTTTATCAAAAAAGAATGTAAGACAGCAAAAGCCATATGTATTTACGGGATATTTTATGTACTTAAAAAGGTACATCACGAATGATATTATATATGCGTAAGAAAAAGCCGGAAGTCAGTTATTTGTTTTTGGAGGTTTATTATGCGATATTATAAAATTGAAGCTACCGTTCTTTCGGATGTTGAAATTCCGAGAAAAAAGTCGGACGTTTTTGACGAATTTGCTGATAATATGCGGAGCCTTTCACAGACATTTTATATCAAGTCGGATAAAAAAGACTATGTTTTTGCCATAAGCACCGGCAATAATAATGTTATCTATTTCGGAGCGATTATAAATGAGCGCGGCAATATAAAAAGTGTCCTCGATAATTATATGAAATTATGCAATTTCAAGACGGAGTATAACTCTATCGAAGAACAGGTCTTTGATAGACTAAGGGATAATCTCCGAATAGCAGAATATGCAAATTTTATAAGAGATGACGAAGATCTCACCGAAAAATTTGGCATAACTCCTTTATTAAATCAACACGGTTTTAACAGCTTAAAATACGGTGAAAACATTATTGAATTAAAAAGCCGAGAGAAAATTGTCGACGAGGCGAAAAAACATCTGTATTCAGACAGCTTCCTTCCGGAAATCGACAGGATTTATGCAGGCAAAATGCTTAAAGCTCCAATAGGTCATCCTGTTCATTATTTCCTTAGAACGCGCTTAAATGAAACGAGAGAGGGACTTTCTCGCTCGCTGATTTCAGCACTGTATGATAACGGCCGAATTTTTAATAAGCGTTATACTTATGTTGACTTTTATGAAAATGAAAGTTTTAACGATAGTGCCCTTGAAGCGCTTTACAGAAGCTGCGGAGGCGGTGCAATAATCATCAGGTATCACTCGGATGATGAAAGCAACGACCGGTTTGCGCGAAACAACCGTAATAGCATTGAGAGAATTTGTGAAACGGCAAAAACATTCTGCCAATCCGTATTGACTGTTTTCTGGACGAATCTCGATTCCGTAAAAACACGCGATTCTTTTCTTGCAAATCTGACGTCTGTGCCGATAGTTGAAATTACAGAGGATATGGCAAATGCCGAACGTGCTGAGATTTATCTGTCCGAAAGGGCAAAGGATAACAAAATAGATGCCGACGACAAGCTTTTCAACAATATCAAGGACGGAAAAAGCTTCCATATTACAGAACTAAACCGCTGGTTTGATGAGTGGTATACGGAGAAACTGCATACCGTCGTTTATGCTCAGTATAAAGATGTAAAAACAGTAAAAGCGGAGATAGTAAAAGCAGCTCCGAAAGGAAATGCGGCCGTAGAGCTGCACGAAATGATCGGTCTTGACAATGCAAAAGAGGTTATCGAAAACGCGGTAAGCTTTTTCAAAATGCAAAAGCTCTATGCGGAAAAAGGAATAAAGGCTGACCGCCCGTCAATGCACATGGTGTTTACGGGAAATCCGGGCACCGCAAAGACAACCGTTGCCCGTTTGTTTGCACAGATAATGAAGGATAACGGGCTCCTCACCAAAGGCGATCTTTATGAAGTAGGCAGAGCGGATATTGTCGGGCAGTTTGTCGGTCAGACAGCGCCGCTTGTCAAAAAGCATTTTAATATGGCAAAGGGCAGCGTGCTTTTCATTGACGAAGCATACTCTTTGGTTGACGACAGGAACGGACTTTACGGCGACGAAGCTATTAACACGATTGTTCAGGAAATGGAAAACAACCGTAGTGACCTTGTTGTTATTTTTGCAGGATATCCCGATAAAATGGAAGAGTTTCTCAATAAAAACCCCGGTTTGCGTTCAAGGATTGCATTTCATGTGAACTTCGACGATTACAGTACCGACGAGCTTATAGATATAGCCGATTTGATGATTAAAAAAACGGGCTTTAAGTTTACCGGAGAAGCGCATAAAAAGCTCGGTGAGGTTTTTGATGCCGTAAGAAAAAAGCAAGATTTCGGCAACGGGAGATATGTCAGAAACTTGATTGAGCTTTCCTCATTAAAGCAGGCATCGCGACTTGCAAAATCAGACATTGACCATTTGACGGATGACGAAATGCGAACTATAACCGTAGCGGATATTGCCGTACCGCTTTTAAGCCGTGACGACGGCAAGATGGCTGCAATCGGTTTCTGAGAATGCCACTGTAAGACCATGGGTGTTTAATAAGTTTCGTGACCGTTTATCGATTCTTACGTCTCGAAATATAAAATTCGGTGCTTAACAAAAAATCTCACTCCGTTACGGAGTGAGATTTTGTTTGTTTATTCGATTCTTCAATGCGTTTGCTTCCTTTTCATACAAGGATTTGTCAAACAGAAACTTACGCTCTTTGTTGTCGCCGTCCGTGAAATAAAAATAATAAATACAGACAACGCCGCCTCTTCTCATTGACGTTTTCTGCTCTGTTTTTGCGTTTTTGACCTCAGAATATTTATATGTCTTTTCATTAAACGGAGTTGTGCGAAGAGAAAAATCGTTCTCGCCCACGCATACCTTAAAGAAAAAATATCTGTTAATCAGCGGAATTGAAACAAATAACGACAAAGCAAAGCCTACCGAAAACATAAGACCTACTGTAAAAATTTTACCGCTTCCGCCTCTTAATTGGTCAACAGCTAAGATTAAAAATACTAAGCTGACTGCCGAAGAAAAAAGCATTGGGAAAACACCGTATAATTTACCGTCAATCACGTATTTTTGATTATTGCTCATCTTCATTACTGTCGGCCTCTTCCTTATTAAAATAATCCTTGTCTATTTTCTCGATAAGAAAAGCAATTTCATCATATTGACACGGCGAAAAATAAAACTTTTTCACTTCGCCGCTTGGGGTTCTGTAATTCAAATAGTTCTGGCTCGCACCGTTTACCGATTTACCTGTGCTCTCCCAAACTTCTGATATATCTGTGTACTTGTATTCCTTTTTATCCCAAGGTGATTTGCAATGGCAAAACGAGTCTTCTCCTATCAAAAGTTTTATAAATATAAAACGATAAGCAGAACAAAGAGTCAATGCAGCCATTACTATTGTAAATACCAAGGTGATAATAAACCCATGCAATACTGCCGTAACAGCAGCGAATATGACCGTTACTATCAGAGACAAAAGCACACTTATTTTATCGTTTTCAACTTTGTATAACCACTTTTTTCTCATTATTATTTCCTTTCTCGGCTGACTTCAATATATAAATAATGTTTTATAAAATCGATATATAAAACGAGATTCACTCGGCTGTTTAATGATAATTCTTTTTATTTCGTTTGCGGATAAAGAAATTTCAAGGGCTATATATCCGCTGTTGTATTCATATTCCGCATTGCTAACGCCTTAAATTTCTTCTTCTTTTTTAAATATATAATCGCAAGCGGGATGTCCGCAAGCAACCATGCGGCAGGGGCTGCGTAGCATACTGCATTGAAGCCGATAAGCGGAGTGAAAATAAGCGCTATTGATATTCTTCCTATCAGCTCGCCGGCACCCGCAACCGCATTTGCATACGTAAAGCCGAGACCCTGCAGAGTGTTCCTTAAAACGAACAGCACCGCGACAAGACTGAAGCACTCCGCTGTGGCGATAAGATATTTATGTGCGGCAAACAAGACGTCTTTATTAGGCTCTGTCATAAACAGCCTGACTATCGGCATACCTGCCGTCAGAAGAGCAACGCTTAAAGCGACGGAAAGAAGTATGTTGAGCGTAAATATTTTTTTAACCGATTTAGTTATTCGATCGTACTTTCCGGCCCCGTAGTTTTGCCCGACGAAGGTTTGTGTACCGACGCTGAGTCCGCTCAGCGGTATATTTGCAATATTTTCGACCCTTCCTGCGGCGGTAAAGCCTGCAATAGTCGCCGTGCCGAATGAATTTACCGCGCTTTGAAGACACATCGACCCGATAGAGGTAACGGTAAACTGAAGCGAAACGGGTATTCCCAATTTTAACTGTATGAATGCTGTTTTGAGGTCAAGTTTGAGCTCTTTTCTTGAAATGTGTACGCTTGTATTGCGCCTTAAAATGTAATTTCCCGTAAGGACGGCTGCCGTAATGTGAGAAATAAGCGTAGCAAGCGCAGCTCCCTCAACGCTCCAGCGAAATACCTTTATGAACAGCATGTCAAGCGCGAAATTTACAAAAATACTTGCCGTAAAATATATGAGCGGTTTTCTGCTCTCACCGACGGCTCTTGAAATTGCGGTAAAATTGTTTGAGAGCATTTGAAACGGTATTGCAAAGTAAAGAATGTTTACATACGCCGAGGAAAGACCGAGAATTTCGTCCGGCGTGCCGATAAGCTTCAAAAGAGGAGTGGAAATAATGTGCGCGACAACAACAAGTAATAGGCCGAGCAAGAACGACACCGTAATGCTGCTTCCGGAATATCTGTTGACCCTGTCTTGGTCCTTTGCACCGTAAGCATGCGCCACCGGTATTGTAAATCCGCTTGTAAGGCCGAGTGCCGCACCGACAATAAAAGAGTTTATCGAGGCGACTCCGCCGACTGCGGCAAGAGCGTCCGTGCTTACATATCGCCCGACAAGTATATTGTCGACCAATGTATAGTTATACTGTAAAAGCGATGAAGCCATAATCGGCAGCGAGAATTTAATTATACTTTTTATCGGCTTGCCGGTAAGCATAGAATTTTGTTCTGTCATTTGCCAACTCTTCCAAAGTATTTTTAAAAATTAAATTCAATTAGAATTTGCTTAAATTTTAGCACTTGTGCAGTATTATGTCTATAAAAATATTCTGCCGGGAGAGCTTTAACAACAGCAGGATAAAACCAATGGCGGAGCGGCACAACGGCAGAACTGCTTCGGGCTTATCGAAACCGTAGAAAAAGCAGCGCAGATTTATATGCTTACCTGCAATATGCCGAGAGTCAACACGATAAAGGACAGTGAAATGCAGCAACTCGCCGAATACTTTGGAGTAGATTACAGAAAAGACTTTTTGAATTTGTAAAAAACAAGGTGCAATTCATTAGGAATTGCACCTTTCTTTATTTTTCGCTTTAATGCAGTGCCTTTGTAGGGCAGTTTTTTGTACACTCGTAGCAGAGAATACACTCTGTTCCGTTTTTTCGCTTGCGTGAATCCTTGTTAACCTCAACATTCATTGGGCATACTTTCAGGCACTTGCCGCAATGAACGCATTTACTCTCGTCACAGTGGACGCGCAGAAGCGAAAAATAACTCATGGGCTTCAGAAATACTGTGATAGGGCAGAGATATTTGCAGAATGCGCGGTTATCCTTAAATATAAAGGCAAGCGCAATTCCGGATATATAGTAAAGCGCATTTCCGGCGAGAAACAGCCAAAACATAATTTTCTCAAGATTTGCGACCTTGAACAAAAACAGACCCGACACAAGAGCCAATGATAACGCAAACATCACATAGCGCAGAATTCCGAGTTTTTCTTTTCGCGGCTTCCGTGGCTGCTTATAAGGAAGAAAGTCCAAAACCATAGCCGTCCAACAGGCATAGCCGCACCATCCGCGTCCGAACAGCAGCGGTCCGAAGATTTTGGCCACGGCATAGTGGATGGTTGCTGCTTCAAAAACGCCGAGAAACAGATAGTACCAAAAGCCTTCAATCTGCATATTTTCTCGGGAGATTATGCCGAGATACAGCAGCATATAGCTTCCGACTGCCAGCTGTACAAAATGACGCGCATAGCGTTTCTCGGCGGTAAAAAGTGCCGTCCCCAATGCGAGACAGGTGCCTATGTAGCTGAAATTCAGCAAATAAAACAGATTATCCTTTGTTAGCCATAGTGTGATTGCCACTGCTTCGAACAACAAAAACAGTAATACCGACACAAGGTATCTCGATAAACCCTTGTTATTTCCTTTCTCTTTTTTCTTTTTCATTGTTTTTTTCCATCCTTTTTTCGTGAATATGAAACAGCTGATTTTATTCGGATTTATACCGATTCTCGTGCCGCTTTAATACCTGCGACAATATAACTATATACTGTAATTTTAAAGCTTATGAGCAAAATGTGCAACTGTAATTCTGTTAAAAAACGGTAAAAGCGCCGCAAATTGTGAAAATCGGCAATCGGTCTGAGGATGCTCGGCCGTTTGGCATCGCCGAATATGCCGCAAACAATATAGACGTATTTATTATCGACTTGTTTAATAGAATAAAATAACGGACGATTTGGCAAAATACGGGACTATACGGCAAGGCAATATAATAATCTTACATACGGCTGCACATACAGAATTTACGGATATTTTTTCGCATTTAGTTGCGAAAACGTTTCCGCTGTGATAAAATTCTTTTGTATTTTACGGGCGCGGCGGCTTTGCGCCTTTGCCTGCTTTAACGGAGTTGAGATTGATGAAAACTGCAGTTGTTACGGGCGGTTCGAGCGGAATAGGACTTTCCTGCTGCCGTAAGTTTCTTGAAAACGGATACAGGGTGTATGAGCTGAGTCGCCGCGAGCCTAAGATTCAAACAGTCGGCGTTAAGCATATCTCGTGCGACGTCACGGATGAGCACTCGGTTTCAGAGGCATTCAAAAAAATATATAATGACAGCGGAAGCATTGATATACTTGTGAATAATGCAGGCTTCGGCATCTCAGGGGCGGTTGAATTCACAGAGCTTGCAGAAGCTAAAAAACAGTTTGACGTCAATTTCTTCGGCTGCTTTATTTGCTCAAAAAATGTAATTAAATATATGAGACTTCAAGGCGGCGGAAGAATTGTTAATCTCAGCTCTCTCGCAGCTCCGCTTGCCATACCGTTTCAGGCGTTTTATTCGGCATCAAAGGCGGCTGTAAATTCGCTGACTCTGGCTCTTGCAAACGAGGTGCGACCGTTTAATATAAAGGTCTGCGCCGTAATGCCGGGCGATGTTAAAACGGGTTTTACCGCGGCAAGAGAGAAAAATACCGCCGGTGACGAATTTTACGGCGAAACACTTAAAAGAGCGGTTGCCGGTATGGAGCGCGACGAGCAAAACGGTATGTCGCCGGACGATATAGCCGATGCGGTGTATGCTGCGGCAACCAAGGCTCGTCCGAAGCTTTTGTCTACAAAAGGCGCTAAATATCATCTGTTTTTGGCACTTTCAAAGGCATTGCCGGTTTCGCTTGTGAACATCATAGTCGGAAAGCTTTATTCTTAATAATTCGGGGCGTAAAGCAATACTGCTAATTAGCTGCTTTTGCCCCGTTTTCTTGTTATTCAATAAAAACACATTCGGAGGTACTATGCAAAATTTTGTAGAGCTTATTCAAAATGTAAACAGTAAGGTAAACAGCGTCGTTTGGGGGCCTCCGATGCTCATATTGATGCTGCTTACCGGTCTTTATCTCACGTGCGGTACGCGATTTTTTCAAATACGCCGTTTTTGCTACACAATTAAAAATACGGTTGCCGCAATTTTTAAAGACCGCAAGGTAACAAAAACCAAGGACGAAAAAGCCATATCGCAGTTCCAGGCACTTGCAACGGCTCTTGCCGCAACGGTAGGCACGGGCAACATTGTAGGCGTAGCCACCGCGATTTCCTCCGGCGGAGCGGGTGCGGTATTTTGGATGTGGATTTCTGCTTTGCTCGGTATGATGACGAGCTTTTCCGAAAATGCGCTCGGCATATATTTCCGCAGAAAAAACGAAAAAGGCGAGTGGGTGGGCGGCCCTATGTATTATATCGAAAAAGGACTCGGCCAAAAGTGGCTTGCGGTTATATTTTCTGTTTTTTGTCTGTTCGCGTCGTTCGGAATAGGCTCGGTAGCTCAGGTCAACGGAATATCCACGGCGCTTAAGGGTTCGTTTAATATACCGGGCGTTGTCACGGGGATAGTCGTTTGCGCCCTCATAGCCGTTATAATTTACGGCGGACTGAAAAGAATAGTCACGGTGACGGAAAAATTTGTGCCTTTTATGGCGGCGTTTTACATAATAGGCGCGCTTATAATAATAATCGTAAACTTCCGCCATATAGGCGACGCTTTCGGCGAGATATTTTCGGGGGCGTTCAGTATGCGCTCCGTCGGAGGAGGCGTTATGGGATACGGTATTTCAAGAGCCATGCGTTTCGGTGTGGCGCGCGGAGTATTTTCCAATGAGGCAGGCCTCGGCTCGTCGGTAATGGTCCATTCCTCCTCTGATGCCAAGGAACCCGTAACACAGGGTATGTGGGGCATATTTCAGGTGTTTTTTGACACCATTGTTATATGCACACTTACGGCACTCGTAATACTGACTACCGGGGCAAATCTGCAAAGCGGACTTGAGGGAGTCAATATAACAATATATGCCTTTGAGAGCGTGCTCGGCAAATGGGGCTCTTATATAGTATCCATAGGTATAGTTATGTTCGCTTTTTCAACCATACTCGGCTGGTCGGTGTACGGCTCGCGCGCCGCAGAATATATAGGCGGAAAAAAGCTGACTGCGGTGTATAAAATAATATTTCTCGCAATGACATTTATAGGTGCCGTGTCGAGCATTCAGCTTGTTTGGGATCTTTCCGATACGTTTAACGGTCTTATGGCTTTGCCGAACCTTATAGGTCTGTTGCTTTTGTCGGGGACGGTGTTTAAAATAACCAAAAACTACGAGCAGAGAGTGATAGGCGGCAAAAAGATAAAGCCGATGCTGTCTTTTTATGACCGTGAGAAATAATTTTCGGTATTCACATTTAACTTCGAATTTGATATAATATACGGGATTTAAAAAGATAAAAGAGGAAATTTATGTCAGGTAAAAAGGACTACATCAGAAATTTTTGCATAATTGCCCATATCGACCACGGCAAGAGTACGCTTGCCGACCGTTTGTTGGAGCTTACGGACTCCGTAGCGAAACGCGATATGGAGGCGCAGCTTCTTGACAATATGGATATTGAGCGTGAACGCGGTATAACCATTAAGGCACGTGCCGTAAAGCTTGATTACAAGGCTGCCGATGGCAAAAAATATGAACTGAACTTAATAGACACTCCCGGTCATGTTGACTTCAACTATGAGGTGTCGCGTTCCCTTGCGGCATGCGAGGGAGCTGTGCTGATAGTTGACGCGTCACAGGGGATAGAGGCACAAACTCTTGCAAATACCTATCTTGCGCTTGACCACGACCTTGAAATTGTACCGGTAATAAATAAAATCGACCTTCCCGCCGCAGAGCCGGAGCGCGTTGCTAAAGAAGTGGAGGACGTTATAGGCATACCGTGTATGGATTCGCCGCGAATTTCGGCAAAAACGGGCGAGAATGTCCCCGCTGTGCTCGAGGAAATCGTAAACCTTGTGCCGCCTCCGGATGATAACGATTCAAAGCCGCTCAGAGCGCTTGTATTTGACTCCGTATATGACAGCTATCGCGGTGTAATTGTCTATGTCAGAATAGTTGACGGTGTGGTAAGGCCGGGGCAGACCATGCGTCTTATGGCTACGGGCGCCGAATTTACAATTGTGGAAACGGGATATATGCGCGCCAAGAGCTTGGAGCCGACAAAGCAGCTGTCCTCGGGTGAGGTCGGTTATATCACCGCTTCGATTAAAACCGTAGGCGATGCACGCGTAGGCGATACCGTGACTCTTGCCGAAAATCCGGCTTCGGAGCCGCTTGCAGGATATCGCAAGGTAAATCCGATGGTTTTCTGCGGAATTTATCCGGCGGACGGAGCGGATTATGAGGCTCTTAGGGACGCTCTTGCCAAATTACAGCTGAATGACGCCTCGCTCTCGTTTGAACCCGAGACGTCAAGTGCCCTCGGCTTCGGCTTCAGGTGCGGTTTTTTGGGGCTTTTGCACCTTGAAATCATACAGGAACGCCTTGAGAGAGAGTATGACCTTGACCTTGTAACAACAATACCTTCGGTTGTTTACAAAATACATCTTACCGACGGAAACGTAGTCGAAATAGACAATCCGTGCAACTACCCCGACCCCGCAACAATCGATTTTGCGGAGGAACCCATGGTGGAGGCGCACATCTTTTCTCCGAAGGATTATGTGGGAGCCATAATGGACCTTTGCCAGGACAGACGCGGCGAATATAAAGAAATGACGTATCTTGACGCCGACAGGGTGGACTTAAAATATATACTCCCGCTTAACGAAATAATCTATGACTTCTTTGACGTCTTAAAATCGCGTACGCGCGGCTATGCTTCGTTCGACTATGAGCTTTGCGGCTACCAAAGGTCAAGCCTTGTAAAGCTCGACGTTCTTTTGAACGGCGATATGATAGACGCCCTCTCGTTTATTATTCACTCCGAAAAGGCATATCCGAGAGCGCGCAGAATAGCCGAGAAGCTTAAGGACAATATTCCGCGCCAAATGTTTGAAATTCCCATTCAGATAGCCGTGGGCGGCAAGGTAATAGCGCGCGAAACCGTAAAGGCAATGCGTAAGGACGTGCTCGCTAAATGCTACGGCGGCGATATAACGCGTAAAAAGAAGCTGCTTGAAAAGCAAAAAGAGGGTAAAAAGCGTATGCGCAAGTTCGGTACGGTAGAAGTTCCGCAAGAGGCGTTTATGGCTGTGCTTAAATTAGACGATGAATAATATAGGACTGTATATTCACATTCCGTTTTGCAATTCAAAGTGCCCGTATTGCGATTTTTACTCGTTTCGCGCCGATGACGATACAAAAAACAGATATGTTTCGGCTGTTTTGCGAGAGCTTCGGAACAATTCAAAACAGTTTGGTTGTAAAGCTGATACTCTTTACATTGGCGGCGGAACTCCGTCGGTTTTGGCTCCGGATTATATTTGCCAAATCATAAACGGCGCAAAATCAACGTTTTTGACCGATGATGCGGAAATAACGGTAGAGTGCAACCCGTTTTCGCTCGGTGACGAATTCTTTGAAAAAGTAAGCGAGTGTAAAGTAAATAGGCTTTCCATAGGGCTTCAGTCGGCAAATGACGGCGAACGTAGGATTTTAGGCAGACGAGCCGGCAAAAGCGAGGTTCAAAGTGTCGTTTCACGGGCAAAAAAAGCGGGAATAAATAATATTTCGCTTGATGTAATGCTCGGCGTGCCGGGTCAAACTAAAGAGAGCCTTAAAAGCACGCTTGATTTCTGCATTTCTTCGGGTGTGCCGCATCTCAGCTGCTACATTCTCAAAATAGAGGAGAATACGCCGTTTTTTCGTATGAGAAACAAATTGCCGTTTCCCTCTGACGACGATACGGCCGATATGTACCTTTTTATGTGCGAATACCTCGAAGAACACGGTATTATGCAGTATGAAATATCAAATTTTGCGGTTCCCGGCTTTGAGAGCCGCCACAATCTGAAATATTGGCACGATGAGGAGTACCTCGGCATAGGTGCTTCGGCACATTCGTTTTTAGGCGGAAAACGCACATATTATCCGCGTGATATTGAGTATTTCATAAGCGGCAATGAGCGTTTAACTGAGGGCGACGGCGGCGACGAAGAGGAATTTTGTATGCTCGCTTTAAGGCTTTGCGAGGGGCTTACTCAAGAGCGTTTTTACGCCCGTTTTCATCATGAGATACCGCAAAAAATGCTTGAAAGCGCAAAGCAATACGAAAAATACGGGCTTTGCAGCTGTGAGAACGGCGGAATTTCTCTGACGCGGCGCGGATTTTTACTCTCCAACTCCGTAATATCCGAAATTATCTTATAGATATAAATATTTCAGGGCTTGTAATTTGTTTTACAAGCCCGTTTTTTTGTGCTTTTCGGGCGTTTGTGAAATTAAAACGGCTTTTTGTTACAATGGCGTTTTTTTGTCGCACAGCACGTGATAAAATCAAGAGGCTAAACGGAAGAGTTCTCTGAAAGTGAATTGATTATATAGAATTTCCGGTGTGTAATTTGTACAAGATTACCCAAAACGGCTGCAATTTTTGTCGAAGAGTGCTTGCAATCTAAAATTTTACATATTTTCATTTTAAAATGACAAAAGATTGTCAAACTGCGTTCACAATCTGTTAATATTTGGTTTAAAGACTGTTTAAAATGAGTTTTTAAATTAGCTAAAAACTCTTTACACCAAGTCATTTTTGGTGTAAACTTAAGTATAAATATACGGTGTAATAGTGTACCCATTTGCGCCTTAAAATCGGTAAATAGACGCTTGCTCCGCAAAATGATGGAAAACAAACGTTAAAGTAAACCCGAAGCGGTGCGGATTTATCGTATACTATTATATATAGCGTTTTTAATCAATTTATCGGAGGTTTTTCATTTGGCAGATCTTATATTTCGGCATCTTACCGGAGCCGATGGCGAGGGCGTTTACAAAAACGGCAAAACCGGCTTCTCGGTTTCTTATTTCAAAAAGAAAGAAATAGACTCGCGCTATCCCTCGGGCGGCTATACGGTTGTCGGTCAAATAGGGAAGGGCAAACGCGAAATCGGTGATTTGCAGTCTGACGACGGGCAAACCGAAAAGGTGTATGCCGCAACGAAAATGCCTCATACCGCGGTAGTCGGCTACATAGAGACAGAGGCTGACAAATTCATTGCGATAGTTAAAGACAGGCTCTTACTTTGGCTTTTGTTTGCGCTTTTGATAGCGGCACTTATAATAGGTCTTATATTCCTTTTAAAGGCCGTTATACCGACAGGCGGCGATGGCACAACCACAACGCCCCCCGCAGGCGTAATCGACCAAAATGCCATATTGGGCGAGGGCGAGATTTCCGTACCCGATAAAACAAAAACAAGGGGCAGGCAGATAAAGGTCTACGGTATTCCCGAGCTTCCCTTGGCGGCAAATACCAAGGAGCAGAGCTTCGTATTCTCAAATCCCGAGGAAAACCCGTGCTTCTTTGTTATAGAAATAGAGCTTTCAGATACAGGCGAGGTTATATATACCTCAAATCTCTTGCCGCCTGGCTATTCAATATCAAAGTTCACGCTGAACCGTGAGCTTGCGGCAGGAACCTATCCGGCAACAATCCATGTTAAGACATACAGCTTTGATAAAGAGCAGCGTAAACTTAACAATATGGATTTAAAAACGACCATCGTGGTTTCATAAGAAACTATATTCAAAATACAGATTTTGAGGAAAGGAGTTGCAGTTTATGCAAAAAAATTCAAAGATTAAAATCGGAAAAAGCATAACTGCTGTGCTGCTTTGCGTAGTGCTTTTGGTAACGTCGATTCCCATGGTTCTCGCGGCCGGCGAGGGCGAATATGACCCGATACCGACCTTTACCGAATCGGATAAAAGGGAAGCGGCTGCAACACTTAATGACGACGGCGGAATTACGGTCAGCTTCCCCGCGGCTAAGGTTAGCGAGCGCAAAACCGGCACAAAAACAATTGACGGGTATATGTTAGAGCTTGTTGATCTCGGAACATATACCGAGGTTCACACAAGCACGGTTTTGCTGCGCAAGATGGTTAGTCCCACCGGTACCGCACCGTACACGGCTGAGATTACGGCAGACGAAATCAAAACAAAGGTGCCTGCGGGTCTGTCTGACGACCACCGTTACAATATTACGATAACGGCGTACGACAGCGACGGCTGGTTCTCGGAGGCTGTTAACGCATACGTTTCGGATGTTCCGACTTATGTATACGATGCGGACGCTTATGCCCCCGTTACAAACAACGTTCTTGCCATGCGTGAAATTCTTACCTTTGACAAAAAAGGTAACGCAGATGACCACGGTTCGTTTTCGGATGCCGGAACCAACGAGAGAACCGCCGAAGTCAACAATGTACGCAGTACGTCAGGCTCACTTGACTATATGCAGGAGGGTAATCACCTTTCATTCGAAGGCAGAACCGATGGTGTAGGCGTTAAAGACACGGGCAACAGCTACGGCTACGCAATGCGTATCGAGTCCGCCGCAACCACCGACAGCCCTCAGTCCTTTGATACGTCATGGAGCCGCCAGACTTGGGACCCGACGGGTGCTTCCGAGATTTGGTACTATCTCGACTTCTCCGAGGTCAGCGTAACGGGGCTTTCATTCCGCCTTCGTTCAAACGAAAAGTATTTTGCACAGGATTTTGACAACGACTACAGTGAAAGCAGTAATGCTTTTAACAGATACGGCGATATAATTTACTCTACTGTCGGTACCACAAAAGCAGGCTATATGGGTGAGGCCCCATATTTATTCCTGCAGCAAACGGACGGCAGCTGGAAAAAGGTTATGTTAAAAGACGGTACTGTTGACCTTGATCACTTCAAGGGTTATGTCCGCATACCGCTTCAGTTTATGTGCTCCGAAACCGACTCTGTTGTTACGGATTCCAACGAGGATTTCGGTGTAAACAAGCCTGTGTCCGATATGTATGTATGGAACAGCTCGGATAAAACTAAAGCAAATGCCAACAAGTATTATAACGAGAAAATTAAGCTTTCGCAGTCGGTAGTTGTTGACCCTGCCGGTACTTCGATATCCGAAGCTCTGCTTATTAGACGCTATTCCTTCAGAATCAACAAGACGTCGACTTTGAGCGGTGAATACTATATCGACGGCGGCACGATGCTTGCTCCGTGCATGACTACGAAAGACGGTGGCAAGACAACAGCCGATTCGCCCAAAAGAGCTTATATCGATAAGACCAAAATCGGTACGGGTGAAGATCCGGTAGTTAATCGTACAAATGCTTTTAAAGCTATCGAGGATATTATGTCCGCCGGCTTTAAGTTTACGGGTTGCTCGTATGACCCGGCTTCTACGAGCCTTGAAACCAACAACGGCAGCGTAGGTAAAAAGATTTTCCTTGATAATGTATTGTTCTACCGTACAGACGGTCAGAAATACAGCGAAAATACCCTTAACGGAGCAACAAACACAGGCACGCCCGTTAAGACATATTATGACCAGGAAACAGAAATTCCGCGCGCTATTTTCAATGCCTGCCAAAAGTACATTGAAAGTCCGAACTCCTACGATTACCGCGCCGTTAAGTACATCGAGGACTTGATAGCCGGTTATAAAAAATCAATTGAGGAATATAACAAATCCGAGGAAGCCGGAAAATCCGGTATAATCGATGCTTCATTCCTTGAGGAGTCTGCGCTCGATACCAAGGCGGCAGCACTGGGTATGACCGAGGCTTGGGAAAAATACAAGACCGCCAAGCAGGCTTGTATAGACGGTAAAACCTACGGCTCTGCTAACTCGGGTGCAGAGGATTTCATTCCGATGATTTCAACGAAGCTTGAGCAGCTTCCCGATTTCGACGAAAATACTCTCGCGGTAAGCGATGAGGATAAAGCCGTTGTTAAGAGCCTTTATGAGGTTTATATCCGCCTTAACTTAAGCCAGCTCGCTATGCTCGGCAGAGCGGAAGAGGAGAAACTCTTAAAGTACTTCAGCTTCATAGAAGAAGAGCTTGCCGACAACTCTGTTGTAATAGGTCAAGCGCTTACAAACAATAAGGTTATACCGTTCGGCGACTTCAGCTCCTTGGAAAAAGGCACCAGAAGCTGGCAGTTTGAAAACTCAAAATATACCGGCCAGGTAGGTAAGGATTACTATTATTCTAAGGGATATTTGACATATCAGGTTCCCTTTGCTTCACTTTCGGCACATCGTGAAGATACCGCAACGCCTACACTTATACCGACCGGCGCTCTCGGTAATGACCCGCAGAGAAACGGTATTACAGATTATCGCCAAAACGGTACCTCGGCAATCATTACGTCAAACGGTCTTGAGGGCAGAAACGCCGCAACGGTCACTGTAAATAACCAGTACGCCGAAGACAGAAAAGGCTGGTATAACTGCATAAGCATTACAAAGGGACTTGTTGACAAAGAACCGAGCAGCAGCGGCGATTACTCCGCGCTGAGAGCCAACAATATGTCGTCTGAGAGTCTCGGCGATTTTGCTAAGTCGTATACCAAAAATGACATAGGCGAAACCGACCGTCTGGCGCTTGTATTCTACGCCGATTTCTCTCAGCTTGATACCTTTACAATGGCGTTTAATATCAGCTCATACTATGAAGGCGCCGCCGAGGACTACACCCTCGACTTCGGCAGCAACAACGCGGCTTCTTACTTCTATCTCATTAACCCCAAGACGGGTGAATGGGCTAAATGTACTCCCAAGGATGAAAGCAAGAGAAGAATTTACGCTTACACCTCGGAGTACGGCATAGATACGGGAGACGGCGATTACCTGACCCTTTCTCACTACAAGGGCTATGTTATGGTTCCGCTCTTCCAGTTCTCGAGAGGCGTTCAGGGTATTTCGGCAACCTCTAACTATCGTATAGATGAAAAAGCCGAGTCCCTTAACAACATTTTCCGTGTTACCATAGGTATAGCGCCCTTGTCAAATTACGACGATTCGTCCGTAAACGGAAAGAGCGCAGCCGCAATGAACGGTAAGAGCTTTACAATAGGCTCTGTCGGCTTTACATACAGACAGGGTACCTCGGCATACGGCGCAGGCGTACAAAACAGAACCGGCGACGTTTCGTTCGACGATTATGCACAGGTTAAGTCTCTTACTTCAATGCAGTTTGAAAACGCGGTAGCGGATGTTGATATTTATAAAGCGAACACTCGTACCGAAAAGATAAACAAGGCACTTGCTCTTTATGCGCAGCTTTCGGATTATCAAAAGACAATACCTTCCGTTGCAAGAGCATACAGCGTGCTTCAAAAGTACAAGAGCATCGACGACGGCATCACTTTGCTCGATCAGCCGCAAATTGCGGTTGCCGATTTGAAACCTTTGATTGAGGCTATGCCGGCTGCAGCAACCGGCGGTTCCGTAACAGACAGCAATGCCTTACCTTATCCCGGTTTTGTTATCGGCACCGATGAGAGCGGAACAGAGAAGCCGCTTATAAATTACGGCGCATATTCTATCACCGCGGCTGACGTACAGAACATAATCAATTGGTATGAGCAGTCTTATGAGCGCTATACCGACGAGGCGATTGCGGCGCTCGGTACGGAGAACGTCACAAAAATGGAAAACCTTTATAAGGTTGCAAAACGCTTGAGACTTCTCGAATCTTACCGTGACGGCTACACGAGTGACTCCGGTACCGCTATAACCGGTATTAAAGACCTTAACGCTCTTGTTGCTTCAATGTACGGCGAGACCGGTAAAGCGACCGACCTTACGACCGACTGCAGGCTTATGCCTACCGGCCAGACCGCGGCGCTTGAAAACTACCTCGAAAAGTATAACGACCTTGATTATTACGCTAAGTATATCTTAACTGATAAGGCCGACAAATTTGCAAGTGCTCCTCAGTATAAGAATTATGCTAAGGCGGCCGAGGCGGTTAACAAGGTGCTTGCCAACATCAAAACTTACACCGACGACATCACCGGTAAGACGGTTAAGGGCGGCGTTGTTAGACTTGAAGAAAAGTACACGGCTCTTTACAATACCGTTAAGGGTCAAATGGACAATAGCGGTATTCAGGACCTCACCGCAATAACTGAAGCGGTTGAAGAGTACAATTCGTTTAAGGGCTATATAAGGCAGGTTCAAGAGGTTAACGACGGTAACACCGTTAATTCCTCGGACGGCGAAGCTCTCCACGGTATTATAGATACCCTCCGTATTTTCCCGAACTTTGCTTCGGAGGTAGACAAAGACAGCGTCGCTCTCAATAAGGATGCAACAACGGGAACCGCAGTCTTTACTCTTTCAAATGCCGTTAACTATCCGGACGGAAGCTACACACTTCGTGTAACCTCTAAAAACGGAGGTCTTAAGGACGTTTCAGGCAACATCCTCGATTACAACGTTGCAATGACGGGTGCGATTGAAAAGACCGTAACGGCAAAAGCTCTTAACACTTCTCCCGAAACCGCGGATGTCGCAAATAACACCGCTTCGGCGGCAGCTCCCAAGGCAATAAACTTTACGTTTACCGTCACGGGCGTTACCGTAACGAGTGAAGATGTTATTACAATAGAGCTTATCGATAATGCTACCGGTGAGGTTGCTGTTGACAAGACAACAAACGAGCCTGTCAGAAAAACTGTCAATATTCATTTTGCCGCAGACGACTTCTTTGAGGTTACAATTCCTGCGGAAATAGATGTTCCTTGGGGCGAGACGGAAGCTGTTGATGTTTCCTATAAGGTTACGTCTTCACTTGACACGGGCAGTAAGATCGGTGTTTCCGTAGCACGCAGTGCTTCTGTCGCAAATGACACTCTCACCAATGCAGCAACATCGACATACGCTCTTCCGTATACTTCACAGAACTTTACTTCCACAGAATTTACAGGTAAAAATGAGGGAGCGCTTCCCGCTCAAAAACCGTCATTGACGATTTCCGGTTGGACGGACGCTCCGATAGCCGAGTATTCGACTACTCTTACTTATACCGTAGATTACACTAAAGGTTAATTAACAAATTAAATGCTTTATCAAGACCATAAGGAGGTGGTTCTATGAAGAAAACATTATCAGTTTTGCTCGCAGTCCTTTTATTGTCGCTCGTGACTGTTCCGTCTTTCGCGGCTCCGGCTACGCTGAACAAAGAGAACCCCGTAGGCTCCGTAAAGATTTCTACCGGCGAGGGCAAACAGGATGAGTATGAGCTTACAATTCCTGCCGATACCGAAATACCGTGGGAAGCTACTTCTTACGCAATAGGTAAGGTTACGGCAACTAAAATGTGGCTGTCCCCGGGCAAGACCGTTAAGATTGCTGTTTCGTCGCTCAACGGCTCAAAGCTTGTCAACACTTTGGACAGCTCAAAGACTATCGCCTACACGCTTACAGGCGCAGAGCAAATGGCGTTTTTACCGGGCGATTATATGAAGTCTTACGACCTCTCCGTGAACATCGCAGAGGCTGAATGGCAAAAAGCCGCTTCGGGTGAGCATACAGATGTTCTTACCTTTACGGCAGAATATACCAACGCGTAATAAATGTAAGGAGACAAAATTATGAAAAAGCTTATTTCTATCGCACTCGCAGCGGCTATGCTCGCAGCTGTTTCGGTTCCCGCTTTTGCAGCTAATCCCATAACCAAGGAAACAGAGCAGACCGGCACAACCATAATTAAGACATCCACAAAAACAGGTCCCGATTCGCCTGAGGATGATGCTGTCAGATACACCGTTTCTATTCCGGCAGATACAGAAATTTACTGGGGCACCGAGGAGACAAATCTTGTTTACTCTGTTGAGTCTCACCTCAAGAGAGGCCAGGCTCTCAAGGTTACCGTAGCAGGCACAGGCTCTATGAAGACCGATGCTGCAGCAGGCGAGGTTTACACTCTTCCCTATACTCTTTCGGGTGACAACGCTTTCACGGCAGACAGCCCCGTAGTTTACGGCAACAAGGAAACTCCGGCCGTTGACAAAAATCTCAAGGTTACAATAAGCAGCGAGGACTGGAACAGAGCTGTTGTTGATGTTTACAACGACACCCTTACCTTTACCGCTGAGGTTTAATTATTGAAAGGAGACTAATATAATGAAAAAGCTTATTTCAATCGCACTTGCAGCGGTTATGCTTGCAGCAGCTTCGGTTCCCGCTTTCGCAGCTAACCCCATAACCAAGGAAACTGACAATACCGGTACAGCTATTGTTAAGACCTCCACAAAAACAGGCCCCGATGCTCCCGAAGACGACGCTGTTAAATACACCGTTACAATTCCGGCCGATACCACAATTTACTGGGGCGCAGAGGAAACAGCTCTTGACGGATTTTCTGTTGAGTCTCACCTTAAATACGGCCAGAAGCTTAAAATCGGCGTTGAGGGCTCAAGACTTATGAAGCTTACCGAGGATGCAAACGAGACATTGGCTTACGATTTCTCGGCTGACTCTAACCTCGAATTTATAGCTGACAGCCCCGTTATCAATCCCGCAAAGGCACTTACCCTCAAGGTTAAGGTTGCCGCAGACGATTGGAACAACGCTATCGTCGGCGAGTACAGCGATACTCTTACCTTCACCGTAAGCCTTTGATTTTGAAAGGAGATAACCACAATGAAAAAATTACTTTCAATAGCTCTTGCGGCGGCAATGCTCGCAGCGGTTTCCGTTCCGTCATTTGCAGTTGATAAGACGCTTACAAGCGACCATACCTCCGATACGGCTAAGGTTATTACTTCTACAAAAACCGGTCCCGACGGTCCCGAGGCTACTTCTTACACGGTAACCTTCCCGGCAGAAACCACTATTTACTGGGGCAAAGAGAGCACAGACTTTACATACAACGTAAAGTGCCAGCTCAAATCAAACGACCGTCTTAATGTTACGGTAGCAAAGGAAGACGGTACAACCGACCTCAAGGCTATCGCATCAGGCAATACCGCTACTCTTCCTTTCAGTGTAGCAGGCACCACAGCTTATACTTCAGCCTCTGCAGTTGTTGCAGATGAAGCTGTTAACGCAGCAGTAAACATTGCCTCAGCTGATTGGGCAAAGGTTCCGGTAGATGAGTACGAGGGCAATCTTACACTTACGGTTTCGATAGCTCCCGCTACAATCTAAGAGTCGGAAGCCCTTTCAAAATACAAGGAGAACCAATTATGAAAAAAATTCTTTCAATAGTCATTGCGGCTGTGATGCTCTTGGCTATATCGGTTCCCGCTTTTGCTGCAACTGCGACAATAGATCAGGCTACTTCCGGTGGCGTCGGTAACTCCTCGGTAGTTACCGACCGAAGCGGAATAAGCGGTACATTTACCGTTTCTTATCCCGCCGAAACCACCATTTATTGGGGCACCGAAAGTACCGAAATCGGTTACACTGTATCGAGTACGCTTGTGAGCGGCAATAACCTTCGTGTTACTGTAGCTCAGGACAACGCAAATCTCCATACAGGCGGCGGCAGACTTCTTCCTTACACTATAGCCGGTGATACCAACATAACAACCGGTCACGAGACAGTTACCAACAGCGCATATTCGGTAAATGTCAATATTACTAAGGAAAACTGGGGATCCGTTTCCATTGATGAGTATGAAGATACTCTTACATTTACAGCTTCTGTTGAAGCGATAGCTTAATTTTTCAATCCGAAAAGGAGTTATATTATGAAAAAGTTACTTTCAATAGTTCTTGCGGCGGCTATGCTTGCGGCAGTTTCAGTTCCGTCCTTTGCAGCTACAGCTGAAATCAATCAGGATACAGCGGACGGCAAGGGTGTCGCAACCGTTAAGACCGATACAACAAACGTTCCCGCAGACGGTTATTTCACAGTAACATATCCTGCTGAAATGAGCGTTAAATGGGGCGCTGAAACCACAGCCTTCACCTACAATGTTAAGTCAACTCTCAAGACCGGCAAATGTCTTTCCGTTTCTGTTGCTTCTGCCGATGGCAAAATGAAGCCCGCTACCGATAACGGCTATACCATTCCTTACGCCTTCAGCGGCGACACTTCAGTTAAGACTGCTGCCGAGGTAGTTAACAATACTTACAACATTAACGTTGACGTTGCAGCAGCAGCTTGGAACGCTACCATCACCGATTACAGCGATGCTACCGTTACCTTCACAGCAGCAGTTGTTGACAAATAATCTATTTAACATTAAATATTAAGTACATCAAGGAGTTATAATTATGAAAAAGATAGTATCAATTCTTCTTGCTGTTATGATGATAGCAGCTATTGCGGTTCCCTCATTCGCAGCTACAATAACCAAGGAATCAGACCCCAAGACCGCCGATGTTCAGGTTAAGACAAAGACAACCGATAAGGAGAACAACGATCCCGAAAACTACACCGTTACCATTCCTGCTGAGATCACAGTTGCTTGGAATGACACCGCAGCTCAGGACGCTTCTTACACCGTTGATTCTCAGCTTAAGCTCGGCGCTAAGCTCAAGGTTTCGGCTGCTGCTAACGATGCAGGAAAAATGACAAACGCTGCTACCGATAAATTCCTCACATTCACCGTAGCAGGCGGAGACGTTGCTGAATATTCCGAGCTTAACACCGCTGTTAAGTCTGCAACAACCGTTACAATCGCTGACTTCAACGCTCCCATAGCTGAGTATGTCGGCCACATGACTTACACCGTAGAGTACGTTGCTGCATAATTATTGCCGGATTTTGATTTTTAAAATTTTTAAGGAGGTGGTTTCATGAAAAAGGCTTGCAGTGTGCTGTTGTCTGTTTTGCTTATATTCACCATGCAGCTTTGCGTTTTCGCCGAGGCAGGTGAAATCGGTAAAACACAGCTTAAAACTGTAGTCCCGAATACCCATGAAATTACCGTAACGTATAACGACGGAGGTTATGTCCTTAAAGACGGCAACCTTATTGCAAGCGGTGCTAAGTTCGCCGTTGACCGTTTTGATTCGCTTTCTCTCGGAGCTGTTGCAAAGCTTGACAGCCACCTTGAGCGTGTCACGGTAAACGGTAAAGATTATACCGATAAATTGCAGTACGGCATGTTGAGATTTGATTCGGTTACCACCGATATGAACATTGTGTTCACATTTGAAAAATGCTTCGGACCCACAGAGCCGACTACAAATCCCACAGAACCTACCGAGCCTACAAGACCCACAGAGCCGACAGCTCCGACAGATCCCTCAGGCACAACAAATCCTTCAGGCACCACTAATCCCTCAGGTACTACCAATCCTTCGGGCACCACTAATCCCTCGGGCACTACAAATCCCGGCGGAGATCACGAAGATCCTTGTGTTCGTATGGGTATGAATGGTAATGTGTATCGCGGTAAAAACCTTTTCCCGGGCGCTAAGCTTGACATTGACCTCGGCGAAATCAAGGCTGAGGCAGGAAAAGACGGTGCATACAGCGTTGACGTTATTAAAGACGGTTTCCATGTTGTAACAATCACCGACGAAAACGGTGAAGTAGCCGGCAAGACTACTTTCTCGGTAAGCGTAAGTGATACGGCAACAGAAACAACCGTTATTAAACTTGATGACGGCTCGCAGATTGCAGTTGTTCCGAAGGGCACCAATACCTTATGGCTCGACTTTGTCGTTAACGACGACGGTACTATTACTATTGTTCCCGGCACACCCGTAGAGGAGCCGACAAGCGAAGTTCCGGTAACCAAACCGAGCGACAGCGGCAACCCGATAATGAATAACCCGGTAATATCCAAAACCGGTGAACTTATCCGTGAAAATCCGCTCGCCGCAGCTGCTGTTTTCCTTTGTGGATTGTCACTTATATTCTTCATAATTCTTCGTAAAAAACGTAAGGATGACGAGGAAGAGGAAAACACAAAACCCGTTTGCTGATATAAACGGTAATAAATAAGTTTAAAATACCCCGACTGCGGTCGGGGTATTTTTATGTGTATCGGCATTGCAAACGGTGATGTGTTATGTTATAATACTTTGTCAGAACTTAAACGGGTAAAAGACCGAGGTTCGTCTTCTTGAAAGAGGTGGCTGTATGCCCATAAAAATAGATAATCAGCTTCCGGCGCATCATAGCCTGGAGCTTGAAAATATATTTGTTATGACGGAGGACAGAGCCGTCAAGCAGGACATTCGTCCGCTTAAAATTATAATACTGAATTTAATGCCTACAAAAATCGAGACCGAAACTCAGCTTTTAAGGCTTCTCAGTAATTCTCCGCTTCAGCTTGAAATAGACTTGCTGCAGGTAAAAAGCCATATTTCAAAAAATGTGTCAAGGGAGCATATGCTCAAATTCTACAAAACCTATGACGATGTCAAGGACGAAAAATTCGACGGTATGATAGTTACCGGCGCACCGGTTGAAATGATGGACTTCGAAGAGGTCGATTATTGGGACGAGCTCTGCAAAATATTTGATTGGGCAAAAACAAATGTGTATTCCACATTTAATATATGCTGGGGAGCGCAGGCTGCGCTTTACTATAATTACGGTATTCCGAAGCATCTGCTTCCCGAGAAGGTTTTCGGCGTATTTCGCCATCAACCGCTTGATTTGTATCATCCGCTTTTGCGCGGATTTTCTGATGTCTTTTATGTTCCGCATTCACGTCACACGGAAAACAGAAAAGAGGATATAATAAGAGTAAAGGATCTTCAGATTTTATCTTATTCCGAGGAAGCCGGGGTTCATCTCGTGTCGGATATGGCGTGTCGCAATTTTTACTGTTCGGGTCATTGCGAATATGATAGCGACACCTTGGCTCGCGAGTACTTCCGCGATTTAAAAAAGGGTCTTGACATAAAGATGCCGCACAATTACTTCCCCGATAACGACATCAAAAAAACGCCCGTTGACACCTGGCGCGGTGCGGCAAGCCTGCTTTTCCAAAATTGGCTTAACTACTTTGTGTATCAAAAAACGCCTTATGACATAGCCGATATTAAATAGTCGGCGAGGCACTAAGCTTTGTAAATATATAAAAATTATAAGTAAAGGAATTATATTTATGCTTCAATACGAAGAATTGAGACTGCGACTTATAAACCACGAAAAGACTCTTGATGACCTCTCCGAGGCTCTGGGTCTTGATAAGATGAAAGAAGAGATAGCGCAGCTTGAAAAAGAGCAGACTGTTGACGGCTTTTGGGATGATATAGCCAATTCCCAGAAGGTCGTTCAGCGCACAAGCAACCTCAAGAGCAAAGTGGCGGCTTATGAAAAGCTCAGGCAGGATTATGACGATGCGCTTGTTATGATTGAACTTTCAAATGAAGAAGAGGACGAGGGTATGCTCGATGAGTGCACCGAGAGCGTAGAAAAGTTTGAAAGTGATCTTGACACCATGACCCTTACAACCCTTTTGAGCGGTGAATATGATGCCAAAAATGCAATTCTTACCTTCCACGCCGGCGCAGGCGGAACGGAGGCGCAGGATTGGGCGCAGATGCTTTTCAGAATGTATTGCCGATGGGGCGAGCGTCACGGTTTTAAGGTTACTACGCTTGATTTCCTTGACGGCGACGAGGCAGGGCTCAAATCGGCAAGTATCCTCATAGAGGGCGAAAATGCCTACGGCTTTATGAAAAGTGAGACGGGCATACACCGCCTTGTAAGAGTTTCCCCGTTTGATGCGGCAGGCAGACGCCATACCTCTTTTGCTTCGGTTGAAGTAATGCCCGAAATCGATGATACGGTCGAGGTTGAAATAGCTCCGGAGGACATTAAAATGGATGTTTACCGTTCAAGCGGTGCAGGCGGTCAAAAGGTAAACAAAACTTCATCTGCCGTAAGACTTACTCATATCCCGACGGGAATTGTTGTAGCATGCCAGGTTGAGAGAAGTCAGCATCAGAACCGAGAGGTTGCCATGAGAATGTTAAAATCCAAGCTTCTTGAAATCAAGGAGCGCGAGCATCTTGACAAAATTTCGGATATTAAGGGCGACCAAAAAGAGATAGGCTGGGGCAATCAGATACGTTCGTATGTATTTATGCCGTACACACTTGTCAAGGATAACCGCACCGGCTACGAAATGGGTAATATCAATGCGGTTATGGACGGCGATATTGACGGTTTCATAAATGCGTATCTCAAAATGCAGTCTCAGAAAAAGCTTGAGGAATAAACGCTTTATCGGGGCGGTAATGCGGTATATCAATATGTTATTAAAGCGCGGAGTGTGGAATTCCGCGCTTTTTTGTTTGTTCGTATTGTATAATCACTAAAACACAGACCGGCTTATAATACTATTTGTAAAAATGTGTGCATTGAAAAAATATGTAGAATTTGTTATTATTTTCTTGTAAAGGTGGTTTTTCAGAGAAAGGAAGATCTGTATGCAAAAAACATCAACCAGGATTTTGAGCGTTTTGCTGTCTGTCATTATGCTGTTGACTTTGGTTCCGTCTGCTCTTGTGAGCTACGCGGCAGGAGTCTCGCTTAACATTACGGACGAAAACGGTAATGACATTACCGAAATACAGCAGTTGACCGAGTATAAAACGCTTCAACTAAAGTATACCACGACAGGCGAATTGCCTGAGGGTACTACGGTAAAGTGGGAGAGTACCCTACCGCTTCTTGCCGATGTAGACGATAACGGCAAGGTTACGGCATATGATTCGTCAAAGACAGCTATAATTCAGCTTTGGCTTGATGAAAACGTGCGCGTGCTTCCTCTCGTAGGCGATAAAATGGCTGACGAGATTATGAAACAGCTTGAAAAGTCGGGTATTAATCTTGACAGTATGAACGATGACCTGATAGTTTCTATTGTCAGAGGCATTGCAGGTGATACTCTTGCGGACAGCCTTGCGTCTGCTCTTGCCAATATGAATGTCGAAATAACGGCAACCATATATGACGCAAGCGGAGCAAAGCTTGCAAGTGACAAAATTAAAATAAAGGTTCAAAAGAGCGTTATTGCGAACATCTTTCCTACCGGAACTCATATAACCAATAAAAAGAGCGTTCCTCTTACCGTTGCCGTGGGCAAAACGGTTCAGCTTTACGCGGCGGTAACACCGGTAAGACTTAAGCACTCTGTAAAATGGGAGATGGGCGGCAGCGTATTTGATACAAGCTCCGGCAAGCGTGCAACGATTTCCGATACGGGACTTGTCACATTTACTGCAGCAGGCTCGGTAACGGTTAGGGCATACGACGCGAGCAATGTAGCTTTTGTCGATACCATAACCTTTAATGTAGTTGAGCAGAAGGATCTCCCGGTTGAATCCTTTGATATTATAAGTGGCACAAAAACCGTAACAGATTCATCCGTATCCGTAAGTGAAGGCTCCACAACGCAGCTTGCAATTACAAATGTTGTTCCCGCAGGAGCATATACCGGCGACCTTACTTGGGAAATCGCCGATAAGTCGATTGCCGTGGTTGATGCCTCCGGTACGGTAACCGGCCTTGACGGCGGCGACGGACTCGTTGAATACAGTAAATCCACAACCCTTACCGCAACGGCGGGCGGCGTTTCCAAAAATGTTACAATAAAGGTGTCAAGAGCCGGTGTGGTCGGCAGTATCTCCTCTGTTGAAATTGAGGGTAACAGTGCCGTTCCCAATGATACGCCGACTACCTTTAAGGCAAATGTGTTACCGTCAAGACTTAACACAAACTCGTCGGTAAAACGAGCGTGGGGGCTTACAAATCCCGATACAAAAGAAATAATATGGGCAACCGCCGAGGCACCCGCCGAGACAAAGCTTGCTACGCTTTCGTCCGACGGTGTATTCACCCCGAAATCGAGCGGTATTAGCGAAATACACGTAAGAGCAACTCTTAACGATAAAACCGTTGAGGACTCTCTTACCGTAACGGCGGGCAAGGCGATAACAGACTTCAGCATCAGCGGCAGCACAGCGGTTAATGAGAGCAAGACCACGCAGCTTGCAATCGCGAATATAGCACCGTCCGATTACGATCAAGCCCTTCTCGGAACTGTCGTATGGACTTCTTCCGACCCGTCAATAGCCACTGTTGATGCAAACGGTCTTGTAAAAGGTCTTGATTCCGGCGGAACGGCCATTTGGAACACCAAAAAGGTCACAATAACCGCAACCATCGGAAGCGTGTCTAAATCCGTAGAGGTAACGGTACGCGGTAACTCAATAAGACACCTCACGGGAGTTACCATAACGGGAAATGATTATGTAATCAAGGATTTTCCGGTTACCTACACCGCTAAATTCTCTCCCGAGAGAATTTCGGTCGATAAGCAGCGCTGGGGTCTCACTAAGGACGACGGCTCGGCTCCCTGGACCTCCGACTGGAATATCGGCGACGTAAATCAGAAGAATGCATATGCTTCGGTCGATTCAAACGGTGTTGTCACGGGTATTTCGGCAGGCGATACAACACTACATGCATTCGGCAGGAACGGCGTTACAAAGGTTGACGGCGCATACGTAGAAACTCAAAAGAATATAACGGTAGTTGAGGTTGAGCCGATAAGTATTGCGTTTACCGCGCCCACTAAGACCGATTATGTAGAGGGTAGCACAGAGCTCGATCTCACCGGTATGGAGGTTAAGCTTACATATAATCGTGCGGATATTGCCGAATATTACGGCGAAGAGGCGGCAAACGCCTATACCGACGATCAGCTTTCCGTTCCGGTAACGGATTATACGGTAAGCTCCGTCAACACTTCGATACTTGATTCGGTGCAGTATATTATAGTTAACGTAGTAAGAGCCGGCAAAACATATCACGCAATATTCCCGATAACCGTTCACTCTAAGGCGGTAACATCAATTGAGCTTGAAAATCCTAAAAAGGATTATCTCGAGGGCGATAAGACCCTTGATCTTTCGGGCCTTAAGGTTAAGGCAAATTACAGCAACGCCGAGTCCGAATACGTCACCGATTACACGGTCGACACATCGTCATTTGACCCGGAACTTTACGACGTAGAGCAGAATATAACCGTTACATACACACATGCGGGGCGCAGCGCTTCGGCTACATTCCCCGTAATTGTATACGGTAAACCCGTTGTCAGCGTTGATAAAGGCGATTATAACGGCGGATGGACAAGCAAGGACGTAACCTTTACTCTTTCATCGTCTCACGAGCTTGACGGAGTTAAGTATTACTTTAAAACCGATTCCGCAGGCGTAGAAGCACCATTGGAAGGCAACACGCTTACCGTAAATGTGAACAGCAGCGATACATATTATTTTAAGGCTGTAAATTCCAAGGGCATTGAGAGCGATTACACAGAGGGCTACACCGTTATGCGCGACGATATTAAGCCTTCGTTCACTCTTACTCCCGCCGTAACCGAGCTTACAAATAAGAGCTATGATGTTACAATAGGAAGTCTTAATGTAGGCGCTTCGGGAATAGCCTCCGTTACATTAAACGGTGAGGATATAACCGCTTCTCATGATTCGTTTACCGTTGCTGAGAACGGAACCTACAACGTAGTTGTAACTGCGGGTAACGGCCTTACGGCAGAAGAAAGCATCGTTATAAACAATATCGATAAAATTGCTCCCACCGTAAACAGCATAACCGTTTTACATAAGGATATAGGCGGTGTCGCAAGAGAGGTTTCCGGAAGCTTCTTCAGCAAGGCGGACACTTTATGCAGATTCTTTAACAAGACTGTTGAAATTACCGTTGATGCGTCGGATGAGGGCGTATCGGGAATAGACAAAATTGAATATCGCTTTGTAGATGGAAACGGTCAGCCGACCGGCTCCGACTGGAGCGTCTACGACAGCGGAAACAAACCGGCTAAAGACCCCGATTTCAAGGGCTTTATAGAGGCAAGAGCTACCGATAAGGCAGGCAATGTTTCCGCGATACTTCGTTCGGACGGCGTGGTTATAGACGGTACGGCTCCCACCGATGTTACCGTTTCCGCTGTATACGGCGGTGATAAGGAATATCAAGAGGGTGCTTGGAGCGCGACAGATGTAAATATAACTCTTTCCTCCGAGGCTTATTCGGGAATTTACAAATATTATTACCGCATTGACGGCGGCGAATGGCAGGAGCTTTCGGGCAATACCTTTAACGCAACCGAAACAGGTGAGCATAAATACGAATTTAAGGCTGAGAGCTATGCGGCTCTTGATAGCAACGTTACCGCGTTTACGGTTAAGATAGACCGTCAGGTACCTGTTATCCGCGTCTCGTTCGAGGGTACCTTCGGCAGATGGACGGGTGAAGGCGTTACATTCAACTTCTCTACCGAGGAAGCTTCTCTTTCCGGTATTAACTATTATTATGACAACGGAAACGGCTGGACTCTTATCGACAGCGGCGCGAGCATTGAGATAACCGATACAACCAACGCCGTTTACAGATTTAAAGCCGTTAACAATGCCGGCACCGAGAGTTATCCCTCTGACAGCTATCACGTAATGATAGATGCAAAGGTTCCCGAAATAACTCTTACTCCCGAGGTTACCGATGTTACTCCGAATCCTTATAAGATAAACATAAGCACCGAGGTAGGCGAGTCGGGACTTCGCGAGGTTACCTGCAACGGTCAGGATATAACCAATGAAGACTCTTACACCGTGTCACAGAACGGTACATACGTATTTACCGTAGTAGGCAAAAACGGCAGAGTTGCAACAAAGATATTTACGGTTACAAATATCGACGGCGATAAACCCGTGCTTACCGTATCTTCTTACGGTAAAACAGGCGAGTGGACAAGCGGCGACGTTACAATAGTTCTCTCGGCTACAAGCAATACCGGCGTTACATATTACTATGACGACGGAACGGGCTTTAAGGAGATGAACGGCAACGTTCTCAATATTGCCGAAAACTGCAATAAGACTTATACATTTAAGGCTGTTAATAAAGCGGGCGTTGAGAGCGATGTGTCGGACGGTGTTGTCGTTATGATTGATAAGAGCGTTCCGACGGACGTTACGGTAACGGCGGCTTGCGGTGAAGAAAATGTGGCTTCCGGTTCGCTTGTAAGGCAGGATGTGACATTTACTCTCAGCTCTTCGGCTTCGTCGGGCGTTAAATATCAGTATTCGCTTAACGGAGGCGAGTGGACAAATATTGAGGGCAACACTCTCACCACAAACGGCAGCGGAGCATATAATTACAAATTCCGCGCTGTCAGCGGCTCGGGTCTTGTCAGTGATAAGAGTGAATTTAACGTACAGGTTAAAATACGATTGTTCGGCGATGTGAACGACGACGGCAAGGTTGACAGTACGGATTACAACCTTATCGTATATCATTCGCTCGGCATTGAAACTCTTACCGATGATCAGCTTGCTGCGGCGGACCTTAACGGAGACGGTGTTGTTGATCTCTCCGATGCTTCCGTGCTTGACCTCGTTATGGCAGGCAAATATAAAGCAGGCGAATAAAGTAAAGCAAGCCCAAAATAAAACGCTTATTCCGATTTTTCGGAATAAGCGTTTTTTGTTTAGTAAGCAGCCGGAGTTTTTATCAGAATTTGTTGTGAACCTTTTCGCAGAATGCATACATATCTTTAATATTAAGCTCCGTGCCGTCGTCGAGAACGACCTTGCCGCTCCAAAGTCCGTGAACCTGATGTGTTTTCATACCGAACAGGTTGAGCGGTAGCAGGTTTGTATAGTGGTCGTAGTACGGCTTCATAGTCAAATCAAGTCTGCCGTCCTCCGAAATAAAATGCCATTCATTCATCCATCCGGCATCATCTTCAGGGTCTTTCTCAAGGTGCACCGCGCCTATTTTATGGCATTTACCGTCATAGAATATAGCTGTTTCGGTTGCATTTGACTCGTCGCCGAAGCCCCATGTAAGCTCGAAGCCGAAGAGTTTGCCGTCAAGATAAGTGCTGCCGTTTCCCCAGTACCATGTATTCGTGTGCGGCCACACACCGCGCCCCCAGTCAAGAACCGTAAAGGTTTTATCCTTTGTAAATGTGTATTTCTCGTTCCCGGCAACAACGGTGCCTTCTGTCGCAAGGCAGTTGAGCTTTTGAGTAAGGAAGAAGCATCCCTGTTCATTAAACGGGGTCGCTATTGTTATGCTTTCGTGCTCGGGAAGCTTATAGCAAGTAACGTCGAATTTAACCTTTTTGCCTGAAGCCGTGCCTTCAAAATAGAGGCGTCTCTCCGTTTCGCGAACGTCAAATATAAGCTTTGTTCCTCCGCGCTTATATTCGGTATAGTTCGGAACGTCGCCGTTTTTGCTGAGTCGGTTCTTGTGCGGCGTGAAAAGCTCAGTTGCCATACCGCTTATTTTTCTGCCGGTCTTGAGGTTAACAAGTCCGAAAGTGGCACAGGTGGCAAGCGATATATTAAAGAAATTGAGCTGTATCATTATATTTCCGTCGCTTATCTGGTAATAATCCCATTCCTTAAGGCGCATGGTATTTTCACGTTTTATCATTTCGGGATTATATCTGAAAAGGTTGTGCTTACAATAGCCGGGTCTTGCAAGGTTCCCGTCCGGCATAAGAAGGACGGTGCTTTCTTTTATTTCGGTCTGTTTGTTCATTTTATCCAAAATCTCCTCGCTTTATAAATTTTATATTATTATACTCCAATATAAATACAAATTCAATCTGCGTTTTTTTGTCTGAAATACACAAATACTGCTTGTGAGATTATAGACAACTGTTAAGCTGCTTGACATAATATGTAAAATGTGATTTTTTCGCAAAAAAAAGTTTATTTCTAAAATGATTTGTATTATACTATTTAAGTAAAGTTTTGTATGGAGGAATACTTATGGCAAAAAACAAAATGAAAAAAACCAACACCATACATTTCGGTATTCAGCGCAAGATTGTAGCCAATATGACGACCGAATCATGGGCAAATGTTCCTCACGTTACATACAACTACGAGCCGGACGTCACCGAATTTATGATAGAGTATAAAAGGCTTAACGAAGATTGTCCGCCCGAGAAAAAGGTCACTTTAAATACCCTTATGCTCAAAATAATAGTTGAGGGGCTCAAAGCGGATCCGATTATGAATTCTCATATCGAATTTGACCGCAAGCTTGTCAGGGGAGAAATACATACCTTTGAAAATATTGATATTTCTATGCCGATGGTATTACCGAACGGCGAGATGATGACAATAAATCTTCACAACTTTGAAAACAAAAACCTTGATGAGATGGTTGCGTATATCGCGGACGTAAACCGCCGTGTCGCAAACACAAATCTTGACGAGGTTATGTTTGATGTCTCTCTTGATAACACGCTTACAGCTTTAAAGCAGGGCAAAATCAAACAAACCCTTTATCGTCTTATCGGCTCAAAGACCGGTAAGCACAAGGTTAAGACCCTCAGCGGAAAGGAAAAGAGCAATTATTATAAAATTCCCGAAAATGACAGGCTTACAAAGCACGATATCGAGCAGGGTACGATAACCGTTTCAAATATCGGCTCGGTTTACCGTGCGCAACGCGGTGAAACCTGCTTGCTTGAAATTGTTCCGCCGCAGGTTTGTGCCATAGCGGTCGGTGCCGTTCAGGATAAGCCCGTAGTCGTTGTAAATGAAGCGGGCGAAAAGGAAATAGCCATTCGTCAGGTTATGCCGCTTTGTATTGCTTTTGACCACAGAGCGCTTGATTTCGGCGAGATTGTTCCGTTTATCAAACGTCTTGATGAGATATTTGCGGCTCCCGAAATAATCCATACTTGGCGCAGCACCGGCATCAGCGAGGAGCATATGGCTGAAATAAAGGTTGAGCGTGAACAGCGCGAAGCAAAGTACGAGCAGAGCAAGGAACGTGAAAAAGCGCGCAAGGATGCAGAAAAGGCCGCCGAAAAAGCCCGCAGAGACGCCGAGAAGGCACGTAAGGATGCGGAAAAGGCAGAGCGTGACGCAGCGGAAAAAGCCGAGAAAGCTCGCAAGGACGCAGAAAAAGCCGAGCGTGAAGCGGCTGAAAAAGCTAAAAAAGCCGATGAAAAGGTGAAAAAAGAGGCTGAAAAGGCGCGCAAGGATGCAGAAAAGGCCGAGCGAGATGCCGCAGAAAAAGCCGAAAAGGCACGCCGAGAGGCAGAAAAAGCAAAAATAGAAGCCGTTGCCAAGGCGGAAAAAGCAAAACGCGATGCCGAGGAAAAGGCACGCAAGGAATCCGAAAAAGCCCGTAAAGAAGCCGAAAAAGCAAAAGCCAAAGCGGCAGAGGCAAAGGCAAAAGCCGAAAAGGCTCGTAAGGCAGCGGAAGAAATTAAGACCGATAAAGCCGAAAAGGCGGCACAGAAAGCCGAAAAAGAGGCGAAGGAAGCCGAAAAAGAGGCTGAAAAGGACGAGGCAATAGCCGAGCAAACCGAAAAAGAGGCAAATAATAAATAAAACGAGCCAATGGGGCTAAAGGAGAAAAACAATGGGTAAGGACATAACTTTGGTTGTTATGGCTGCCGGTATGGGCAGTCGTTTCGGCGGATTAAAGCAGCTTGAGCCGATAGGAAAAAACGGAGAGGTAATTCTTGATTTTTCGGTTTACGATGCGGTAAAGGCAGGCTTTAATAAGGTTGTTTTTGTTATAAAACACGCAATCGAGGATGATTTTAAACGTATCGTCGGCTCGCGTATAGAAAAAAAGGTTAAGGTTGAGTACGTTTTTCAGGAGACAGATGCTCTTCCGGAGGGCTTTACCTGCCCTGCAGACCGTCAAAAGCCGTGGGGAACCGCTCATGCGATTCTCTGCTGTAAGAATGTTGTAAAAGAGCCGTTTGCGGTTGTAAATGCCGATGATTATTACGGCAGAAGCGCATTTAAGAAGATTTACGACGAGCTGTCATCGGCCTTAGAGGATTATTGTATGGTCGGCTTCAGACTCAAGAATACGCTTACGGAAAACGGTACCGTTTCAAGAGGCGTTTGTGTTACAGATAATAATGCTTTAGAGAGCGTCACCGAATATACAAAAATTCGCAGCGATTGCTCATTTACCGAGGATGACGGCAAGACTTGGAATGCGTTGTCGCCGGATACGGTCGTTTCCATGAACCTTTGGGGATTTCGTCCCGACGTATTCAAATACATAGAGGATGGGTTTGTTTCTTTTCTCAAAGAAAAGCTGAATGTGCCGAAATCCGAGTATTATCTCCCGTCCGTCGTATCTTCTCTTATCGAGAGCGGAACCAAAAAGGTTAATGTTCTCGTCGCCGAGGATAAGTGGTACGGCGTAACGTATAAGGAGGATAAGCCGGCAGTTGTAGCTTCGATAGGCGAGCTTATCGACAAAGGCTATTACGACGGAATATAAAAAAGAACAATAAAATTAACGGCTGTAAGATTTGCTCTTACAGCCGTTTTGTATTGCGTTTATTTATTCCTTCCAGAATTTTCGGTCGAGACTTCTGTATTGTACCGCCTCGGCTATATGCTTGGTGTCTATCACGTCGCTGCCGTCAAGGTCGGCTATTGTTCTTGCCACTCTCAGCACCTTGTCATAGGCTCTTGCCGAAAGACCCAATTTGTCGAAGGAGAGCCGCAGTATGTTGGCCGCTGCCGTGGTCATAATACAATATTTTCTTGTGAGTGCAGAATCCATTTTAGCGTTGCAGGTGACGCTTGTCCCCTTAAAACGGCGGCGCTGAATTTCTCTTGCCTTGTTGACTCTTGCCTTAATTTCGGAAGAGCATTCTTCGGAGCCTTCCTTTTGCGAGAGGGCGTCAAAATCAACCGGCGGAACCTCAATATGTATGTCAAGCCTGTCAAGCAGAGGGCCCGATACCCTTGACAGATATTTTTGCGGCGCGCCCTTCGGACAGGTGCATTTTCTTGTCGGATGTCCGAAGTAACCGCACGGACATGGGTTCATGGCGCATACAAGCATAACGCTGCAAGGATATGAAAATGTTGCGGCAACGCGCGCTATTGTTATTTTACCGTCCTCTATCGGCTGACGTAAAACTTCCATTGACGTTCTCGAAAACTCGGGCAACTCGTCAAGAAACAGTACGCCGTTATGCGCTAAGGATATTTCACCCGGGCGCGGTACCGTGCCGCCTCCGGAAAGTCCGGCAGGGGAGACGGTGTGGTGCGGCGAGCGGAAAGGACGCGCTTTTATAAGGGATATTCCCTTGGGCAAAACTCCCGCTACCGAGTATATGTTGGTTGTTTCAAGCGATTCTTCAAATGTCATATCGGGCAAGATTGACGGTATGCGTTTTGCGAGCATACTCTTACCCGAGCCCGGAGGCCCTATCATCATAACATTGTGTCCGCCTGCGGCGGCAACCTCTAAGGCTCTTTTAGCTTCGTGCTGACCCTTGACGTCGGAGAAATCCGGCAGATTATCGGGCAGGCTGTAAGATTTGAAATCGGATTCGGAAACGGGTGTTATTTTTTCTCCGCCCGTGAGATGTGACAGCAACTGCCCGACATTCCTTACGGGATATACGGTTATGCCGCGCACAACAGCACCCTCGGCAGCGTTCGGAGCCGGTATATATATTTCCTTAACACCGCAACGCTGTGCTTTAATAACCATCGGCAAAACGCCGTTAATTCTGCGCACCTCGCCGTTTAACGACAGCTCTCCCAAAAAAGCCGAGCTGTCGGTATCGCAGGACAGCTGCCCCGTGGATTTAAGTATTGCTATAAGAATGGGCAGGTCGTAAATCGGCCCCTCTTTTTTTATGTCCGCCGGTGCGAGATTTATTGTAATGCGTGACGGCGGAAAGTCAAATCCGTTATTTTTAATGGCGGAGCGGACTCTTTCGCGGCTCTCGCTGACTGCCGTATCGGGAAGTCCTACAACGTCAAAGCGAGGCATACCGCCCGAAATATCCGCTTCTACGCCGGTCATATAGGCTTCCATGCCGAAAAGCCCGACGCTTATGATTTTAGCAAACATTTATATACCCCTTTTTGATACCGCGGTAATTACGGTATATAGTCGAATTCGAGATCGTAAATCGAAACGGTGTCGCCCTCTTGAATTCCCTGCTTTACAAGCTCGTCGATTATTCCGCTCGACTTTAGAACCGTTTGAAAATACTGAAGCGACGCGTAGTCGTCAAGGTCGGTTTTTGAAAGTATCCTGTAAAGCCAGTCCGCCTCAACAGAATATACGCCGTCGTTCACGGTAACTTTAAAGCCGTTGTTCTTTTTGCTCTCGAGTACCGAAAGCGGTATTTCCTCCGCCTCATATTTTTTTACGGGCGGCAGGGTAGAGAGCTTTTCCGCAACAGCATTTATAAGCTCCTTTGTGCCGTATTTTATCGGTGCGACTATCGGGAAGTAGGGAAGTCCCTTTTTCTCAATGAAGCTCTTGAAATCCTCAAGCTGCTCGTCGGTTGCAAGGTCTATTTTGTTGCCGGCCACTATCTGCGGACATTTTGCAAGCTCGGGATTGAACTTTACAAGCTCCTCGTTTATCTTTTCAAAATCCTCCTTCGGGTCTCTTCCCTCGCTGCCGGCGACGTCAACTACGTGCACCAGCATACGGCAGCGTTCTATATGCTTTAAAAATTCGTGACCGAGACCCACACCGTCCGCAGCACCCTCTATAAGACCCGGAATATCCGCCATTACAAAGCTCTGCTCCGGACCCATGGTGACAACGCCGAGAACGGGTATTATAGTTGTGAAATGATAATCGCCTATAATGGGCTTCGCCTCACTCACCACAGACAAAAGCGAGGATTTACCTACATTCGGAAAGCCGATAAGACCAACGTCGGCAATGAGCTTCAGTTCAAGCGAAATATCCCACTCCTCGCCCGGAGCGCCGCTTTTCGCAAAGCGCGGAGTTTGGCGTGTCGAGGTGGCAAAATGAGAATTGCCCCATCCGCCTTTACCGCCCTTCGCCGCTATAAACGGCTCGTCGGTTGACATATCCGCCATAATCGTTCCGCTTGTTACTTCGCGTATTACCGTGCCGCGCGGAACACGTATTATAAGGTCCTGACCTTTTTTGCCGTTTTGCCTTGCGCCTCTGCCGTCCTCACCGCTCGGAGCCTTATATTTTCTTTTGTATCTGAAATCGGATAATGTGGCAAGACTGTCATCTGCCTGAAATACTATGTTGCCGCCTCTGCCGCCGTCGCCGCCGTCGGGACCGCCCGCAGCCACATATTTCTCCCTGTGAAAAGCAACCGCACCGTTGCCGCCGTTGCCTGCTTTAATATTTATTTTAGCTATATCTACGAACATTTCTTTTTACCGTTCCTTACTGAAATTACATATATGTGACCGTATTATTGTACCATAAATATTATCCATAATAAATACCGAACAAGCAATTATTTGGTCGTTTTATGTATAAATAGCATAAGTTGTGCCTAAAGTATTGACTAACACAATATGTTGTGGTATTATGCGTTTGGAATTAAAAAAGTATTAGCTCTGCAACGCAAATGTCCTAATTTTAGGACTTATACACCGAAAAAATCCGAACATTTGTATTGACAAAATATAAATTGTTGGTATAATAAGGGTGTAATGAAACACAAACAAATGTTCTAAAGAACCGGAGGTCCTGTATATGTCAGCATTCACAGCCATTTCTTCTATGATAGAGCTCGCAGTTATTATCTTTCTTATATACGGATTTTATAAGGAGGATAAGTTCATCGCCTTTGAGCAAAAGGTCAAGATGATTATAGTTGTCAATTACCGCAGATACAAGAGAAAAAAGCGTATTGAGCAAATGCGTAAAAACCGTGAATTCAAGCTTGTTGACGGCGGCAGAAAGGGTGCCGAGAGAGGCAGCTTTCACGTAGCTTAATCTTCCATTTCTATATAAAGTCTTAAAGCAAGAAGCCGTGGGTATTATCCGCGGCTCCTTGCTTTTTTCGTAGTCTTTAAACTTCGGAAACGCCGTATAGACTTTAGCACATAAAACGACAAAATCAACGGCTTTTCAAAAGTGTACAAAAGCAGAACGCTGTGTTTGTGCAACTTCGTCATATTTTCGCGACTAAATTTCGGCAATTTATTGACAAATCCTATTTTTGCGTGTAAGATAATTTTCATCATAAATGATTTATTGCAGGATTTGCTTTTGAATCTTGCAAAATTAGCTACAGGAGGTCATTTTATGAAAATGTCATTGAAAAAGGTTCTGGCAGCAGTTCTTGCTTTGACTTTCCTTGCAGCTTGCTTTACGGCTTGCGGCAGTAAGGGAACCGGCAGCAGCTCTTCAGACGGTAAAACACTTAAAATAGGTTCCAGCGGACCGCTTACAGGCGACGCGGCGGCTTACGGCATTGCCGTCAAAAACGGTATACAGCTTGCCGTTGACGAGATTAACGCTGCAGGCGGCGTAAACGGTATGAAGCTTGAGTTCCAGATGGAGGACGATGAAGCCGATGCCGAAAAAGCAGTAAACGCATACAATACTCTTAAGGATAACGGTATGAAGGTATTCATAGGCACCGTTACCACAGGTGCTTGCCTTTCTGTTATCAGCCAGACTAAGGCTGATAATATGTTCCAGATAACACCTTCTGCTTCGGCAGCTAAGGTAATAGCAAATGACAACTGCTTCCAGGTTTGCTTTACAGACCCCAACCAGGGTACTGCTTCCGCAGACTATATCGCAAGCAAGGGTCTTGCTAAAAAGGTAGGGGTTATCTATAACAGCTCCGATGCTTATTCTTCGGGCGTTTATGACAACTTCAAGGCTGAAGCGGCTGCAAAGGGTCTTGACCTTGTAGCTTCCGAAGCATTCACAGGCGACAGCAAGCAGGACTTCTCTTCTCAGCTTTCAAAGATTAAGGCTTCCGGCGCAGAGCTTATATTCCTCCCGATTTATTATCAGGAAGCTTCTCTTATCCTTTCTCAGGCTAAGAACGCCGGTATTACCGCTAAGTTCTTCGGCTGCGACGGTCTTGACGGACTTCTTAACATCGAGAACTTTGATAAGTCTCTTGCAGAAAACGTAATGCTTCTTACCCCGTTTGCAGCTAATGCTACCGACGAGACAACCAAGAAGTTTGTTGCTGCTTACAATGCGAAGTTTGACCCGTCTACTCTTAATCAGTTTGCGGCAGACGCTTATGACGCTGTTTACATTGTAAAGGCTGCTGCGGAAAAAGCAGGCGTTACAGGCGATATGAGTGTTTCCGATATTTGTAATGCTCTCAAGGGCGCCATGACAGAAATCTCAATTGACGGCGTAACAGGTTCAGGTATGACCTGGAAAGCAACAGGCGAAGTAAACAAAGAGCCGAAAGCGGTTAAGATTGAAAACGGCGAATATCAGCCGATGGACTGATTTCTTCGGTTAAAGGCTGAATACGGGTCGGCAGCTTACGGCTGCCGGCCCTTTTTGTTTCCCACATTATCGCTTTAATTGGGTGAAATATAATGAAAAGCGCGCCGCCCGATTATTCATTTTTGCATATTTTTCTCGTTGTAATGGCAAAGAGGATATGTTATACTATTTGTATTTTAAACAAGAAACATTTTTAGTTTGGGGTGCAGTAAATTGACTTTTATAACAAACCTTATAAACGGCGTCAGTCTCGGCAGTATATATGCCGTAATAGCGCTCGGCTACACCATGGTTTACGGTATCGCCAAAATGCTTAACTTTGCGCACGGCGATGTAATAATGGTCGGTGCATACATAGTATTTGCGTTGACCTCATACGCTGGGGTAAATCCTTATCTCGCACTCGTTATATCTATGGCGGCGTGTACCTTGCTCGGTATGGCAATAGAAAGATTTGCCTATAAGCCGTTAAGAGGCGCTTCTCCTCTTGCCGTTCTTATAACCGCAATAGGTGTCAGCTACTTTCTTCAGAATATGGCACTTTTGATTTTCGGCTCTCAGGCGAAGAGCTTTACCTCTATTGTAAAGCTACCGGCACTTACGCTTGCCGACGGTAAAATAACAATAAGCGCCGAAACTATAGTTACCATAATAGTTTCGCTCATAATAATGGTTTCGCTTACTCTATTTGTAAATAAGACAAAGCCGGGCCGCGCAATGCTCGCAGTATCCGAGGATAAGGGAGCGGCTCAGCTTATGGGCGTAAATGTAAATGCGACTATTTCTCTCACATTTGCCATAGGCTCGGGGCTGGCGGCCGTTGCAGGCGTACTTCTTTGCTCGGCTTATCCCACACTTTCGTCGCAGACAGGTGCAATGCCCGGCATTAAGGCATTCGTAGCTGCCGTTCTCGGCGGTATCGGTTCTATTCCGGGTGCCGTAATCGGCGGTGTTCTTATAGGCGTTATAGAAATACTTAGCCGTTCTTATATTTCTTCGCAGATGGCTGACGCTATCGTGTTTGTCGTTCTTATAATAGTGCTTCTTGTTAAGCCGACGGGCATTCTCGGCAAGAAGTATATTGAAAAGGTTTAAGGAGGGTACGAAGATGGCATCAACAAAGTCAAAACTGATTAAAAAAAGTACCCGAAGCGACCTCATAACCTATGCTATGGTTTTAGTTATATTTGCCGTAGTCGAAATACTCAAGTCCACGGGAAATATATCGAGCCTTTTGAGGGGCCTTTTGGTTCCACTGTGTATGTACTCCATACTTGCCGTTTCGCTCAACCTCGTAGTCGGTTATCTCGGTGAGCTTTCGCTCGGCCATGCGGGATTTATGTGCGTCGGTGCGTATGCAAGCTCGATTTTCTCGGTAGTTACGCAAAACACTCTTACAAATGTATGGATTCGTTTTCCGCTCGCCATACTTGTCGGCGGACTTTGCGCGGCAATATTCGGCGTGCTTATAGGCATACCCGTTTTAAGATTAAAGGGCGACTATCTTGCAATAGTAACGCTTGCGTTCGGCGAGATAATTAAGAACATACTCGGAACAATATACGTCGGATATGACAGTCACGGTATTCACGCTTCCTTTACGAGTCAGTCATCGTTAAATCTTGAGGCTGACGGTACCGTTCTTATAAACGGGCCGCTCGGTATAACCGGAACACCCAACGATTCAACATTTATAATAGGTATAGTTCTTCTTCTTATCACGCTGTTTGTAATTCTGAATTTTATTCATTCGCGCGCCGGCAGAGCGGTAATGTCTCTGCGTGACAATCGTATAGCCGCCGAATCGGTGGGTATAAGCGTGACTAAATATAAGCTTATCGCCTTTTCGCTTTCCGCATTTTTTGCAGGCATAGCCGGCGTTTTGTATTCGCATAACCTCAGCGTACTTGCCGCAACATCAAAGAATTTCGGCTACAATATGTCAATAATGATACTCGTATTTGTGGTTCTCGGCGGCATAGGCAATATACGCGGCTCTATAATCGCAGCGTGTGTGCTTACGGCTTTGCCGGAGGTTCTCCGCGGACTTCGCGATTACAGAATGCTCATATATGCGGTAGTGCTTATTGTTATGATGATAATGACCTCAAGCCCCAAGGCAATCGCTTTCTGGGAGACTCATTCAATAAAAAAGTTCTTCAAAAAGGGAAACGGTAAGACCAAAAAGGAGGCACGGTAATTATGGCATTGCTCGAAGCTAAAAATTTAAGCATAACCTTCGGCGGTCTTAAAGCCGTTGATGATTTTAACGTAGAAATAGAAAAAGGCGAGCTCTATGGTCTTATAGGACCGAACGGCGCAGGTAAAACGACCATATTCAACCTTCTTACGGGCGTATATAAGCCTACCGAGGGTCAGGCTACTCTCGACGGCACCGTTATAACGGGCAAAAAGACCATCGATATATGCAAGGCAGGCGTTGCAAGAACCTTCCAAAATATCCGTCTTTTCGGTCAGATGTCGGTTCTTGACAATGTTAAGGTAGGACTTCACAATCATTATAAGTACAATACGGCAGCAGGTATATTCAAGCTTCCGTCATATTTCAAAAAAGAGCGCGCAATGGACGAAAAGGCCATGGAGCTTTTAAAGGTTTTCGACCTTGATAAAGAAGCGTCTTATCTTTCTTCAAATCTTCCGTACGGAAAGCAGCGCAAGCTTGAAATAGCGAGAGCACTTGCGACTGAGCCGAAGCTTTTGCTTCTTGACGAGCCGGCGGCGGGAATGAATCCCAATGAGACAGAGGAGCTTATGGAGACAATACGCTTTGTCCGCGATGAGTTCGATATGACCATACTTCTTATAGAGCACGATATGAAGCTTGTTTCAGGCATATGTGAGGAGCTTACGGTTCTTAACTTCGGTCATGTCCTGTGCCAGGGCAAAACGTCCGATGTGCTCAATAATCCCGAAGTTATCACAGCATATCTCGGCGAATAAGGAGGAGCAGCTATGGCATTACTTGAAATTAAGGATCTTGAAGTTAATTACGGCGTTATAAAGGCTATTAAGGGCGTTTCCTTTGATGTAAACGAGGGCGAAATTATTGCCCTTATCGGAGCCAACGGCGCAGGTAAAACAACCATTCTTCACACGATTACCGGCCTTATTCAGGCTAAAAAAGGCTCTATTGTGTTTGACGGCAAAGAGCTTACTAAAACTCCGCCGCACAAAATAGTTTCCATGGGTATGGCACACGTTCCGGAGGGCAGACGTATTTTCCAGCAGCTTTCGGTACTCGAAAACCTAAAGCTCGGCGCATATACCCGCAAGGATAAATCCGAAATTGCCTCAACTCTTAAAATGGTTTACGAGCGTTTTCCGCGACTTGAGGAACGTAAAAATCAGGTTGCAGGCACGTTGTCGGGCGGTGAGCAGCAGATGCTTGCAATGGGCAGAGCACTTATGTCCAAGCCGAGAATTATTTTGATGGATGAACCGTCCATGGGACTTTCCCCGTTGCTTGTTTCGGAAATCTTTGATATAATAAAGGTGATCAATGAGAGCGGAACAACCGTTCTTTTGGTTGAGCAAAACGCCAAGAAGGCTCTTTCGATTGCCGATAGGGCATATGTACTCGAAACAGGTAACATAACTCTTTCGGGAGACGCAAAAGACCTTATAAACGACGAGTCGGTTAAAAAGGCTTATCTCGGCGAATAATATCATATCGTTTTGAGAGGTTCGGTGAGCTTATGAACGAAAAATTTGTAATTACCATCGCAAGAGGATACGGAAGCGGCGGCAGAACAATAGGCAAAATGCTGTCAAAAAACCTTTCGATTCCCTTTTATGACCGCGACCTTGTCTATATGGCGTCGGAGGAGAGCGGAATAAACGTAAAGCTGTTCGGCCAAAACGATGAGTCCGTGAAAAAAAGTATTTTTTCCCCGGCAAGCGACAGATATACTGGCGATTTGATTCCGCCGGAGAGCAGTGCTTTTGTTTCAAATAAAAATATCTTTAATTATCAGGCAAAAATAATAAAAGATCTTGCCGTAAAGGGTTCGTGCATAATAGTAGGCAGATGTGCCGACTATATACTTCGCGATATGCCGAATGTCGTGAAGGTATTTGTTTGGGCACCCATGAGCGATTGTATTAAGAACGTCAAGGTGCTTGAGCCGTCGCTCAGCGATAAGGAAGCAGCGCGTAAAATCAAAAAGATAGACGCTCACCGCAGCGATTATTACCGCTACTATACCTGCCGCGAGTGGGACAGCTTCAAAAACTACGACCTGTGTATAAACAGCTCGTCGGCGGGCTTTGACAAGACCGCAAAGTACATAGAGGAATTTGTAAAAATTAAACTCGGCAAGTAAACAAAAAAATAAGCTCCGCAGTTTTGGCTTGTGACCTTAACCGCGGAGCTTTTTTATTATTCTGTCGGGATTTAATATACGGCAAACTGGCTGTTATAGAGCTTTTTGTAAAATCCGTTTTGCTCTATAAGCTCATCGTGACGTCCGCGCTCGACTATTTTCCCGTCGCGCATTACAAGAATTGCATCGGCATTTTTTATGGTGGAGAGGCGGTGTGCAACGATAAACGTTGTTCTGCCCTCCATCAAAAGGGCAAACGCCTTTTGTATTCTGACCTCGGTTCTTGTATCAATGGAGCTTGTGGCCTCGTCTAAAATGAGCATAGGCGGCTTTGTCAGCATTACTCGTGCTATGCACAAAAGCTGCTTTTGACCTTCCGAGAGGTTATCTCCGCTCTCCGAGATAAAAGTGTCATAGCCGTTTTCGAGCCTTTTTATAAAGCTGTGAGCGTGAGCCGCCTTTGCCGCCTCAATTACCTCCTCGCGTGTGGCGTCCGGCTTTCCGTAAGCTATATTGTCAAATATTGTGCCGGAAAACAGCCAGGTGTCCTGAAGAACCATTCCGAATCCGGAACGCAGCGAGTCGCGTGTGACAGAGGCTATATTTACGTTGTCTATGTCAATTTCACCGCCGGTGACATCGTAGAATCTCATTAAAAGGTTTATGAGCGTTGTCTTACCGCAGCCTGTGGGGCCTACTATGGCTATTGTTTTGCCGCTGTCAGCCCTTATATTAAGTCCCTCGATAAACGGCTTGTTTTTGCTGTATGAAAACGAAACATTGTTAAATTCAACCGTTCCGTTTTGGGCTTTAAGTTCCTTTGCTCCCTCGTCCGACGGTTCATCATTGCAGTCAAGAAGCTTGAATACACGTTCGGCGCTTGCAAGTGCATTCTGAAATTCTGCAACAACGCTTGATATTTCGTTGAACGGCTTTGTATACTGTGTGCAGTATGTGAGGAAAGAAGAGAGCTTACCTACGGAAATACCGCCCTTTACCGTGAGTATTGAGCCGAGAACAGCAACAACGGCATATATCATAGCGTTTACAAATCTCGTGCAGGGATTGGTAAGTGCCGCATAGAAATGGGCGGTTGTACCGACTTTTTTGAGCTTTTCGTTTATTTCGTGAAAATGACGGTAAGCGTCCTCTTCGCCGTTGAATGCTGTTACTATATCGGCTCCCTCTATCATCTCGGCGGCAAATCCGGTTATTTCGCCGCGGTATTTTGCCTGCTTTACGTAATTTTTGTGCGCGTGCTTTGCTATAAACGAAGCGACAAAAAACGAAAGGGGAGTCAGCACAACAACTGCGAGCGTGATATACCAGTTTATCGTGAACATAAATATCAGCGTACCGAGTATTGTCACAATGCCGGAGAATATCTGGGTAAAGCCCTGTAAAAGACCGGTGGAGACAATATCTATGTCGGTGACAACAGTGTTTATTATGTCACCGTGTGCCGTGGAGTCAATATATGAAAGCGGCACCTTTGTAAGCTTTTCAAAGACCTCGGTTCTCATTTTTTGAACGGTTTTAAATGAGAGCTTATTTGAATTATACGTCATTATCCATTGGAAAAGCGCCGAAACAACAATGCATATCGCGAGAACCGCGCCGACCTTAAAAAGCCTTGCGAAATCGACGTCGCCCTTAGCCGTTATGCAGTCTACACCTTTACCGATGAGAATGGGTACCATAAGCGACAGCGCAATGCCGACAAATGCGGAAAAAATCGCCCCGAAGAGATTGGATTTAAACGGACTTATATATTTTATGAGACGTTTTGTGTTTTTCATACGGAGGCAACCTCCTTTTCTGAAAGCTGTGACAGACAAATGTCACGGTATACTTCATTTGTTTTGTATAGCTCCTTGTGCGTACCGGTTGCCACAAGCTCACCGTCGTCGAGAACGAGTATTTTATCGGCATTCTTTACCGTGTTGACGCGCTGCGATACCAAAAATACGGTTGTGTCATTTAAGTTTTCTTTCAAAGCTCTTCTCAGAGCTGCGTCTGTGGCGAAGTCAAGCGCGCTTGATGAATCGTCAAAAATCAATATCCGAGGGTGCCCCATTATTGCCCTTGCTATACAAAGACGCTGCTTTTGGCCTCCCGACAGATTTTTGCTCTTTTCCTCAATTAAGGTGTTTGTGCCATCCTTTAGCTTTGATACAAATTCCGCGCTTTGCGAAACCTTGAGTGCAAAATCAATGTCTCTGTCATCGGCGGAGCGGTCACCCATCAGCAGGTTGTCCTTTATTGTACCCGAAAAAAGATTGCTCTTTTGCGGTACAACATGTATGACGTGCCTTAAATACCCGAATTTACAGTCTCGCACATCGTGACCGAATACCTTGACGCTGCCGTTTTTAACGTCGCTGAAGCGCGGTATCAGATTTACGAGTGTGCTTTTGCCTGCGCCCGTACCGCCTATAATTCCTATCGTTTCGCCCTTCTCGGCTGTAAAGCTGATGTTTGACAGGGCGTTTTCGTCGGATTTTGGGAACGCATAGCTGACATCGGTGAATTCGACCGCCGTAGCGGCTTCATCGCCGTTTTGATATGCCGCGTCGTCATCCTTTATGCTCGGCTCGGCGTCCAATACCTCTTTAACGCGCTGAACGCTTGCGAGTGCCTTTGTAAATACGACTATGACGTTTGCAAATACGATTATTGAGAGAAGTATCTGGGTCATATAGCTTATAAGTGCTATTATTTTTCCCTGTGAAAGCTCGCCGGAATATACGTTTTTTCCGCCGAAATACAGCAAAATTACTATTGCGAGGTTCATCACGGCAAATGTCATTGGGTTCAGAAGTGCCGAAAGGCTGCCCACACGGAAGTTTATTCTTGTCAGCTCGTCATTCTTATCGCCAAAGCGCTCTTTTTCGTGATTACTTTTTGAAAATGCGCGTATAACTCTGACGCCGGAAAGATTTTCCTTGACAACAAGCGAGACCTTATCAAGTACCTTTTGTATCACCTTGTAAAGCGGCAGGCTCTTAGTCAGAACATAGTACATAATAAGACTTACCAAAAGGCCAGCGGCAAAGAAGATTATTGACATTTTAAGATCAAGCTTCATTGCCATAATAAGCGAACCGGCTATTAAAAACGGCGAGCGAAACATAAGACGTATAAACATTGCAACGCCCGACTGTATCTGGTTTACGTCGTTCGTAATTCTCGTTATAAGCGACGACGAAGAAAAGGCGTCAATATCGCTTTGTGCAAAGGAATTTATCTTTTTAAACATATCGTTTCTGATTTCCGTGCCAACTCCCTGTTGGGCAACGGCAGCGCTGTATTGACATACTATGGCACACAAAAGGCCCAGTATACCGAGCCCTGCCATCAAAAGCCCCATTTTTATAATGTATGGCACATCGCCGTTTTTGATTCCCACGTCAATGATTTTAGCCATAACGAGCGGGACCAAAAGTTCAAGTATGGCCTCGGCGAGCTTAAACGCCGGCCCTAAGATAAATTGCTTTTTATAAAGAGCGTAATACTTTTTCATAGTTGCTCCTTTTGAATGAAATTTTGATTATAATAGTATATCACTTTTATTCTCTTTTTCAATCTCTTAAGTATATATTCGCTTTTTTTATCGAAAAAAACAGCCGCCCGAGAACTGCTTTTGTCTCTCGGACGGCTGTTATGTTAAATCTCAAAATCGCTTTTTGAAAATTCGGGCGCTGTCGGGTGTAGTTTCGGTTCACGTTTAAAAATATCATACTTGTATTTTTTACAGCACCAATCTTTTGACACAACGCCCTTTTTGGGGCAGAGCACCGTATCGCCGTCATTTGTCGGCGTTGAAAATTCACAGTATTCACATTTCGGAGAAATGTTTCCGCCAAGCATCTTATCCTTCATCCGTTTCACCCCGATTACATTGTGTATTACTATGCTAACACATTTTTTTATCCGAATCAACCTCTAAGATGAGCAGTACGCTCATTATAAGCAGTGCCGCAAGAGCCGGTACGGAAACCGAATAAGCTGCCGGAGTTACGGAGCTGTCGGTTGCAAAGACAGATACCTCGCATGGGAAGACCTTTAAAAGCTCCATACATATTATTGCCGAAAAAGACGCGCATACCGCTCTTGCCGTGTAAAAATACCGCATTTTGAGCTTTGTGTATCTGAGATACGACATTATCTGGCAGTGTACCGACAGACCGCCGAAGGATATTATTGCGGCTAAGGCGGGTATCGGAGCTTTTCCGGCGGCGGCGCGGCAGCCGTTTGTGACCTCGAGGATGAATTCAAAGAAAAGAGCAGCTCCGGGCGGTATAGGTAAGGTAGATAAACCGTCGCATACGGTTTTAAAAATAACTACCCAGGCGCATATTTTTATTACGTCGTTTGTGGCGTCACCCACGGAACGTACAAAAGCTCCGACAGGGTCGCAAAGTGTAAACGGAATTTCGCTTTTACCCTTTTCCTCCGCCGCTTTATCATACAGAGCCATTGAAAAGATACCGGTAAAAAATGATGCCGAAACAGTGGATATGTATAACAGCACGCCGGCTTTGACGCTTCCGAGCATCTCCGAGCCAACCGTCCCTATCACAAAGGCGGGGCCCGCGTTTATGCAAAAAAGACAAGCTCTTTGCGCCTCGTTTTCGGTTATCGCATTTTTCTTGAGCAATTCATATGTCATTTTTGCGCCTATGGGAAATCCTCCTATCTGCGACATAATAATAACCGGAGCCAAAACGCCCGGAAGCCTGAACAGCTTTTCGCACACCTTATCAAACGGTTTTCCCGCGGCTTCTCCGAGACCCGAGCGCAGAAGAAATGAGGCCACCGTCATAAACGGAAACAGGGACGGTACAACCGTTTCTGCCGCCAAAAGTATTCCGCTTCTGACGCCCTCTGAGCATATATCCGGCTTTGTAAACAAAAACAGACACACCAAAACAGTCAATATAACCGGAACTATATATTTTCGGCATTGCTTTTTATCCATTCTTTTCACCCTTTTCCGTAATTTAAATATATGAGGCGGCATATTTATATATGAGCTTAAAATGACTTTTCGGAGGGATCGGTTTTGACCGCAAGAAGAAAGCAGCGAAAAAAAGCGTCCGAGCAAAAAATTGTCGGCGCGCTTGATATGCCTAAAATTTTGAGCCCGTCCGTGCCGCATATTGAGACGGAGGGCAATAAGGAGGCGGTCGTTGACGGCTGCTTCGGAATAACGGAATATGACAATGACAGGATTTCGCTTAATGCAGGCTCTCTGACCGTTACCTTTTGCGGCAGCGACCTTACGCTGTGTTCTTATTCCGACGAACAGACGGTGATAAAGGGCAGTATAATTTCGATTGAATTTACGGGTTGAGGTGGATTTTATGTCGATAATACGTTTTTTGAGATTTATTTTCGGATATGTTGAATTTTGCGCGGAGGGTGGTTTTCCCGAACGCTTTATAAATCTGTGCTCCGTTTATCACGTCAGATTGTGGGATGTAAAACGAGTAAAAGACAAGCTGTATGCAAAAACTATGCTTCGAGACTATAAAAATATCAGGGAGGCGGTAAGGCGTTCCGGGGTAAAAACAAGAATAATCAAAAAAACGGGTTTGCCTTTTTTTACATTTAAGCAGCGAAAGAGAGTGGGACTTGTAATAGGCGTTGCCGCGGCGATAATCACCGTTTCGTATTTATCGACTATGATATGGACTGTATCCGTCAGCGGAAATGAAAACATATCAGACGAGCAAATTCTCAATGTATTTTCTTCATTGGGAGTAAAACCCGGAGCAAAGCGCCGAGATATAAACGCAAAAGAGATTTCAGACGAGGCTTTAAAAATATTTGACGGTGATTTGTCGTTTGCGGTTGTCAATCTGAACGGATCTAATGCGTCCGTGGAGGTGCGTGAAAGCGTGCCGGCACCGAAGATAGAGGACAACGAAACCCCATGTAATATAGTTGCGTCGGAGGACGGCGTGGTGACCAAGGTGCAGTTGTATTCGGGTCAAGAGGAGATAAAGACGGGCTCTGCCGTGCTGAAGGGCAATCTTCTCATATCCGGGGTAAAGACAAATCAAGACAAGACCGAATCTCTTGTACATGCGGCAGGCAACGTGTATGCGGAAGTCGAAAAAAACATTTCTTCCGATTTTGAAAATTCGGAATTTTGCGCGCCTTCGCGTGAAAAAATAAGGTATGCGCTGTATTTTTTCAATGTCAAAATTCCGCTCGGAGGTGTTCCCGATTACGGAGAACAATATGCGGTGAGCTTTCTCGCGTCAACAGATAAAACCGTCTTGCCTATGGGTATAATAAGGGTACGCGCTACCGAATACAACAGAGATTTTTCAATAGAGGAAGAAAGCTGTCGGGAGCTTTTGTCGGCAAAAAAATACACAGACCTTTGCAGGAGTGAATTGAAAAATTGTAAGATTATTTCCTCTGATATACAAAAAAACGGTTCAAGACTCAGCGGAGCATACAAATGTGAAAAACAAATAGGCGTTGAGAGCGAGATTTTTGTTGAAAAAAATTAGTGACTAATCACAAAAATTGTGATACTATATATTAAATATCGACAGAAAATTATCTAAGGTGGTTTTTCAGTGTTTGAGCAGGTCCTCAGTATTGACCGTATGGAAAATGCCGTAAGCTTATTCGGCAGCTTTGACGAGAATATAAGACTTATAGAAAGTGAATTTTCGGTTACGGTTTTAAATCGCGGCTCCGACCTTAAAATAAGCGGTGAGGCGGAAAATGTGGCTAAGGCCACAACCGCCATAGAGCGCCTTTTAGCCCTCATAAATAAGGGCGAAGCTCTTTCCGATCAAAACGTGCGATATGTCATATCTCTTGTTAAGGACGGCGAAGAGGACAAGCTTATGTCCTTATCGGGCGATTGCGTCTGCATAACATCTAAGGGCAAACCCGTAAAGCCGAAAACGCTCGGTCAGAAAAAGTATGTCGAGGCAATACGAAAAAATACAATAGTTTTGGGTGCGGGTCCTGCCGGCACGGGTAAAACATATCTTGCCGTCGCCATGGCTGTCACTGCCTTTCGCGCAAAGGAGGTCAATCGCATTATCTTGACACGTCCGGCGGTTGAGGCAGGCGAAAAGCTCGGGTTTTTGCCGGGCGATTTACAGCAAAAGGTTGACCCTTATTTAAGACCGCTGTATGACGCGCTTTTCGATATGCTCGGGGCAGAGGCGTTCGCCCGTTATCAGGAGCGCGGCTCTATTGAGGTGGCACCGCTCGCGTATATGCGCGGCAGAACTCTTGACGACAGCTTTATAATACTTGACGAGGCGCAAAACACCACTCGCGAGCAGATGAAAATGTTTTTGACCCGTCTCGGCTTCAACTCTAAAATGGTAGTAACCGGCGATGTTACCCAAATAGATTTACCGGACGGGAAAAGGTCGGGGCTTACCGACGCTATGAGAATACTCAGAAATGTTCCGGATATTTCAATAAATACGTTCACCGAAAAGGACGTAGTAAGGCATAAATTAGTACAGGATATAATCAAAGCATATGAGAAAAATGAGGAGAAAAGAAAATGACAGACAAAATTAAGGTAATCATCTCAAACAAACAGAAAACGGTAAAAATACCTACGGGTGTGCGTATGCTCGTCCGTCGCTGCTGCAATGCGGTACTCGCAATGGAGCAATTTGAAGGCTCCGCCGAAATCAGCGTGTCCTTCGTGGACGACGCCGAGATAAGAGAGCTTAACAAAAAACACCGTAATATCGACGCGTCAACAGATGTTTTGTCTTTTCCTCTCGGTGAAAACGGCGTTTACGATATAAATCATGACACCGGTGCAAAAATGCTCGGCGACATAGTTATATCAATCGAGCATGCAGTAGCTCAAGCAGAGGAATACGGACACTCTCTTCAGAGGGAAATCGCGTTTTTGACCGTCCATTCTCTTTTGCATCTTCTTGGTTATGACCATGTGAACGGCGGTCTTGAAGCGGTACATATGCGCGAAAAAGAGGAGACTGTGTTAACACAGCTCGGTCTCAAACGCAACGGCAGCTATTATATAGACCAGAGTGAGGATAAAATCTGATGCGCGGGCTCATAAGGAGCTTCGGCTATGCTTTCCGCGGAATATTTTACACACTTAAACACGAGCGCAATATGAGAATACATTTTGTCTGTATGATATATATGTATTCTTTTTTGCTGATGGCGGACTTTTTTGAGATTACAAGAACTCAGTTTGCGATAGTATTTCTTGCAAACGCACTTGTTGTGTCTCTTGAGCTTGTCAACACCGCAGTTGAAAGAACCGTCGATTTGGCAAGCGCCGAATGGACGGATAACGGCAGGGCGGCAAAGGATACCGCGGCAGGAGCCGTTTTGGTATCGGCAATATTTGCCGTTCTCACGGGAATTATGATAATGTGGCAGCCAAAGGCCTTTTCGGCACTTTATGTTTATTTTAAGGAGCACATATTATATTTTGTGCTGTTTCTTTTAAGTCTTGTTGTCGCTTTTATTTTTATATTTAAAGGTTTTCCGCAAATTAAGAAAAAATCTTCCGCCGGAGCGGATAAGGAGAAAAAATGAACGAATCAAAATCAGCTTTTGCAGCCATAGTCGGTAAGGCGAACGTAGGAAAATCCTCGATACTCAACCGACTTATAGGCAGTAAAATAGCCATAGTATCCGGTAAACCTCAGACCACCCGTACAAAAATTATGGGCGTTTTGACTACCGATGATAATGTGCAACTTGTTTTTACCGACACTCCGGGATTTTTTAAACCTAAGGACAAGCTCGGCGAATATATGGTTGAGGCGGTAAACGACAGCATATCCGGCGTTGAAGAGTGCCTGTTTGTCGTCGATGCGACGGATAAAGAGCTTAACGCCGCGGAAAAGGAGCTTATAAATAAATTTCGCTCGGCAAAAATGCCTGTTATAACAGCTCTTAACAAAATAGATATGATAAGCCGTAAGGAAGAGCTTATATCTAAAATTGCTGCTCTTTCGGAGCAGTATGATTTTGAAGCGATTGTTCCCGTCAGCGCAAAAACGGGCGAGGGTATAGAGGCTTTGCTCTCGGAGCTTAAAAAGCACGCCGAAAACAGCCCGCACTTTTTCCCGGATGACACGTTGACCGATCAGCCCGAAAGAGTGCTTGCAGCTGAGATGATACGCGAAAAAATGCTCCGCCTGCTTGATAAGGAGATACCTCACGGTGTTGCGGTTTCCATCGAGCTTATGCGCGAGCGTGATACGAGCGATATTATGGACATAGAAGCCACTATTTACTGCGAGCGCGAGTCCCACAAGGGAATAATTATAGGCAAGGGCGGAAGCATGTTGAAAAAAATATCGACCTTTGCCCGTGAAGATATGGAAAAATTCTTCGGCATAAAGGTCAATCTCAGATGCTGGGTCAAGGTTAAAGAGGACTGGCGTAACAGAGAGGGACTTATACACAATTTTGGTCTTGATTGACAGACATAATACCGCCGCACACGGAGAATTTAAATATATAAGTTTTCCGAGGGCGGTGTTTTTTATCTATAACGAGATTTATTGGAATTTGTTTGCGAAAAGCGGTAAAATCGAGGACTATCTTATATACCGCCGAGAGCAAAACAGCGTCGGTTGTTCAGCCGAAAAGGGCAAAAGCGATGGGTGTGAATGTAAAGGGGCTTGTCTTAAAAGAACAGAATATAGGCGAGAACGATAAGCTTGTAACGGTGCTGACCGACAGCCTCGGAGTGTTACGCGCATTTGTCAGGGGCGCCAAAAAGTTAAGCAGCAAAAAGCAGTCGGCAACGGGGCTTTTGTGCTATTCCAAACTGTCGCTTTACAAAACTAAGGACAGCTACATAATAGAAGAGGCCGAGAGCATAGAGAGCTTTTTCGGCTTGCGAAACGATATAGAAAAGCTGTCGCTTGCACAGTATTTTTGCGATATAGCCTTTGAGCTGTCGCCTAAGGAGGACGATGCGACGGATTTTTTGCGCGTGGTGCTCAATTCGCTGTATTTTTTGGCAAACGGAAAAAGACCTCCGCTTTTGTTAAAGGCAATAACCGAATTAAGGCTTGTTTCTCTTGCCGGCTATATGCCGAACCTTATCGCCTGCGAAAGGTGCGGAGCATTTGAGACGCCGATAATGTATTTTGATATGGAAAGAGGCTTGCTTTACTGCGATAACTGTGCCGACGAGAACGCTCTTTTCCCTCTTGAGATAGGTGTTGTCAGCGCAATGCGCCATATAGTTTTTGCCAAAATAGATATATTATACAATTTTAAGCTGTCGCCTGAAGCGAGCGAGGACCTCAGCTACATCACCGAGAAATACCTTGCCTCAAAGACGGACAGACCGTTTAAAACACTTGATTTTTATTATTCTGTAAAGGACTAATTATGAATAAATACCACATTTCTCTTGAGCTTCCGAAAATACTTTTAACTCTTTCGGAAATGACCTCCTGCGAGGAGGCAAGGCTTGCGGCGTTGTCGCTGCAGCCGAGCGGCGATTTTTTTGAGGTGCAAAAACGCCTTTCCGAAACAGAGGCTGCTCATATACTCATAGCAAAATTCGGCGCGCCCTCGTTCGGAGGCCTTATAAATGTTAACAATCAGCTGAGCCGTGCATCGTCCGGAGGCACGCTGTCTATGCGTGAGCTTTTGGATATTTCCTGCGATTTGCGCGTGATACGCGGTATAACCGAGTGGCGCTCAAAAAGCGCCGGTATGGATACCGCGATAGACGACCTTTTTAATTCGCTCTACACAAATAAATATCTTGAGGATAAAATAAACAATGCTGTTTTGTCCGATACCGAAATGTCGGACAATGCTTCACCTGCGCTTAAAGATATACGCAGGCACAAAAGACTCGAGGAGTCCAAAATACGCGACAAGCTTGACGGTATGATACGCTCTCCGAAATATAAATCAAGCTTGCAGGACGCTATAATCACACAGCGAAACGGCCGATTTGTAGTTCCCGTAAAGGCCGAGCACCGAAGCGAGGTCTCGGGTATGGTTCATGATACATCCGGAAGCGGCGCCACGGTATTTATTGAACCGGCGGCTGTAATAGAGGCAAATAACCGTATAAAGGTACTTGAAAGCCGTGAACGCGATGAAATAGAAAGAATCCTTTCGGAACTGTCAGAGGAGGCAGGGAGCTTTGCCGATACAATAAAAATAAGCTGTGAATCGGCGGCGGAGCTTAACCTGATTTTCTCAAAGGCTCAGCTTGCCTATAAGATGAAGGCTACAATGCCGATTATAAATTCGCGCGGTGTTATCGAGCTTAAAAAAGCTCGCCATCCGTTACTTGACCCGAAAAAAGCCGTGCCCATAGACGTGTCGCTCGGTGACAAATATGATTCTCTTGTCATAACAGGCCCCAATACCGGCGGTAAAACCGTCTCTATAAAAACAATAGGCCTTTTAACTCTTATGGCGGAGTGCGGTCTTTTTATACCGGCAAACGAAAACAGCAGTATAGCCGTATTTAAAAACGTGTTTGCCGACATCGGCGAAGAGCAGAGTATTGAGCAGTCGCTCTCCACTTTTTCGGCACATATGACGACGATCGTAAATATAAGCAATAGCGTTGATGAAAGCTCTCTCGTTTTAATCGATGAGCTCGGAGCGGGAACCGATCCCGTAGAGGGCGCAGCTTTGGCTGTTGCGGTGCTTGAGGATCTTCGCTGTAAGGGTGCCAAAATAGCGGCGACAACCCATTATTCCGAACTTAAGGAATATGCGCTTCGCACGAACAGAGTCGAAAACGCATCCTGCGAGTTTTCTGTCGATACCTTGAAGCCTACATATAAGCTGATAACGGGTATACCCGGTCGTTCCAACGCATTTGCGATATCTCAAAAGCTCGGCTTGTCAAAAGAGGTCATAGATGAGGCGGCAAAGCTTATCTCGGAGGAAAATACCAGATTTGAGGATGTTGTTGATACGCTCCAAAAAACACGCCTCGAAATGGAAAAGGAAAAAGAAAAGACCGCTGAAATGCAAAACGAGATAGACGAGATAAAGAAAAAGGCGGAAAACGAGCTGTCACTTGCAAAGCAAAAGGGCGAAACGCAAATACTTATGGCTCAAAACGAGGCGAAACGCATACTTGAAAACGCAAAGCGTGCCGCAGCGTCTCTTATGATGGAGCTTGACCGCCTGAAGCGCGAGCAGTCGAATGAGAAAAACGCTTCAGAGATGGCGCGCAAGGCAAAGGCGGCGTTAAAGCAGCATCTCAACACCATAGATGATATGACATACGAGAAAAACGACTTTGACGGCGATGACGACGATTACGTTTTGCCGAGACCGTTAAAGACGGGTGATAATGTATTTGTTAAAACACTCGGCACCGAGGCCGAGGTCGTATCGCTTGATAAAAACGGTAACGCCGAGGTAAAAGCAGGCGTTATGAAGATGAAGGTCAAGGCATCGGAGCTTCGTCTTTTGGCTCCGAAGAAAAAGCCGAAGAAGCAGAGCCTTTACCGTTCCGTAAAGGAAAAGTCCTTGCCGAGCGGTAAGTCAAGCGTGGATTTACGCGGTGAATCGGTTGAGGAGGCAATAGCCGACCTTGATATGTTTATTGACGGAGTGCTTCGCTCCGGTCTTAATGAGCTTACAATAATTCACGGTAAGGGAACAGGCACGCTCAGAAGAGCCATACAGCAGCACTTAAAAGACCATCCGAACATAAAATCGTACAGAACGGGTGTATACGGCGAGGGTGAAGAGGGCGTTACAATAGCCGAATTAAAGTGATTTCATCATATATATTTGTAAGATTATTACGGTGTGTTGCATTGAAATGACGATTGTGCTAAAATAATTTCAGCAAAAGCCGCAAAGGAGAAAAATATGAATAAAAAAATTATTGCTGTCGCACTTTTGATACTTATGATTTCGGTGGTGTTTATTTCCTGCGGAAAAAAGAGAAGCTGGGAAAAGGACGACACTACAGCCGCCCCCTCCGAAACAACGTCAATTGAATACACAACCGATGAATCGGGCGAAAAATTCGTAACAAACATAAACGGAGAGCTTATTCCCGTAACCACCGGCAAGGACGGTTCGGTTGAGTTCTACGAAGACCTTATAACCAAGACCTCCGAGCAGGCTGCCGAGACCGAGCCGAACGGCGAGGATAAGCCCCAAAAGCCGAATGATGCGCCCACTAAAGGCGAAAGCGGTACTGTAAAAATAGGAACAGGTGATCCTGCAGATGAGAGCCATGCGGCTGTTATTGATTGGAGTGCTCAATAATAAAAGGAACTAAAATGAAAAAACTATTCAGTATTCTGTCAGCGGCCGTAATTGCTCTGTCGGTTGCGGCGGTAATGGCTTTTGCTGTCGGCGACGGTAAAAACCGCGGAGACGTAAACGGCGACGGTAAAGTTGATTCGGCAGATGCCATGCTTGTTATGAAATATGATGCCGGACTTTTGAGCCTCTCAAATGACGAAATCAAAAGAGCCGATTTAAACGGTGACGGTAAAATTGATTCGTGCGACGCCGTATACATTTTGCGTATAGCGGCAGGGCTCAAGGTTTCCGATGCCGAGACTACGGCAAAAGAGACTTCGTCCGTATCCGAGCCGACAACCGAAGAAACCACGGAGCCGACAACGGAAAATACCACGAAGCCGACAACGGAAAATACTACGAAGCCCACGGAGCCTGTAACCGAGCCCACCCGGCCGACTACAAAACCCTCTGAGCCCGTAACCAAGCCCACCGAACCCGCCACAACGCCCACAACCGCCGACTCCAACTGGGACCCCTCAAAGAACGCCGTTATTGACTGGGGCGGCGGAACAACCAAGAAGAACTAAACTTTTTCTTGACAATTACAATATAATTTAGTATAATATGTCCTTGTAAAGTCGCTGGCTTTACAGGGACTTTTTCTTTAAGGAGTGGTAGTTTTGGCAAATAATGTTGAAATAACGATTTTGCTTGATTTCTACGGTGATATGCTTACTGCGAAACAGCGTGATTTTATCAATCTTTATTATAACGACGACCTTTCTCTTGCCGAAATTGCCGAGAACGAGGGCATAACCCGTCAGGGTGTGCGCGATGCGATAAAACGTGCCGAGGGGCAGCTCTACGAGATGGAGTCGAGACTCGGATTCGTAAAAAAATGGAATGGCATAAAAACCACTCTTGGCGATATTATAAACTGTGCCGAGGAAATCAGCGATTATAATTTAAATCACGGGCTTTCTCGGGAGATAAACGACACTACGGTAAAGATAAAATCTCTTGCTTTGTCTATCATAGAGTAATTACAGAGGTAAGTTTATGGCATTTGAAGGATTATCGGACAGACTTGAAGCCGCTTTTAAAAGGCTTCGCAGCAAAGGCAACCTTACCGAGAGCGACGTTAAAGAAGCTATGCGTGAGGTTCGCCTCGCTCTTCTTGAAGCGGACGTTAACTATAAGGTCGCAAAGGATTTTACAAATAAAGTTACCGAGCGCGCAATAGGCTCACACGTTTTAGAGAGTCTTACACCGGCTCAAATGGTTATAAAAATAGTCAATGAGGAATTGACCGAGCTTATGGGCGGAACCGGCTCAAAGCTCGCATACGCTTCACACGGACCCACAATCATTATGATGTGCGGCCTTCAGGGCTCCGGTAAAACAACTCATTGTGCTAAAATAGCATTGAAGCTTAAAACCGAGGGTCACAGACCGCTGCTTGTTGCGTGCGACGTGTACCGCCCGGCTGCCATAAAGCAGCTGCAGGTAGTCGGCGAGCAGGCCGGAGTCACCGTGTTCGAAGAGGGTCAGGGCGACCCGGTTAAAATAGCGAAAGATGCAGTTTCCCTTGCCAAGGATAAGGGATATGACTACGTTTTCATAGATACGGCAGGCCGTCTTCATATAGATGAAACGCTGATGAACGAGCTTAAAAACATTAAGGCCGAGGTTCATCCCCACGAGATTCTTCTTGTTGTGGACGCTATGACCGGTCAGGACGCCGTCACGGTGGCAAGTGCATTTGACGATGCGCTCGGCATCGACGGTATGGTACTTACAAAACTTGACGGTGATACAAGAGGCGGCGCGGCGCTCTCCGCGAGAGCTGTTACCGGTAAGCCTATAAAGTTTGTCGGTATGGGTGAAAAGCTCACGGAGCTTGACTATTTTCACCCCGACCGTATGGCTTCGCGAATTCTCGGTATGGGCGATATGCTCTCCCTTATCGAAAAGGCGGAAATGGCTCTTGACGAAAAGAAGGCCGCCGAGCTTGAAAAGAAACTCAGAAAAAACAAGTTTGATTTAAACGACCTTCTGTCTCAGCTTCAGCAGATAAGAAAAATGGGCTCTATGAAGGATTTGCTCGGTATGCTCCCCGGCGTCGGCAGTAAGATAAAGGATATGGACGTAGACGAGAGTCAGTTTGACCGCGTTCAGGCAATCATCTTTTCGATGACATATAAGGAGCGCTCCAACCCCGATATTATAAATCCGTCACGTAAGCGCAGAATTGCCGCAGGCTGCGGTATGCAGGTTGAGGATGTCAACAAGCTTTTGAAGCAGTATCGCGATATGCAGAAGCTGTTTAAACAGTTTAATTCAAAATCCGCACGTCGTCGCTTCAGTAAAATGGGAAATTTCGGCAATTACGGAATGTAACTTTTGTTAATCACACTTTATAAGTGTAGTTTATAAATTTAATAATTATATATTTGGAGGAAAAAACAATGGCAGTAAAAATCAGACTTCGTCGTGTAGGCGCTAAAAAAGCTCCTTTCTATCGTGTAGTTGTTGCAGATTCAAGAGCTCCGCGTGACGGCAGATTTATCGAAGAAATAGGTACTTTTGATCCTATGAAGTCTCCGGCTGAAATTAAGATTGACGCTGAAAAGGCAGAGCAGTGGCTCAAAAACGGCGCTCAGCCCACAGAGACCGCTAAATCTGTATTAAAGCAGAGCGGAATCATTAAATAATAGGAGGTCTTTTAGTTGAAAGAGCTTCTCGAACAGATCGCTAAAGGACTCGTTGATGAGCCGGACTCGGTTTCCGTTACAGTAGATGAGACTGATGACAGAGGCGTTACGGTGTATCACCTTCACGTTGCCGAAAACGATATGGGCAGAGTTATAGGCAAGCAGGGCAGAATAGCCAAGGCTATCAGAACCGTTGTTAAGGCTCGAGCCACAAAGGACGGCACAAGAGTTCAGGTTGAGATCGACTGACAGTAAACGAGTACAGGGGGGCTTCCTCTTGTACTCATTTTATTTAGTGCCGTTTTAAAGCGGCAATCGGTGAATTTATATGTTAAAACAATTTCTTGAGGCCGGTAAGGTAGTCGGTATGCACGGCGTCAGAGGCGAAATGCGCTTTGACGTATGGTGCGACGGCGCGGACTTTTTGAAAAAAATCAAAACATTGTATCTTGATGCCGACGGTAAGAGGGCAGTCGGCGTTGTCTCGGTGCGCCCTCATAAAAATGCAGCTCTGTTAAAGCTCGACGGCGTTCTTACAATCGAAGAAGCAGAGAAATACCGCGGCAGAGTGTTGTATTTTGACCGAAAGGATGTTCATCTTGACAGCGGCAAAGCGTTCGTTGAGGATGTAATAGGCTGCGCTGTGTATGACGCGGATAATGCCGATGTATTGTACGGAACAGTTACCGATGTTATGAAAGGCGTTGCAAATGACGCTTGGACTGTCAAAGATAAAAACGGAAAAGAGACGTTGGTTCCCGTAATTCCCTCAGTGGTAGTGAAGCTTGATGTCGAAAACAAAAAAGTATATCTTCGTCCGCTCAAAGGCCTTTTCTCCGATGAGTGTGCAATAAGGGAGGACGGAGAATGAGAATAGACATAATGACGCTTTTTCCGGAAATGTGCGAGTCGGTGCTGTCCGAAAGTATTATAGGCAGAGCGCGAAAAAACGGCTACGTCGAGATAAACTGTGTAAATATAAGAGACTTTACACTTGATAAGCATAACCGTGTTGATGATGCGCCGTACGGCGGCGGAATGGGTATGCTGATGGGTCCGCAGCCCATATATGACTGCTATAATAGCCTTTACGGTGACGGCGAAGAAAAACCGCACCTTATATATATGTCGCCGCAGGGCAAAACTTTGACGCAGCAGAGAGTAAAGGAGCTTGCCCTTACAGACCGGATTGTGCTGCTTTGCGGTCATTATGAGGGCGTGGACCAGAGAATTCTCGATGAGATAGTCGATGAAGAGATTTCAATAGGCGATTATGTCCTGACGGGCGGCGAGTTGCCTGCGCTTGTGCTTGCCGACAGTATTTCACGGATGCTCGAAAATGTCCTGCCGAATGACGAAGCTAAGGAGCTTGAAAGTCACTATAACGGACTTTTGGAATATCCGCAATATACAAGACCGTACGAATGGCACGGGGAAAAGGTTCCCGATATACTCTTGTCGGGGCATCACGCGAATATCGACAAGTGGCGACACGAAAAGGCGCTTGAGACTACATTAAAAAAACGCCCTGAATTGCTTCTTGATGCGGAACTCTCGGACAGGGATAAAGAGTATTTGAAATCAATAAAAAAATGAGCTGCTCGAATTGTCGAAAAAAGCACGTTTTTATTGTTGATTATTGCTGTTGAATTAAAACCATCCCGATGTTAGAATAATTACACAAAATCATTAAGCCTTCGCTGATTTTATTGTTCAAAACAGCATATTATTTTATATGCTGTTTTGTCGCAATAGCTTTTGCGGCGGCATTATTTATTTTGCAGGAGAAATGTATTCGAGAGGATACGCGCATTGGGAGGATAAAATGAAAAAGGTATTAAACATTATTTTATCGGTAATTCTTTGTTTATCGGTGGTTTCACCGTGCTTTGCAATTCAGAGCTTTGCCGAAACTGGGGATGAAACTACGCTTAAATTTAAAGACGGTAAATTTCGTATACTCGTATTTGCGGATCCGCAGGATGATTTAAATCCGTGCGAAGAGACGCTTGATCTTATGTATGCTTCGATTGAAGCTGCAAAGCCCGACCTTGTTGTATTTACCGGCGATAATATACACGGCCCGTCGCCCGTGCTTTACAGAAGCAAAAAGCGTGTCGAAAAGGCAATCAGGCAGATTATGGAGCCCGTTACCTCACAGAACATACCGTTTGCAATAGTATACGGCAACCACGATGACGAGGGTAAGGTCTCCAAACAGTTCCAAATGGAGGTCTATAATTCTATACCGGGTTGCCTCGCTTCCGAGGGAGAAGCTATGACCGGCTGCGGCAACTATAATCTTCCTATAAAAAGCTCGGACGGCGCAAAGAACGTCTTTAATCTTTGGTTTATAGATTCCGGTACATATGATAAAGAAAACGGCGGATATGCCCACGTTGCCGAGGATCAACTTGCTTGGTACAAAAAAACGAGCGATGCCCTGAAAGCTGAAAACGGCGGAGAACCTATGCCGTCTCTCCTTTTCCAGCATATACCCGTTCCCGAAATATATGAACTTTTAAAGGAGGTTCCCAAGGGCACGGACGGTGCGGTAAAAAAAGACGGCAAGTATTATGTGCTTAATACGGATATTGCAAGCGGTCATCTTGACGAGGGACCGTGTCCCGCAGAGGTGAACGGCGGCGAATTTGACGCTTGGAAGCAGCAGGGAGACATTAAGGCGGCATTCTTCGGGCACGATCATAACAATGACTTTTGCGGCACGTATGATGGCATTGATATGGTGCATACGAGCGGAGTCGGATTTTATATTTACGGTAACGGACCTCTCCACGGGTCGCGCGTTATAGATATAGACGAAAACACTCTCGATTACAGCACTTATATGATGTATTATAATGACCTTGTCGGTTACAAGAGCTCAAACAAGGCAAGATATTACGAGGGGCAGTATGTACATAACATTAAGATAGCGGCTTTTTCGGCAGGCGCTGTGATAATTGCCCTGACGGCCGGGCTTATAACGCGCGGAGTCAAAAAGTCCAAGGCGAAAAAAGCTTTAAAAAATAGCCAAAAATAACGGCTGAGCCGGGCGAAATTTCTCGCTCGGCTTTAGCTTTTGCATAAAAATTCATAAATCAGGTTAAATATTGCATAAAACAGGATGCATAATGTATATTTATGTCGTTATATCGCACAAATATACACAAAACTTGAATATTTATGCAAAAAACACTTGATTTTAAATGTGATTGGTGTATAATCTCTTCGTAATCAAAAATTAAAGGCTTTTGCCGATGCTCGGAGGTAACATTTATGAAAAAGGACAAGAAAGACATCAAAAAAGTCGTACTCGCTTATTCCGGCGGACTTGATACGTCAATCATCATTCCGTGGCTTAAAGAAAATTACAATAACTGCGAAGTTATAGCGGTTTCCGGCGACGTAGGTCAGGGAACTGAGCTCGACGGACTTGAGGAGAAGGCTCTCAAGACCGGCGCTTCAAAGCTCTATGTTCTCGACCTTAAAAAGGATTATATCGAAAACTATATCTGGCCTTGCCTTAAAGCAGGTGCCGAGTATGAAGAGTATCTTCTCGGCACATCGCACGCTCGTCCCTGTATCGCAAAGGGTCTTGCCGATATAGCAAAAAAAGAGGGCGCAGACGCTATTTGCCACGGCTGCACCGGCAAGGGCAACGATCAGGTTCGTTTTGAGCTTGCTCTTAAAGCACTCGCTCCCGAGATGGAGATTATAGCTCCTTGGCGTGAGTGGGACATAAAATCGCGTGATGAAGAAATAGACTACGCCGAGGCTCATCAGATTCCGCTTAAAATCAATCGTGAAACAAATTACTCAAAAGATAAAAACGTATGGCATCTCTCTCACGAGGGACTTGACCTTGAAAATCCGGCAAATGAACCGCAGTACAATAAAGACGGCTTCCTTGAGCTCGGAGTTTCTCCCGAAAAAGCTCCCGATGAGCCTACATATGTTACAATCCATTTTGAAAAGGGCGTTCCCACAGCTGTTGACGGCGAAGAGCTTGACGCTGTTTCCCTTGTCGAAAAGCTCAATAAGCTCGGCGGAGAAAACGGTATAGGCCTTCTTGACATAGTCGAGAACCGTCTTGTAGGTATGAAATCACGCGGTGTTTATGAGACTCCCGGCGGAACAATCCTCTACAAGGCTCATGAGCTTCTTGAAATGATAACTCTCGACCGTGACACATCTCATTACAAAAAACTCGTTGCCGAGAAATACGGCGAGCTCGTATACAACGGCAAATGGTTCTCACCTCTTCGCGAAGCTCTCGCGGCTTTTGTCGACAACACTCAGCAGACCGTAACCGGCGACGTTAAGCTTAAGCTCTATAAGGGCAACGTTATAAACGCAGGCGTCACCTCCCAGTATACTCTTTATGATGAAAATGTTGCTTCGTTCGGCGATGACGGCGGCGCATACGATCAGACCGACGCTACCGGATTTATCAATCTCTTCGGACTCCCCACAAAGGTAAAAGCTTTACTTGACGCAAAGAGAGATAACAAATAATCATTGTAAACCGCTTGAAAAAATAAACAACAGTGCTTAGCACCACCACGTGCGACAAGAGATGTTTCTGTCTCTTGTCGCTGTGTGGTATTTGATAGGAGTAAAAAAATGCAGCTTTGGCAGGGCAGATTTCAAAAGGCTTTAGACCCCAAAACCAACGATTTTAATTCGTCAATAGCGTTTGACAGCAGAATGTATAAGGAAGATATAGACGGCAGTATTGCACACGCCACTATGCTTTGCGCGCAAAATATCATATCGGCGGACGACCTTTCAAAAATTGTTGACGGATTAAAAGCCATTAAGGCGGAAATCGAAAACGGTACGTTGGAGATAGACCCGAATGCAGAGGATATACATACCTTTGTTGAGGGCGAGCTCACAAAGCGCGTAGGCGCGGCCGGCAAAAGACTTCATACCGCGCGCAGCAGAAACGACCAGGTAGCTCTTGACGTGAGGCTGTATTTGCGCCGCGAGTGCAACAGCGTTTATTCGCTTGTCACGGAGCTTATAGGTGTTCTGTGCAAAAAGGCTGAAAAGTATGCAGACGCCGTTATGCCGGGTTACACTCATATGCAGCGCGCTCAGCCCATAACATTCGGTCATCATCTTTTGGCGTATGCCGAAATGCTTCTGCGTGACCGCGAACGTATTGCCGACGCGCAGAGAAGAATGAATTACTGCCCGCTCGGCTCATGTGCACTTGCCGGTACAACATATAATACCGACCGCGAAATGACAGCCGAGGCACTCGGATTTACGGGACCTATGCTCAATTCGCTTGACGGCGTATCGGACAGGGACTTTTGTATGGAGCTTGCGTCCGCTTTGTCAATACTTATGGTTCATCTCTCGCGTTTTTCTGAGGAGATAATCCTCTGGTGCTCGTGGGAATTTAAATTCGTTGAGCTTGACGATGCTTTTTCAACAGGCTCGTCAATAATGCCGCAAAAGAAAAACCCCGACATAACCGAGCTTATCCGCGGCAAAACCGGTCGAGTTTTCGGAGACCTTATGACGCTTCTGACAATGATGAAAGGCTTGCCGCTCGCTTATAATAAGGATATGCAGGAGGATAAGGAAGCTATATTTGACGCCTTTGACACCGTTAAAATCTGCCTCACCACATTTATACCCATGCTTGACACAATGACGGCTCTTCCCGAAAATATGCGTAAAGCCGCGGCAGGCGGATTTATCAACGCTACCGACTGCGCCGATTATCTCGTCGGCAAGGGATTGCCGTTCCGTGACGCATATAAGGCCACAGGTGAAATAGTGGCTCTCTGCATTAAAAAAGGACTTACGCTTGAAACGTTGCCTCTTGAAGAATACAAAAAGATATGCGATTTGTTTGACGACGGCGTTTATGACGCCATAAATCTCGACAAGTGCGTAAACGGCAGGACTTCGCTCGGCGGACCCGCACCGCAGAACGTGCTGAAAGAGGCAAAGAGAATAGAAAAAATATTGAAAGAACAAGACAAATAGTGTGAAAAGTTACACTTCTTAAATTATATTGCTATCAAAATTTGCCTGCGGCATAATTTTGAGACGGCAAAAATCACCGGTTGCGCCCCGTTAAGGCTTCAAAGAATATACGGTGATTTTTAATAAACTGTTTGGTGCCTGAAAGGCTATGGTGAATAATATGAAAAAAGTATTTATAGACGGCAGTCAGGGAACTACGGGTCTTAAAATATTCGACCGTCTGAAAAAAAGAGATGATATTGAGCTTTTAACTCTTCCCGATAAGCTTCGCAAGGACATAAAATCAAGAAAGGAAGCTCTCAACAGTGCCGATATAGCTTTTCTCTGCCTTCCGGACGCTGCGGCAATCGAGGCGGCAGAGCTTGTTACAAATGACGACACGGTTATTATAGATACATCAACCGCTCACCGTACAAGCGATGGGTGGGCTTACGGTTTCCCCGAAATATTTAAAGACGGATTTAAAACCGTGGCTTCTTCAAAGCGTATAGCGTCACCGGGCTGTTATGCAAGCGGATTTATAGCGCTTGTAAAGCCTCTTTTGGACGAGGGTATTGTTTCTCCGGACCACGGATTTATCTGTCACGCCGTTTCGGGTTACAGCGGAGCCGGCAAAAAAGGTATCGCTATGTATGAAAGCGACGAGAAAGCACCGGAGCTTTTTGCTCCCCGTGAATACGCTTTAAATCAGGAGCATAAGCACCTCAAAGAAATGCGAAAAATTTCGGGTCTGTCAGTTACACCGATATTTTGTCCGTATGTCTGTGATTATTTCAGCGGTATGCTCGTCACGGTTCCGGTGTTTAAAACGGATCTCAAAGACGGAAAAACCGCAGAGGACATTAAAGCGGTTTACCGCTCAAAATACGCTTCGGACATAGTTAAATATAAAGAGGCTTTTGATAACGGCGGCTTTGTCGCGGCAAATTCTAAAGCTGAGCTTGACAGTATGGCTGTCACCGTAGCCGGAAATGACGACAGACTTCTTCTTATGGCTCTTTACGACAATCTCGGCAAGGGTGCGTCGGGAGCGGCTTTGGAATGTATGAATATTGTTATGGGTTTACCTCCCGAATACGGACTTGACCTGTAAGATTATAAATGAAAGGTAAATTATAATGGAATTAAGTTTTATCGGCGGCGGTGTCGCCGCACCGAAAGGATTTACCGCAAACGGAATTCATTGCGGAATCCGTAAGAATAAGGAGAAAAAGGATCTCGCACTTATTTACTGTGAAAAGGACTGTGACGCGGCGGCTGTTTATACGCAAAATCTTGTGTGCGGAGCACCGATAACCGTCACACGTGAAAATATAAGCGACGGCAAGGCGCGCGCAATTGTCTGCAACAGCGGCATAGCCAATACCTGCAATGCCGACGGAGTTGAAAAAGCGGAGGAAATGTGCAAAATAACCGCGGACGCACTCGGCATTTCAAAAAGCGATATTGTGGTAGCCTCCACCGGAGTTATAGGTCAGCCAATAGACCTTGAGCCCATCAAAAACGGTATGGCGAAGCTTGTTTCGGGCCTTAATAAGGACGGCTCGGATTCTGCGGCAAATGCGATAATGACAACGGACACCGTAAAAAAAGAATTTGCCTGTGAGTTTTCTCTCGGCGGCAAAAAATGCCGTATAGGTGCCATTTCCAAGGGCAGCGGTATGATTCACCCGAATATGGCAACGATGCTTGCTTTTATTACAACGGATGCCGACATTTCGGCGGAAATGCTTAAAAAATCACTTCTCGAGGTGGTTAAAGACAGCTTTAATATGCTCTCCGTAGACGGCGACACATCCACCAACGATACCGTGGCTGTTTTGGCGTCGGGACTTTGCGGAAACGAGAAAATAACCTCCGAAAACGCAGATTATAAAGCCTTTACTTGTGCGCTTGCGGCAATTTGCGAAAAGCTTGTAAAGCTTATGGCGAAAGACGGCGAGGGTGCAACAAAGCTTGTTGAATGTATTGTTTCGGGTGCCGCAGACCAAAAGACGGCAAAAATATGTGCAAAGTCGGTTATATGCTCGTCGCTTGTTAAGGCGGCTATGTTCGGAGCGGATGCAAACTGGGGCAGAATTCTCTGCGCTCTCGGTTACAGCGGAGCCGATATTGACGTTCATAAGGTTGATGTGAAATTCAGCTCGGCAGGCGGAGAAATAGAAGTGTGCAAGGACGGCTCGGGAATTCCGTTTTCCGAAGAACTTGCGAAAAAAGTCTTAGTCTGTGATGAGGTGTATATCCTTGTCGATTTAAAATCAGGCAGCTTCTCTGCCTCGGCTTACGGCTGTGATTTGACATACGATTACGTCAAGATAAACGGCGATTACCGTACCTGAGCGTAAAACGCATAAACGCAGCATTCACAGACATTTATCGGAGGAGAAATATGGAAATATCAAATATTACAAATTCGGACCGTTCCGAGGTTCTCGTTCAAGCCTTACCGTATATTCAGAAATATCAAAATAAAACGGTCGTCATAAAGTACGGCGGCAATGCCATGGTAAACGAAGAGCTTCAGGATGCCGTAATGACCGACATAGTTCTTCTTCGTTCCGTCGGAGTAAATATTGTGCTTGTTCACGGTGGCGGACCGGAAATATCCGATATGCTCAAACGTGTCGGCAAGCAGAGCCGCTTTGTAAACGGACTGCGCTATACCGACGAAGAGACAATAGATATTGTTCAAATGGTTTTGGCAGGCAAGGTGAATAAGCATTTGGTACAGCTCATTTCAAAGCACGGCGGCAAGGCGATAGGCCTTTGCGGTATCGACGGCGAAATGATGAAAGCCGTAAAATACACAAAATCGGACGTCGGATTTGTAGGCGAGATAACCGAAATCGATACCGACGTTATAGATTACACTCTTGAAAATAAATATATCCCCGTTATTTCCTCCGTTGCAACGGGCGAGAACGGCGAGGTGTTCAATATAAACGCCGATACCGCCGCGGCGGCAATAGCCGCAAGTCTCCACGCGGAAAAGCTTTTGCTTATGACCGACATCAGCGGTCTTTTAATGGATAAAGACGATGATTCCACTTTAATTCACGACGTTCAGGTTTCCGAAATACCGTCGCTCAAGTCTCAGGGCGTTATCTCCGGCGGTATGATACCGAAAATCGACTGCTGCGTAGAGGCCGTCCGCCGTGGAGTTCTTCAGACCAACATAATCGACGGACGTATACCGCATTCTATTCTTATGGAGTTATTCACGGATGAGGGCTTCGGCACAATGTTTCACGGGTGATTTCGTGTCTTTTTTTCCGTTATACTTCGTTCTGTGCAGCTCGCAGTATATACATACAGCTTCGCCGACAACAGCTTGCGTTAAACGGCAATTGCATTTTTCGGACTTTGTATATATAATAAGATTAGTTTATTAAGGACTGATAAAATGGATTTTAACGAAATTAAAAATACTGCCGACAAATATTTAATGCCGACTTACGGTCATTTCCCGATAGCCTTGACGGGCGGCAAAAATGCGTCTCTGACGGCATCCGACGGCAGAGTGGTAATTGATTTTACTTCTGGTATAGGCGTTAATATTTTCGGCGCAAACGATGATGGCTGGAAAAAGGCTGTTATCGGGCAGATAGATAAAATTCAGCATACATCAAATCTCTATTATAACGAGCCTGTTGCCAAGGCGGCAAAGCTTCTGTGCGAAAAAAGCGGATTTGATAAGGTTCTTTTTTGCAATTCCGGAGCGGAGGCAAATGAGTGCGCCATAAAGCTTGCGAGAAAATACAGCTTTGACCGCTACGGTGAAAACCGAAATACGATAATATCGCTTGTGAATTCTTTCCACGGCAGAACCATGGCTACAATAACCGCAACGGGGCAGGAGCACTACCACAAGTATTTTATGCCTTTTATGGGCGGCTTTAAATATGCCGAGGCAGGCGACAAAAAAGCGTTTTCCGAGCTTCTCGACGGAACGGTTTGCGCGGTAATACTTGAGGTTATACAGGGCGAGGGCGGAGTCGTAATAACTCCGCGCGATTATATAGAATACATAAGAGAGCTTTGCGATGAAAACGATATTGTTCTCATATTCGACGAAGTGCAGACAGGCGTCGGCAGAACAGGTAAGCTCTATGCTTGGGAAAATATCGGCGTAAAGCCGGATGTTTTGACATCCGCAAAGGGCCTCGGCGGCGGACTGCCGATAGGAGCGTGCCTTGCAAAAGAGCAGTTCGGCAGCGTTTTGACTCCCGGCACTCACGGTACCACCTTCGGCGGTAATCCCGTGGTTTTATCGGGCGCGGTTGAGATATTAAATCGACTTGACGAAGAATTTTTAAAGGACGTCCGCGAAAAGGGCGAATACATAAGAAACAAGGTTTCTTCGTTTAAGGATGTTTCCGAGGTGCGCGGTATGGGCCTTATGATAGGTATAGACCTTAAAAATCAAAAGGCGGCGGATGTGGCGGCGCGCTGTGTTGAAAACGGGCTTCTTATTTTAACCGCCAAGCAGTCGCTTCGTATGCTTCCTCCGCTCACCATAACATATGACGAAATAGACAGGGGACTTGAGATTCTCGAAAAGACCCTTTCTGAATAAACTCCTATACAGTTTTTCACGCCTTGCACGGCTACGGCAGGGGCAACGTGACTATATTTGTAGCCGGAAAGGCTCTGTGAATTAAAATGAAGCATTTGTTAAGTCTTTTATCGACAACTCCGGGTGAAATATCTGACCTTTTAAATCTTGCCGATCAGCTTAAATATGAAAACAAGCACGGCATAGCGCATCAAAGGCTCAAGGGCCAGACCCTCGGTATGATTTTCCAAAAATCCTCAACAAGAACAAGGGTTTCTTTTGAAACCGGTATGTATCAGCTCGGCGGTCAGGCACTCTTCCTTTCAAACCGCGACCTTCAGATAGGACGCGGCGAGCCTATACAGGATACCGCAAGAGTTCTCTCGCGCTATATCGACGGCATTATGATAAGAACGTTTGAGCAGTCCGAGGTTGAGGCACTCGCGAAGTACGGCTCTATCCCGATAATTAACGGTCTTACCGATTTTTGCCATCCGTGCCAGGTGCTTGCCGACCTTATGACGGTACGTGAGCACAAGGGGCACCTTGACGGCCTTAAAATGTGCTACATAGGCGACGGCAACAATATGGCAAATTCTCTTATAGTCGGCGGACTTAAAACAGGTATGCAGGTATCGGTGGCTTGCCCCGAGGGGTACAGACCCGACAGCCGCGTGCTTGACTTTGCAAATAATTATGCGGGATTTTCGATGTTTACAGAGCCTATGGAGGCTGCAAGCGGTGCCGACGTCATCTTTACCGACGTTTGGGCGTCAATGGGGCAGGAGGGTGAAGCCGAAGAACGCAAAAAAATATTCGGCGGCAAATATCAGGTCAATAAGGAACTGCTTGCGGTTGCAAACAGCGGCTGTATGGTTCAGCATTGCTTGCCTGCTCACCGCGGTGAAGAGATAACCGCAGATGTGTTCGAGTCTCACGCGGATGAGATATTTGATGAGGCCGAAAACCGTCTCCACGCTCAAAAGGCGGTAATGGTAACGCTCATGGAGAAGTAATAGTTTGACTTTTTTGTTGCAATGCGGCTTTTGAAAAAACGGTATGCCGCATTGCAATGTAATTTTCATTTTATCATAAATAAACTATTGACAAGCAGTACACTTTATATTATAATATCAAAGCCGCTGAAAAAGCGGCATATATGGCGGCATAGCTTAGTTGGCTAGAGCGTCCGGTTCATACCCGGAAGGTCGTAGGTTCAAGTCCCACTGCCGCTACCATAACGGCCCGGTGGTCAAGCGGTCAAGACACCGCCCTTTCACGGCGGTAACACGAGTTCAAATCTCGTCCGGGTCACCAAAAAGGACTTAGCGTAGGCTGAGTCCTTTTTTTTGCAATACCGTTTGGCGTTCCTTTGTGTATACACATTTTATTTGAAATATTTGTTTTTAAGATATATAATATTCTTAACAGTACGATACCGTATGTTTATGAGGTGAAAAATAATGGCTGATAATAAGTGCGACTGTAATGCCGTTATGCAAGAGGTTGTTGACGATATAAAAAACAATATGTTTTCGGAGGAGGAGATAAACGGTGTTTCAAACCTGTTTAAAGTCCTCGGCGATCCCACGAGAGCCAAAATAGTTATGGCACTTGATAAGCGCGAGGTGTGCGTTTGCGACCTTGCCGCAGCACTCGGTATGACTAAGTCAGCCGTGTCTCATCAGCTTGCGCTCTTAAAGGCGAACAACATAGTTAAGGCTCGCCGAGACGGCAAGCATGTGTTTTACAGCTTTGACGATGAGCACATTACAACCGTTATCGAAATAGCGGACGAGCATATCCGCCATCAGCACTTGGGCGATTAAGGCTTCTTAAATATACATGATATAAAATCGGCGATTATATTGTCGATATAATATTCCGTCACAATTGAATAATATTATATGGTCCCGAATATGCAAAAACATTATTCGGGGCTTTTTTCACTTCCTATGTGAAATCGTACAGACAGAAAGACTTTTATCCGTGCGAATTTTCGCTTTAGAAATGATGCTTCACCAAAATAAAAAATTTTTAAAAAACATATTGACAATTGAGCATATGTTCAACTATAATATAGGCAACAAATGAATGGTTGCTCAACTGTTCTGAAAGAGAGCAACCGAAGAAAGGGCTGTTATTATGAAAAAAACATACAATATAGAAGTCGATTGTGCAAACTGTGCCGCAAAAATGGAGGAAGCCGCTCAAAAGACCGACGGCGTTCGTGAAGCCGTTGTATCTTTTATGACACAAAAAATGAAAGTAGAATTTGACGACGGTGCCGATGAGGCAGCCGTTATGAAAAAAGTCCTCAAAAATTGTAAAAGAGTAGAGGACGACTGCGAAATATATATCTGATGTTATGAGATGCCGCTTTCGGCAAATAAATAAGTGAGGGAGATATTTATGAGTAAAAAACAGAAAAACGTTCTGTGGCGGATAATTGCTTCGGCTGTGCTGATAGTATGTCTTTCCGTCCTCGGCAAATTTATAACTCTCAATAAATACATTTGGCTTGTTTTAAACCTGATACCGTATTTTATAATCGGCTACGACATTCTCAAAAAGGCCGTTAAAGGCATTTTTAAGGGTCAGGTCTTTGATGAGAATTTCCTTATGGCGGTTGCTACCGTCGGTGCCATAGCACTCGGCGATTATAAAGAGGGCGTTGCCGTTATGCTCTTTTATCAGATAGGTGAGCTTTTCCAAAGCATAGCTGTCGGCAAGAGCAGACGCAATATTTCCGCCTTAATGGATATAAGACCCGACTATGCAAATGTCGAGGTTGACGGAAAACTCGAAAAGGTCGATCCCGACGAAGTGGCGGTCGGTACCGAAATAACCGTAAATCCCGGCGAGAAAATCCCGATAGACGGCGTTGTTACAAGCGGTGACACCTCGCTCAATACAAGTGCTTTAACCGGTGAGAGCCTGCCGCGAAATGTCAAAACGGGCGATGAGGTTATAAGCGGCTGCATCAATATGACCGGCGTCATCAAGGTAAAAACCACTAAGGAGTTCGGCGATTCAACCGTATCAAAAATACTTGACCTTGTTGAAAATTCAAGTATGAAAAAGTCGCGCTCCGAGAATTTCATAACAAAATTTGCAAGATATTATACTCCGGCGGTTTGCTTTTCGGCACTTGCACTCGCAATTTTACCTCCGGTTATAAGGCTTATTGCCGGTCACACGGCCATGTGGAGCGATTGGATATTCAGAGCGCTTACCTTCCTTGTCATCAGCTGTCCGTGCGCTCTTGTAATATCGGTTCCGCTCTCGTTTTTTGCGGGTATAGGCTGTGCTTCGGCGAACGGTATACTTGTAAAAGGCTCCAATTATCTTGAGGGGCTTTCAGATACGAAATATGTTGTGTTTGATAAAACCGGAACTCTTACAAAGGGAGTCTTTGAGGTAACCGGAGTATATCCCGAAAACGGATACACAAAGGATTCCATTGTACGCTTGGCGGCGTATTCCGAGAGTGCTTCGAGTCACCCGATAAGCCTCAGCCTTAAAAAATATTACGGCAAGGATATTGACGAAAATAATGTCGAAGACATAAAAGAGATTGCAGGCCACGGTGTTTCGGCTGTAGTTGACGGTAAAAGAGTGTTAGTCGGCAATTTAAAGCTGATGAAGGAAGAGCATATCGCTGTCTCAACCGAGCATAACGAGGGTACGGTTGTGTATGTTTCCGAGGACGGAAAATATGCCGGCTGTATTGTAATATCGGATGTTGTAAAGCCCAATACAAAGCTTGCTCTCAGCGAACTCAAAAAGCACGGTGTCAAAAAGACGGTAATGCTCACGGGCGACTCCAAGGCCGCTGCCGACAGGGTAGCCGCGGAAATAGGCATAGACGAGGTCCACTCTGAACTTCTCCCTGCCGATAAGGTATCGGAGGTCGAAAAGCTCCTTGACAAAAAAGAGCCCAAAGAAAAGCTGGCATTTGTCGGCGACGGAATAAACGACGCTCCCGTGCTCTCAAGAGCCGACATAGGCATAGCGATGGGCGCGCTCGGCTCGGACGCAGCAATAGAGGCGGCCGATATAGTGCTTATGGACGATGATCCGGCAAAAATATCGCTTGCGAAAAAAATCTCGGTTCACACGCTGAAAATAGTAAGAGAAAACATTGCGTTTGCCCTTCTTGTAAAAGCCGTTTGCCTTGTGCTCAGCGCAGTAGGCATTGCAAATATGGGAGTCGCCATATTCGCCGATGTCGGAGTTATGGTCGTAGCGGTTATCAACGCCACAAGAGCACTTCGTTTAAAGAATAAAACCGAATAATATTGACATAAATCGACTTTGTGATTATAATATTCAATGCTGTTAAAAGCACACCGTTCGGGGCTTCTCCGAGGTGTGCTTTTTATATCATAGGGAAGAAAACGCAGGAAGAAAAATGACGGAATTTCAAAACAGTTTTAAAAAAGGCCTGAAGGACGGTTTGCCGATAGCGCTCGGCTATCTTTCGGTTTCGTTTACATTCGGTATGATGGCTGTCGAGGGCGGCTTGCCCGTTTTTACGGCGGTGCTTATCTCTATGACGAATTTGACTTCGGCAGGTCAGTTTGCAGGGCTTGATTTAATTCTCGCCGGCGGTGCTTATCTTGAAATGGCACTAACACAGCTTGTCATAAACATACGCTATGCGCTGATGTCGGTTTCTCTGTCGCAAAAGCTTCACAAGAGCGTAAATTTGCTTGATCGATTTTTAATAGCGTTCAGCAATACCGATGAAATATTTGCCGTAGCCTCGGGTCAAAAAGGAGAGGTCGGCAAAAAATATATGTACGGGCTTGCCCTTTTGCCGATAGTAGGGTGGACTCTCGGTACTCTTATAGGTGCTGCGGCGAGCACCGTGCTTCCGCTGTCCGTGCGCTCCGCTCTCGGCATTGCGATTTACGGTATGTTTATAGCTATATTTATACCGCCCGCAAAGCATAATAAGACTGTGGCTGTTGTGGTATTATTGTCGGCGGCGTTGAGCATATGTTTCAAATACGTGCCGGGTCTTTGTAAAGTCTCTTCGGGATTTGTAATAATCATTTGCGCCGTTCTTTCCGCAACTGTCGGCGCCCTCTTAAAACTCGTAAAGGAGGACGACAAAAATGAAAACGGCTGAGAACATATTTATATATATAGCGGTTATGGCGCTTGTCACATATCTTATAAGAATGCTGCCGCTTGTGATTTTTCGCAAAAAAATCGAAAACAGATTTATAAGATCGTTTCTTTATTACATTCCGTATGCAGTCTTGGCGGCGATGACATTTCCCGCGGTTTTTTCATCTACGGGGAGCGTGTGGTCGGCTGTGGCAGGGCTCATAGTGGCGCTGCTGCTTGCGTTTTTTGAGAAGGGCTTGCTCACGGTTGCGCTGTCCTCCTGCGTCGCTGTTTTTGTAATAGAATTTTTAATTAAAATCATCTCTTGACATATCGGAAAAATGAGTATAATATAGAGCCAAAGTAAAAAGGTTAAACCGTTGACGGAGAATGACGGCAAGTCGTTTGCACATAAGAGAGCTCTTTCGTTGGCTGAAAGAAGAGCGTGCAAAGCTGCCCGATACCGCTCCCGAGCGCGCGTCGAAAACAGATGATTAAGGCGTGACGTAAGCTTGCGTTAAAAGCAGTTGAGCGGGCGATTTTTATCGTCAATTCGGGTGGAACCGTGGAATGCATAGCACTTCATCCCAGTAATCTGGGATGAAGTGCTTTTTAATTATAATGGAGGTAGTTTTTATGGTAAAAGTTACATTGAAGGATGATGTTGTAAAGGAGTTCCAAAGCGGCACGACCGTAATGGATATAGCAAAGTCTATCGGCATGGGGCTTTACAAAGCCGCCTGCCTTGCAAAGATTGACGGCGAGACTTGCGACCTTCGCACTCCGGTAACAAAGGATTGTCATGTAGAAATACTTACCTTTGACGATGAGGACGGCAAAAAGGCATTTTGGCATACAACTTCGCATATACTCGCGCAGGCTGTTAAACGTCTTTATCCGAGTGCCAAGCTTGCAATAGGACCGTCAATAGCAAACGGATTTTACTATGACTTCGACTTGGATTTTTCTTTCACTCCCGAAATTCTCGAAAAAATCGAGGCTGAAATGAAGAAAATCGTAAAGGAAAATATTCCGCTTGAGCAGTTCGACCTCTCCGCAGACGAGGCTTTAAAGCTTATGGAGGAAAAGGACGAGCCGTATAAGGTTGAGCTTATTAAAGAGCATGCCGGCAAAGGCGAGAAGATTTCATTTTATAAGCAGGCTGAGTTTACCGAGCTTTGCGCGGGGCCGCATATTCCCGACACGGGCCGAGTAAAGGCGTTTAAGCTTACGTCCATAGCAGGTGCATATTGGCGCGGCGATGAAAAAAATAAAATGCTTCAGCGTATATACGGTATATCTTTCACAAAGCAGTCCGAGCTTACGGAATATCTTGAAAGAATTGAAGAGGCTAAAAAGCGCGACCACAGAAAACTCGGTAAGGAGCTTGGGCTTTTTGCACTTCGCGACGAGGCTCCCGGAATGCCGTTCTTCCTTCCCAACGGTATGATTCTTCGCAACACCCTCATTGATTATTGGCACGAGGTTCACGAGAGGTGGGGTTATCTTGAAATATCCACTCCTCAGATAATGAAGCGTTCGCTTTGGGAGACTTCGGGTCACTGGGATCACTACAAGGATAATATGTATACAACCGTTATCGACGGTGAGGATTTCGCCATAAAGCCGATGAACTGCCCCGGCAGCATACTTGTTTATGAGCTTGAGCCTCATTCATACAAGGAATTGCCTCTTCGCTACGGTGAACTCGGCAGAGTACATCGCCACGAGCTTTCGGGCGCGCTTCACGGACTTTTCCGCGTACGTTGCTTCACTCAGGACGATGCTCATATACTCCTCGCTCCCGACCAGATACGCGACGAGGTTGTAAGAATATCACAGCTCTTTGACGAGGTTTATAATCTCTTTAAGCTGCCATATACCATAGAGCTTTCAACCATGCCCGAGGACCATATGGGCACAAAAGAGGAATGGGACAAAGCCACAAAATCGCTTTCCGACGCAATCGAAAGCATCGGTAAGGAATATACCGTAAATGAGGGCGACGGTGCGTTCTACGGTCCGAAGCTTGACTTCCACATTGAAGATTCGCTCGGCAGAACCTGGCAGTGCGGTACTATTCAGCTTGACTTCCAGCTTCCCGAGAGATTTAATCTTGAATACACGGGTGCCGACGGCGAAAAGCACTGCCCCGTTATGATTCACCGCGTTGTTTTCGGCTCGGTAGAGAGATTTATCGGCGTTCTTATAGAGCATTTTGCAGGCGCATTCCCGCTTTGGCTGTCTCCCGTACAGGCCGTCGTTCTTCCGATTGCCGACCGCCATGCAGACAGAGCGCATGAAATCGAGGCGGAACTTAAAAAATACGGTATCCGCGTAAAGGTTGACGATCGCTCCGAAAAAATCGGATATAAAATACGTGAGGCGCAGCTTCAAAAGACGCCGTATATGCTCGTTGTCGGCGACAAAGAAGTTGAAAACGGTACTGTTTCCGTTCGCCATCGCGGCGAGGGCGATATAGGCTCCATGGAGCTTTCGTCTCTTTGCGACCGCCTTGCAGACGAAGTTAAAACAAAAGCGATAAAGTAATAAAAGGGGGTCAGTAAATTTGGCAAAAACACCTCTTACCGTGACCGTGATAACGGACACGCATTACTATTCAAAAAAGACCGGCACAGAGGGTAAGGCTTACGATGCGGCAAACGCCAAAAGCCAAAAGCTTTTAAAATACAGCGAGGAGCTTTTAAGAGCTGCTTTTAAGCAGATAAAAGAAGATAAACGAACCGATATCGTTTTGCTTTCGGGCGATACCACCAACAACGGTGAAATTGAGGCACACGAGGAATTTATCGAAATGCTCCGCGATTTAAAAAAGAGCGGAAAACGCGTTTATGTTCTTACGGCAACCCACGACTATCAGGATGACGGCTTGACAGACAGCTTTGTAGGCAATGAAAAGGTGAAAATCCCTGCCGCAAAGCGTGAGCAGCTCTATGATATGTATAAAGAGTTCGGCCCCGATGAAGCGATTGCTGTTCATCGAGACAGTATGTCATATGTAGTGCAGCTTGCCGACGGTTACAGGCTTTTTGCACTTAATGACGACAGCAATCTCTCGGGAAAAAGCGGCTTTTCGGATGAGTGCTTTGAGTGGATAAAGGCTCAGGCGGAGGATGCACGCAAAAACGATCAGTTTATTTTGGCTATGACTCACCATCCGCTTATAGCCCCGTCGCCGATTTATGAGCTGATAGGCAAAAACGATATGCTCGGCGACTACGAGACGCGCAGAAACGAGCTTGCCGACTTAGGCATACAGTTTATTCTTACGGGTCATACTCACGTGCACGATATAGACGTGATAACGAGCGACCGCGGAAATACGCTTTACGATATAGCAACCGCCGCAACCGTAGGTTATCCCGCACCGATACGCACCATTGTTTTGGACCCGGATGTAAAAATGGTTTCAACCACCACCGACCTAATAACCGAAACGGTGGACTTCGATTTGGAGGGCAAAACCCTTCAGGAGTATCTCAAATATCAGCTTATCGGTATGGTAAAGGATATGATAAAAGCCGCCGGAACGGATATTCCGACGCTTGCCGATATGGCGACGGCAATGAGCATAAAGAAAAAACTCATTTATAAAATCGGCTGGCTTATAAAACCGTTAGCCAAAAAGCTTAATGCTCTTACAATAGGTAAAGTCGCAAAGCTGACCCGTGCCGAAACAGGGCTGAAGCCCAAGGATTATGCCGATATTGCCGATAAAAGCGTTGTTGACTTTATCTGTGACCTTGTAGTTAATTTGTACGGCGGAGAAGACCTTTACAGTGTTGACGATAACGAATATAAAATAACCGTAGGGCTTCTTCACATTGTAGATTCGGTTTTTGCCGCTCTGCATATAAAGCCGCGCAAGCTTATAAAGGTTGCTGATTCGTTTACCGATTTTGCGGAACCGCTTTTACATAATTCGGGCATACCGTCATATGACGCCATACTTCCTATAAGGCCGTTCTATAAAGAGGGCGAGCAGGGGAAGAAGCCTCAAAAAGAGAAAAAACCCGAGTGCAACGTCAAAAAGAGCAAAAAAGGCGTTCCGATTGTCGTTTGCGGTATATTGGCTCTTATTATACTGTTGATTCCGCTTCTGCTGGCTCTCGGTGTAGGCTTTGTAGTTAACAGAATTAAATACGGCAAATACATTAAAGAGAATTCTTGATACAAAAAATGAGCTGTAAAAATTTACAGCTCATTTTTTCTTCGTTCATTTTGTTTTTTAATCCAAAATGTTTCCGTCGGTCGATATCGTCACCACGTGCCACGGTATAAATTTTCCGCTTCTCTTTACAGCCTGTTTTGCGGCGTTTTCAATACCACCGCAGCAGGGAACCTCCATTCTCACAACGGTAACGCTTTTGATGTTGTTGAGCGCTATAATTTCCGTCAGCTTTTCAGAATAGTCCGTGTCGTCAAGCTTCGGGCAGCCTATAAGAGTTATACGATTCTTTATGAAATCTGCGTGGAAATTTCCGTATGCGTAAGCAGCACAGTCGGCTGATATGAGTAAATCCGCATTCTCAAAGTACGGAGCGGTTACCGGAACAAGCTTTATCTGAACGGGCCATTGCCTCAAACGGCTTTCCGAAACCGTGTTCGTGTTTTTTGGGACTTCGTTTTTGCGCTCAATTGCCCTTGAACGTGAACCGGGGCATCCGCCGTGAAGCATAGCCGCCGCTTTGTGCATTTTTGCCTTTTTAACGGCTTCTTCGTTGTATTCGGGAGCTTCTCTTTCTTCAAATGTTATAGCTCCGGTGGGGCAGGCGGGCAGGCAGTCGCCGAGCCCGTCGCAGTAGTCCTCGCGCATGAGCCTGGCTTTGCCGTTTACCATATCTATTGCACCCTCGTGGCAGGCGGCGGCACATGCGCCGCAGCCGTTGCACTTTTCTTCATCTATTTTAATGATTTTTCTTATCATGGTATATCCTCCGAAATTTATTTTTCTTGACTTGTGAGGACATTATAATATAATAAAACCGAATTGTATGTTGAATTTTCAACAAACGGAGGCAAAATGGAAAATTATTTTGAAATACTCAAAAAGTGTCGTATGTTTACGGGATTTGACATAGAAGACATAAAGTGCCTGACCGAGATTTTGAACTCTAAGGTTGTTAAATACTCTAAAGGCGACGTTATTTTCTCCGAGGGCGAAAAACCTGAGCATATAGGCGTTGTACTTCACGGTAACGCGCAAATAGAGCGGACGGATTACTACGGCAATCGCAGCATAGTCGCTGTGTTGGAGCCTTCGGAGGTGTTCGGTGAAGCGTTTGTATGTGCCGGAATAAAAAGTATTCCGGTAGATGTCGTTGCCCTTGACGAAACCGTTGTCATGCTCCTCAGTCTGCCGGATATTCCTCTCAAAAATACGGATATATATAACTGTTTTATTCTGAATTTGCTGCGAACGTCATCGGTGAAAAATCTTGTCCTTATGAAAAGACTTGAGGTGACAAGTAAACGCTCTACGGAGGAAAAGCTGATGACATATTTAATGCAGACGGCTAAGGAGCAGGGAAAAAGCAGCTTTCACATTACCTATGACCGTCAGCAGCTTGCGGATTATCTCGAGGTTGACCGTTCGGGACTGTCCGCTGTTATAGGTAAGCTTAAAAAAAGCGGAAAAATCAAATGCCGCAAAGACCTGTTTGAACTTTTGTGAAGATATGCGGAACAAAGGCTTTCCGGCAAAATCACAGCATAAACCCCCGATAGGAGTAAAAGACCTCTATCGGGGGTTTGTACAATTCGGCTTCTTCGATTTGCTTAATGCTTATTTCACGGTTTGTAAAACCGTGAAATAACTAATCCTTCGGCTGCTGCTTTCTCGAAGACAGCAGCGATTTCAGCTTTTCAAGTGCAAGCGTAAGGCTTTCCGTAAGGAACTTTTCCTTTAAAATCAGAAGCAGAACAAAATAAATTCCAAAGAATGAAACCGCACCGATGACAAGCCGTAAAAATGAGTTTGAAACACCCATATAGTGCTGTATCACGATTTCGGCGCCCGTGGATACGGCAGCACTTAAAATAATGGGCAATGCCTTTACTCCGCGTATGACTTTGCCGAGATGGTCCTTTAAAAAGAATGTCTGTACCACCAAAACCAAAAATTCCGTAAGAAGTGTCGAGAGTGCCGCACCGGCAGCTCCCATTTTCGGAATTACGAAGAAGTTTAAAACAAAATCAAAAACAGCACCTATGCTTACCGACAGCATTACAGCCTTTTCTCTACCGAGCGGTACCAGCATCTGATTGCCGGTCATTCCGCTGAGGGCGCAGAAAAATACCGTGGGCATCAAAAGTCTCATTGAAAGAGAGGCGTCTAAGAAGGCTTCGCCGGAAAGCAATATAATGGAGTCTTTAACGTAGAGCGTAAAGAATAACGTCAAAGGTATAGTTATCAAAAGCAGAAAGTTCAGAACTCTTGACAGCGCCTCTCTGAATTTACTGTAATCATTGTCGTGTATGTATACCGACAGCCTCGGTAAAAGAACGTTTCCGAGTGAAGAGACCACGGCGAGCAAAACGGTTTTAACCTTAACGGAGGCGCTGTATAAGCCTACCTGTGTGTCGTCGGTCATAAAGCCGAGCATAACCGTGTCAAGGTTTGTGTAAATGCTTATCGCAATCGATGTCGCAAAGAAAATGAATATCGGCTGCAAATGCTGCTTAAAATCATAATGCCCTACGGGTCGCAGAGAAATATATTTTTTCAGATTGATAAAGTTCAAAAGGTTCGAGCCGCCCGATGCCAAGACCGCAATTACACCGTAAATCACATAATCCGATGTGTTGTGGACAAATATGAACATCAATATTACGGAGACAAGCTTGCAGGCAATGTTCCTTACCGTGATATACGAATATTGCTCAAGAGCCGAATAAAGCCATGTAACGCCCAAGGTGTTGAGTATAATCGAAACGCTGGTTACGGTGAGCAGTGTTTTGTCCTGATAAAACCTGTCAACGGTAAAGAGCAGTATAAAAAATACAGCGTATGTTATTGCCGAGGTGATAAGGTTTATTATTATAAGTTCCTGTGCGGTTTTTGTGAGCTTTTCGCGGTCGTCGCGAACTCTTGCGCACGCGCGGATACCGTATGTCGGTATACCGAGCGAAGCGAACATAGTAAAGTATGAAATTACCGACGTTGCGAAATTCACCTTTCCGATACCGTCTACCAAAAGAGTACGCGAAATATACGGGAACGTTATCAGCGGAAAAATAAATGAAGAAACGGTCAGTATGGCGTTCATTATGAAGTTGAACTGAACCGAATGCATCTTAATATTTTTTTGTGCTTTGTCCTTCATATAAAAACTCCTATAAGATAAGGCTTGTATCATTACTGCTCAATACAACACGCCTTACCGGAAACAGCTGCATTTGCAGCGAGTAATTAATGTGTCATTTATCGTTATTTTTGGAATAAATTATACAGTATTGCGCGGTAAAAAGCAAGAGTATGTATTGTGTCGGCAGGCAGTCATATTTGCAAGGGGTTTTAAACCAGTTTTCGCCGAGTGCTCTTAATTACCGATTCACCGAGAAACGGGTTTTACAAAGTTTTTTAAAAATTTTTAAAATTTGTGTTGACGAAACCGCCCTTTTATGATAATATATTCAAGCGTTCGAAACGCTGGTGTAGCTCAGTTGGTAGAGCAGCTGATTTGTAATCAGCAGGTCGGGGGTTCAAGTCCGTCCACCAGCTCCATTTTACGCATCATAATTTAATATGGGAGAGTTCCCGAGCGGCCAAAGGGAACAGACTGTAAATCTGTCGTCACTGACTTCAGTGGTTCGAATCCACTCTCTCCCACCAAAAAAGACATTGCTTTTTGCAGTGTCTTTTTTCTTTTATATGTGCAATTTTAAAAAGTGGATTCGAACGCACTGATGGGAGCGAACGCCAAGCAAAGAAAAAGATTTTGATATTGTTGTTTTATCAAAACTCAAAGTTAAATTCATATTTTTTTAATAAAAATATCTGCGGATGAATAATGATTGTGCGACTTAATAAATTTAAAATCAGGCAATTGAAGTGGAAAATATATACAACAGACTTGTCAGGGACAATATCCCCGATATATGTATTTCAAACAATCAAAAGTCTAAGTTTAGGGAACTTGACGACTTAAAATATGTATCTGCTTTAAATGAAGAATTAAAAGAAGAAACAAAAGAATATTTAGCGGATAACAGTATAGATGAACTTGCATATATTATTGGAGTTATTGAAGCACTTGCAATCACTAAAGGAAGCAATCTTGATGAAGTTTGAGAATAAAAGAATAAAAAGCCGAAAATGACGGCAAATTTTTGAAAAAATATTTTTTTAGAAAGCGTTTGGGATTGAACTAAATGCAGTATCTATATATGAAATAATGCAAATTATTGTACTATATAACTAAATAATTTTTTGTCGTACAGACATACAATAAAAACCTCTTGATGTTTATTCATCAAGAGGTTTTTTATGTGTAGTTAAAAATCTCGGCAGATAATTCCGAAGTGATTGTAAAGATTTGTCAAAAATTGTCTGTCAACGGCAGAAAGCGGTTCGCCAACGCGTTTGCACCAAACAAGCTCGTTGTTATACGGGTTTGAATTGTTGTCAACTATGGGGATAACATGAATTTGAGAGTTGTCAAAACATCCCGCAGTCCATTTGTTGATATACAAAACCATGTCGGTGTTGAGCAAAAAGTGCTTGCAGGCGTCTATTGAATTGAAAAAGAAAACTTTTTGTTGCTTTTTGCGTTTTAATCCGCTGTCAACATAGGTGTTTTGTTTGTACGCGTTTTTCATGTCAAGAGCAAAAGACGAGTACTTTTTTGCATCTTCAATCGTTACTTCTTTTTTGTCATATAGAGGAGAATCAGGACCTACGCAAATGAAAATTTGGTCCGTTGCAATGTGATGAATATCAATCAGGTTTGCCTGAGTTTTCCACAAAAAACTTTTTCCGTCAGAGTTTGTACGAATGAAAAGTCCCAAATCGGCGGCGTTTTGAATTACCATAGAAACAACATTGTCCCTGTCGGTCTCAGTCAAACTGCCGCTTATGTTTTTGCCTTCGTTTTGTTTATAGGTTTTAAAAAAAATATCATGGGTAAAGTCAAAACATTGAGATGCAACATAAAGACGAGCAGAGGGTTTTGCATTTCCACCGAAAAAGTTGTTGTTCAGCGATTCTGCTGCCGCCACTACTTCGCGCGCGTAATATACAAAGTCTTTTCCTTGCTCGGTTAACTCTACACCCGACGCTACACGCTGAAAAATCTTTATATTATATTCGTTTTCTAAACTTTGTATGTTTTTAGTCAGCGTCGGCTGACTGATAAACATCTGTTCTGCGGCTTTTGTGATAGAACCGCATTCAACAGTTTTCAGTAAATATTCGAGTTCTTTTAACTGCATCTTAAAACACCTTTTTTCTTTGTGAAAAATATATAAAAAATTGCGTATTAAATTGGAATTTTTGACAAATATTCATTTTATGAATATCCTCAGTATCAAGTATTGATATTTGATTAAATCAATTTTGCATTATATAATAAGAATGAAAACGAAAGAAAAATTAAAACAATTTTATCTATTATGCTCAATATTTACAATTTAGAATTTATTATGAACTTAATTTAATGTTAATAATAAAAAACCAATTAAATAAAAACAGAAATTGATTTTCGCTTTTATTTATTCTAACAGATAATTCACGAATTGTACATAGCATATAAAAAATGAGAGGAAATTGCAATGAGCAATGAAAATAAACCTATTGCAAATTCAATAAAAGAACAGACTTATTACAAAGGAAAAACCGCGGAAGTCAGAAAATGGGCGTTTGCGTCGGGCGAACTTGTTTACAACCTGCCTTGGATGCTCATAAGTTCGTTTTTGGCGTTTTTTATGACAGACATTGCACTGATTCCTGCTCAGACGGTAGCGATTTTGTTTTTGGTTTGTCGAATTTGGGACGCAGTAAACGACCCTATGATTGGTTCAATGGCGGACCGAACAAAAAGCAAGATGGGACGATACCGTCCGTGGATGCTCGGCGGAGCTGTTTGTTTGATGCCGATAGTGGTACTGCTTTTTACGGCGCACCCGTCTTGGAGTGTAGGAGCGCGCACGACATACGCTTGTGTGCTTTACGCTTTGGCAGTCATTGCGGCGACTGCGTGGAATATTCCTTTCTCGGCACTCAACGGAGTCATTTCTCCGTATCCGAATGAAAGAGCTTCGTTTTCAAGCCACCGCATTTTTGTTTCTTCAATAGCCTGTGCAGCAACAAATGCAATGTTTCTTCCGCTTGTAAATCGTTTTTCAGAACAGGGAGGCAAAACACAGGGCTATTCAATGGCGGCTCTCACAATTTGTCTTTTAACAGTGCCGTTCATATTTACAAGTATTTTGGGGACGAAAGAGGTTGTGAAAGCGCCACCGTCTCAAAAGATGGGCACAAAACAAGTTTTGGGCAATTTCTTTAAAAATCCGCCGTTGCTGATAGTTTGCACAGCATTTTTAGTTTATGGATTCTTAAACTACGGCAGAATGACGGCGGGTATGTACTACTTCACATATTTTTGGGGCGATACAGGACTGTTTTCAATATATGCTCCGATTAACGGCATCATTTGTGCAGTTTCGGCTTTCTTCAGCGGATACATTATTAAACTTTGCAGAGGCAAAAGAGGTGCGTTGCTGTTTTGCTACGGCACAAGTTTTGTCCTGAACAGTATTTTATTTTTCTTAAATCCGTCAAACTCATCTCCTTCGGTTGTCATTGCTTTGCTTTTCTGTGCAGGTGTCATGAATGGATTTTGTACATCAATTCTGTACGGAATGATAGGCGATACGGTAGAGTATGGTCAGTGGAAAACAGGTGCAAGAGCGGACGGACTGAGTTCTTCGGGTACAAGTTTTATGATGAAACTCGGCGGAGCTATTGCCCCGACAATGTTGCTTTCGCTGTTGGAAGTGAATGGCTATGCAGCAGGCGCTCAGACTCAGACAGACGGAGCGTTGAACGCTATCAATATCACAATGAATTTAATTCCTGCAGGTCTTGCTCTTTTGAGTTTTGTGATTTTCTTTTTCTATAAATTGGACGACAAACTTCACGCTAAAATCATAGATGATTTAAAAGAACGCGGAGAGTATATTGTCGATTAAATTAAATAAATTTTCGGTAATTATAGTCAATAAATTAAAAGACTTTTAATTATATAAATTTCAATAAATACAGGAGGTTTTTATTATGAAAGAATTAAGTCCTGAGCTTGTAAAAGAACTCAGACTCAAAGCAAATCAAATACGCAGAGATATTTGTATCACAACATCCAAACTGCCTTACGCACATTTAGGCGGAGGTATGTCAATGACAGATATGGTTACGGCGTTGTATTACGATGTGTTGAACTTTGACCCGAAAGACCCTCGTAACCCCGACCGAGACAGATTTGTTCTTTCAAAAGGACACTGCGCTCATGTGCTTTACAATGTTTTGGTAGATTTGGGGCTCTATACGAAAGAAGAATTGTGGTCGGAGTACAACCAAATTCACGGTCGTTTCGGTATGCACCCGAACTATCTGTATTTGCCGGGTATCGACGCTTCAACAGGTTCTCTCGGTCAGGGTATGGCTCTTGCAGTAGGTATGGCTCTTGCAGGCAGAATTGACAAAAAAGATTATAGAGTTTTCTGTATGACAGGCGACGGCGAATTGCAGGAAGGTTCAAACTGGGAAGCAATTATGGCGGCAGGTCATTATCAACTCGGCAATATCGTTATGATTACTGACAAGAACCAAATTGAAGCAACAGGCTGGACAAAAGATATTATGAATATTGACCCGTTGGACAAGAAGTTAGAAGCATTCGGTTGGGATGTCATCAGCATTGACGGACACAATATGGAAGAAATATTGAAGACATTGCACTCGTTACCGGCGTCAGACTCTCAAATTCGCCGTAAACCGATTGCTATCATTTCAAATACAAGAAAAGCGGAAACTATTCCGGACCTTGAAAACACACCTAACTGTCATCTTCGTCCCATGCCGCCTCAACTTCTCGAGAAGTGCCTTGCCCGTTTGGACGAAATTGAACAGGAAATTGAAAGGAGCTGAATAATATGAACAAGACAGTTAAAACATTTGAAGGCGAACTTGAACTCGGACATTTAGATATGTTGGTTGCAGCTTCTGCCCGTGATATGTGGGTAGAAGAATTGCAGGAATTGGCAGAAACAGATGAGCGTATAGTGTTCGTTACGGCGGACGGCGGATATGCAGGCAAAGAAAATGAGTTTCGTTTAAAACACCCCGACCGTATGCTGCCCGTAGGTATTGCAGAGATGGACCAGGTAGGTATTGCTTCGGGACTTGCTCTTTGCGGAAAAATTCCGTACATTAACGGTTTTGGACCTTTCCTTGCTTTGCGTACACTTGACCAGGTACATACAAATGTGTGCTATCCGAACTTGCCTGTTCGTATTGTAAATACTCACTCAGGTTTGACTTCGGCAAGCGGCCCTACCCACTATAATATTATGGACATCGCTATAATGCGTACTTTACCGAATATGACCTATGTTATTCCCGCAGACGCAAATCAGTGCGTGAAGTTGATCAGTAAAAGTGTTGACTACCCGGGTCCGATGTGTATAAGAATTGCACGTGGTGCAGAACCGCTTGTTTATACAGAAGACTATGACTATGAAATAGGCAAAGCGATAATTGCACACGAAGGCAATGATGTTACAGTTGTAGCGTGTGGTTGTACTGTTGCTTTTGCAGTATCTGCGGCAAACGCTCTTGAAAAAGAGGGTATAGGTGTTCGTGTTTTAGATATGCACACAGTTCGTCCTCTTGACAAGCAGGCAATTCGCGACGCAATCAAAGATACGGGAAAAATCATTACGGCAGAAGACGCTTTTGTAATCAATGGTCTCGGAAGTGCAGTTTCAGACCTTATGGCAGACGAGGGGTTACAGGCTAAATTTAAGCGTTTGGGTATTCCGAACGACGAGTTCCCTCCGCTTGGCGACAGCTATGAATTGTACGCTCATTTGGGCTATGACCCTGAGGGTATTAAAAAAGCAATTCGTGAAATTTTGGAATAATTGACCGAATATTTTACTTTTATCTGTTTTATAAATACTATTATTTTGATTATCAATTTTAATTATCATTGCAAAAGGGCAGTTGAAAAAACTGCCCGTGCAAAATCTAAATAGAAAGCAGGCGAATTTTTTGGACAAATCTCCTACTATGAAAAAGGAAAATCCTTTAGCTAAAAAAGCGTTCACTTTAGCGGTAGTTTTTATGATATTTCAGGTCATAATTTCTTTCTTCCGTTCACAAATTTCCTTTATGGTACCGCCCCTTATGCAGCCAATCACAAGCGATTTGGGCATAGACTTGGGTCTCGGCGGAACATTGCAGACATCTGCAACTCTTATGATGGGCGTAGGCAGTCTTTTAGTTAGTTTGTTTATTGACCGTATCGGTACAAGTAAGTCAATGACAATAGGTATGGTAGGTTACTTCATTGCAGGTATCCTGGGATACACAGCACAGTCTTTCACACCTATGCTCATTGCGCGTTTAATTACAGGCCTTTGCAACGGTTTTGTAATAGTTTGTATTACCACTCTTGTTTCGGAGCGTTTTACAAGCAACAATGCAAGAGGTATGTGTTCAAGTTTGGTACAGGCAACAAACTCATTGACGACTACGGCGGCGTTCAGTATCACTATTCCTATGTACACTTCTTTAGGTCAAAGTTGGAACAAGATGTTTATGATATGGGGCGCTTCCTGTTTAGCTATCGGCATTGTTTGGGCAATTGCCGATTACAAACCAAACAAATTCTTTATTGAATATAATTCTCAAAATGCACAAAATAATGTCGGTGCTCAAGCTGAAGAAAAATCCGGTAACAGTATTCTTAAAGCGTTGAAATTTCGTTCTGTTTGGAGCGCAATGATTTGCTTTGCAGGTGCAACATGGCTCTACATGATGTTCCAAACATATCTTCCTACAATTTTGCAGAAAGTTCACCAAATGGAACCTCAGGAATCAAGCCAAATTACAGGTCTCATCAGTTTGGCAGGTTTGATTTCGTGTGTTGTTTCAGGACTTTTCATCGGAAAAATCAAAAACTACAAAATTGTTTATATTGCACTTATGGTAATTTTACCTCTTGCTTGCTTCGGAGCAATCAATGTTAAATCTGAACTCTTGCTCAAAATAATGGTAATTTTGGTAGGCGTATCATTTTCGGTATTTGTTCCTGTTGTAAATATCAGCATTATGACAGCTGCAGGTATGACTTCAAAAGTTTTCGCAGCGGCAAACGGTTGCTGGACTCTTCTCGGCAATGCGCTTTCTCTTGCAATGCCGTTTGTATTCAATGCTTTGCAGAAAAATATGGGCATGCAAAACGCTACAAGTATGATGTGTCTTGCAGGTGTGTTGACAGTTGTCGGCGCATTGATTTACCCGAGCAACAAAAAAATTAAGGCACAGGCAGAGGCAAAAGCATAAATTTTAGAATCATAGTTTGTTTCAGTATAATGACATTGCTTTGCAATGTATTATAAATTGCTATGGCATAACACATATACCCCTTGTAATTATTTTATTTGTTATGCCATACAAAAGCAGAATTGAAAGTCAGCGACGGTTCTCTTTTTGTTCAGGACAGATTTGAGTACGGACTTGCAGATAAACAAAATGCTATTGAAAAGTCGCTTGAAGATGCCGAAACAGTTGCAAATAAAAATGATGTTTTCATCAATTTCGCAAGTACGAAAGGCTCGCTTCCCGTCGGACACTCGTACTTTTTTGCAAAGAAAATGAATGAAAGATTTTTGCAGTCGGAACTTGAAGACAAGTATTTCGGCCGGCTGATTTTTGACTATGCGACAAGCGCTGTTGCAAGCAAAGTGATTGAAACGAATTTTTGATGTTGATACATTTTGAATTGATATAACTATAAAAAATAAATTACAAAAAATAAAACAACAGACCTTTGTTTAAACAAAGGTCTGTTGTTTTTTAAAAGAAGGCTTACAATGAAAAAATCAAGCAAGAAAATATTTTTTTTGACGATTTTATTCTTCTTTTGAGTCTTCAATAATTTTTTGAGCAATGTGTTCAGGCACTTTTTCGTAGCGTGCAAATTCAATTTCAAAACTGCCTCTGCCTTGAGTAATCTGACGCATGGAAGTCGGGAACGACGCCATTTCTCCGATAGGAACTTCAGCCAAAATTTCCTGCATTCCGTTGCCTTGAGGAGTCATACCGAGAACTCTGCCTCGTCTTTTGTTGATGTCGCCGATAATATCGCCCATTGCTTCGTCATTGCAAAGTGCTTTAAGTGTGCCGACAGGCTCAAGTAAAACAGGATTTGCCTGAGGAATACCGTTTTTATAAGCAAGACTTGCCGCAATTTTAAAACTCATTTCCGATGAGTCAACAGGGTGATATGAGCCGTCGTAAAGAGTTGCTTTTATTCCAACCATAGGATAGCCTGCAACTACACCTTTTTGTATAGACTCTCTCAAGCCTTTTTCAACGGCAGGGAAGAAGTTTTTGGGAACGGAGCCGCCGACAACTCTTTCTGCAAACTCAAGTTCTTCGCTTTGGCAAGGTTCAAATTCAATAAATACATCGCCGAACTGACCGTGTCCGCCGCTCTGCTTTTTATGTCTGCCCTGTGCACATAATGATAATATCCGATTCTGCTGCAGATTTTAATGCTGTTTCCTTGTCATGTTTTGTGCTTTGATTATAAAGATGTATGCCTCTTATAAATTCAGTATCAATGTTATATTGTGAAATAGCTTCTGTAACCATAACAAAATGCGACGGATCTCCAAAATAATTTCCGAGGTAAGCCAACTTGTTATCAGCATTAAATCCTGTGATCAAGATTTTCTGTGCGTTTTCTTTAAGGGGAAGTATACCGTCATTTTCTAAAAGCACAATTCCTTTTTCTGCCATTCTAACTGCTTCGCTTTCGTGCTCGGGTGTTGCATTATCGCTAATGCTTATTTCGTTATAAGGGCAATCCTTATCAAACATTCCGAGAGCACTGCGAATTGCCATCAGCCTCGATACAGACTTTTTTAAGGCTTCTTTATTTGTATATCCCAACTTAACGGATACAGGCAATAATGAATATACTACTCCGCATTCAAGGTCGCAACCTGCATTTACTGCCATCGCGGCGCCTTTTGCTGGATTTAATGTTTTCTTGTGTTTATATATAACATCTAATATTGCAGAGCAATCCGAAACATAGTAACCGTCAAAGCCCCATTCTTTTCTTAATAGCTTATCAATAAGCTTGTTAGAGGCACAACAGCTTTCACCGTTCACCATGTTATATGCTCCCATAACACCGCTGACCTTTGCTTTTTTAATGGCGGCTTCAAACGCAGGAATATAAGTTTCATAAAAATCCTTTTTGGACACTTCGGCATTAAAAGTGTGCCTTAATCCCTCGGGACCGCTGTGCACGCAAAAGTGCTTTGCACATGCAGAGGCTTTCATATATTTTTCGTCATCACCCTGTATTCCCTCAATAAAGGCACAGCCGAGAATGGAGGTTAAATACGGGTCTTCGCCATAGGTTTCGTGACCTCTGCCCCAGCGTGGATCCCTAAAAATATTTATATTAGGAGACCAAAGCGTAAGTCCTTTGTATATACTGTAATCCTCGTTCTTTTGACTCTCATTGAATTTTGCCCTTACCTCTGTTGCAATAATATCTGCACATTTTTTTACAGCCTTTTCATCAAAGGTTGAAGCCATGCATATAGCTTGGGGAAATACGGTTGCAACACCGGCTCTTGCAACACCGTGTAAACCTTCGTTCCACCAGTTGTACTGTTTAATATTCAGTCGCTCTATTGCTTTTGATGAATTGCGCATCTGTGACGCTAATTCTGTCAGAGTCATCTGCCCTGCAATATGCTTTCCTTTTTCTTTATGATGTATGTAATTTCCTTCTGTCATAGAAATACCTCTTGACTTTCTTAACTTAATGAATTACAATCATTATAGCCGTGCACGAGCACGAGCATAACAATATTTACTATATAATATTTGAAATAAAATGTCAAGCGGAGGAATTTATGGCAATAACCTCAAAAGAAATTGCAGAGCTTGCAGGGGTCAGCAGAGGTACGGTTGACCGTGCTTTGAAGGGGAGAGAAGGCGTAAATCCCAAAACCAAGGAAAGAATACTAAAAATCGCAGAGGAGAACAACTATAAGCCGAATCTTATCGGAAAGGCATTGGTATATTCCAACCGCTCTGTGCCTGTTGCGGTTATTATGAACAGTATCGGCAATTCCTTTTTTGACGATGTAAAAAAGGGAATGCTTGCCGCCGAGCGTGAATATTCGGATTACGGTATAAAACTGAATATAAAGGAAATAAAAGGATATAACGCTTGTGATATTATTAAGGCTGTTTCCGATTTGCCCGAGGACACAAAAAATGTAATTCTGACCCCTGTTGAGGACAAAGGGCTTTGCAGAAAAATTGATGAAATGACCGACAGCGGTATAAATGTAATTACGCTTTCAAGCGATATATCCGATTCAAAGCGTCTTACATATGTGGGCTGTGATTATCTGAAAAGCGGTGAAACGGCAGGTCGTCTTGTCGGTCTGCTCTCGGGCGGAAAAGCAAATCTTTGTATTGTTACGGGTAGCCTGGCGCACAAAGGACACAAGCAGAGAGTTGAGGGCGTTTCCAACGTTATTAAAGAATACGAAAACATACAAATTGCCGATGTGATAGAGAATAATGACGATAACGAAAAAGCCTACACGGCAATGAAAACCGTGCTGCAAAAAAACAGAAACATTGATTTTGTATGCATAACCGCAGGCGGTGTTACAGGAACGCTGAAAGCGATTAAAGAAAGCGGACGGAATATAAAGGTCTGCTCATTTGACGATACCGAAACAACAAGAAAAGCTATGATAAATGGTGATATACTGGCAACTGTTTATCAGCAGCCCTTTGAGCAGGGATATAACGCCGTAAAAAGCGTGTTTGAAACGGTTGTTGCAAAAACAGCCGTGCCCGAGTATCAGTATTCACAGCTGTATATAAAGGTTGATAAATCACTTTAATAAAATGCAACGCCATTGCATTTTATTTTTACACATTATCGTGCACGAGAACGGAGAACATTATGGACGAAAATTTACGAACATTTTTACAGCATCACAGTAATATAAAATATTCGCTTTTTTTGAAAAAATTAAAGCAGAGCATTTACACACCTATTGCACAGTTAAATGCGTTTGTGCATAAATCAACCGAACCGATATGCTTTGACGATATGAAAAACGAGCGTTTCGATAATATAAAAATCGGCGACAGTTGGGGCACCCTCCGTAAGGAAGGTGCCCCGGGGCGGCTCTTGTATCTCAGGTTAATAAGTTTTCGGAAACGGTGTAACCCTTGGGGTTACGCCGTTTTCTCTTTGTTACGCTGGGCGAGGTGGTGCTGGAAGGCTTCTTCCATTTCCTCCGGGGTCAGCTCGTGGAGAATGCCCACGCCGCTGTAATAGATATCCAAAAGCTGCACTCGCTTGCCGTCAAGGTATCTGGGCGCATACACCACGATTTTATCCACAAACTCGTGGATCAGCTCCGGGGTCAGGGCCTTCAGCTCTGTGACTTGTTTGACTTTCTGAATGAACCGCTGCAAGCTCTCGGTCTTATCCGTTTCGGCTTCCAGATAGGCCTGCATCTCCGGAACGGCTGCTTTCAGCGTTTTCTGCTCCTCCTCATAGGACAGGGACAGGGTGGCATAGCGCTCGTCAGACAGCTTTCCACTGGCGTTGTCCTCGTAGATCTTCTGAATCAGGGTATCGATCTCCGCAATGCGTTTCTTCACTTTGCCCAGCTCCCGGCGCTTGGCGGCAAGCAGCTTCTTCTTGTCCTCCGTGTAGCAGTCCATCTGCTTGCGGGCAAACTCCTTTTCAAACACCTGCACATTTAAGAGAATGCGCTGCATACTCTCTAAGACGATTTGCTCCACCACTTTCTCACGGATATAGTGGGCAGAGCAGACCTCAGAGTTCTTGCGGTAGGAGGAGCAGAAGAAGTACGCCTGCTCCCGTTTGTAGCTGCCTGTGACACTGTAATACAGCTTCTCTCCACAGTCGGCGCAGTAGAGTAGGCCCGAAAAGGGGCTGACGATGCCGCTTTTGGTGGGTCTGCGGCGGTGCTTGCGAAGCTCCTGCACCAAGGCGAAGGTTTCCCGGTCGATGATGGCGGGATGCGTGTCCTTGAAGATCTGCCATTCCTCCGGCGGACGCTCGATTTTCTTTTTGTTCTTGAAGGACTTAGTGGTGCTGCGGAAGTTTACTGTATCGCCGCAGTACTCCTGCTTGTCGAGTATATCCGCCACGGTGGCAGAACACCAGTTGTAGGGCACAGCAGGCGGCTTGCTGCAATTCCGGCCGATATTGCCCCAATGCTCGGTAGGTGTCGGCACCTTGGCAGCCTTCAGCCGTTTGGCGATCTGTGTAGGGCCAAGGCCGTCTATGCACCAAGCGAAAATCTGCCGCACGGTCTTTGACGCTTCTTCGTCCACGATCCACCCGTTCCTGCTCTCCGGGTCTTTTAGGTACCCAAAGGGCGGGTTGGTGGTCAGCGGTGCGCCGGACATTCCCTTACACTTGAACACATTGCGTACCTTCTGGCTGGTGTTCTTAGCGTGCCACTCGTTGAATAAGTCCTGCATCGGGACAAGGTCGCTGATGCCCTTGGCGGTGTCGATGTTGTCCATAATGGCGATGTAGCGGACACCGAGGCTGTCGAAGCCTTCTTCCAATAGCTGCCCGACAATCAAGCGATTGCGCCCCAAGCGGGAGTGATCCTTGACAATCAAGGTGCCGATGCGTCCTTTTTCCGCCAGCTCCATAATTTCCGTGAACGCCGGTCTTGCAAAATTTGTGCCAGACCAGCCGTCGTCAATGAACACACGGGTGTTTTTGAAGCCGTTTTCCTGAGCATATTTCTCTAAAATAGCCTGCTGATTTTTGATTGATCCTGACAGACCGTCCTGCTCATCGTCACGGGACAGGCGGCAGTACAGGGCTGTAATTTTATCCGGTTGTTTTGTCATAGTTCTCCTTTCCACAGCCGGATATGATTGAATTTGTAGGTGTGCTTATTCTACCATACCCGGCTGCAAACTTCAACGCTTTAATGTGGTAGCTTCAAATCTCTTTGTTATTATCATCGCTTTTCAGGATGATGCGCTGTACCTTTTCCGTGATGTTCTCCCGTGCATTCTCGCTGAAAAAGGCTCTTACGGCATATACCGTACCGTCAATTTCTCTGATGAAATTCAGCGGCTGCACATAGGCACTCCGCCGAAACCAAGCGATGCGATCCTGCTTCGGCATCGCTGCAAGATGGTCTGTAATACGGTCAATCTGCGCATAGATTTCGTTATTTCTGTCCTTCATCGTGCATCACGCTCCCTTCTTTGTGTTTTCTTTTGCTGCTGTGCTTCTTTCGCACGGATTTCATTGGCAAAGTATAAATCCGTCTTTTCCCGTATTTTGACGGAACGGGCTTCAATGCCTTGATTCAGCTTCAGCTGCTTTCGCAGTGTGGTAATTTGCTCGGTCACACCTGCCTTTTCCTGCCGCAGCGTTTCCTTTTCGGCTGGTGCGGCACGGCGGATCCTGTTTTGCAGCTTAGTGCGGCGGGTAATGAGAGCGTCCATATCCCACTGGATTTTCTCCCGGTCTGCGTACAGATCGTCAAAGGTTTCAATGCCGTATTTGCCCATATACCGCACCTGCTCGGACAGCTCGTCCAGCTTCCGCAAGTCCTCCTTCAGATACGGACTGGTTGGCTTATAGTCGGTATTCTTCGGCAAGTATCCCAGCAGATAGCAGTAGTGCAGATACAGCTTGTAGATGTGGCTGGTCTTGTGGAACGGCTGAAACCAGTCCGAAAGCTCCTGCGGCATTTGGGGTGGGTAGCTGATATACGCCCTGCGATTGCCGAAGGTGGCATACCTGCCCATAGAGCGGCGTATGTTCTCCGGCGTCCACCTTTCATCCAGAGTGTCCAGCCTTGTAAAGTGCTCATATTGGGGCAGGCGGAGTTTCCAGTGCTTACCCGTGAAGTCGGTCACATACCCCTTGCGCCGCAGATAGTCCTCCATATAGTAGGGGGTTCTGCTGAACTCCATTGCCTCTCGCACATCGGCACGGTAGACATTGTAGCGGGTGGGCTTGCCGCTTTTCTCATCCAGCCATACCGGACGGGAGGGGGCTTTGCGGGGCTTTTCAATGACGGACAATCCATACTCCCGGCACAGCCGGTCGGAGATTTCCATCATTCGCTTTCGCTCGGCTTTGGAGTAGTTATATTTGCCGCCGTCCCGAAAAGAAACGGAATTAAAGCAGAAATGGCAGTGGATATGCTCCTTGTCGAGGTGGGTGGTGACGATGATCTCAAAGCGGTCACCCCACATTTCCTTTGCCAGCTTTACGCCAATCTCGTGGGCAAGCTGCGGCGTGACCTCCTCCGGCTTGAAGCTCTGATACCCATGCCAAGCGATATAGCCGTCCGTCTTTCCGTAACGTTTCTTGGTGAGGATCATCTGCCGCAGAGCGGTTTCCTTCAGGCAGTTGAGGGCGGTGACATACTCACCCTCCTGCGTGGCCTCCGGGCGCTGCACATAGGAAAACACATTGTAGAGGTCTTGCAGCTCCGGCATTTTCGATGCCGTCTTTTCCGGGTTCTCCACATAATCGATGAGGTCTTTCAAACGGCCTTTGATGTGCCAAAGAGAAGTCGTTGCCATCAGATCACCTCCTGCAAGTCCAGCACCAGCCGTTCGATCTCGGCACAGAGTTTCAGGGCGGACGGCTCGTATTTGGCACATTCTTTTAGGCCGGAATGAGCCTTGTATAGTTCGTCCATCAGCCCCCAAAATACATCCGGGGGTTTTGGCTTCGGATAGATACCCCGGCAAAGCTGGCGGACATACTCGCTTTGGGTCAGTCCGCACAGGGCGCTGTTTCGCTCTAAATTCTCTTTTTCTTCTTCGGTCAGGCGTACCTTGATACGCACTTTTTCTTCCTTCATTTTGTCATCTCCATTCTTTAGTGGGGGTATTCAGGGGCACCGCCCCTGAGTTAGTCCGCATGCCGCAAGGCTGCGGATCTGGATTGTGGGGGTCACAATCCGATGCTCGTTATTCCTGTGGACAGCATCTCTCGGTCATAGCGGCTTCTTGAAATTGTCCTTCTGTCTCCGCTGATTAACGGCGGTCATCGTCTCCTTGGCTTTGCTGCGCCTGTCCTCGGAATAGGGAGCGGTCAGCCGGACGGAGAATCGTCGGCGGTCTATCTCAAAGGTCAGGCAGCCGCACTCATTATCGTCCGTCAGGCGGCAATGGGCAGGATATTTTGCCGCATAGGCCGTCAGACGATTTTTCAGGTCGGTGTTGTAAGTACGGATGTTGACTGCGCTACCGGTTTCGTCGAACCATATCTAGGTCAGCTTGTTTTTCTTCTTGATTCCTGTAATCATTTTGAATTTCACCTCATTTCGGATCGCATTTGTAAAAGGCCTGTTTTTACCGGAAAAAGTCCCGTTCAAGACAGGCAGAATTTAAGGATTTTCTAATAGAAACGCCGCAGACGATGCGGAGGCCGTTCAGCGTTTCTGCAAAAGGAACTCTGCGAAAAATTACGGTCTTGACCGTCAACCGACTTTCTCACAAATAGGAGAAAACACGGGTGTAAAACGGAACTGTTTCTTGAAAGATTTGCGGATTGTTTGCCGTTTTCTCCGAATGTCGTTTTTCTGTGCCTGCCCCGGAATCTCACCGCAGCGTTGTTCTGCTTGCCCCCATCGGGGAGGTCGTGGCAGAATCATATCCCATTCGGACGGTCATTCAGTTTTCAATTTGCCCCTCAATTGGTAGGCAGCGAGAAGGCTCATTTATTAACCCCCTCAATAATCAACTGGGAACTTTTTTGCCGTTTGCACGAAAGAATTTTTGTAAACTTTTTGTGAACGGTGGCTACAACGACAAAAAGAGCCAGTACACAGCACATCAAATCAGCGGGAGAAAATCTCTCGCCATATCTTTGATGAAACTATGTACCGGCTCTGCTTTTCAGAAACCTTCAATGTCTGCTATTTCCGCTCCGCTGGCAGACTCAGCAACAGGAGCGGTACAGCCGCAATCTCTTTCGGCGGCTGCCTTGTGTTTCATTTCAGATATTCAGTTGTGGACTCTGCTATGAGAGCAAGATATAGTATAGCATATAGAACGCTTGTTCGTCAACGGCTATTTCAAGATTGCTGTTTTTTCTGCACGGATATTTTCAATGCTCCCGCACTCAACACAGGTATCGCAAAGCACTTTTAAGTACCTGCGTTTTAGTTTCTTTTCGTCGCAAAGCGGAGTAAACTCGGCAAGCCAAGTTCCTGCCATCAAGTAACCTTCTCCTTTGAAATTATTGTAATATTAAGTATTTTTCGTTTCGTTTTCCTTGTCCGGCGTTGCCCGATATGCGTGATCCTCCACATATATCATCATGCGGTTGCGCAGTACCATATAGAAAATTATGGCAAGCATACTGCCGATTGTACCCAGAAGCGGATATGCATCGCTTCCTCGTAATTTCAGCGCTGTCCATATTATAATACCTATCCACGCCACAATGCACAGGGCGATAGTTGAGATATGTTCGTGCAACCATTTCTTCTTAAAAAACGCTATCTTTTCTTTCAGCGTAAAGGTGCTGTTGTTCAGCGCCGTAACAAGATTATCGTCAGCGGCTTTCTGGAAGTCCTCCGCCAAAAGCCGTTCACCGCTTATAAGCTCGTTAATACTTACGCCGAATTCCTTTGAAAGCAGCGCCAGCATTTCAACATCTGGCATATAGTTTCCATTCTCCCAACGGGAAACGGTTTTGTTGGTCACGCCGAGCTTTTCTCCGAGCTGCTCCTGCGTCAAGCATTTCTCTTTCCGCAGGGCTGCGATAAATTTTCCTATTTTCATTTGATCCATTTTTATGTACCTCCGAAGAAAAGTATAGCGCATTTTCCGTAAAAACTCTTCCCCACAAACAGCGAATGCGTTACCCACAGGCAGCGAAACGCATTTTTCGCGTGCTATACAGTGCTATTTCAGCAGGTTCGTTGATTTTAGTCCAATACGATGTCCTTTTTCTTCCCGTTTTTCTTTCTCGGATACTGCCGAATACGAGTGACGAAATCCAGATTGATAATCTCCAGTTCGCCTGTTTTCTTCTCTATGACCATACCGCCGTCATCAATTTCTTTTATCAATCCCTGTACGCTGCCGTCATTTGAAGTAATCGTATAAATAATGCACTCTTCTCCGATAAACCGTTTTGCCAATTCTTTCATTTCAATGTTCTCCTTGTTCCGCATTTTTCGGTTCAAAATATGTCTGATTGCCGCCAATCTCCTTCGCTGCATTATCCGTGGGATAATCACAAGGAGGAACAGGGCAAGCAAAATGAGATAAAGACTGTCCATTTGTGTATTCCTCCCACAATTATATTTAGGAGATTTTATTCCCAGCTTTTGAGTAGCGCATTGCCTCCTTGCAGTACACCGACAGATTGACGATCCAGACAAGGCAAACCATAAGTGAGGGCAGAAAACCAATGTCGAACACAAGCGCACAGACCGCAAGCACAATCGCCAAAACCGTGCAGACCACATTTGTTGCGGAGTATGCTTTGAACGCACATTTGCCAATCATAATTTTCTCGGCTTCATCGCAGTCGTCAATCCACTTTTTTTGAAACCGCATATCATAGACGGATGCTTTCTTTTCGGGATTTGTCTGCTTGGCGGTGTCCACGCACTTTTGCTGAATAATCGTCGCCTCAGCCATTATGCCGAAAAAAGCAACAACGCCGATAAAAAAGATGATTGTGCTGTTCTTACTGTCAAATGTTGCAAAGCCACCGGAATAGGATGCGGCAATAAGAAAATAGGAGACGATAAGGGCTACGCTTGTAGTCCAAATCACAGCAGACAGCTTTCTGTCAACCGTATCCGAGATGTCCTCATCCTCGCCATCCCACGCAGCAACCAGTTTCTTTGCACTCCGATAAATTGGGATGCAGACCACCGGCACGATGACCGCCAACGCCAGCATCAGCCACGGAGCGATGTGCGTTCCGAAGAACGCTCCCGCTTCTTTCATCATGCCAACCAGTTGATCCAACCCGCCTTTTGCTGCACTGTGACCGGAATAATAACCGACCATGCCGCCGACAATCGTACATACGACCGCAAAAAGCAAAAATTTAGGCAGAGCTTTTCGATTTGCCTGTTTGATTTCGTCATTTTTCATTTTCAGTTTCCTCCTGTAAATAGAAGACTTCTTCTACCGTAACGCCGCAGACCTTTGCAATCGTCAGAGCAAGGGTGACCGACGGCGAATAATCGCCCCGTTCAATCAGGCTGATCGTTTGCCGTGATACGCCGCATAAGCGTCCCATTTCCTGCTGATTGACATTCAGTGCAGCTCTGCGTTCCTTCAAACGATTTCGCAGTATCATACAGCACCTCCGTCCGACAATCTTCTTTGTCTATCTGACAAGCATGATTGTCAAAATGTATTATATTATTGTCATTCTGATTTGTCAAGCGGTTTTGAAAAATCGGAGGATAAAGCTCGTTGCCTTACCCTCCGATTACAGTTTTTACTTATAGATAATCTCTTCGCTTACGACTTCCGCTGCCCGGTTTCTGACATTGTTCATCTTGCCTATCCACGCCGTTGTATCAGTAGCTTTTAGCTCCTTGTTAATATTCTCGGATTCTGCCATCTGTTTTACCAGCCGCGGGAACATTTCTTCTGCCTGCCGGTCAATGTCGGCAAGATAACTGTTCAGCTTGCCGCTTGTCAGCAGATTGTAGTAGCGCACTCTGTGATACTGCTTTAGATACCGCAAGTGCCGTTGTCCCCATATGCCGATATGTACTTCGCCTTCCTCCGGCAGTTTCAGGCAGGGCAGATAATAATCACCTTGTAATTCATACCAAAGCCCGTTTTTCTCGTTATAAATGTACTTGTCCATTTTGTAATCCTCCAATATGATTGATTTTACCTACAATCCAATCATTCCGGCCGATTACAAAAGCCGAGGGAGAGGACTTCCTTACGAAGCCTCTCCCTTGGGGCGGTTTTTTTGACTGCGCATGGTTCAAATTCACAGCGGATATAGAGAATATGCAGAAAAATCTTGTTGCTGTAATTGATGTCGGCGGCGAGGGTTGTATCTATAATAAGGACGGTGAAGTTATCCAAGGCATAACAAATGTGCTTGGAATGGTGGATAATTTTCAGACTGTCAAAGGCAAAGCGGTAATTCCTTTAGACCGAATAGATACATTTAAGGACGGTAAAGTATTATTTTATGCCGACTGTGGCAATAACGGCAGAGGTGGAAAAAGCAGCGGTCAAGCACGCTTTAAAAGAGCTGATATTTGTGTCTTTAGACAGGATGTATTAGATTTCTATTACGATATTTTAGCATGCTATCAGCTCCTCAGCGCTGTAAATGATAATGCACATAAAAGAGAAATTAAGACTCATATAAACAAGGCAATATCACTTGCACACAATACAGAATCGGAAAATATCTTGAAGGCGAGAAATGCTTTATCAAAAATGTTTGATGGTAAATACAAACAGGATTTTACCGTTTATGCTGTTGGACACGGTCACCTTGACCTTGCTTGGCTGTGGCCTGTTCGTGAAACAAAAAGAAAAGCAATAAGAACATTCTCAAATGCAATTTATGAAAGCGAACAGTGCCCAAGATATGTTTTTAACGGCAGTCAGCCACAGCAATATGAGTTTATAAAAGAGCAGTCGCCTGCATTTTTTGAAAAAATAAAACAGGCTGTAAAAAACGGCAATATTGAGCCGCAGGGCGGTATGTGGGTTGAGCCCGATACAAATCTGCCTTGCGGAGAAAGCCTTATCCGTCAGTGCTTTTACGGTAAGACTTATTTCAGAAAGGAATTCGGAAAGGACGTTAAAACACTTTGGCTTCCTGATGTTTTCGGCTATACCGCCGCTTTGCCGCAGATTATCAAAAAGTGCGGTATGGATAATTTTCTCACAATAAAGCTGAGCTGGAACACGGTAAATCAATTTCCGTATCACACCTTTTTATGGCAGGGGCTGGGCGGCAGCGAGGTGCTTGTGCATATGCCGCCCGAGGGGGATTACAATTCCAACGCAACGCCATATGCCTTTGACAAAATCAGCAAAAAATATAAAGAAAAGGCAGTAAGCAAGATTGCATTTATGCCTTTCGGCATCGGTGACGGCGGCGGAGGACCGGGCGAATATCACGTGGAAATGGCAAAAAGATGCGAAAAACTTCCATATTTGCCGAAGGTTAAGTTATCCTCTTCCGAAAGCTTTTTTGAAGAACTTCAAAAGGACACTTTAAAATATCCGAAACATAAGGGTGAGCTGTATCTTGAAAAGCATCAGGGCACATACACAACACAGGGGAAGGTAAAAAAGAATAACAGAGAATGCGAGCGTTTGCTCCATTTTGCTGAATGGGTTTGTACCTTAGCCTACCTTAAAGGAAAAGCATATCCGCATAAAGAGCTTGAGAAAATCTGGAAAGAGGTTTTACTCTATCAGTTTCACGATATTCTGCCCGGGTCGTCCATTCACAGAGTTTATGAGGAATGTAACGCAAGATATGAAATCTTAAAGGCAAAACTGAACTGTATTATTGATGAAACCGTTTCTTATTTAAGGAGTGACGAAAATTCATATTTTGCGGTAAATTCTATTGATTTTGAGCGTTCGGGCTACGCAAAACATAATGGTGAGTGGTACAAATACTCTCTTGCTCCTTATTCCGCTTGTAAATTGGAAAAAGCAAATTTGCCTGTCTCATTGCATTTTTCAAAGAATGTTATTGAAAATGAACACTTTAAGGTTGAGTTTGATAACAAGGGACAGATAGAAAAAATACTTGATAAGCACAATGATTATAACTGTGTTTCATCAAGCTTTAATGCAGTTATAATTTATAAGGACAGATTTGTTCATCCATACAATGCGTGGGATATAGATATAAATTATACAAAGCATAAACCAAGGAATATGAAGCTTAAAACTAGCCGTGAATATATCGACGGAAACAGTGTTATAAGAGAAAATGAATTTTCATATAACAAGTCCTCATTAAAACAAAAAATTATTTTGACTCAAAACAGTCCGTACATAAAGGTTGAAAATGAGGTGAGCTGGCACGAAACACATAAAATGCTTCGTATTGACGCTTATCCGAAAAATTTCAGCGACAAGGTTTTGTGCGACATTCAGTTCGGTAACATTGAACGCAGTACAAAAACCGACAACAAAATTGACTATGCACAGTTTGAAATTCCTGCTCATAAATGGGTCGATGTTTACGATGGCAAGTACGGCGTTGCAATACTCAACGACTGCAAATACGGACACAGGGTAAAGGACGGTTTAATCAGTCTTAACTGTTTGAGAAGTCCGGTTTATCCCGACAAAACTGCCGACAGAGGAGAGCACTTCTTTACCTACGCAATTTATCCTCACAGCAAAAAGCCTATGGAAAGCGAACTTGTAAAAATCGGCTACGAGCTGAATAATCCGTTAAGAATTTACAAGGGCAGTTTGGATATTAAGCCTATATTTAACTGCGATAATTCAAACATAATTATTGAAACGGTATTTGTGAACGATAAAGGAAATATTGCGGTAAGAATGTATGAAACAGCCGGTATAAAAACGGTTGCAAGGGTCAAAGCAAATATTAACTTTAACAGCGTAAAGCAAACGGATATGCTTTTTGAAAATCCGAATGATGTTGATTTAGATGCAATGACATTCAAGCCGTTTGAAATTAAAACATTGGAGGTAAAACGATAATGAAAAAATTTACAATTACTGTAATAAGCCTGTTTATGGTGCTGCTGATCTCGCTTTCGGCGGTCGGCGAGGCTATGGGCACAAGCTCAAAATATGCGTCCAATCAGGACTACATACAAAGTGAAAACCTTGCACTCAGAGATAAAAGCAATAAAATGACTGACGGAAAAGACAGCTCTGTTTGCCGCTTTAAGACAAGAAACGGTGGCGAATCGATTATTGACCTTGGCGAAAGCTGTGATTTTAACTCTGTTATTCTAAAAGAAAAAGGACTTAATGTGCAGAAATTCTCTATATCGGTATCGGACGATAACGAAAACTTTACGCAAATTTATGCTAACGATAAAATTGAGTTTCACCGCCTTTGCACCTTTGATACGGTCAAGGCTCGTTATGTAAAGCTGACGGTGGAGAAAAGCGACAACCTGCCAAAAATCCGTGAAATGGAAATATATAATGCCGTTCCCGAAAAGAAGAATGATTTTCGTGTTTCAACATACAGTACCTTGGGTGGTTCCGTATTCGGAATCATTGATGACACAACGCTGTCCGATGCTGAAAAAGACGCAAAAATCAAGGAGCTTATAGATGCAGATTATTACGATACCGTAACCGATTATATTGACATCGGCAATGTTCGTTGGGATGAGGAAGGAATAATTCATACAGACGGTTGGGACGGTATAGAGCGTGACGAGGACAAATACTATGCCGTAATGATGAGAAATCTCCACGAGGTACTCGACGAAAAGGGTGTAAATCTTGTTATTACTATTCTTAATCCATCGGGCGAAAACGGTAATCAGAGGGTTATGAAATCCATTACGGAAAACAGGGATACCCTAATTACTAATATGATTGCTTTTGCCAACAAATATGAATTTGACGGCATTGACCTTGACTGGGAATTCCCATTGTCGCAGGACGAATTTGACGCATACAACAGCTTTTTGCAGGAACTGAAAGCAAGAATGAAAACTGAAATGTGGAATAAAGAGGACGCAACGCTTTCATTAGCCCTTGCCACATGGGCATTAAAATACACGCCGGAAACAATCGAATGTATTGATTATGTGAATGTTATGGGCTATGACATTCTTGATCAGGACGGACAGCATTCTTCATTTTTCAGCAGCTGTGTTCAGGCGGCGGATTACATTGAAATTCAAGGCTTTTCAAAAGAGCAGATAAACATCGGTTTCCCGTTCTACGGAACATGGGAGGGCGGTAGAATGGAGCAATATGCGTATAACGCAATAAGTGAAGAAATATCTCCGTTCAATAATTTTTATACAATGAAGAAAAGCGACACAAAGGAAGACAGATACACATATTTCAATTCGCAGGCAATTATCCGTGACAAAACAGCCTACGCTTACTTAAAAGGCTACGGCGGCGTTATGATATTCAGTCAGTACTGCGATTTGCCGTCAGACGATGAACGCTCGCTGACAAAGGCAATATCTGATTACTTACAGGAGGTAACAAAATGAAAAAGCTTACAAAGTTTTTAACATCTGCAAGCATAGGCATTTCCTTGTCTTCGGTCATTTTTTTGATTAAGGATTATGTGTATGATTCTGCAATGAAGGAACACGAAATATTTACGATTTTGATAGCCTTATTTGCACCTCTTTTTGCAGTTGGTACTTTGCTTTCTGTTTTACTGCCGAAAAAATTTGACAGGCAAAAGCTTCTTACATTAGGACTTTTGTTTTCGGGCATTTTTATAATACTGCTTACATACTTAAATATTTATCATCTGCAAATGCTTATGCCCTTAATGAAAACTAATTCAATAACCTTAGCCGTTATGTGGATAGCAAGAATTATGGGCGGTTTAACGGGACTGTTTATCGGTCTGTCGTTTGGTGCAACAGTAAAAAACGGTGTGATTCATTATATATTGCTTGTACTTTTTGCTGTGGGAATTTTTGCTTTAAGCAGATTTATGCCCGCACTTATCAGCTATGAGCCCATACTGTATACCGCAGGCGGCTTGTCGCTTGCTTGTGCTTTATTAAATTCATATATAGAAACGGAGAAAAAGAAAAATGAGTAAAACAATTAAAGGTCTGATTATAGGTATAAGCGTATTTTTAGTTATCGTTTTAATAACCGTATCAATATTGATGTTTCCTTTGAAAGGAAAAACATACGATTACGACTATTGGTACAGAGACAAACCTTATGATATAAATGATACGATTGTTCTTGAAAAGGAAGAAAATAAGGATTTCAAAATTCTTATTATTACCGATTTGCAATTTAACGATGCTTTAGATTTGTGCGGAAAAGCCGATAATGTATATGAAACGGTTGATACGCTTGTTACAAAGCAAAAGCCCGATTTAATAGTTATCACAGGAGATTTGGTTTGGGCAAAATTCACTAAATTTTCTGTGATTAAAGCAATTAATAAAATAGACAGCTACGGTATTCCATGGGCACCGATTAACGGCAATCACGACGGTGAGGGAAATGTTGATTTGGCATGGATAGCAAATAAATACGAAGAAGCAGAAAATTGTTTGTTTAAGCAAGGCCCCGATAATATCGGTGGAATCGGAAATTACATAATAAATATCAGAGAAAATGATAAAATCGTGCAGAGTCTCATTATGATGGATACGCATGCAAGCCGTTACTACGATAAGGACGATGAAAATATGCATTATGATTTTATTTTTGACAGTCAGATTGAGTGGTATAAATGGGCAATAAACGGAATTAATGAATATAACAATTCCAAAACAGATTCTATGATATTTATGCATATTCCTATTCCTGAATTTAAAACAGCCTATGATTTATGGCAGCAAGAAGGTGGTGCAGAAGGTGAAAACTTCGGCATTAAAGGTGAAGAGGAATGCCCGTCATATATAAATACAGGTATGTTCAATGCAATCAAGGAGTTTGACAGTACAAAATATGTATTTGCCGGTCATGACCATTTGAATAATTATAGTGTGATGTATGAGGGAGTAAGACTGACTTATGCAATGAAAACCGGCGACAGATGCAATCAGACACCCGGTCAGAATGGCGGTACACTTATAACAATGGGTGATAAAATAACAGTGGAGCATATATATGTTGAAAATTAAGAAAAAATAATGAAAATTGTTTTAGAAACAATTTCAGTAATACTAAATATTAAAAAGGATATAGAAAAACAATGAAGAAAACACATTTAATTATATTGTCTTTATTTTTGACATCGGCAATAATAATTACGGCAACAGTAATTACTTATAAGGCTCTCACCGTTCCTAAAAGTAAGAAATATGTTGTTGAAACCATAGAAGCAAATTCAAAAGGCTATATAAAAGTCGGCATTATTTCAGACGCACAGCTTCCACAGGAAGAAAAAAATCTTTACGGTTGGGATTATGCTACTGTTATGAATGGTGCAGATCATCTTATAAAAGCATTAAAATACTATAAAAGTCAAAATGTCGATATGATAGTATTTAACGGAGATATGGTCAACGCTACCGGCGATTATGCTGCATACAGCGCATATAACAAAATTTTAGACTATGTTTACGGTGAGGACAGAGCAGAAGCACCGCACATTATTTATCCTATGGGTAATCATGAATTTTACGGCGGCAACCAGGAACACAATTTTTACAAGTCAACCGGTCTTCCTCTCAACACAAGAACGATTGTTAACGGCTATAGCTTTATCTCCATTTCTAATTCAAAACTTGAAAAAGGAGATGAAGAACTTGCCGAAAGCAACGATACACTTGCAGATGGAACATATAATGAGAAAAGAATAGAATTTTTAAAAGAACAACTTGCTGCCGCAAATACAGAAGATCCAAACAAGCCTATTTTTGTTTTTATCCATATGCCCATCAGCAATATTGTGAATGGCGGACATTGGGCAACACCGCAATATGAAGAAATATATAGTATTTTAAAAGAATATCCGCAGGCGGTTGTATTTACAGGACATTCTCATTATTGCATGAGCGATGAAAGAGCAATTATGCAAAAAGATTTTACCGTTATCAATACGGGAACAACAAGCTATTTCGATTTTGACTGGCTTGATAATGAAGATGAAAATGAAGCAAACGACTTTCCGGCGGATATTTCACAAAAAAATCTTGTCTTTCAAAGTCAGGGACTACTTGATAAAAAGGATTATATGGTAAATCCTCAGCTTATCGGTATTTACAAACTCGAAGATGTACCTGACAGAAATAATGTGAATAACGGATATTTGATGTATGTAGATACGCAAAGCAATTCGTTCACATTGAAAAAAGTAAACTTAAATACCGGAATTGAATTCGGCGAAGAATTTATAATGCGTTCTTTTGAGAAAAGTTCATTTACAAGAACTGCCGAAAAATTAGGGAGTGGCGTTACTCCGACCTTTGGTGACGCTGAAATTTCTGCTGAAAGCACATCAGACGGTGCTGTAGTAAGCTTTGATTGTGCTTGTCAAAATGTCCCGATAAAGTATTATATTTATGAAATTGGAAATGAAATCGGTCAAAAAACTTATGTGCGTTTTTTCGGAAAGAATTATATTCTTGGAAATGATATAATGTATACCGAACAGAATAAAATAAGAGGCTTGGAGAAAGGTAAATACTTTTTGCATGTGTATGCAGTAAATTCGTTTAATAAGGTCAGCGATGAATATTTAACGACAGAATTTACGGTGAAGTAAATATCTTTATTACAGTTAAAACAGAGGAAGTTCTATGAAAAAGAAAATCATAGTTTCAGCAGTGTCCGTCGGTTTGGCTCTTGCAGTAATCGGAGCATCGGTGGGTGTATATATGTCTTATATAAATAAATACGAACCGATAGCTTCCCCAACAGCACTTGCTTACACAAAATCAGACAGTCAGAAAGCACTTGTTAAAAATGCTGATTTCTATGTATCCGTAAACGGTGATGACAACGGCGACGGAACAATTAATAAGCCGTTTAAGACAATTCAAAGGGCACAGCAGGCTGTCCGTGAAGCTATTGCATCCAATGAAAGCAAAGCATCAATTACCGTTGCAATAATGGCGGGCACATATTATGAAACGGGTATTGCGTTTGATGAAAGAGATTCTTCAAAAAGCACATCTGTTACCTACACTTCCTACGGTGACGGTGAGGTTATCCTCTGCGGTGGCAAAATTTTGACGATTGCCGAGTTTGCATCTGTTGACGGTGAAACCGCAAAAAGACTCAGCAGTAATGCGAAGGATAAGGTGAAGATGATTGACCTGAAAAAATATGGTCTTACAAAATCGGATTACGGCAAAATCAAGGCAACAGGAGGATTTAATACGGAAGAGTATTATGACAATGCAGCAGCTGAAAATCCCTGTGAATTGTTCTTTAACGATAAAAGAATGACTGTTGCACGATATCCCAATGATTCGTATATAACCGTAGGCAAGGTGAGCGATATCGGCGACTGCTATGAGCCGAATGCTCCCGGTCCTACCGACGAATCGTGGCTTGAAAGGCGAAACCAAAGAGGCGGTACATTTGCTATTGATGAGGATGCCTACAACAGAGTGAAAAGCTGGCAAAATACCAATGATTTGTGGGCGTTCGGTTACTTTTACTGGGATTGGGCAGATATGTCCACACCGATAAAAAGTATAAATGACGATAAGACAATCACTACTGAATATTGCAGTAAATACGGCTTTAAGGAGGGCGGATATTATTATTTTTTCAATGTTCTTGAGGAACTTGATGCACCGGGCGAATATTACATAGACCGTGATAGCGGTATATTGTATTTTTACCCTCCTGATGAAAATGAGAACAGCAAAATTATGCTTTCAACAAGCAATGAAAATATAATCAGTATCACAGAAAAAGCGTCCAATATTACCGTTGATGGTCTTACCTTGCAGGGCACAAGAGCCGATGCCCTTAACGTTGCAGGCGAAAACTGCAAAATCGTGAACTGCACGGTTAAAAATGCGGCGGATTGCGGAATCAATGTCAGCGGCAAAAATAATCTTGTGGAAAACTGCGAGGTCGCTTTTATCGGAAAAGATGCGGTTGTGCTTTCGGGCGGCAGTGCAGAGGGCTTTGTCTATGGCAGTAACACCGTCACCAACAACAGCCTGCACGATTACGGCGAAATTCAGAAAACATATATAGCAGGTGTTAATTTAAGCGGTATCGGCAACGTTGTTTCTCACAACGAAATCTATAATGCACCGCATATGGGTGTTTACTATACAGGCAATGAAAATGTAGTGGAATACAATTACATTCACGATGTAGTTTTACAATCCTCAGATGCAGGTGCGATTTATACGGGATACAGCTACAGCACCTACGGCAATGTTGTCCGCTATAACTGTATCAGCAATATCGGCTCGGGCACTTTTACACCAAGCGGCATTTACTTTGACGATAATTCTTCAGGGCAGACGGCATACGGAAATGTGCTTATCAATATCCCGGGTTACGCTTTCCTTGTCGGCGGCGGCAGAGATAATATGATTGAAAACAATTTAGTAATCAATGCAGGAAAGCAGATACTCTATGATGACCGAGCATATGACGGTTATCACAATGACGGCTGGTATGCAAAAAATTGTAAAACGCCTGACAGCCGTTTATGGCAGCTTATGAATGAGGCAAAGGAGTTTAACGCTTCAATCGGCAATAAGTATGACGGCATTGAGCGTATGCATCAGGATTATGAAAGAGAAGAGGACGAGGGCTTTGCAGTTAATCCGTCAGGCTCATCTGTTCAAAATAACATCATTATTTCAAAGCAAAACAAGGTCGGTGAAATCGCAAAGACAGTCAAAAAATATTCTGTCGTTGAAAACAATCAGACATTCACATTGCACAGTGTGAAAAGCTCCTTTGTCGATTACGAAAACGGCGATTACAGAATCAAGGCAGATAGTAAAATTTCAAAAAAATGCCCCGGTTTCAAGGAGATTCCTTTTGATGAAATCGGCAGAAAATAAACAGAGGTAAGAAAAAATGTATTTCAATAATATCGAAAAAATCAAATTTGAGGGCGTAAATTCAAAAAATCCTCTTGCTTTCAAGTACTACGATGCAGATAGAATTATAGCAGGTAAAAAAATGAGCGAGCATTTAAAATTTGCTATGAGCTACTGGCACACAATGTGTGCCGACGGAACAGATATGTTCGGCAGAGGAACAATCAACAAATCCTTCGGCGGAAAAACGGCTATAGAGATTTATGAGCACAAGGTTTATGCCGCATTTGAGCTTATGGAAAAGTTGGGTATGCAATACTTTTGTTTTCACGATCGTGATATTGCTCCCGAGGGTGCAACCTTAAAAGAAACAAACGAGAATCTTGAGAGAATCGTTCCGATTATCAAGTCGGAAATGAAAAGAACAGGCATAAAGCTTCTTTGGGGAACGGCAAACTGTTTTAACCATCCGAGATATATGTGTGGCGCAGGCACTGCTCCGAGTGCCGATGTGTTTGCTTATGCGGCGGCGCAAATTAAAAAAGCCATTGAAATCACCGTAGAACTTGGTGGTCAGGGCTATGTGTTCTGGGGTGGCAGAGAGGGCTATGATACGATCCTGAATACCGATATGGCAAAAGAGCAGGATAATATGGCATATCTTATGCGTATGGCTGTGGATTACGGCAGGAGCATCGGATTTACGGGTGATTTTTATATAGAACCAAAGCCGAAGGAGCCAACAAAGCATCAATATGATTTTGATGTGTCAACCGTTCTTGCATTTTTGAGAAAATACGATTTAGATAAAGATTTTAAAATGAATATTGAAGCCAATCACGCAACGCTTGCAGGACACACTTTCCAACACGAATTGAGAGTTGCAAGAGATAACGGCGTTTTCGGTTCAATAGACGCCAATCAAGGCGATATGCTTTTAGGTTGGGACACCGACCAGTTCCCCACGGATTTATATAGCACAACCATGTGTATGTACGAAGTGCTTAAGCAGGGCGGCTTTACAAACGGAGGACTTAATTTTGATGCAAAAGCAAGACGTGCAAGCAATACATATGAGGATGTTTTCCTTTCCTATATTGCAGGTATGGACGCTTTCGCTTACGGTCTTATCGTTGCCGACAAAATCATTTCAGACGGCGTTATGGATAAGTTCGTTGAAAACAGATACAGCTCATATACCGAGGGCATCGGCAAAAAAATTGCTGATAAGCAAACCTCCCTTGCAGAGCTTGAGCAGTACACACTTACAAACGGAGAGCCGACAGCAGAAAGCGGAAAACAGGAATATTTAGAAGCACTTGTCAATCAATATATCATTTCGGCAGGCAGAGAATTATGAGTTATTATATCGGTATAGATATCGGCACTTCGTCTGTTAAGGCGATGCTGATAAATGAAAATGAAATCCAAAATACAATATCTAAGGATTATCCGATTTACCTTTCAAACGGCAATTATGCAGAGCAGAATCCCGAGGATTGGTACAGGCAGAGCATGCTTGCAATGAAAGAACTTTTGCGTGATGTTGACAAGAGCGAGGTAAAAGCCATTGGCTTTTGCGGTCAGATGCACGGTCTTGTTCTGCTGGACGAAAAGGACGAGGTTATTCGCCCTGCCATACTTTGGAACGACGGCAGAAGTGAAAAAGAGGTCGATTACCTGAACAACAAAATCGGCAAAGATTTTCTGCTCGACAACACAGGGAATATCGCCTTTGCAGGCTTTACCGCTCCGAAGCTCCTTTGGGTTTATAATCACGAGCCTGACAATTTCAAACGCATTTCAAAAATACTGCTTCCGAAGGATTATGTTGCTTTTATGCTTTCAGGCGTGTTTGCAACCGATGTTTCCGACGCCGCAGGCACATTGTATTTTGATACTGAGCATCGCTGCTGGTCAAAGCCAATGCTTCAATTACTGCATATTGACGAAAGTTTTTTGCCTGCTGTTTATGAAAGCAGTCAATCAGTTGGCTGTATAAAAGAAAAGCTTGCAGATGAGCTTGAGCTTTGTCCAGATACTAAAATTATCATCGGTGCAGGGGACAATGCCGCATCTGCAATCGGAACAGGAACGGTGAATGACGGCGACTGCAACATTTCTCTCGGCACATCGGGAACAATTTTTGCCTGCACGGAAAAATATAACTGTGACAGAAAAAATGCAATTCACTCCTTTTGCTCTGCAAACGGAAAATACCATTACCTTGCCTGTACCTTAACGGCGGCAAGCAGTCAGAAATGGTGGATAGAGGATATTCTGAAAAGCTCCTATGATTACGAAAAAGATGCGGAAAAATATATGGGCAAAAGCGATGTGCTTTTTCTGCCCTACCTTATGGGCGAACGCTCGCCTGTGAATGACACAAACGCAAGAGGAATGTTTACCGGTCTTTCAATGCACACAAAGAGAGAGGAAATGAGCCTTGCAGTGCTTGAGGGAGTTGCCTTTTCTCTGAAAGAAAATATTGAAATTATTAAATCACAGGGCGTAAATATTTCAAAAGCAAAAATCTGCGGCGGCGGTACAAAAAACAGACTGTGGCTGAAACTGATTGCAACTATTCTTAATGTTCAGCTTGAAATACCGTCTTTTGAAGATGCAGGTGCACTGGGCGCCTGCCTGCTCGCCGCAAAGGGCAACGGAAATAATGTATCGGATAATTTTTACAGTATAAAAGAAACTATAATCCCGGATAAAACATTTACACAGTTTTATGAAAATAAGTATAATGAGTATTTAAAACTTTACAGAATGACAAACAGTATATCTCAAACAAGGAGATGAATCTCACATAACCAATGAAAACGGAATCAATAAAAAGCACCGACAGGTATTATCCTGTCGGTGCGGGGCGCTTTTGCTGTGCAGAAAATCAACCGCTGTTTCATACGAATAGCAACAGTTTTTTAATTATGTATATTGTGGATGGTGCGTTTACATTTGTAAAAAACGGTATGCAAATTTCCGCACACGTAGGTGATATGCTGTATTGTGACAATCCGTCAGCTCTTCAATCGGACATGAACAGCCGCGGGGAACTTATTTGGATGCAAATCGGCGGAGTAGATTATTTTGAACTGATTCAAAAAAACAAAGGTATTACAAAGTGCAAGAATACCGCTTCCGAAAAAAAGCTGTTTTTGCATATATATGACAGTATTTGCAATAGCACAAAGCCTTTTTCTAAACTAAGTATAAGCACAGATATAGAAAAATTATTGCAAAAATTATTCTGTTTCAGCAACAGTAAAAACGACCGTGAAAACAACTATAATGACAGTGTTCAAAAGATTATAAATTATATTGCCGATAATCTGAATGAGAATCTTAGCGTTAGAAAGCTTGCCGACAAAATGCCAATGAGCGTTTCTCATTTTAATAGGGTTTTCCAAAAATATACGGGCGATTCACCGTACGCTTATGTTATGGCAATGCGGATAAAAAAAGCAAAATACCTGCTCAGAAGTACGGAATTAACCATAACTGCCGTGGCCTATGAAACAGGTTTCAATAGCGAGGCTAATTTTATTTATGTTTTTACGAAAAATGTAGGCGTTTCTCCCGGTAAATTCAGAAAATTAAAAAATGAAAATACAGTATAAAAAGAAAAAACTTTATTCATTGAGATAATATATTATTATGTAAATATAGACTATTAAAAATGTAAAAATTCAAAATTTAAATACCAACTATAAAGCCAAATTTACCCTTTGCATAACGAGGGGCAAATTTGGCCTTTTTTATTGTGCCTATAGCTGTATCAATTATTATAGCGTAGGTTGCCGCAGTCCTCCAAACCAATCTAAACCTAAAAATTTAGATTGATAGGAGGAAATAACGGTGAAAAATACACCGAAAAAAGTATTTATTTTAGAAAACGGTAATTACAAAGAATTAAGTTATGAGGATTTTTGCTCGTTTAAAGAAAACGATATTTCTTATGCGGACAAGTTATTTATCCCTCTGCACGGAATGCTTATGGAAGTAACAGAAGAAACTTATAGAAATTTCTATAAATCCAAACGCCGTCAAAAATACATAGATGAACGTTCAGCAGAAAACAACGATTTCTCTTATGATATGCTCACAACCGATGATTTCAATGGTGAGGATATTCTTGCGGATGAGAGCGAACCTCTTGACGAACAAGTTATTCGAAAAATAATGACGGACAAGCTAAAATCTGCTTTGCCTCTACTTGCAGAAGATGAGCAAAAACTTATTCGTGAAATATTTTATGAAGAATTATCCGAACGCACGCTTGCAGAAAAATACGGAATTTCGCAGGTTGCAATACATAAGAGAAAAGTCAAAATTCTTGAAAAACTTAAAAAAATGATGAAAATTTAAAATTTTTGGTTATCAACCCCCTTACTTTTCGGCATGGAAAGTGAGGGGCATTTCTTTTGCCTCTGTTGTTCCTTGAAAAGTAAATATCACAGCGCATTTTTTACATTCCCTCTGCTGTCGGCTAAAACCGGCGAGCCACATGAGCGAACGCATTGATTTTCAGTGCCTTCAGGACTCAGACGATACAGGCAATCTGCACGAAGGCGATGACAGGCAGAGGCAATAATGATACTTCCGTTCAGTCCTAAAGTCGAGCGTGATAAGACCGTCGCAACAAAGGAGAGCGGCTCGGAGAGATCCTCGGAGTGGTGAAATTCCAATGAGGCCAAATGCATGGTCGGAAAGTGCGTTCCCGTGTATTCGAGGGGTGGCGTGGTTCAAATATCGGATAACAAAACGATTGATACAAAATTACAGGCGGTCGTTTACCAATTTTGATAAGCGATCGCCTTTTACTTATTAACGGAGGCAAGGAAAATGGAACAAATAAAACGAGGAGAAATATATTACGCCAATTTATGCCCGGTTATGGGTTCTGAGCAAGGCGGTATCCGCCCTGTGGTTATCCTGCAGAACGATAAAGGAAATCTTCATAGCACAACTACAATTGTAGCACCGATCACAGGGGAACTGGATAAGCCGTACCTTCCGACACATGTTATTTTTAAATCAGACTGCATGAAAAAAGAATCCATGGTTCTACTTGAACAGATAAGAACAATCGACAAATCCCGTCTCGGCAGATTTGTCGGTGAAATGGATGATAGGCAGATGAAACGGATTGATAAAGCAATCTTAATCAGTTTAGGTCTTGACTATTTAGAGAGGTTACAAAATGAAAAATAAAGAAGATATAAATAATTCGGCATTTTATTACAGTGTAAATATGTTAAGGCATTTGCTGAAAATGAATCTGATTACAGAAGATGAATATAACAGAATCGTGCGTATAAGTTCGGAATACTACAGCACAAAAATTTATTGTGTCTAAATTTTTAAATCTGCTCAATTTCGCTGGAAGTATGTGAACTCTTGTGGTATTGTTGGTGTTGCACCGAAGATAAGGTGACAACAGCAGATAGAATCTGCGGAAAGGAAAATGCTTATGAATGTAACAGAAATAACGGCTAAGAGTAAGGAAGAAAATAAAATCATTCGTTTGGCAGCCTATTGCCGTGTGTCAAGCGATTCTGCGGATCAGTTGCACTCCTTCGCCGCACAAATCAGATACTACAAGGATTATGAGCAAAAGCATCCCGAATACAAATTGGTGGATATATATGCAGATGAAGGTCTGACAGGCACTTCAATGGAAAAGCGCGATGAACTGAATCGGTTAATTCGTGATTGCAAAAAAGGCAAAATCGATCGTATCGTTGTAAAATCAGTATCCCGATTTGCAAGAAATACGCAGGAGCTATTGGTATGTATCAGACTGCTGAAGGAACTCGGTATCAGCGTGTATTTTGAGGAACAAGGCATTGATACTGATAAACTGAATATGGAAATGATCGTTACATTCCCCGGTATGGCGGCTCAGCAAGAGAGCGAGTCCATATCGGGGAATATGCGTTGGAGCTATAAAAAGCGGATGGAATCAGGTGAATTCAATTGTTGCAATCCTGCATACGGATATATTTTAAAAGACGGACAATTGATGATTAACGAACCGCAAGCTGCCATCATCCGACGCATATTCGATTTATATCTCAGTGGAGTCGGAAAGCAAAGTATTGCGAATATTCTCAATGACGAAGGCGTGAGCAGAAGATATGGTAAAGACAAATGGTATGAGTCCACAGTACACTATATCTTAAATAACGAACGGTATATGGGTGATGCTCTGCTCCAAAAGAGCTATACAACTGAAACTTTACCGTTCAAAAGAAAGATGAATCATGGCGAACTGCCGAAATACTATGTGGAAAACAGCAATCCGCCGATTGTAAGCCGCGAAATATACCAAGCGGTTCAGACATTGCAAAATTCAAGAAAAAATGTTTACAGTAACAGCAAAGGCAAATACTTGCTGTCAAAAGTTATGCGATGTCCCGACTGCGGAATGACCTTCAGACGGCAGATTGTAAAAGGTACAGCATATTGGTTATGCAGCAATAAAGCTGCAAGCATGACGGACTGCAGACCACTCAGGCTGAAAGAAACTGCCGTATATGAAACCTTTACAATGCTGGTTCAAAAGTTAACGGATAATCGAAAAACCTTACTCGGTGATTTAATCAGGCAAGTTGAAGCAATGCAAAACAGAACATCAGACAATATAGATGTAATACGCAGAATTGACAAAAAAATTGCCGACCTTGCCGCACAAAATCTTGTAATCGCAAGGCTTCATACCAACGGAGTGATAAATTCTGCGGAATTCTCTGCACAGTCATCTGAGATAAATAATAAAATCAGCACGCTCAGAACAAAAAGACGGAAAAAGTTATCGGATGATGAAAATGATGCGTGGTTTGATACGCTGAACAGTCTTAATGAGATCCTCGAAGCTTATGATCCGAGCAACAATTTTGATGAAGAGCTGTTCGAAAAAATTGTAGTCGGCATTACTGTGAACAGCAACGCAGATCTTACATTTAAACTCATCGGTGATATTGAACTTACAGAAGAAATTCCACTGAAAGGACGGTGTCGCAGGCGTGAAAATTCGTAATATTCCATACGGCTATCAATACAAGAATGGCAGTATAGCAATCCAAGAAAAAGAAACTGAAACCGTCAAACGTATTTTTACGGAATACCTCAACGGATTATCACTGCTGAAAATTGCAGAACATCTGAACAATGAACAGATTGAATATATGCTCGGCGTATGTGGTTGGAATAAATCAAGAATTAAAAGAATCATTGAGGATGAGCGTTATCTCGGTACGAGTAGCTATCCTCCGATTATAGACGAAGATATGCATAAAACCTTAATGCTGATAAAATCGGAAAAGAATACGCAGAAGCACATCGACAGAAAATCAGATATATTTAATCTCGGTGTGCCGATACTATGTCCAAAATGCTGCAGTAAGATGTGCAGGCGGCATGACAGCAATCGAAAATGTCAGGATTGGTGGCTGTGTCAAAATGATAACTGTAAAAATATTATCAGCATATCAGACAACGATTTGATATATGGTATTACCCAATGTTTAAATACAGTTATCAGCAATTCTGATGCAATTGAAATGATTACAGATATTGATAAAGACCCAAGTTTGGATGTTCGCAGATTTGAAAATGAAATCAGCAGGGTGCTTGACAGTCACAGCTTTGATAAAAATATCCTGCGGAAAAAGATACTCGAATGTGTATCTTTAAAATATAAGGATATAGATTCGCAAAAATATACATCAAAAATATTAAAAGCGGACTTTGCAAATGCGAGTCCGCTTTCAGCATTTTCTATGGATTTATTCAACCGTACCGTTAAAGCAATTAAATTCAGCACCGGCGGTGCGGTAAGCATAATTTTATTAAATGATCAGCAGATCGGAAAGGAGCAGAGCGATGACACAAACAGCAGTAATACCACAGAAATCAGTACATGTGATTCCTGCACAGGTTAATATTCAGGATGAAATCAAATCTGCATACAGACAGCTTCGGGTGGCTGCTTACTGCCGTGTATCTACCAAAGAGGAAGAACAGCTGAATAGTTACGAAGTGCAGACAAAATACTACATCGAAAAAATTAACAGTGAGCCAAAATGGTCTTTGGTAGAAATATTCGCTGATAAAGGAATCTCCGGCACCAGTCTTAAGAAACGTGATGAGTTTAAACGCATGATTAAAATGTGTAAACGTGGCAAGATTGATATGATTATTACGAAATCCATATCACGCTTTGCCCGAAATACTGTCGACTGCCTTGAAAGCACAAGATTGCTAAAAGAATTAGGCGTAGATGTATTTTTCGAGGAACAGGGCATCCACAGTACCGATCCCGGTGCAGAGTTTTATATCACCATCTACGGCAGTATCGCACAGAGCGAATCGGAAAATATCAGCGCCAATGTTAAATGGGGTAAGGCACAAAGCGCCAAAGAAGGCAATGTACCGTTCCAATACAAACGGTTTTTAGGCTATAGAAAAGGTGCAGACGGCAAACCTGAAATTGATCCCGAACAGGCTGAAACCGTTAAACGAATATATGAAAGATTTCTCGCAGGCGACAGCCTTGCAAAAATCGCAGAGGATTTAAATACGGACGGTGTGCCGACACCGTCCGACAAAGGCTCATGGCTTCGAGGTACAATACAATCTATCCTCACCAATGAAAAATATAAAGGCGATGCCGTGCTTAACAAAACATATATATCGGACTGTCTTACTAAAAAAGTAAAAATCAATAACGGTGAGCGACCGAAATATTATGTAGAAAACAATCATCCTGCGATTATAGACTCCGCTACTTTCGGCAGAGTTCAGGAAGAAATGGCACGGCGTTCTGGCAAGCGTAAAGTCAAACAAGTTGGTACTAAAACCGAGCAAGGCAAATATTCAGGTAAATACGCTTTAACCGAACTGCTTGTCTGCGGAGAATGCGGAACACCGTATCGCAGATGTACATGGACTGCTAAAGGCAAAAAGAAAATCGTATGGCGATGCATCAACCGTCTTGATTACGGAAAAAAGTACTGCCACCATTCGCCGAGTATTGAAGAAAGCATACTGCAAAATGCGATTATGTCAGCCGTTATAGATACAGCAAAACTCAATGCCGATATTCTTAAAACGCTGAAACTTCACATCGGTATGGGACTAGACCAAAACGATACAGAGGATAAAAGCCTTGATATACAGATTCGCATAGCAGAAATAGACGCGGAATTTCATAAAATGCTCAAAGCCATATCCGCCGATACGGTAGAAAGCTTTGACGAAACCAAGGCAACGGAACTGATGAATGAAAAAAGCCGATTGGAACAGCAGCTTGCTCAGTATGCGGAGGTACAGCAGAAAAGAGAAAACGCAAAATCCCGTCTTGATGAAATATACACAATACTTGACGGACTCAAAAATCATCCGCTAACCTATGACGATCAAATCATTCGCCAAATTCTCGAATGCGTAGTGGTGGAATCCAAAGAAAAAATAAAGGTAGTATTTGTAGGCGGGTTGAAAGTTGAGCAGATGCTGAACTAATTGAAAAAAATAGAATTTTGTGATATTATATCAACATATATTTTATATAAAAAATAAAATTCAGTTGTTTTATGCATTTTACAAAAAAGTAAATGAACATATAAAGGAAAGAAAACAATGACTATAAAAGAGTTGATTGAAAATGGATATCGTGTGATTTTAGATACCAATGTACTTTTAAATATTTATAGGTATTCTCCTGAATTCTCTGAGTTTGCACTTGAATGCTTAAAAGCTGTAAAAATTATATAATTCTACCTGCAACCGTGAGATTGGAGTATGAAAAACACAAACGCGGAGAGTTTTCCAAAATGGAAAAACGCATTGAAGAGGCGAGCAAAGAAACGGCCAAGCAAATAGAAACCGCAAAATCGAAGATAATTAATTCGTGCCATAGCCTTGAAAGATTACAGTATCAAGATGTTGACGACTTGAAGATTAACCTATCAGAAAAAATAGATGCAGTTAAATCTGTACTTGATAATTATTTCGAAGACCATGCAGCTCTTGGACTTATTCAACATTCGTGGGCTGGAAATGATTTTCTTGAAAAGTTCATTGAAGCAATAGATACTAACGGACAAGTTATGATTGCACCATCACAAGAGGATATATATCGTTGGTGTGAAGAAGGTCAAAAAAGATATAAAAACGAAATTCCGCCTGGCTTCAAAGATGCTAAGAATAAAGATGGCGTTCGAATGTATAGCGATTTGATACTTTGGCAGGAAACTTTAAGGTATGCAAAAAAAGAATCAACCAATTTGATTTTTATTACTGATGATGTCAAGGCGGATTGGTGGGAGGTTATAGATGGAAACAGACAATTCCATACAAAACTTATCGAGGAATTTGAAAAAACCGGTCAACAGATTGTTCCTATGACATCGAAAGACTTTTTTTCAGATGTTTCTGAGGCTTATGATATTGAAAAAAATGATGCAGTTGAAATTGCTCTTCGAATGACAGATAATGATTATTGCGTAAAGATTGCAAATAGTGTTTTTGAATCAGTTGAAGAAGAACTAATATATAACGCTACTGAGTATATTGATGAAGAATCAGCAAATATCGGTTCCGAAGGAATTGACGAGTTTGAAATTACTGAGAGTGAGTTTGTTAGAGCAGAAAGAATTGCTCGTGATGATAGTACGGCCATCTATGAGTTTGTCTATAAAGTAACTGTAGAAGGAACATCTTATGAATACTGGGGAAGAGATGAAGACACAAGAGAAATTATTCGTTCTGATGGAAGAGACCATGTGTTTGAAGGACAGATTATTGTGCAAGTAGAGCGAGGAGCAGAAGTTTTTTATGATTTCGAAGATGATAATAGTTATGAAACCGCAGTTATAAGTGAAGGAAAGTTAGAGCAAACCTATTTTAATGATAGACCAGAACCGCCTGGGGAGCTAGGTTACTGCCCAGCGTGTGGAACTCCACTTGATATTGAAAATGATGGCGGTAATGGATTTTGTATAAAATGTGCTTTAGATCATAACTGAAAATATCATTTGTAAATGCAAGTCGCTCGAGAGTTCAACTCTCTCCTGTAAAAACGGAAAAACATCTTTTTCGTACCCAACAGACAAAAAATAGACTTGCATTTGCAAGTCTATTTTTTTATCCATTGCGAAAGCAATGGCATATCATCAAGGGCGACTTGTCGCCCTTGTATCTCATCAGTCCGTCAGGGCTGTATATCATCACACCTTTAGGTGTGTATCAAAAATGCTTTCGCAATGATGATATACAACGGTTAGCACCGTTGATGATATCCACGGCGTTGCCGTGATGATATGCAATTCCTTGCAGAATTGATTATATACAATGCTTCGCATTGATTTCAACAAAAATATGTGTTACAGTTTTGTTGAAAAGGAAGTGATATTATGCCTAAGAACTATTTGATTATTTATTCAGAACAACTCGCAACTGATATTGCATTGTTGTGTCAAAGCATTAAAGCACCAAGCAACTCTATTTTCCAAATTCAAAAAAGTTCAAGCAGTGTTTACGCAAATATTCGTGAAGCAAATTATGGTCAAAGTAAGGCAGATATGCTTTCTAAATTCGAAATAGCACTAAAAGAATGTAGCGAAACGGAAGGTTGGCTACAATTATTATTTAATACCAACGCTATTGATGAAGATACATATAAAAAACATAGAAATCTTTGTGGCAGAATCAGACGAATGCTGATTTCAAGTTGTAAAACGTTAAAAAAGATTTAATTTTTAACTAAAGGTGGTGAGGCTTTGTTTAGTTTTTTTAGAAAAACAAGAGAAAAAATAACGCCCATAGATTTAAATAATCCTGATGCAGTAGTAACTGTTATCAACTGTCGACACTCTAAAAATCCTTTTGGTAAAAACTATCGTGGCTGTTGTGAAATTCAAGAAAAATATTTTACTTCAGTTTGTTTTCAGACGATTGATGGGAATGATATGATTTACGAACAACCTCACCGATGCTTTGTGAATTTTTTAACTCCGGAAGCATATCCATATTCGTTATGGGTTGGTCGGAAAATAGAACTCTACGAGGGCAAGTATCATGTCGGCACAATGGTTATAGAGGAAATTATGAATAAAAACCTTGACCGAAACACTGAATTTGAAAACGACAAAGATGTATTGCTGAATCCTGATATTATAAATATTGCTTTGAAGCTCTCTCTTGAATGGGGTAAAGGTTTTGTAAAACCACTAGATATTAAGCTGATGAAAGCATTGCCCTATCTGTCAGGAACAGATATTGAAAAAATATCTGAATATGTTATTCAGGTGCGAGATGATGTTCTTTGGGAAATATATTGTCCGAATTGGGATGTAGAAGAAGGAGCTTTGAAAATTGATGCTCAAAAAGCAACAATTAAAAAATATCCTTGGATTAATAAAGATAATTTAGCTTCATTAGATTCTCAAGGGAAGTATTATGCTTGGCACGGTTAAATAATTCTCTGGACTTATAACAGTTTCTGTGCATAATTGTTGTTACCAAAAAAGAAAGGCGACAATAATATGAGCACAGAAGAATTACAGAAAGAAATTTGGTTTTTATACGGACTTTGGTACAGATACTTTAACCTCCATACTTACCTACAAAAGAACAAACGAGGTTTAGAGTTGATACCAAAACTCCGTGAAAGGTAAAATGAAATTTTACGACTAATTGACTTTGCAAAAGACCAACTTTGAGTTGGCATCATAATGGTTCGTAACAGCCAAAATCGGTGAGTATCTTTTGATACTTGCCGATTTTTATTTTCCGATGGGCTTTGTAAATGTTATAAATGCTGTGTCTCCGACGGTTGCAAACAGAAAAGAATGATGGTACAATATTTCATATTTTTTCTTCGGGGAGAAGCATATATGATAGCAATAATAGATTACGGCGCCGGGAATTTACAAAGCGTAAAAAAAGCTCTTGATTTTATCGGAGCCGAGAGCCTTGTTACGAGCAGAGCGTCCGAAATTGAAAATGCAAGTGCTTGCATTTTGCCGGGTGTCGGTTCGTTCGGCGATGCCATGAATTGTATGACCGAAAGCGGACTTTGTGAGGCCGTTAAAAAGGCGGCGCTCGGAAGCAAGCCGTTTTTGGGAATTTGTCTCGGGCTGCAGCTTCTTTTTGACTCCTCCGAGGAAAGCCCCGGCGTTTCCGGACTCGGCATATTAAAAGGAAAGGTGAAGCGTTTTCCGTCGGATATGGGGCTTAAAATTCCGCACATCGGGTGGAATTCCGCAGACATCAAAAAGTCTTGCCCTATATATGACGGCATTGCAGACGGCTCGTTTGTCTATTTTGTTCATTCCTATTATCTCGACGCCGAAAATCGCTCGGACGTCGCTACGAAAACGGAATACGGAATTTCGTTCGATTCTTCCGTGGCGGTCCCCGAAATAAACCTCTATGCTACGCAGTTTCACCCCGAAAAGAGCGGCAGAGTAGGACTTAAAATACTTGAAAATTTTGCGAAGCTCGGAGGTGACACACTTGTACGCTAAAAGAATTATCCCGTGTCTTGACGTTAAAAACGGCAGGGTTGTCAAGGGTGTCAGCTTTGTAAATTTACGCGACGCCGGCGATCCCGTGCAATGCGCCGTGGAATATGATAAAAAGGGTGCAGACGAGCTTGTGCTTCTCGATATAACCGCTACCAATGACGGCAGAGGCACAATGCTCGATATAGTCTCACGAGTAGCAAATTCTATATTCATTCCGTTTACGGTGGGCGGCGGAATCCGCTCTACCGACGACTTTAAGGAGCTGCTAAGAGCCGGTGCCGATAAAATTTCGGTGAATTCAGCGGCTGTCAGAAATCCCGACCTTATAAATGACGCGGCATACAAATTCGGAAGTCAATGCGTTGTCTGCGCCATTGATGCAAAGCGTATCGACAACGGAAAATGGGAGGTCTATTTAAACGGCGGACGAATCCCCACGGGAATCGATGCGGTCCTTTGGGCGACTGAGGCGGAAAAGCGCGGCGCAGGCGAAATACTTTTGACGAGTATGGACTGCGACGGTCAAAAAAAGGGCTACGACCTTGAGCTTACAAGAGCTGTCTCCGAAAGCGTCGGTATTCCCGTTATCGCATCGGGCGGAGCGGGTGAGCTGAAACATTTTTACGATGCTTTTACGGTAGGCAAGGCGGACGCTGTTTTGGCGGCGTCGCTTTTCCACTTTAATGAAATCCCGATAGAATCGCTGAAAAAATATCTCAAGGAGAAAAATATTCCGGTAAGACCCGTTTAAAAACGGCCTTTTTAAGGTCAAAATACGATAATTTACGATACGGTATTCGGCTATTATGCTGAATACCGTTCTTTTATGCCCAAAAATCATGTCGAAAATTCATTTAAATTTAACAAAGTTTTTTTTGCTTTAGTTATTGCAAAATGGGTGAGTATGCTTTATAATTACAGTCAATAGGTGAGAAATGTTTAAAAAACCCATATTTGGGGAGTAAAAACCCACACTTTGGAGCAGAAAGGAGGAATGAATAAAGTGGCTGACGAAAATGTTAAAGAAAAAACTACCGAAACATCGGCGGCGCAAAAGCGTACCGAAAGCTTCGGCAGCTATAAAGAACACACCATAGACGCCAAAAACCGCCTTTTCATTCCTGCCAAGATGCGTAATAAGCTCGGTTCTACCTTCAGAGTGTTCTGCCCGATAGACGGCAGCGATTGCCTTTATATCTATTCCGACGAAGAGTGGAGCAAGATAGCCGAGTCTGTTATCAATACTCAGAATTTTGATATGCAGCGTCTTTTTTTCGGCGGTATGGTTGAGGTTGAGCCGGACAAGCAGGGTAGGATTACCATTCCTACCGAATTTTGCGACTTTGCCGGGCTTAAAAAGAATGTTGTCGTTGCCGGCGTAGGTAAGCGCCTTGAAATATGGGATGCAGATAAATACTACAAGACCATGGAACGTGCGAGAAACATTCGTCAGACCTTCGACTATTCGCAGATTCAGTTCTGATAGGTATTTAAAATGGATTTTGAACACATTCCCGTATTATTTAACGAAACTGTCAATTCACTCGAAATAAAGCCCGACGGCCTTTACGTCGATTGTACCGCGGGCGGTGGGGGGCATTCCCACGCTGTGGCTCAAAGGCTTTCCGATAAGGGCAGGCTTATAGCCATTGACCGCGACCCTGAGGCTATAGAGGTATTGAAGGCGCGCTTTGCGTCTTTTCCGAATGTTGAGATAGTTCACAATACATTTGATAACATATCCGCAATATTAAACGGCAGAAAAGCCGACGGAATTATGGCGGATCTCGGCGTCAGCTCTCACCAGATAGATACTGCCGAGCGCGGCTTTTCGTTTCATATGGACGCGCCGCTTGATATGCGTATGAGCAAAGAGGGCAAAAGTGCCGCGGATGTTGTTAACGCTTATTCCGAAAATGAGCTTTATCGTATAATCAGAGACTACGGTGAAGAACGGTATGCAAAGAGCATAGCTAAAAATATAGTAAAAGAACGTGAAAATAAAAGAATTTCAACAACATTTGAGCTTTGCGATATTATTAAAATGTCAATGCCTCAGCGTGCAATGCGAGACTCGCATCCGGCACGCAGAACTTTTCAGGCAATCCGTATAGAGGTAAACGGTGAGCTTACAAAGCTTGATTCGGCACTTGATGATATGTTTTCGTCGCTTAAGGTTGGCGGAATCCTTTCGGTAATAACATTCCATTCTCTTGAGGACCGTATGGTGAAAAAACGCTTTGCACACTTTTGTGAGGGCTGCACTTGCCCAAAGGATTTTCCGGTTTGTGTTTGCGGAAAAACGCCGCGCGGTGAGATTACCGTAAAGGGTGTTGCGGCAAGCGATGAAGAGTTGTCGCGTAATCCTCGTTCGCGTTCGGCGCGGCTTCGTTCAATAAAAAAGATTAAAGATGATTAGATTTTAAGATAAATTTCCCGGAGGAGAAAAAATGGCAGGTAATTACGATAAGTACGGTAATTATGATTTTTCCATGTTTGAGCCGAAACCCGTCTCATTCGATCATAATGCCGCGAGAAAAATAGCTACCCTGCCCGGCGTCGGAGAGCGTACGGCCGACTCCGGTATGCGGCTTGTAACACGAAAAAAGAAAACAACAGTCGAGGCAAAAAACGAAATGCGAGCCACGGCTCTGCGTGCGGCAAAGGTGCTTACGGTTGCCGCTGTTTTGCTCTCACTTTTTGCGGCTCTGCTTTACAGTAAACTGCGCGTGGACGAGCTTGACCGTCAAATCGCCAAGACTGAGTCAAATCTTACGGCGGCGCAGGCCGAGACCGTCAGACTTAATATGCAGCTCGATTCGACAATATCTCTTGAAAAGGTCGATGATTATGCACAAAATGTTCTCGGAATGGTAAAGGCGGAAAATTATCAGATAGAATATATAGACCTTTCCGGCGATGATAAGGTAACTGTTTCCGGAGGCAAAGCATCGTCCTCCGACTCAAAAGAGTCAAAGTCGCTTATAACCAAACTTTTGGAATATATACACGTAAAATGAAATAAAATAAAACGAGGGTTAAGGTAGCTATACTTAACTCTCGTTATGCTATTTATTTTATCTGAATCGCGCGCCTTTTGCACCTTTTTCGCTTCGACAAACGGAAAACAAAATCAGACTTAAATTTAATGAAAGGAGAAAAATATGCAGACCGGACCTTCAAAGAGAATGGGTAAAAGAGCTGTTACGGTGCTGTGCTTCATCGCCGCAGCTTTTCTTGTATGTGTCGGCTCGCTCGCATATATTTCTCTTATTCACGGTAACGAATATAAGCTTAAAGCCGAGCAAAATCAGCTTTCGGACACCACGGTTTCGGCTCAGCGCGGAACGATTTACGATTCAAATATGAAAGCTCTTGCCAAAAGTGCTTCGGCGTGGCTTGTCTATATAAATCCGTCAAAGATAACAAGCGACGAGCAGCGCGATCTTGTGGTTACAAATCTCAGTACCATGCTCGGTGTGGACGAAGAGACGGTTCGCAAAAAGGCGGAACGCACAAGCAGCGGCTACGAAAAAATAGCCGGCGAGGTTGAGACGGATGTTAAGGACCGTCTTAAAACGTTTATTTCCGAAAACAAGCTTTCCTCAATAATCGGTGTTGATCCCGATACAAAGAGATATTATCCTTACTCGTCGTTTGCTTCCACAATAATAGGCTTTACGGATTCCGATGATTCGGGCAGGCTCGGGCTTGAGCTGAAATACAACGACGAGCTTACCGGCACCGCCGGCAGAATAATAACGGCTAAAAATGCCAGACAGGGCTCTATGTCCACGGATTATCAAACCACATATGACGCTAAGGCAGGCTACAGCCTTGTGCTTACAATAGACGAGGTAATACAGTATTACCTCGAGCAGTCGCTCGACCAGGCACTTACGGACACGGGCGCGAAATATGCTTACGGCATAATAATGGACGTCAAAACCGGCGCTATACTCGGTATGACGTCAAAGCCCGACTTTGATTTGAATTCTCCTAATAAGATTTCTAACAAGGTGCTTGCCGAGAGCATATCCGCAATATCCTCTCCCGACGAGCAAAAAAAGGCTACGACGAACGCTCTTTATGCTCAGTGGCGAAACCGCGATATAAGCGATACATATGAGCCGGGTTCGGTATTTAAGACGATAGTCGTTTCGGCGGCTCTTGAAGAGGGTGTTGTGGACCTCAATACAACATATACCTGCACCGGCGGTATTCAGGTTGCGAATAATTATCAGAAGTGTTGGAAGCCGGGAGGCCACGGTACGGAAAATTTGACGCAGGGACTTATGAATTCCTGTAACCCGTTCTTTGTGACAATAGGGCAAAAGCTCGGTAAAGATACTTTTTATAAATATTTTGAAGCGTTCGGTTTTACCGAAAAAACAGGTATCGACCTGCCTGCGGAGGCGACTCCCGTAGCCGACGTGACATATCACTCTCTCAATAAAATGGGTATTTCGGAGCTGTCTTCAAGCTCGTTCGGTCAAACCTTCCAGGTGACGCCCATTCAGATAATAACGGCGGTTTCGGCGATAGCAAACGGCGGTAAGCTTATGCAGCCGTATGTTGTATCATCTATGCTTGACGGTGACGGCAATGTCATGAAAAAGACGGAGCCTATAGTAAAAAGACAGGTCATATCCGAAAAAACCGCTTCGATAGTATCTAATATGATGGAGCAGGTCGTATCTGTGGGAACAGGTAAAAACGCATATGTTGCGGGTTACCACGTGGCAGGCAAAACGGGTACCTCCGAAAAAATCGGACACGAGGGAGCGTATATTGCCTCCTTTGCCGGCTTTGCCCCCGCCGATGATCCGCAAATAGCAATACTTGTAGCGATAGATGAGCCGACAGGTGCTCACGGTGGCGGTGCGGTAGCAGCTCCCATAGCAGGCGATATACTTGAAAAGGTGCTGACCTACTTGAATGTTGAGCCGAGATATGACGATAAGGAAATGGCAAACGTATCGTCCGTAGCTCCGAGTCTTATCGGATTGTCTCCTCAGGATGCAAAGACAAAAGCCTCGGGTTATACCGTAAAGGTTGTCGGAGACGGTGCTAAGGTAGTTTCACAGACGCCTGCGGCAGGCCAGCAAATGAGGTCGGGCGGAGTAATAGTGGTATATACCGATTCTTCGTCGCAAAAGGCAGTTGCCACCGTTCCGAATCTTTGCAATATGTCAATCAGCGCAGCCAATAAGGCCGCTGTTAACGCAGGCTTTAACATAAAGGTAGCCGGCAATTCTTCTTCAAATGACTTTGTGTCTTATAAGCAGAGCATTGCGGAGGGCACCGAGGCAGAGCAGGGCTCTGTAATTACAGTTTACTTCAAGTCGTCCGTAAACGTACAGGACGGTCCCGCATAATATTAAAGTAAAAAACAGGAGGAAAAAACCGATGCTGTTATCAGAGCTTTTAAAGGGCATTGATACAAAAAGCAATTTTAATGACACGGAAATTACTGATATTACCGATAATACCGCAAAGCTTTGCGAGGGCTGCGTTTTTGTGTGCATCAAGGGCGCACATTTTGACGGCCACTCTGCCGCCGAGGAGGCTGTGAATAAAGGAGCTCGTGCGGTAGTGGCGGAGTATGATACCGGTGTTGAAAATCAGATTTTGGTTAAGAACACAAGAGATGCTTATTCTTTATTGTGCGCCAATTTTTACGGTAATCCGTCTGAGAAGCTTCATCTTATAGGCATTACCGGAACAAACGGAAAGACTACAACAACCTTTATTTTAAAAGGGATTTTCGATAATCTCGGAATAAAATCCGGACTTATAGGCACGGTTAAAAACGTAACGGGCGACAAAGAGTACCCGTCGTCGCTTACCACTCCCGACAGCAAAGAGCTTCAGAGGCTCTTCAGGGAAATGGTTGACAGCGGCTGTAAATACTGCGTTATGGAGGTCTCTTCCCAAGCACTCGCGCAGGGGAGGGTAGACGGATGTCATTTCGACATAGCATTGTTTACCAATCTCACGCAGGATCACCTTGACTATCACAAAACCTTTGAAAACTATCGAAACGCCAAGCGCAAGCTGTTTGAAATATCGGACACGGCTGTTATAAACATCGATGACGAATCGGCACATTATATGGTAGAGGGACTGCCGATAAAGGTCGTGACATTTTCGGTTAAAAACAATGAGGCACAGTTTGTGGCAAAAAATGTTGTCTGCACCTCCTCCTCTGTGCAGTACGAACTCCTTTGGAACGATAAAATCGGCAGAGCAAACGTAGGCATACCCGGTCACTTCACCGTTTACAACACGATGGGTGCCGCAATTTGCGCCATACTTACGGGACTTGATTTTTCCGATGTCCTTTCTTCGCTCAAAAAGAGCAAGGGCGTGCCAGGCAGAGTTGAGGTAGTTCCGACGGATACGGATTATACCGTTCTTATAGATTACGCACATTCTCCCGACGGCCTTGAAAATGTAATATCATCGGTCCGTGAAACCACAAACGGCAGAATTATAGCCGTATTCGGCTGCGGCGGCGACAGAGACAAGACCAAACGCCCTAAAATGGGCAAGATAGTAGGCGACCTTGCAGATGTTGCTGTTGTAACCTCTGATAATCCGCGAAGCGAAGACCCGCAGCTTATAGTTGACGATGTTTTGGAGGGTATGCATAACTGCAAGGCGAAAATCAAGGTTCATGTTGACCGTACCGAGGCCATAAGATATGCACTCGGCGAAGCGAAGAAGGGCGATGTCGTTCTCCTTGCCGGCAAAGGGCACGAGACGTATCAAATATTAAATACCGGCAAAATACACTATGATGAACGTGAAGTTGTGGCAGGTATATTAGCAGAAGGAAAAGATAAGTAATGGAATTAACTCTTTCGCGTATTGCAAAAGCCGTAGGCGGCAGGCTCTCGGGCTATGATTGTATTGTGACATCGGTTTCGACCGACAGCCGCGACATACCAAAGGGGTGCCTTTTCATATGTCTTGAGGGAGAAAAATTTGACGGGCACGACTTCGTGTCGCAGGCGGCTCAAAACGGAGCTGCGGCGGTGCTTGTCCGTAAAAAGGTTGACAGCCGCATACCCGTAATCACAGTTAAGGATACCGGCAAGGCTCTGCTTGACCTTGCAGGGTATTACCGCGGTACGCTTGATAATTTGACGGTAGTAGGCCTTACCGGCTCGGTCGGCAAAACGACGACAAAAGAAATGACCTACGCCGTGCTTGCCGAGCAGTTTAAAACGATAAAGACCGAGGGCAACCTCAATAATGAAATCGGAATGCCCAAAACTCTGCTTCGCCTTAAAGATGATACCGAGGCGGCGGTTATTGAAATGGGTATGAATCATTTCGGCGAAATCGAGAGAATGACAAAAAGCTCTCGTCCCGACATCGGTATAATAACCAATATCGGCGTTTCGCATATAGAGTATCTCGGCTCACGCGACGGAATCCTAAAAGCGAAGCTTGAAATTCTCGAGGGTATGAAAAAGGGTGCGCCGCTTATATTAAACGGCGATAACGATAAGCTCGTTACCGTAAGGGAGCCCGACTATAAGCTTGTTTTCTTCGGAATCGAAAATCCGAATGTTGATTTCAGGGCAAAGGATATTGAAGAAAAAAACGGTTTTACATCCTTTACGGTCGAATTTTACGGCGCATCACAGCGCGTCACCGTGCCTACCGTCGGAATTCACAACGTATATGACGCTCTTGCGGCGTTTGCCGTGGGATATGAAATGAGAATGGAGCCGCGGAAAATAGCGGCAGGGCTCAAAAGCTTTGTCCCGTCCGGAATGCGTCAGCGTATTAAAAAAGTCGGCGGAATAACGGTTATAGAGGATTGCTACAACGCGAGTCCGGATTCGCAAAAAGCGGCTCTGGATGTGTTGTCCTCATTTAAATCAAACCGCAGGATAGCAGTTCTCGGCGATATGCTTGAGCTCGGAAAATACAGCGATGTTTCTCATGAAAATGTCGGAAAATATACCGAAAACAAAAATATCGACATTCTTTTTACATACGGCGCAAAAGCAAAACACATTGCTGAGGGAGCAAAAGGATTTGTCGATGAAATAAAATCATTTGACGATAAAACCGAGCTTGTAAAAGCGCTTCTCGAAACGCTTAAGGACGGCGACGCAGTTCTTTTTAAGGCGAGTCGCGGAATGAAGCTCGAGGATGTTATAAACAGCTTATACAGAGAGTGGGAAGAGTAAATGAAAATTTGGGTTGCGTTAATATTCGGCGTTCTGCTTAGCTTTTTAATAGCTTTTTTGCTCGGATTTGTTATAATTCCGTGGCTTAGAAAGCTGCACTTCGGGCAGACTATTCTTGATATAGGTCCTGCATGGCATAAATCAAAGCAGGGTACTCCCGTAATGGGCGGTCTTATGTTTATAATAAGCATAATTGTATCGTTCGCTGTCGTCCTGATAACCGATAAGCTGCTCGGCGGTCATATTCTGACTTCGGGAAGCGTTGTCATAGGCGACGATATGAAGGTCAAAATATTCGCGGGACTTTTAATGGCTGTCGCTTTCGGTCTTATCGGCTTTGCGGACGATTATATTAAGGTTGCCAAAAAGCGTAATCTCGGTCTTACCATAGCGCAGAAAACCGGCGCGCAGATTCTTGTGATGCTGGCGTATCTTGCGGCGCTCTATATGTCGGGAAACACATATATGTTCATTCCGTTCGTCGGAAATGTCGACCTTAAATTTTTCTTTTGGATATTCGGAATTGCCGTTATTTATCTCACGGTAAATGCCGTAAACTTCACGGACGGCGTAGACGGCTTGTGTGCAAGCGTTACCTCCGTGGCGGCAATTTCATTTATAGCGGCGGCACTTATCAGAGGCTTCTTCGGTGTAAGCCTTCTTGCGGGCTGCCTTCTCGGCGGATGTCTCGGATACCTTATTTGGAACTGGTATCCCGGAAAGGTTATGATGGGCGATACCGGCTCAATGTTCCTCGGCGGTATGGTTGTAGCCCTCGCTTATGCCATAGACTGTCCGCTTATAATCTTGCTTTACGGAATAATCTATGCAGTCGAAATGTTCTCGGATGTGCTTCAGATATGCTACTTCAAGGCAACACACGGCAAACGAATTTTCAAAATGGCGCCCATACACCACCACTTTGAAATGTGCGGCTGGAAAGAGCGCAAGATATGCGTTGTGTTTACACTAGTTCAGCTTTTCGGCGGAATTATAGGAACCGCTCTTTTGTATTACGGTATGAAATAATTTTATTTGCCGATTTCGGCAGATGTCCGTTTTAATTTTCAGGAAAAGGAGGAAGAATTATGGCAGGGAACGCCCAAAATGCAAAACCGCGTCCTCAAAAGACAAAAAAACGCTCGCGAAGACCCGATTTTCTCGCACTCGGCGGAATTGACGTATTCTTCCTTCTTCTTGTAATCGCAATACTTACAATAGGACTTGTAATGCTGTTCTCGGCAAGCTACACCTACGCCTTTTACAACAAAAAGGGGGACAGCACATACTTTTTTAAGCGTCAGCTGATTTTTGCCGTTGTCGGCGTTATTTGTATGCTCCTTATCTCAAAGCTCAGGTATGATTATCTTAAAATACTTGCTGTTCCCGGCCTTATTGTCTCATGGGGTCTGCTTGTTATAGTTCTTATACTGCCGGCGTCGTTCGGTGAATTCCACCGATGGATAAATCTCGGCTTTTTTACCTTCCAGCCGTCGGAAATAGCAAAGCTTGCCATAATTTTGTTTTGCGCATACGAAATGGACAGAAATCATAAAAAAATAGTCGGAAAGTCAATAAACCGTTCCAAATTTGCAGACGGAGTAAAGGAACTGTCTGGCGGACATATCGTTGTGTATAATTCGTTTTTGCAGCTCCTTTTCTATGCCTTGGTTATAACTGTTACGGCGGGTCTTGTCTATCTTGAAAATCACCTTTCCGGCACCATTCTTATTCTCGCCATAGGAGTAATTATGATGTATCTCGGCGAGATAAAGAGACATTGGTTTGTGCTTATAGCGGTAATTGCCGCCGTGGCAATTATCATATTCGTGCTCAATCCGCAGCTTCTTGAAAAATACGCAGGCGCGCGAATTACGGCGTGGCTCGATAAAAGCTACGACCCCAAGGGAGCAAGATGGCAAACCAACAACTCGCTCTACGCCATAGGTTCCGGCGGACTTTTCGGAACCGGTCTCGGTAACTCAAAACAAAAGCATCTGTATGTTTCCGAACCGCAAAATGACTTTATTTTTGCGATTGTCTGCGAGGAGCTCGGCTTCATCAGAGCAGTAGGAATAATTTTGCTGTACGTTTTGCTTGTTTGGCGCGGGGTTGTTATAGGTCTAAAGGCAAAGGACCGCTTCGGTGCCATGCTTGCAATGGGCATCGTCTTTCAGGTGGGACTTCAGACGGCGCTTAACATCGGCGTTGTTACTGATACGTTGCCGAATACGGGCATAAGCTTACCCTTCTTCAGCTACGGCGGCACCTCGCTTATGATGCTGCTTGTTGAAATGGGAATAGTGCTGTCGGTATCAAGGTATTCGCGAATAGAAAAATAAAAAGCCTAAGAATAAGGAGTAAACATATGAAAGTCATATTCGCTGCCGGCGGTACCGGCGGACATATAAATCCGGCGCTTGCGTCCGCAGGCGAGCTCAGACGCCGCCATCCGGATGCCGACATACTTTTTATAGGTACAAAGGAGCATATGGAGTCAAAGCTCGTGCCTGCGGCGGGCTTCGCCTTTAAAACCATTGAAATTACCGGCTTTCAGAGAAAATTTTCCGCTAAAAATATAGCTAAAAATATTAAAACACTCTTTCTTATGATAAGCTCATCGAGAGAGGTCAAAAAAATAATCAAAGAATTTAAACCGGACGTTGTGGTAGGCTTCGGCGGATATGTCAGCGGTCCCGTTGTCAGAACGGCCTGTAAACTTGGCGTAAAGACAGCCATTCATGAGCAAAACGCATATCCCGGCGTTACAAACAAGGCTCTCGCCAAAACGGTGGACAAGGTTATGCTCACGGTTAAAAAGGCAGAGGAACACCTTGAATGTAAAAATGAGCCGATTGTTACAGGTCTTCCGGTAAGAAGCGAAATCATAGAAGCGGACAGGGAATTTTCACGTGCAAAGCTCGGTGTCTCGCCCGACAGCATAATGGTGCTCTCAATGGGCGGCAGTCTGGGTGCAAAGGCAATAAATGAAAATATGACTGCCTTGATAGCCGAGCGTTGGCAAAATAAAAATCTGTTCTTTATGCATTCTACCGGAAAATACGGTAAATGGGTTCCCGAAAAGCTTAAAGAGCTCGGCGTGGACGAGAACAAAGCAAGCAACGTGGTAATACGCGAATATATAGATGATATGGATGTCTGTCTTGCGGCAAGCGACCTTGTTATCGGCAGAGCCGGTGCGTCGTCACTTTCCGAGATCGAAGCAGTCGGCAGAGCGTCAATACTTATTCCCTCACCGAATGTTGCCGAAAACCATCAATACCATAACGCCATGGCTCTTGTGGAAAACGATGCCGCGCGCGTTATTGAGGAAAAGGATTTAACCCCCGAAAAACTCATATCCGAGTTTGACTCACTTGTTGCAAACCGCGAGACTCTTGTAAGACTCGGCAGGAATGCAAAAAAAATGGCGGTTGAAAACTCTTCTGCGATGATTTGTGATATAATAGAAAAGTTAGCGGAGAAAAAATAACAGCTGTCGTTTCCAAAACATACAGCCCTGCATAATATGAAAAAGGGTTACCTTTTTCTTTAAGGGGTGTGTATGTATTGGATAAGATAATAATAGAGGGCGGACGAAGGCTCTGCGGAGAAATTGAAGTCCACGGCTCAAAAAACAGCGCGCTGCCGATTTTAGCGGCTACGGTCTTGACCGGTGACAAATGTAAAATACATAATTGCCCGGCTCTCTCGGATGTAGACGCCGCTATTCAAATACTTCGGCATCTCGGCTGCAAGGTGATACGCGACGGTCACACGGTAGAGGTGGATTCGTCCGTTATCACCGTAAGTGAAATTCCCGATGATTTAATGCGTGAGATGCGCTCATCGATAGTCTTTTTGGGTGCTGTGCTCGCGCGTACGGGCAAAGCGGAAATATCTTCGCCGGGAGGCTGTGAAATAGGCCTCAGACCTATTGACCTGCATTTATCGTCGATGCGAAAGCTCGGTGCCGAAATTATCGAAGAACACGGCAGACTGTATTGTTCGCTCGGCAAATGTCTTCACGGTGCCGATATTACGCTTTCTTTTCCGAGTGTCGGAGCCACAGAAAACATAATGATAGCCGCCGCCGCGGCGGACGGAACCACCGTTATTACAAATGCGGCGCGAGAACCGGAAATCAGCGACCTTGCCGATTTTTTAAACGGTTGCGGCGCTAAAATTTCCGGCGCCGGCGACAGCACGGTAGTAATAGAGGGCACTAAAAAGCTTCACGGCACATGCCATACCGTTATACCCGACCGCATAGAGGCGTCGTCTTATCTTATAGCCGCATCGGCAACCGGCGGCAGAATTTGCATAAAGGACGTAATTCCGGCACATATCGGCGCGCTGATTCCGGTGCTTTCCGAAGCGGGCTGTGATATAACGACGAGCGGCAGGTGGATATGTCTGTCTGCACCGCCGAGACTTAAAAGAGTAAAAATGATACGCACCATGCCGTATCCGGGCTTTCCGACCGATGCTCAGGCAATAGTCGGAGCTATGCTGTCTGTAGCGGACGGCACGAGCGTAATAATTGAAAATATATTTGAGAGCAGATTTAAACACGTAACTGAGCTTATGCGGCTCGGCGCAAAAATAAGCGTCGAGGGCAGAATGGCGGTTATAGAGGGTTCAAAGTATTTGACGGGCGCAAATGTTGTAGCTCCGGATCTTCGCGGAGGCTTTGCGCTTATAACGGCCGGTCTCGCCGCAAACGGCAAGACGGTTATTACAGGTACGCAGCATTTGGACAGAGGATATGAAGCTCCTGAAAAGGTGCTGAAACTGCTCGGAGCAGACGTGAGAAGGATAAATGAAAATGACGGGACCGAAAAACAAGAGACAAGGCAGCTCGCCGAAAACGTCGGGAAACCCGCGGGGGAGTCGGCAGAAGACTGTACCGACCGGCACTCGCAGGAGGCAGACGACCGATGTAACATACGGCGGGGCAAATGAGCGCACGCAGGGCGGCAGGCAGCAGCTCTCGCGCGATGAAATGCGCCGTCGCAGCAGGCTCATTAAAATGAAAAAACGCAGGATAAAAAAGCTGATTGCTCTTATCCTGGGTATTATAATTATAATTGCCGTCGCAGTAACTCTTTCGCTTACGGTTTTTTTCCGTATAGACAATGTTGCGGTTACCGGTGACGAGATATACAGCAATGAGGATGTTATAGCTGCGTCGCAGATAAATATAGGCGACAATATGTTTATGACAAGCAAGAAAAAAACAGCCTCCGGAATCGAATGCACCCTTCCTTATGTTGAGTCGGCCGAAATAAAACGCAATCTTTCGGGAACAATAACGATAAAAATCACGGCTGCAACCGCCAAGCTTGCAATAGACAACGGCGACAGCTTCACGTTGGTTTCCGACAAGGGCAAAGTGCTTGAGGACGGACTTATGACTATCGGCGACGGTATTATCATAATTGATTCCTCACCGGTGATTTCGGCGGTACCGGGGGAAACCGTGGAATTTCAGGATAACGACGACCTCGGCATTATAAAAAATGTGCTGACATTGCTTGAATCAAATGAACTCAGCGGAATAACAAGTATAGATGTGAGCAACCATTCCAATATTAAAATGGTATATAAGGAGCGCGTTACCGTGCTTTTGGGACTTTCGTCCTCTGTGAACGATAAAATGGACTTTGTAAAAGCTGCCCTGACAAGGCTTGACAGCGATAATCCCGATTTTACGGGCAGTATAGATTTCACGATTGACAAAAAAGCATATCTCAGTCCTCAGCGTGAGGATAACACAACGGTTCCGTTTATATCTCCGTAATTATATACAATATAAATGCAAAAAAACGTTGAAAATAACGGGATAATATGATATACTAACCTAAATAGGTATGAGTTTAACTTTATTTAGGTGTGAAATAAAAGACTTTACATAATGGAGGATGTTCTCAAATGGATTTTGAAATGGACAACGAATTTAATGACGTTACTAATATTAAAGTTATAGGCGTTGGCGGAGGCGGCGGAAATGCTGTCAACAGTATGGCAAACAATGACTTCGGCAGAGTTCAGCTTATAGCTATAAATACCGATAAGCAGACGCTTGCTTTTTCAAAAGCCGGCCAGAAAATTCAGATAGGCGAAAAGATTACGCAGGGCAGAGGCGCCGGAGCAAAGCCTGAAATCGGTCAGAAAGCTGCCGAGGAGAGCCGCGACGCAATTATCGAAGCTCTCAATGATACACAGATGGTGTTTATTACCGCAGGTATGGGCGGCGGAACAGGCACAGGCGCAGCTCCCGTTATTGCCGAGATTGCTAAGGAAAAGGGAATACTCACCGTAGGTATAGTTACAAAGCCTTTCGATTTTGAGGGTAAGGTACGTATGCAGCAGGCAGAGGCAGGTATTGCAGAGCTTGCAGGTCATGTAGACAGCCTTGTTGTTATTCCCAACGAAAGATTAAAGCAGGTATCCGAGCAGAAGATTACTCTTCTCAATGCATTTGATATAGCAGATGATGTTCTTCGCCAGGGCGTTAAGAGTATTTCCGACCTTATTATTAAGCCGGCTCTTATAAACCTTGACTTTGCCGATGTAACCGCAGTTATGAAAGATGCGGGCCATGCTCATATGGGCGTTGGTACCGCCAAAGGCAAGGATAAGGCTGAGCAGGCGGCTCAGAGAGCTATTTCAAGCCCTCTTCTTGAATCCACAATCGACGGCGCTAAGGGCGTTATAATAAGCATTTCCGCATCCGAGGATATCGGCCTTGACGATATCGACACCGCGGCAGGTATAGTTCGTGCAGCGGCTGATGAGGATGCTAACATCATCTTCGGCGTAGATCTCGATAAAGAAAAAGAAGACGAGATGACAATTACCGTTATCGCAACAGGCTTCGGTACTGATGAGAACGGTATGCCTAAAAAGCCCAACAAGACCGATGATTTTTCGTTCGGCGGCAATGATGACGGCTTTGAGGATGTAAGCAGCACTACCGACAACGGCAAGGGCTTCGGAAGCGACGACGGATATATGGACGTTCTTGACATTTTCAACGGTAAGAAGTAATTTTTTACACAGTATTTTTTCTTATTAAATCCCTTAAAAAACGGGCTGTAAAAATTTTACGGTCCGTTTTTTGTCGAAAAAATATCCGCACTCGATATTTAACGAATGCGGATATTTTAGTTGTGCCATTCTTCTCTTTGTGTGGCTTTACGATATTATTACGGGCTCAGTCTGTTTGCCGTTTAAAGCATCCAAAACGGTTATGGGTATTTTTTCAAAATCCGCAACTATGGAATTCGGCTTGTTAATGCAGTCATCCTGCCTCATCGGTACGAAGTAAATATATTTGCAGTTCATTAAAAGACCTATGTTTTTAGCGGTGGCACCGAGTGCGTCATTTGTGGAAACGGCTATTACCACCGGACGTCTGTTGCGAAGGTGCGCTTTAGCTGCAAGCGTTACGGTCGTATCAGTTATGCCGTTCGCCATTTTCCCGAGAGTGTTTCCCGTAGTCGGCGCGATAATAAGTAAGTCGAGCAGCTTTTTGGGGCCAATCGGCTCAGCCTTCGGCAGAGTACTTATAATATCATTTCCCGTTATTTCGGTTATTTCGTCGGCGAAGTCTTTAGCCGAGCCGAAACGTGTATCGGTCGTAAATGCTGTTTCAGACATTATGGGCACTACGTTAAACCCGTCGCTTTTAAGCTTAGCCATAATCGGGATCACCTTTTTAAACGTACAGAACGAACCGCACATTGCAAATCCTAAGTTCAGCACATTTTTCCCTCCTTACAGAAGCGGTTGAGCTTTCTTAAATATCAGCCTGCCGGCTTCTTCGGGGGCGTATTTTCCGGGTAGCCCCAATGCTCTGACAGCGTTTATCCCGTAAGAGTCGGCAAGCCCGATATCCACTCCGAACGGGGGGGAAGCTATATCTATAAGCAGAACGTCTTTTCTCAATCGACTCAAAATATTTTTATCTATTATTTCAGCGGGAACGGTGTTTATTAAAATATCCGCGTCGTGTGCTATGCAGTCATAATCTCTCAGCAGGCATATGCTGTATCCCTTTTTGACCGCGTCTGCGAGTGCGTGAGGGTCTCTTGCCGTTATCAGTACCTTTGCGCCGTTTTCCTTCATGAATTCGGCAATAGCCTTCGCGGTTCTGCCGTATCCGGTAATCGCCGTCTTTTTGCCGCTGAAATCATATATTCCGTTTTCATTTAACACAAATTTAAGACATTGCGCGGTCAAACGGGCATTGTCCGTAATAAATTCCTCATCATAGTAATCATATACTTTTGTGCCGTTTGCCGACAAAACAGTGCGACTGTCGCCGATGATTCCTCCTGCTACCGTATCGCTTTTTCCGAGACATTCGCCGATTTCCGATAGCCTGACGTCTTCGAACGCTTTGCCGGTGTTCAGGTGAATTTTATCGCGGCTTACGGGGAGCGGCAGTATCAGCAGTATATTGTTGTTTTCGCGCAGATAACAAAGAAACTCGTCTTTGGTAAGACCGCCGTTTACTGCATATGACGCGAAAGAATACCCGCTGTTAAAAAGCAGCTCGGCGAGACAGCTCATCCTTTTGTCTCCGCCGGCAATAACGATTTTTTTCATTTGTTTCCCTCCTTTTTCGGATGGATATCTATACACTATAATATGAATGTCGAAAATATATTGTGAAAGATAATTTTAGGGTTTAAATTTTTGCCGAAATGCAATATAATATATTTTAGTCGGAAATACTGACACAATAAACCGAAAGGTATGACTTATATGAAAGACATAGATAAACTTTTAAAAGAAGTAAAGAGAGTACACTTTATCGGGATAGGCGGCAGCGGTATGTGCCCGCTTGCCGAGATACTTCACAGCTGGGGCTATGAGCTCTCCGGTTCTGACAATAACGAGAGCGATACGCTTGACAGAATACGTAAGCTCGGTATCCCCGTTACCATGGGTCAAAAGGCGGAAAATATAAAAGGCGCCGAGATGATAGTTTATACCGCGGCTTTGCTTAAAGATAATCCGGAGCTTGTAGCCGCTAAGGCAAGCGGAATACCGACCTTTGAGCGTTCAAAGCTTTTCGGCGCAATTTCGAGAATGTATAAAAACTGCATAGGCATTTGCGGAACTCACGGCAAGACCACAACTACATCTATGACTACGCAGATAATGATAACAGCAAAGCTTGACCCGTCTGCCGTAATCGGCGGAAAGCTTCCGATGATGGGCTCAAGCGGCAGAGTGGGCAAGAGTGAAAATTTTGTCTGTGAAGCGTGCGAATTTGTCGATACATTCCTTGACTTGTCACCGGATGTTGCCGTTATACTCAATATAGACGAGGATCATCTCGACTATTTCAAAACACTTGATAATCTGATTAAAAGCTTCCATAAGTTCGCTTCTATGGCGACAAAGGCGGTAATTTACAACGGCGATGATGCCAACACATTAAAGGCTATGGAGGGCATTTCCGGCAAGGATCTTATTACCTTCGGCATGGCTGAAGAAAATGATTATTATCCCGAAAATATCGCTCCCGTACACGGCGCTTATTATGAATTTGACGCTATGCACAAGGGTGAATTTCTCTGCCACATAAAGCTCAGAGTTCCCGGGCTCCACAATGTCCTTAATGCACTTGCAGCCTTGGCGGCTTCAATGTATTCCGGCGCGGACGCCGAGTCTTGCCGTGACGGACTTGATGCATTCAGCGGTGCTCACAGACGTTTTGAGCTGCTCGGCAAATATAAGGGCGTTACTTTTGTAGATGACTACGCTCACCACCCGGCTGAGCTCAAGGTTACCATTGACGCCGCTATGGAGATGGGATATCACAGCGTTTGGGCGGTGTTTCAGCCGTTTACCTATTCGCGCACATATATGCTGATGGATGACTTCGCAAAGGTACTCAGCATACCCGACCATTGCGTTATGACCGAAATAATGGGTTCGCGTGAAGTCAATACCTATAATGTATACACTTCTCAGCTTGCCGCTAAAATTCCGGGTTCCGTGTGGTTTAATACATTTGAGGAGGTTGCCGATTATGTTGTTAAAAATGCCGAGGACGGCGACCTTGTCCTGACTCTCGGCTGCGGTGATATATACAAGGCGGCTCATATTATGATAGATAAGCTTAAATAAGTTAAGATAAAATACAATATAAAACGGGGTTGTAAAAACAAGAAATTTTTACAGCCCCATTTTTATAGCTTTTATCAGTGCCTTTGCGACATATCGTCGTAGATTTCGCAAAACCGCGCGGCAAATGCGGGCTCTTCGTTCCCTGCGTACAGATGAGAAATATCTCCGAACGAGCTGCAGCGCCATACCGCTATGCCTTTTTCTCGCTCCTCGGTGTACAGGGTAGTGACCGAGGTCGGAGCAGCGCAAAATCCCTGCCACAGGCATACGGGCGAAATGTTGAGAAGATGTGAAAGCATTACACATTCCACGCCGAAATGGCAAAAGAACATTATTGTGTCTTTGTTTGCATTTACGGCCTTGTAGTATTTATCTTTTCTCTCGTATCCGTGCGCTTTAAGTACCTTGTCAAGACCCTGAGAAACTTTTCTGTACTCCTGCTTTACTCTGCCTTGCTTCATAAACTCGGTGTCCGCCCATTTTTTCACATCGTAAAGGTCATCCTCTTTAGTGAAAAACGAAGGCATAAGATCCCACGGACCGCGGAGCTTTTTTGTCTTTTTGTCATATATCGGCGCGTGAAATTCCCTGAGCCAATGATAAGTTTTTGCGCTTCTTCCGAGCCTTTTAAGTGTAACGCTTGCAGTGTCCTGCGCTCTGCCGAGCGGAGAGACATAAAAAGCCGTAACGTCGGTCTTTTCCATTTTGTCCGCAAGAAGCTCGGCCTCGTGCCACCCCTTTTGAGTCAGCGAATCCTTTTCGTAGTCTGGGTCACCGTGTCTTATAATGAGAATCCTCATTTTTCGTCACCGTCAGCAGCTCTTTTTTCGGTAATATAGCTATGAATTTTTTCGGCAAGCTCGCCGTGAATTTTAAACTTGCTGCGGAAAACTATCATTGAAATTATTATAAGTATCGGCGGTATTCCGAAGGCTATTGTGCCTATCGCATTTTTGGTGGCGTTGTTTATAATGCCATCTTTAATTTGCTCGTTGTAGCCGAATATACCAAGACCGCCGAAAAGAATAACAGTCTGAATGGTGTATGCCATTTTTTGTAAAAAGCCCTTCATAGAGAAGGTTATACTCTCGCTTCGCGAACCGTTTTTGTACTCGCCGTAATCGACTATGTCCGCAAGGAATACAGTTTGCGAAACAAACATCGAACTTATGCCCACCGAGGCCAAAATATAGCAAATATCAAGTGCTATTGCGATTTTAAGCACCGGGCCGAAGAGGAACATCAGGGCGTATCCCAAAATAGTCATCGAGAGCGATATGGTGTATATTGAGCGCATGGTAAATTTTTCCGAGAGCATGGGTATTACCAAAAGGCCCACTACCGAGCCGACTGCGCCGATTGTTTGGAAAAGCGATTGACCCTTAGGCTGACCCAAAACATCGGTGAAATAGTAAACAGCCGTAGAGCTTGTCAGGTACCAGCCTGCATTTGAAAGCATGGCGAATATCATAAATACGACGAGCTGATCGTTGTGAGCCACGGTTTTGAATATCTGCTTGAAGCTGAATTTTTGCTTTTCGTTGTAGACAACGTTTGTCTCTTTTGTATTGAATACGCATGTAGCCGAAAAAAGTATAAGTGCTATTCCGCATATCATAGCCCAACGCGAAAATCCGGTTGCGCTGTAACCCTTTTCTGTGGTCATGCCTGTTGAGAGCAGAGGAAGAATTATGGGAGTCAATATTGTTATGATTCCCTGGCCGAGACCCGAGAAGGTTCTCGCGATTGTTGCTACTAAGCTTCTCTCTTTAGCTTCGCTTGTAAATGAGGGTATCATCGACCAATAGGGAATATCCGCCATGGTGTTGGTCATTCCCCAAAGAATATACATGACGGCTATATATATGTAGAGCTTTGTTCCGCTCATACCGAAGGATGTAAAGAGGAGTGTAAGAACCACCGCGTTCGAGAATGCACCTATGAGTATCCACGGGCGGTATTTACCGAATTTTGTGCGCGTATTGTCAACTATCGTTCCCATCATCGGGTCGTTAATACCGTCCCAAATACGTGCTATCGGGGTGAGTATCAAAAGAAATGCGGGTTTGAGTCCGAGTACGCTTGAAAGGTAGTAAGACAAAAACGAATAGAACATTCCGTAGCTTAGGTCAAGACCCACGGCACCTACGCCGTAGCCTATGTATCCCGGTAATTTTTTCAGTAAACTGTTTGATTTTTTCACGCCGTCATCCTCCGATTTCAGACAAATAATATATACTCTATATAATAAATGTTTAAGAGAAATAAGTCAAATAGAAATATGCGGTTTGACCGCCAAAAAGGGCGTATCATTTCCAAATGTGAAAAAATAACGGTCACAAACGAGTTTTGTGTCTTTAATCAAATAAAGATGAAAAATTTGACATATTCAAATTGACTATTTTAAGTTTCTGGCTTATAATAATTTTTATGACTTTTTAAGTTGTATAAAGTTGTAAAAAAGGAAAAGGAGTTAACTTAATGGAAAATCAATCTGTTAAGAAAGGTTTTTGGCATAAGCTGTTCGGCACCACGCCGAATGACGGTAATATGCAGCCGCGCGAAGCTATTGCGTACAGTATTACCGGTATAGGCCAAAACTTTATCTGCACCATCATCGGCTCATATCTTACCATATTTATGACCGATGCACTTTTAATGGCGGACGCCAAGATCGGCAAAACGACAGGTGCCACTGCAGTAGCGCTTCTTATGCTCTTCACGAGGATATATGACGCTCTCAATGACCCGATTATGGGCTCTATTGTTGACAGAACAAGAACCAAATGGGGCAAATGCCGCCCGTATCTTAAATGGATGGCTATTCCGATAGGCTTGGTTACCATAGCCTGCTTCCTGCCTGTCTATAACAGCACGGCAAAATCATTCATCATTATTTCGGTTATCTATGTTATTTGGTCAATGGTATATACCGTAGCCGATGTTCCTTATTGGGGCCTTTCAACGGCTATGACAAATAACACAACCATTCGCGGCAATCTTCTTACTGTTGCGCGTCTTTGCTGCACCATAGGCGCAGGCGCCGTAACGGTATTTGTACCCGTAATTACTTCGGCTGTAACCGCAAAATATAAGGATGCCGACGGTGTGCTTATAGCGGCTAATTCCGCAGCAAACGCAAACACACTTAAATGGACATATTTTATTTGCGCAGTTGTTCTCGTTATTGTGTCATTGCCGATGTTCTTCTATGGCTTTAAAAACACAAAAGAGAGATATACATCCGACACAACTCCGCCTTCACTCGGCCATAACCTTGGGCTTCTCTTTAAAAACGATCAGCTTTTGCTCATACTCATTTCCGGTATTTTGGGTGCGGCAAGAACCGTTTATATGTACACGGGCTCGCTTTATTTTGCAAAGTATGTTCTCGGAAACGAGGCAATATACAGTATTCTTACAATACTTGTTGTTCCCGGCGGAGCAATTGCAACCGTGCTTATTCCGTGGTTCACAAAGCATCTCGGAAAGAAAAATACATATATCTATGTACATGTACTCGGCGCCGTAGTTATGTTCGCTATGTACTTTATAGGCAGAAACGGCGGCTATAACAATTCCTCAAATCTCCTTTGGCTTGCCATAGGTTTTGTTCTCCTCGGACTTCCGCAGGGTATCAATAACGTAATAACCTACGCTATGATAGGCGATACAGTTGAATATCTTGAGTGGAAAACGGGCGAGAGAGCAGAGGGCATCTGCTTCTCAATGCAGACCTTCATAAATAAAATCAGTATGGCTGTCGGCGCATTCATAGGCGTTATGGCATATGGAATTTCCGGCATTTCTCCGTCAGACCCGTACAATACCGTAACTCCGGAGGGCTCTGAAAAGCTTTGGGCTGTGCTCATACTTTCGGGTGCTATTTCGATGGTTGCCACCATTATCCCCATGCTCTTCTACAAGGTTACCGAGAGTAAGCAGAGAGAGTATGTAAAAGAAATAGAGGAAAGAAAAGCCGCTAAGGCTGCAAAAACCGCAGAATAATTCATTCGGAAAAAATTCAGGAAGCCGTTACCGTTTGGTAACGGTTTCTTTTTTTCTCCCAAAAGGGCAAATTTGTAAAAAACCTTTTCATATATAGGTGCAAGCAAGCAAATCACCGCAGCGACTGTCTTTCTCGTCAGACGAAAAATGCAATATTGAGACAAAAGGCTCATATATGAATTATTACCGTAAAAAAACAGACCTTGTGAATTGTACCGACAAGGTCTGCTTTATCTATGCCTTTAATTTATAAAAATACCGCTTGGTTATGAAACGCTTTATGAGCACTCGGTAAAAGCTATTTTCCGTATTTCAGTCTGTCAGCGAGTAACGCCTCAGCCCGATTGAATGCTTGCCGTATTCAATGGCATTTGTGGGACAAAAGTTAATACACGCCATACAGTGTGTGCAGCTTTTACCCCAAACAGGCTTGCCGTTCTTAAGCTCAATGTTGTTCAGCACACAGCTTCTTACGCATTTTCCGCAAGCTATGCATTTGTCGGTGGCGTAGAATTTGTCTGCGGATACTATGAATTTGTAAAAGACCGTATTTACTATGCCGCTTTTCAGTCTGTCCGCAATGCCGACTTTAATATCGGGGAAAGGCTTTTCGGCTTTGATGTATTCTGCTGTGTCAAGAGCCGCTTTATCCGCTTTTATTATAAGCTCCTCCGCGGTTTTTTCATCAGGTGCGCTGTAAAGTGCCGTGTAATTTTCGGGCATTACAACCTCGTAAACACCCATAAATTCGAAACCCGTGTCAGAGCAAAGTGCTTGTAATTGTTTCCTTGCATTTCCTATTTCGCCGCCGCAATCCATTATGAAATATGCTTTATCGGAGCCGTGAAACACGGATCCCCTTATGAGCTTTTCAAAAATGTGCGGTATTTGCCAAGCGTAAGTCGGGCATACAAAAACATAGGGGGTATCGCTGTCAAAGCTGCCCTTTTTACACTCCTTTATATATTCAAATGAGTTGACCGGAATTTCGTTTATTGCTTCTCCGACCTTTTTTGCTAAATGGCGGCTGTTTCCGGTGCCTGTAAAATATATTATCACTTTTATCACTCCTTCAAATATGTTTTGAGGCTTTTATTACTTAAGCTTTTTGCCGTTTTTTTCGAGCAGGCGGTCAATAACAAACGACAGATAACCGAGAGCCAAAAACGCCGCCGTAATAAAGACAATTATAAGCGCAACCTTGTTTTTGCCGTAAAGGTCTGTGTCGAGAAACGGATACGGGTAACGGCTGCTGCCGCCGAAGCCGGAAAAGATCTTGCTGCCGAATTTAGCGCAAATCATTGTAAATGCGATATACAGATAGGGCAAAATCAGCCAGCAAAGCGGGTGCAGAGCCTTGTATAACCCTTTCGGGAAAAACAGCAGATAGTCGAGTATCACCATGAGAGGAACGATATAGTGCATAAGAATATAGCCTGTGTAAAAAGCCTTATCGGAGGCCGCTGCCTCTTTGGCACCGTTCGGCATAAACAAATAGGCTATTGCGGTCACGGCTATACACATGGTTACGGCACCTCTGATAACGGCCTTTTCTTTTTTAGGACTGAAAACGGCGAGAAAGAAAAAATATAAAAAGCAGAGTATGCCGCTTTGCACCGTGTAGTAATATAAAAGCGTGTCGGCGTTGCCGCGTCGCAGACTGTCAATATATTGTAAAATCATTCCTGCCTCACAGCACAATAAAAAAATTATGCGGTAGAGCTGTTTCAAATTCTGACTTTTTATATACATAAAAAATGCCACCCCGAAAAACTATTGATATAAACACCATTTTAACACAATAAGTCGTTTGTATCAATGTATTTCGGAGCGGCAAAAGCAAAATGTACTTTGGTGATTTTAGTTATCGGTCTGTCTTTTTCGCTTTTAGCTTTTCCTCGAACGGAATGCACTTGCTCTCATAGTTTTCAATCTTTTTGTTGAGTCTTGCGAGAGTGCTTTCAAGCTCTGCGATTCTCTTTTTAAGCTGATCTCGCTGCTCTGTCAGAAGCTCTTTTCTCGCGGCAACGGTGCTGTCTCCCTCGTTGAAAAGGCTCACATATTCAATGAGAACCTCAACAGGCAATCCCGCGGCACGCATGCATTTAATAAATTCTATCCAGTCACAATCCTGCTTCTTAAAATCACGGATACCGCCGGGAGTTCTGCCGACCTTCGGTAAAAGACCTATTCTCTCGTAATATCGCAATGTGTCGGGAGTAAGGCTGTATTTTTCGGCAACTTCCGCTATGGTCATTTTAAAATCGCCTCTCTTTTTATGCCCTTATTCTTCAAAAGTTTTTGCAACTTGAGGCATAAGTTCGCTTACCTTAATGTGCTGCGGACACGCTTTTTCACATTTCCTGCACTTTATGCAGTCCGAGGCTTTTCCGTATTCCTTAGCGAGGTTTTCGTAGTATTGGCCGTTAACCGAAAAATCTTTATATGTGGCGCGTTTTTCCTCGTTATAAAGAGCAAAGTACTTCGGTATCGGAATGTGCTTCGGACAGCCTGCCGTGCAGTAGCTGCAGCCTGTGCAGGGCACGGTTATAGAAGCTTTTATAATGTCTACTGCCTTGCCTATGATTTCAAATTCTTCCTTTGACAAGGGCTTGAAGCTTTCCATGTATCCGGTGTTGTCAAGGAGCTGTTCGTATGTGCTCATTCCGCTGAGTACCGTCATAACGCTGTCGTGACTTGCTGCAAATCTTACCGCCCAAGAGGGAATTGACGCGTCCGGAGCATAGTCTTTAAACAGTTTTTCGGCTTCGTCAGGTATTTTTGCGAGTGTTCCGCCCTTTACAGGCTCCATAACAATTACCTTTTTGCCGTGCTTTACCGCCGTTTCATAGCACAGGCGCGACTGAATACCCGGATTATCCCAATCGAGATAGTTTATCTGAAGCTGAACTATCTCAATTTCGGGGTGCGCGGTTAAAATTCTGTCGAGGAGCTTCGCGTCATCGTGATACGAAAATCCGACGGTCTTTATTTTGCCCTCTTCCTTCATGCGAGCCACGAAATCAAAGCAGTCGAGCTTTGTTGCCGTCTCGTAATTTGATACGTTCAGGTTGTGAAGAAGATAGTAGTCAAAATAATCAACACCGCAGTTTTTGAGCTGCTTTTCAAATATGCGGCTGTTGTCATCCTTTGTTTTCAACATCATAGTGGGCAGCTTTGACGTGAGTGTGAAGCTGTCGCGCGGATGACGGTCAACTATGATTTTCTTTGCGGTTTCCTCGCTCTTGAAATCGTGATACATATATGCTGTGTCAAAGTACGTGAAACCGCGCTCCAAAAATTTATCTACCATTTTTTCGGCTTGCGGAATATCTATTTTAGAGGGGTCGTTACTGTCAAGAACAGGCAGTCTCATAAGACCGAATCCGAGCTTTTTCATATTATTCATCCTCATAGTTTTAATTTTTTCTTTTATGGCTTTTAATGCCGTGTCGGCGTCGTCTATGCCTTCAACGGTTTGCTCCATCGGACAAATCCCCGTGCCATATCTGTTTTTTATGCTGTCGGTTACGGTGCCGAAAGAATACTTTATACCGTATTTTTCGAGTATCGGTATGGCTTTGCGGCTTAAAACCTCACCGTACACATTTTTGATTTTAAGCAACGCAAAAAGCATGGCAGCGGCTTTTCCTATGATTTTGTCGGCGGCGCAAAAACGCGATAAATCGTTTTTTTCGCTGAGCAGCTTTAAAGGAGGGGACAGCCCCTTGCCGTTTTCTTCGATGAACTCTTTGCCGTCATACAGCACGAGCGAAGCACCGTTTTTAAGACGCTCCTTTGCTTTTTCGATATTATTCATAGAATTTGTTTAACCCCTTAACGCGGTATATAAGAAGCGGAAGCAGCGTCCATTGTAAAATAAGACCCGGCAGACCCGAAGTGATGCTTGAAAGTATTATTGTCGGTGAAACCGCCGTGCTTTTAAAGCCGTAAAACGCGATTAAAATAGCAGCTGCGCGTATGGCTCTTCCGAGTATTTGAGCCGTGAGTACCTTTAAAATGACGGGCATTTTTTTGTTTTTGAGGAGTCCGCATACAAGACCGTATACGGTAAGCTCTATCATCATAAACGGAAGAAGTGCCGCCGACGGCATACCCGTGAGCGCGAAGCTCAAAAGGGGACTTACCGCTCCCGTTACGGCACCCACCGCGGGATCTGCCAAAAGAGCTGTGAAGAATACGCCGAGATGCATCGGCAGAAATGCCGAGCCGGGTAAGCTGCCGGTACCGCTCACGATACCTATAACGTGGAACAGCTGAGGTATGGCAACCGACAGAGTTATTCCTATTACCGTCGTGAGAGCTTTAGCTGTTATGATTTGCTTTTTTCTTGTCAAGGTGTTTTCCATAAATATCAGTCTCCTTAAATTGTTTTAAATGTTTTTGCCCATATTGTAGCATTCTTTGTATTCCGATTTGTCTTTGATTTCGCCTTTTTCAAATACACCGGCACCCCTGATTATTCCTTTTTCCTTTGCACCGTCAAGGCAGTCGAGCGTAAAGCCCCTTATGCATTCTATCGACTTGTCAAATGCCGATTTATCGGGATCCGCCGCAGTCAGAATATAATAGAAATCCTTGTCCGACATCTCTGTGTAACGCGGCACGCACCTGTCTATAAATGTTTTAAGCTGTGCGTCAACAGTATAGAAGTACACGGGAGAAGCCAAAGCTATAACGTCGGCTTTGACCATTTTGTCATTAAGCTCCGCCATATCATCCTTTTGAACGCATTTATGCGTAGAATTACATATTCCGCAGCCGCGGCAGTAATTTATGCTTTTGTCGGCGAGAAAGACCTTTTCGACCTCGTTTCCCGCGTCTTTTGCTCCGCGTGCGAATTCATCGCAGAGTAAATCCGAGTTGCCGTGCTTTCTCGGACTTGATGAAACAATGAGAACCTTTTTATTCATTGCAGTCAGCTCCTTTTGCAGTATCGTCATAGCCCATTGTGGGCGATGATGTTAAGTGTGCTTACCTTTAAATATAATTTAACACTTGGAGTTTACTCTAAGTCAAGCCTTTTTTTGAAAAGTTTTGCCCAAAACAAAATAATAGAATTTTGTCTGTTAATATGTAAACTGTTTATTAACTCTGTTTGACTTTTCTTGACTTTTAATTTTGCGGTGATATAATATTATTACTCTTTGAAAAAGGGCTATTTTTATGGAAACAGGTGATTTGTATGCGTACAAAACAGTTTAAAGCCGAATCAAAGAAGCTGCTTGATTTAATGATAAACTCCATATACACGCATAAAGAAATATTTTTGCGAGAGCTTATATCAAATGCAAGTGATGCCGTTGATAAGCTGTATTTCCGTTCGCTGACCGACCAAAATGTCGGAATGTCACACGGTGATTTTGAAATCAGAATTACTCCGGATAAGGAGAACAGAACTCTGACAATTTCCGATAACGGTATAGGTATGACCAAGGATGAACTTGAAGCAAACCTCGGCACTATCGCAAAGAGCGGCTCTCTCGCTTTTAAGCAGGAAAACGCCGACGCAAAGGATATAGACGTTATCGGTCAATTCGGCGTAGGCTTTTATTCGGCATTTATGGTGAGCGACTGTGTAACTGTTGAAAGTCGCGCTTACGGCGAAAGCGAGGCTTACCGCTGGCAGTCTAAGGGCGTTGAGGGCTATACCGTTGAGGAATGCGACAAGCCCGACGTCGGCACTACGATAACTCTCCATATCAAAGATGATACGGATGAAGAAAAGTATTCTCAGTTCCTTGAGGAATACACTATCAAGACAATAGTTAAAAAGTATTCGGATTATGTTCGCTATCCTATCAGAATGACGGTAGAGAAGAGACGTCTTAAGGAGGGTACCGAGGACGAATACGAATCTGTAAAAGAGGACGAGACATTAAACAGTATGATTCCTCTTTGGAAAAAGAATAAAAAAGAGATTAAGCCCGAGGAATATGAAGCTTTTTATAAAGATAAGTTTATGGACTATGAAAAGCCTCTCAAGGTTATCCATTATAAAACCGAGGGTCAGGCAACATATGACGCGCTTCTTTTCATTCCGTCACACGCTCCGTTTGATTATTATACAAAGGAATACGAAAAGGGCTTGCAGCTTTACTCAAAAGGCGTTTTGATAATGGACAAGTGCAAGGACCTCTTGCCCGACCATTTCAGCTTTGTTAAGGGTCTTGTAGACAGCGAGGATCTCTCGCTTAACATTTCGCGTGAGGTGCTTCAGCATGACCATCAGCTAAAGCTTATTGCAAAAACCATAGAAAAGAAGATAGATTCCGAGCTTAAAAAAATGCTCGAAACCGACCGTGAAGCTTACGAAGAATTCTTTAAAGCGTTCGGTATGCAGATTAAATTCGGCGTATACAGCGATTACGGTATTCACAAGGACAGCCTCAAGGATTTGCTCTTGTTCTATTCGTCGAGCGAAAAGAAGCCCGTAACCTTAAAGGAATATGTATCCCGTATGAAGGACGGCCAAAAGGACATTTATTACGCAGCAGGCGAAACAACCGACAAAATAGATATGCTTCCGCAGGTGGATTCGGTTAAGGACAAGGGCTATGAAATACTCTATCTCACCGATTATGTCGATGAATTTGCCCTTCGCGCACTCAGCGAATATGACGGAAAGACCTTTGTTAACGTTTGCACGGAAGATGTTGACCTCGGAACCGAAGAGGAGAAAGAAGCCCTCAAAAAGGAAAACGAGGATAACGCCGATATGCTCAAAGAAATGAAAGAGGCTCTCGGAGAAAATGTTCATGAGGTTAGATTTACTGATAAGCTTAAGGACCATCCCGTCTGCCTATCGAGCGAGGGTGCTATTTCTCTCGAAATGCAAAAGGTGCTGAATGCAATGCCCGACGGTAAGGACGCCAAGGCTACGGTAGTGCTTGAAATAAATGCAAATCACCCAATAGCCGAAAAGCTCAAGTCCCTTTATAAGGACAATAAAGACAGTCTTTGTGATTACGCAAAGATTCTTTATGCTCAGGCGCGTCTTATAGGCGGTATGTCGGTTGACGACCCGGTGGAGCTTTCAAATCTTGTCTGCAATCTTATGACGAAGTAATGTCGGAATATTAAAGTCGCCGCAGAGGGTAAGCTTCTGCGGCGACTTTTTATAATTGATAGTATCTAAAGTCTATGGTAAAATAATTACAGTATCTGACCGATGGAGGATAAAAATGGATATAAACGAAATATTATCGCATTGCGACCACACAAATTTAAAACAGACCGCCGTTCCGAATGACATAAAACGTCTGATTGATGAGGCAGTTAGGTATAATACCGCAAGCGTTTGTATTCCGCCGTGCTATGTAAAGCTCGCTTCTGAATATGCAGTCGGTAAAATGCGTATCTGCACCGTTATAGGTTTCCCTAATGGGTATAACACGACCGAGGTCAAGGCATTTGAAGCGAAGCGGGCACTGCTTGACGGTGCGGACGAAATAGATATGGTAATAAACATCGGCGCGCTTAAAAGCGGAAATGCAGACTATGTGGAAAATGAGATAAAAACGCTGAAAGAGGTTTGCGGCGACAAATGCCTCAAGGTAATAATCGAAACTTGCCTTTTGACCGAGGACGAAAAGAAAACAATGTGCCGCATTGTAAGTGCGGCCGGAGCGGATTATATCAAAACCTCAACGGGTTTTTCCAATGCCGGCGCAACGCATGATGACATAAAGCTTTTTAAAAAGTACGTGTCTCCGTCCGTAAAAATAAAGGCGGCAGGCGGTATTCACACGCTGGAGGATGCCGCGGAGTTCCTTTCGGAGGGAGCCGACAGGCTCGGTACGAGTGCAATCGTCGGAATAGCCGAAAAAGAGTTAGATGAAAATTAACTAACGCTTATGTAATAGCCTGATATAAAAAGACGGACCGTATGTTTTACAGTCCGTCTTTTATCTTTTACGCTTGATTCAAAAACTGTTTATCAATGACCTTGCCCACAAAGTCGTTTATATATTTAATGCTGAAATCGTTTTGTTTGAGTCTCGAGGCTTGGGCTTTTGCGAGCGAATCGGTGTATTGCGAAAGGGGATAGATCTGAACATCGTGGCTGCCTCGCACATAGTGGGTCACGATAGGCTCAAAAACCACATTGTCAACCGTTGTTTTTCCGGTGTCATAGTCCTTTGTCAAGTCGTAGTGAAGCATACCGCCTATAACTCTCGATGCCGTGTTTTGCTGTGAGATGAAATTGCCGAGAGAATATGCCACAAGTGTTTTTGTGCCGTTCCCGTTGTCTATCCATTCTACGGGCTGTATGACGTGAGGATGATGCCCTATAATTACGTCTGCACCCCACGACGCCATTTTGCTTGCAAGCTCGCGTTGGTCGTTGTTGGGGGTTGTCGTGTACTCTTCACCCCAATGAACGTTTACCAAAACAATATCGCATTCGGCCTTTGCTTTCTGAATTTTTGATTTGATTGTGTCCTCGTCTGAGGTGTAAATTATTTTCAGAGCACTGTCTTTAGGCAATGACAGACCGTTTGTATAGCGGGTTATGCCTACAAGGCCTATCTTAATGCCGTCTTTTTCTATGTATTCGAGGCGGTTCATATCGTTTTCGTCCTTGTAAGCACCGGTCATTGTGATGCCGCCTATGTTGTTCCAATAATCAATAGCCTCCGAAAGTCCTTTAGCACCCTTGTCAAGCATATGATTGTTTGCGAGGTTTACAACGTCAAAGCCTATTTTCTTAACTTCTTCGCCGACCTCCTGAGGAGAGTTGAAAAGCGGATAGCCGGATGGCTCATAGCTTTTTGCTATTATCGTTTCCTGATTTATGGTAGCCAAATCAGCTTTTTCTACTGTTGAGGCAATATTTTTGTATGCGTATGAAAAATCATAACCGCCGTTTTTTGAACGCTTCTTTGCCTGCTCGTAAATTCCGTCGTGTATGAGATTGTCGCCAACGGAGAGCATACTGATTTTAACCGGTTCTTTTTTCTCCGCAGTCACGGTTTCATCGGAAACCGCGGCAACAGGTGCCGTTTTTTTGGTTTTCGGCTCTTTGGTTTCTTTAACAGACGGCTCCCAACCGTTTTTTGAAGAATTTACTATTGCCACTGTGCCGAATATGGCTACGACCGCCACAATCAGCACCATAAAAATTTTTACAGCCTTGTTTTTCACTTGTTCACCCCACACCCGAAATTACTTTTCAAATACCTGTGTATAGCGCTTTATTGAATCCTCGACAATATCAGCCGCTGCAAAAGCGCCTTTTGTCTCGTCAATAACCGTCTTTTTGTTTTCGAGTGTTTTATAAACTGAGAAAAAGTGCTTCATTTCATCGGAAATGTGGGCAGGAAGCTGAGTTATGTCGGTGTATGAGTTATACATCGGGTCATCAAACGGAATCGAAATGATTTTATCGTCCGGAAAACCGTTGTCAAGCATGGTTATAACGCCTATCGGATAACATTTGACGAGGGCCATCGGCTCTATCTGCTCAGAGCAGAGAACAAGCACGTCAAGAGGGTCGTTGTCCTTTGCGTATGTTCTCGGAATAAACCCGTAGTTGGCAGGGTAGTGGGTGGATGTATACAAAACCCTGTCAAGCCGCAAAAGACCGGTTTCTTTATCAAGCTCATACTTCATTTTGCTGCCCTTGCTGATTTCTATAACAGCGTCAAACGAGGTTTTTGTTATTCTGTCCGGGCTTATGTCATGCCATATATTCATAGTGAACCCTCCGTTAAATTATTTAATGCCCTTAAATTTCTCTATAAGACTGTTTCTTTCCGCCCAAAGATTTTTTGAGAGATCGACATAATATTTATGAGGATTTTCAAAACGCTTTACTTCGTCCCAAAGCGTATCTGTCTGTCTCAGGCAGTAATCGCGTATTTCTTTGAGCGACGGCTCCTCGTAGACCTTTTTGCCGCCCTCGAATATCGGTACGAGAAGCTTTCTCGTTACAAAGTTTTCTATCTCTTTTCTCTTCCAAGTGAAATCCGGATCAAAAAGAATATACGGCTTTGTTTCGTCGATTATTTCGTCATCAAGAGTAAGTACGTCCGCTATCGCTTTGCCTGAATCCTTGTCTATAAGCCTGTATACCTGTTTTGATGATGGAATGGTAATTTTTCTGACGTTTTCCGAAAGATTTATTTTCGGCACCGGTTTGCCGTCATTTTCTATCGCGGAGAGCTTGTAAACGCCGCCGAAAAGGGGAGAAGAAGCCGAGGTTATAAGTCTTTCGCCGACTATAAAGCAGTCCACCTTAGCCCCCTGCGAGACCATATCGCTTATGAGATGCTCGTCAAGCGAATTTGACGCCATAATGTCGCAGTCGGGATAGCCTGCAACGTCGAGCATTTTTCTGACTCTCTTTGAAAGATATGTGATGTCGCCCGAATCTATTCTTACGCTCTTCGGCCGTTTGCCGAGCGGAGCCAAAACATCGTCAAAGGCTTTTATTGCATTTGGAATACCGGAGCGGATGGTGTCATATGTGTCAACCACAAGAGTACAGTCGTCGGGGTGACGTCTCGCATATTCGCAGAATGCGTCATATTCGCTGTCAAAAAGCTGTACCCATGAGTGTATCATTGTATTAACCGACGGTATGCCGAATTCCTTTTCGGGTATTACGCCTGAGGTTGCGACACAGCCGCCGATGTAAGCGGCTCTTGCACCGTAAACCGCTTCGTCAACGCCCTGAGCGCGCCTTGTGCCGAATTCCGCGACCGCTGTTCCGTGCGCCGCTCTTACAAGCCTGTTTGCCTTTGTGGCTATAAGACTTTGCTGATTTATTGAGAGCAAGAGCATTGTTTCAATAAGCTGAGCCTCTATTATCGGGCCTCTTACCTTTATGATAGGCTCGTTCGGAAAAATTGGAGTGCCCTCAGGTATTGCCCATACGTCACAGGTGAATTTGAAATCTTTGAGATAGCTTGCAAGCTCGTCGGAGATGCCCTTTGATTTGAGGTATTTTATATCTTCCTCGCGAAAATGCAGATGTTCAAGATAATCGATAACCTTTGATAGGCCTGCCGCGATGGCAAAACCGCCGTTATCGGGAACGCGCCTGAAGAATAAATCAAAATATGCTACGGTATCTTTCATACCCGCGCCCATAAACCCGTCTGCCATGGTAAGCTCATAGCCCTCGGTCAGCAGAGCCAGATCGGAAGCCTTTATATAATCTGCCAAAATAATCACCTCTCATATAAGTTATAAATATTGTATCATAACAGCTTATCTTGTGCAATTAAATATTGTCCGCACTTAAAGCTTTTTTACTGTTTTATTTTTCGCCTCGATATGTTACAATAGCGATAGGATTTTTGAGAAAGTATGAGCGAAAACGGGAGTGCATAGCCAAATGAGCTTTTCTGGATTTGTCACGGTAGAGGTATTAAGCTTTGTGCTGTTTTATTTTTTCAGCGGCAAGGCGCGTCTTCACACGTGTGTACTGGGCCGAAACAAAAAGAGTACAAACATCGCCTTTGTTTTTCTTTGGCTGTTGTGTATTTTATTCGGAGTTTTCATATATGCCGGTATTTTCAAGCCTGCGGCGACGTATCCGTTTGAAACGCTCTACAATAAAAATGCTTATGAGCAGCAGTTCGACGCCTTTTTAAAGCATCGGCTATCTATAGATATTGAACCGGCAAAGGAACTATTGGCTCTTTCAAACCCATATGACCGAGCGAGCAGAACGGGTATACGCTTTCTGTGGGACAGAGCACTGTACGACGGTAAATATTATTCTTATTTCGGAATAACACCCATTATAACGGTTTATTATCCTTATTACTTTATAACAGGAAAGGTGCCGTCGGCGGCGACTGTATGCTTCATACTGTTTACGGCGGCTGTAACTGCTGTCGCGCTTACGTATTTAAAAGCAGTCGGAATATTTTGCGAAAAACCGAATAAAGCTCTTGTGTTTTTCGGATTTGCCGCGGTAGAGTCGGGAAGCCTTTTGTTTATGCTTTTAACAAGTGCCGATATGTATTATACGGCTGTGATTAGCGGAGTTTGCTTTTTATCTCTGTTTATGATGTTCTCGCTTGCTGCTTACGAGAAGAAAAAGGCGGCGGCAAAATGTGCCGATTTCTTTTTTGCGGGTATTTCGTTGGTTCTTACGGTTATGTCAAGACCCAATATGGCACTTATGTCTGTTGTTATGGTGCCGCTTTATTTAAATGTCCTTTGCCGTAAGGATATAAAAACGAAAGTGAAGCTGTTATCAGTTTTGTCTTTTGCGTTACCGGTTTTTGTCGGAGCGGCATTTCAGATGTGGTACAATTACGCGCGCTTTTCGTCGGTGTTCGACTTCGGCTCTGCATATCAGCTGACCGTTGCCGACGTTTCAAAATATGCTGTGACCCCGGTCCTGTTTTTGCCTGCGATTTATCATTACTTTCTGCAATTACCGGACTTTAAAACCGAATTTCCGTTTTTTCACCTCAGCGCGAGTGTGTACAAAGGCGGCTATAAAGGATATATCTATTTGACAAGAACTATGGGTATATTTAATTTGCCCGCTTCACTCGGTCTTTTCGGATTTCCGTGTGTTCTTACGAAAAAAACGGAGAATTGGAAAAGAGCAACGTTTTTGCTCGGCGTGATAATGCCCATTGCGGTGGCTTTTCTCGATATGTGCTTGGGAGGCGTCAATATACGGTATCTCGCCGATATTGCGTTTATTGCCGTGCTTTTCGGAACCCTTATAATTATAAATCTCTATTCGGCTGTGCCGGATAATCAAAAGATTCTTAAATTCACGGCTTACATTATATTTACTCTTATTCTGTACGTTTCGGCATTTGTAGGTTTCCTTACTGTGTTCGAAAACGAGCGGTACAGCAATTTTTCAATATTGAGTTAAAGGTTCGGAGTGTTAAAATGGAAAATCATTCTTTCGGTAAAAAAATAGCGACCCTACAGAAGCAGCATGGCATAACCAAAACCGCTTTGGCTGATATTCTCGGCGTCAGCGTGAATACCCTCTCAAGTTGGGAAAAGGGTGAGACATCCCCATCGTTTGATGCAATATGCAATCTTTGCAGCGCATTCCATCTGTCACTTGATGATTTTGCATTCGGTTCGGGTACACAAAAAGCCGAAAAAGAGCTGCCAAAGGGGCTTCAGTCAATTAGGCAGATGTATAAAATAGGCAGAGGACCCTCAAGCTCGCATACTATGGGACCGGAAAAAATCTGCCGTATTTTTAAGAAGAAAAACCCTGATGTCGATAAATTCAAGGTGATATTATACGGCTCCCTTGCCTTAACAGGCAGAGGTCACGGAACCGACCGCATAGTCAGGGAAACATTGTCTCCGATTGACACAACCGTTGAATTTGATTTTGAAAAAACCGACCTTCCGCATCCAAATACTATGGAGCTTTTTGCCTATAAGGATGATAAGCTTTGCGACAGTATGCTCGCCTGCAGCATAGGTGGCGGCGAAGTCACAATCAAGGGTATGAAAATGGCTGAGAGCAAGCCGATATACGAATTCAGCACGTTTAAAGATATTGCGGAGCATTGCCGCAAAAACGATATACGTATATGGGAGTATGTCGAAAAGACCGAGGGGAGCGATATATGGGATTTTCTCGGCGAAGTCTGGGATTGTATGCGTGATTGCATAAAAGATGGACTTAATACAGAGGGAATTTTGCCGGGAGGACTCGGCGTGTCGAGAAAAGCGGGATTCTTATTCAGGCAGAACCATATTGACGAATCTCCCGAAACTCGTGAAAACCGCATTGTTTGCGCGTATGCTTACGCTGTGGGTGAACAAAATGCCGCGGGCGGCCGCATAGTTACCGCGCCTACGTGCGGTGCAAGCGGAGTCTTGCCTGCCGTAATGCTGTATTTCCAAAAAAAGAGGGGATACAGCGACAGAGAAATAGAACAAGCACTCGCTACGGCGGCGATTATCGGGCTTTTGGTAAAAACAAATGCATCGATAAGCGGTGCAGAGTGCGGCTGTCAGGCAGAAATCGGAACGGCGTGTGCCATGACCGCAGCGGCTCTCGGCGAGCTTTTCGGAATGAGTCTTGAGCAGATAGAGTATGCTGCCGAAAACGCCATAGAGCATCATTTGGGACTTACGTGCGACCCGATATACGGCCTCGTGCAAATTCCGTGTATAGAGCGGAATGCCGTAGCCGCAATGCGTTCCATAAATGCCATTAACCTTGCCAATTTCCTTACCGCAACGCGAAAGATCTCGCTTGACCTCATAATAGAAACGATGTATGAAACAGGCAGAGACCTCTCCGCTAAGTACCGCGAAACAAGCACCGGCGGTATGGCTAAGCTTTATCATCCCAATATAAAGTGCGATTAACGGTATTTTATGATGCGGCGGTTGTCTGTACTTATTATTGTTTCGGCGCGGCACAGCAGTACCAAGATTGATTAAGCCTGCCGTTTTCCTCTTGGATTTCACGGCTGCCGTTGTTCTGTTAATATTTTCCGATGTGTCCTATTTAATCATGCAATTTAGACAATTTGGATTTTTTTAAATTACCGTAAAAAAATGTTGACTTTGTCTGTGCCTCATAGTATAATATCATTCGCAACGAAAAAGAAGTTGTCGCTATTGGGGAATTGTGTAACGGTAGCACGACAGACTCTGACTCTGTTTGTTGGGGTTCGAATCCCTAT